>JACXTT010007168.1_pt1 | contig 15773 bp, 13 predicted proteins | sample 9270951 | NCBI WGS metagenome assembly JACXTT01 (sample SAMN15532306, study PRJNA645909) | rock metagenome | isolation source: weathered quartz diorite | place: Puerto Rico | collected 2017-06-21 | reverse complement strand
CCACTTTCCCGGCAACATGATCATCAAGGACGGCTTCAACGTCACGCAGGAGAACCGAGACTTCGTGACGACGGTGGACGTGCCGGTGATGCAGCAGCCCGACAAGCTCGTCGTGCAACTGAGTAAGGTGACCACCGCCAACGTCTCGGTAGTGTTCTCCACTCCGCCGCCGCTGCTCTTGGCGGTCGCGGATCCACTCATCATCGGCGCGATGCAACAGAAGGTGGTCGGCATATTGACCACCATCGGCGATCAGAGTCAGGCCATTCCCACTCAAGTCGACATCAAAGCGAGGATTGGCGATGCGCTGGTCGCGTATGCATCGGGCCAGAGCTTTCCCATCTTCCCCTTGGGCGGCGGTCCAGGCGACATCGATCTGGGAACGACGGTGCCGACGACCCTGGGAGGTTCGGCGCTGGTGCTCCAGATCGAGCCCGACGGGACGGTACCTTGTGACGGCGCGACCAACTTCACGGGTGGGGCCGAAGTCGCCATCGGCATGGGTGCGGCCGAGGTCCAGAGGCGCATGGACGCCGTGGGGCAGAGCCTCGACGGCCAGCACGTCGACGTGGACGGCTACGATGTCGAGCTCAAGAAGCCCGCGGTCTCGCTCGAGGATCCCGGAGAGCACGGCGAAGCCGAGGGACACATCTGGGTCGAAGGGACCGCCATTGCGCACGTCGGCGGCTGCGTGGGCGACGTCAACGCCGACTACCACGGCCCGATCATGCTCGACCCGGTCATGAACGCCGACGGCACCATCGGGTTCAAGGTTCGCGCGGGCACGTTCGGCGGAGACGCCAACGCCAAGGACAAGAAGAACCATTTCGATCCACAGAAGATCGCCGACTTCATCAAGACGTGGAATTTCGATCTTCCGACGATTCCCTCTCACTTCAACGGCGTCGGCACATTCGTCTTGAACATCACGAAAGTGGCCATCAGCCGCGCTGGGATCGTCCTCACCGGCACATTGGCGGTCATGCGTCTAAGCATGATGATGTTTCATAAGGTGTTTTCTTCGAGCCTTTATTGGGCTTTGGAAAGGGCGGCCGGAACGTAGTAGGCCCGACGCCGCAGAGTTGGAGGGAATGCGCAGCCATGTCAACCATTCGCGGATTCGTACGATCGATCAAAGTGCGGAATGACGGCTGGGTCGAAGCCGTCCTCACACAGGTCCATGCGAACGATCAGACACAAACACTGCTGATTCAGAGCCCCGACGCCGACCTTAATCAGGCTCACCGGCGCCTGGCGAAGCTGTCCTTGCTCCGGGACGCATTGGCCAAGACGCTGCCCGTCGAAGTCGCGTACGAAGCGACCCAGTCGCAGGGGCTGATCGTCGACGATGTCGTCATTTACCCGACGGATTCGATTGCCGGTCATCGCGGAGCGTGGTGGAAGGAAGGCGTCATCATCGAGCTCTCGGTGACCGAGCTCGGACCGGGAAAGGACACCTCGCCGTACGAGGATCTCCCCGATGCGGCGATGGTCGCGGTGTTGTTGGGCGGCGGCGGGATCGAGAGCTATCGCGTCGACTTGCAGCGCCCCCACGCCGGCACCGGACACGCCATGTTGGCCATGCTCGCGGAGGCGCGCCGTACGCGCCGAGCGATCCGGCTTTGGATCACGGCGCCGCCGGCGACTGAGCGCGGCGCCATCAACGCCGGCAAAGACGCCGCGGCGGGCCACGCCGCGGCAGGCAGCGCCGCGGCGGGCGGGATCATCGTGGCTTGTGACTGGCCGGTCTTGCCACAGAACACGCTGGTCCGGCGCGTGGCGTTCGTGGAGCGCGTGGGCCAGCGCGCCGAGAGCTTCGATGCCAACAAACCTTCGGCGGTCAATCACCTCTGGGTGAAATACACTACGGCTCCCGAGCAAAACCCCGAAGGCGACCTGTCGAAGAACGGCTCGTTCTCCCCTCAGTCGGGCCTCGCCCAGGTCCACCAGGACTCGCCGCTCGTCGCTTTGCTCGTGACGGCCCTCCGCGACCGCCTCCAGGTCCAGCTGGGTTTGGCGGACGATGAGATTCACGAAGTCGAGGTCATCTCACGACTCGGCAGCGCCGCCCATCCGATATGGATTGATTTCTCCGCCCAGCCGCTCGAAGCCCAAACTTCGCCCGAATGCACGACGGGCCCGACCATCCAACCGCCGAACGCGGATAGCTTGAACCAAGTCCCCCGTTCCGTCGCTTGGCGGGGTTCCGCATTCTTCACGGAAGGCATTTGGCGCTTCGTGTTGAGCTCGGGCTCGCCCGCCGAGCTCCGCGTCGACGGCAAGACACCGTGCACGAAAATGGACGAAAAGGCCGCCACGGCGATCGCTCACGCATATTTGAAGGGTCTGCACGATGTCGAGATCATCTTGCGCGATCGAACCTGCAGTACGCCCTTCTCGGCGAATATCTATCGGATTCGATAAGACGTGGCTCAGCGCGACGAGATTCGCCGGCGGACCGAGAGCATCCTCCGAAGCGTGGGGCGCGTGCGGGGGCCGTTGCCCGATGACACACGCCTCGTCGCGGATCTCGGGCTCGAGTCGATTCAGATTCTCGAGCTCATCGTCGCCATCGAGCGCGCGTTCGACATCCGCATCGACGAGCGCGAGGTGGTGCCCATCATCACGATCGGCGATTTGATCGGCGCGATTGCCCAGCGCGTCGATGTTTCCCGTTGACGTAGAAGGTCGGCGATGGTTTGCTTCCGCCCGCGCCATGGCGGTTGCTTAGCGCCGAGTAGACATGGGACGTAAGCGGGGGTTCGACGCGATCATCGTGGGCGCTCGGTGCGCCGGTGCGCCGTTGGCGATGCTGCTGGCGCGAGCCGGGCACCGCGTCCTGCTCGCCGATCGCAGCGCCTTTCCGAGCGACACGCTCTCGACTCACTACATCCATCAGCTCGGCATCGCGAAGCTCGACGAGTGGGGTCTCCTCGACGAGATTCGCAGGACGAGCTGCCCGCCGATTCGGCGGCTGACGATCGAGTCGGGCCCGAAAGCGCTGCAGACATTCTTCATGGAGTTCGGCACGCGCGTGGATGCATACTGCGTCCGACGCACCGTGCTCGACAAAGTCCTCGTCGACGCCGCCGTCGCGGCGGGTGCGGAGCTGCGCGAGCGCCTCGTCGTGAGCGAGCTCGTGCGCGCGGGAGAGCGCGTGGTCGGCATCCGTGCCAGGCGAGGAGATCGCATGGTGGAAGAGACGGCGCGGGTCGTGATCGGCGCCGACGGCGCAAACTCGACCATCGCCAAGCTGGTGCGCGCTCGCCGCTATTGGGTAGCGCCTATGCAAACCTGTTGTCTCTACTCCTATTGGCGCGACTTGGATACGGATCGCGGCGAGATCCATTTCCACGACGGCGCCGCGGCGACTGTGTTTCCCACCAACGACGGATTGTGTTGCGTCTCCCTCGCTTGGCCGACAGCGCGTATCGACGAGGTCCGCAACCACCCGCAGCAAGCCTACGAAGAGGGCCTGAATCGTTTCGTCGGGCTGCGCCGGCGGCTCGCCCGCGCGGAGCAAGTCGAGAGCCTGCGCGCCTGGTGGGGACGCGTCGACAACCACTTCCGCAGACCGGGGGGCCCCGGCTGGGCGCTCGTCGGCGACGCCGGCTACCACCGCGATCCATTGACCGCGCTCGGGATCACCGATGCGTTTCGCGATGCCGGACTCCTCGCCCGCGCTCTCGACGACGGCCTCTCCGGCCGATCGCCGCTCGCGGCCGCGCTCGCGCGCTACGAGAAGGAGCGCAACGACGTCGCCCGTCCGCTCTACAACTTCACACTCGAAGTCGCGCGCGCCTCGGCGTGGCGGCCGCGCACGCCGGCGAGCCGAAAGAGGCGCGCTGCCGCGCCCAAGATACCGGCCGCGGCGAGCCTCTATCTGAATGACGCGGTGAGGTGAGCACTCCCATGGCGGCGACGCTGAACGCAATCGATCAGCAAATAAGAAGGCAGCGCACGGCGCGCGCCGCACCGCACTTCTTCCAATCCGCAGATCGCAAAATCAGCGCCCACGAGCGCAGCAACGAGGAAACCCAACGAATAATGTCGCTCGCAGCGCGTGACGCGTTCGCCCTCGCCCAAGCGAAAGCTGACCTCATAGCGATGTCCCTCTCTGAGGTAGTCGTCGCGGCGGATGCCTCGCCGCTCGATCAGCTTCGTGCGCTCGCGATCCTCGAATGCCGGGTGCGGCAGCAGCAGGACGAGACGGCCCCCGCGCGACAAATGGCCCGCGACGTTGGCGAGCACGCGCGGGACGTCCTTCGGCGCGAGCTCGTTGACGACGAACGCCATGACGGCGATGTCGAACCTTCGCCGCGATCGAAACTGCCTCGCGTCGGCAGTCTCGACGCGAGGATTGCGCCCCGCGCGCGGCGGTATCGCGGGCGCGAGGTCGATGCCGACGACCGATGCCCCGGCGCGAGCGAGCGCCAGCGAGAGCGTCCCGTCGCCGCAGCCGACGTCGAGGATCCTGCGTCCGCCGACAGCGCCGAGCGCGCGCAGCAGCGGCGCGAAGAGCCGGTCTCGCATTTGGTAGCAGCGGCGCGCTCCGGCAATCTGCGCGCGCGAATTCGTCTCCGTTTGCGTTCCGAAACGCATGATGATAGTCGCGTCGTCATTAGAGGAGCCCCCTTGCGAACACAAGCCCGTCATCCTTCGAACAAGTCGAAACAGCGCTCGTCGCGGCGCGCCAACGGCGCTCACGACCTCCTGACCGACGCCATCGGCGAAGCCGCCGATGTCATCATCGAAGAGCTGAAGCGGATGCGCCCAGCGCTCACCTGGCTGTCGGGAAAGACGCTCCACCTTTCGCTCTTGCGCGAGACCGCGGCGCACATCGATGTGAAAGGAACCACGCTACGAATTCGCCTGGGCGGACGGATCTCGGCAGACGCCGACCTCATGGTTGCGACCACCCGCCGCACGCTCTTCGACCTTCTGGATGGGAGCGAGACGCCGACGTCCGCGCTATTTCAGGGTCGCTTGCGGGTCGCTGGCCGATCGGAGGATTTGGTGCGCATTCACGATCTCTTCCTGCGCGCTGCCGAGCGGCTCGTCGCGTCGAAGCGCCTCCAACGGCTCCTCGCTGCCGTCAAAGAGCTCAAAGCGCCCAAAGCTCCCCTCGAGCTCGAAGTGCACGACTTTCTCGGATCCAAACAGCCGCGGATCTCCGTTGGCGCGGCGGGCCACGGCGCCGCTCCTTCACGGCGCCCGCGGGCGAGCAAACAACCTTCTACCGATTGAACGGTAGCAACCGATATCACCACCACCTGAGGAAGCAGATCATGGCAGATAAGAACACCATCAACGATGTGAAGACGGCGGTACGAGAGATTCTCGACGAGACGTCCGTTACGTACGTACAAGGCGCCGGAGCCTTCATGGACTCCGTGACCGGCTCACTCAGCGGCGCCGCCGATGCATTCGACGACTTCTTCACCGCGAACCTGGAGCGCGATCGTCCGCACGTGGCGGTTACCTTCTTGGAGATGCGCTTGCGCTCGGCGAAGCTGGCGTCGCGAGTCATCACCAAGAAGATCAGCGACCTCAAGGCGCGGCTCGCCAAGGCGAAGCGATCGGCCAGGAAAAAATGAGTGAATGAGCGCGCCGCTGAATCTTCCACCCCGTACCATCGTGGTGGGATTGCCTGGAACGCTCGGCGTGGCTTACGCCCGACGTCACCTCGCGGCCGGCCAGAACGTCGTGCTGGTCGGCACAGAGGTGCGCGACGACATCTCGGTGCGCGCGGAGCGTGAGCTGAAGGAGCTCGCCGGACGACACGGCGCATGGCTGCTCACCCCGCACGGATATGCGCATCCGTTTCGGCGCGGCACGATCGCATTGATCGGCACGGCCGGCACCGCCGTTCAGCACCTCGGCTGTTTGTTGCACCGATGGGGCGCCGGACTGTCCCGCGTTTACAGCGTCGGTTCGCGCGATCTGTCGCCCGTGGTCGGCGGCATGGAGGTGTTCCGCGCCCTCGACGAAGTAGCCAAAGACCCGCGCAGCGAGATCGCGCTGGTCGTGCTCAAGCCGTTCGCGGCGAACCTGCGACGACCGCTCGCGCGCGCGCTCCGAGCGATCGGCAAGCCCACCGTCGTCTACGTGCTCGGCGGCGATGGCGGGCGGCGACCGCGGCGGCTCGGCGCCGTGGAGTGGGTCGGTTCGCTCGAGCAGGCCGCCATCCGGGCAACCGCGCTCGCGGGGCTTGCGGTCCCCGATCTCGCGACGCCGCTGCCCGCTCTCGTCCCGGCGCGCGGCGGCGCAGCGCGCTATCTGCGTGGGGCATTCTCCGGCGGAAGCTGCTGCGACGAGGCGGTCTCGCTGTTGCGCTTGCACGGCGTTGACGCGCGAACCAACTCGGTCGTCGCCGCGCGCCGCATTCGCGTGCCGAGCCGCGCGCGCGGCCACGTATGCTTGGACCTCGGCCGCGGCGTGCGCGTGAACGGCAAGGCTCACTACCCGATGGCCGATCTCGGTCTCATGACGGAGGTGTTGCGCGGCAGCGCGGCCGACCCTACGGTCCGGGTGATCCTGTTCGACGTATTCCTCGGCTTTGGCTCACATCCGCGCCCGGGCGAGGTGCTGTCCGCGGCCATTCGCGGGACCAAGCGCCGCAGCGGCGGGCCCGCTTGGGTCGCGACGGTCGTGGGGATCGACTCCGACCCGCAGGGGGTGCAGAGACAAACGAAGCTGCTCGAGGATGCCGGCGTGGTGGTCGCGCCGACGATCACGCGCGCAACCCTGCTCGCCGCGAGCTACTTGAGTCATGAGCGCACCTGAACGCGTGAAGGCCAGCGATGCCTGGCTCTACGAGCTGCCGCGAGCTCCTCAGTTCGCACACGTCATTCGCCGGCGCTTGAATCGGATCTTCGTGGACGATGATTATCCCAAGGTGTTTCATCGCGCGCTGCAACGGATCCTGTCGAAGCCGGGGAAGCTGATTCGTCCGATGCTCACGCTGTTCGCGGCGGAGGCCACGGGCCGGCGGTACAACAAGCTCGCGCTCGATGCCGCCATCGGGATTGAGCTGGTCCACGTCAGCAGCCTCATCCTCGACGATATCGTCGATCGCTCGCCCACGCGCCGCGGCATCGCGACCCTCCACAGCAAATATGGTGATGACGTCGCTTTCATGTCCGCGGCGGTTCTTCTGCTTCGCGGGCTCGAAGACTCCCAACTGCGGGGCGGCGGCCGGCTGTGGCGGCACACGCAATCCGCGCGATCGCTCGCCGACATGAGCCGGATACGAACGCTCGCCTATGAATCGGCGCGCGATCTCGCCCTCGGACAGGCGATCGAAATGCGCGGCAAGATTGCCTCCAAGAGCGACTACCTCCGGATGATCGAGCTGAAGACGGCGACGCTATTTCGCGCCGCGACCGCGGCGGGCGCGTTGGCCGCAGGCTTGAGCGCGCGCACGACGGAGCGCCTGAGCGCCTACGGCACCAACCTGGGAATGGCGTTCCAAATTCACGACGACCTGCTCGACCTCACCGGATCGGTGCGCTCGCTCGGCAAACCCGCGGGCGCGGATCTCCATAGCCGCAAGGCGACCATCGTGTCGATCGAGCTCTGCCGCGCCCTGCGCACCTCGCGCACGAGACTGGCGTCCCAGGAGCTCTCGGCGCTGCGTGAGCTGGCCAGCGAGCGCGGTGTCGTCGATGCCGTGCACGAGCTCGGCCAGCGATACACGCGGCGCGCGGTCGCGGCGCTCCGTCCCCTGCCCGATTGTCCCGCGAAGCTGTCCATGCTGAGGCTTGCGGAGTCGGCCGCGCTGCGGCGGAGTTGAGCCGTCGAGCTGGTGGCGCCGCACGCCGTTCGGAGTAAGGAGTAAGAAGAGAAGAGGAGCAAGAAGAGCTTTGGCATCTTCTGGACACTATGGATGGCTCCCCGCGCTCGCGGTGGCGATGGGCTGCGGCGGCAAGGCGGTCATCGACGCGTCCTCGGACCGCGGCGCCGGGGGGATGGCCGCCACCTCGACGACCGCTGCCGCGAGCTCGGTCGCGCTCGCCGCGTCATCTTCCGCGAGCGCGATGGCCTGCATGGGAAAGGGCGACTGCTATGCGACCATGGACAGTTGCCTCGCGTGCGCGTACGCAGGCCCGTGCTCGTCTCGCTACCAACATTGCCTCGCGTCCGCGGAGTGCGTCGCCTACGACCAATGCCGGCTGGCGTGCCACGCGGCGACGAGCTGCGTCGCCACCTGCGACGCAGACCACCCATCGGCGGTGGCAGACTGGCGGGCCGTTGCCCAATGCGCGCTCTGCGAGGTGTGCCCCGCGGCCTGCGCCGCGTACGCCATGGACCTCGCGGTCGGCTGCCCGCCTGGCTGATCAAACGCGCCAACCGATCGCCCCGAGCCCGCCGAAGCGGGACGGGTTCCGAGCCGAAAGTGTTCGTGGTAGCGTTTCCGGCCGTGACTCGATGATGCGCTTGACTGTTGCCGGCGCGGGCTGCCTTTGCGCGGCGCTCGCGGGCTGCCACGTTGCGCAGCCAATGACGGCAAAACCTGCCGCGCGCGTTGGCTCTGCCGCACCGGCCCTCTCCGCGCTTTCGCCCTCAGGCGAGTCTCGGACGCACGCGGCGCTCTCGGCGGCACCGCCGCCGGCGCAAGAAGCAGCAGCTGTCGTTGGCGTATCGATTGATGACCTGATGGCACGGTTCATGAGCGTGCGTCGTGAACTCGCAAAATACGAACAAGTCTGGCTCAACGACATGACACATCCACCTGAAGCGCCTCTTCGACTCATGGAGCAGTTGAAGGACATTGGAGGAGAAATAATTCAAGCGAAGCTCGAGCAAAGCCTGCTCGCGCGGGATTCGGCCTCGCCGAGCGATCTCGAGCTTACGCAAGACTTGACGCGTCTCTTCGCTCGTGTGGACGCGGCCTCGGGGAAGAACCCGGGCGGCGTGGACGGCGTGCTGATCCGACGCTTCGCGGAACATCCCGACGTCGTCGTTGCAGCGCTAACGCTTGGCCTGCCATGCGAGGCGGACGACACGCTCTACTTTCTTCGGCGCGTCGGCCGTGCGTTCAGGCGCATCATGGTCGTTCGGGACATCCCGCAATGTCGCCTCCGTTACGCGATTTCTCCTCCAAATAGTGACGGGACCTTTTTCGTTGCCGTTGCGTCGATGAACGCTAGCTGCTCCTCCAGTTGGCGAAGTCTCAAGCTCCGGGTGCTCAAACCCCAAGCTGAGTCGGAGCGCCCCACGGCGGCCATCGCCGAGGACGCTATCGCACGGCTCGACGCGCCAGTCACGGTGACCGCCACGCGCGACGCCGCGGCATTCGAGTTCCTCGGCGGGCCGATGGGCGCGACGAGGACCCAAGTCCGTCGTTTCTCCCGCCAGGGTGAAGGCTTCGTGCGGCAGGACATGCCGTGAGACCCCACCCTACCGGCGCTCCGGCGTGAACGAGCCAGTCTTCGACCGCCGCGGCACGGCACCGGCAAGGACGCCAGCGGCTACGGTTTGGGGAGCGCCCACAGACCCTTGTCGTCGCCCCAGTACAGCGAAGTCGCGTCCACCCGCACGCCGTCGGGCGGGATGGTGTCGCCGACCACGGTCTCGGGGCTGCCGCCGAGGGTCGCCACCCGCCGAATCGAGGCCTTGGCCGGCGGCGGCGTGTCGAACGTCGCGGGCCAATAGAAGCTCGCGTAATAAGCGTAGGAATCGTCGACCGCGAAGTCGAACATCGGCTCGTCGAACACGATCTCCTGCGCGGTCCCGCCCATGACGGGAGCTCTCACCAAGTGGTCTTTCGGCGAGGGCACGGGCGAACCGAGCTGGCCATTGCCGAACCGGGCATAGAGGTAACCGCCGTACACCAACAGCTGGAACGGCGCGCCGCCGTATTGGGTTTTGTTGATCAGCGGCGCGTTGCCGGAGCCGTCCAAACCGAGCCTGATGACGTCGACTTGGCCGCTGTAGAAAACGCCCGCGGCGGCGGCGGTCAACGCGCTGACGCCGCCCGAGTCGTTGATGAGGCCCGCGGGGCTCTCGCCGGAGAGCCCGGCGCGGTGCACGAGGCCGTCGCTCTGATAGTAATAGATGAATTTATCGTAGATCGCGATACTGCCAATACCGCCTTTCAGGATGTCCGCCGGCGGGGCGCCGGGATTCGCGGCTTGCTTGGTCACGCCGACGCCCTGATGCGCCCAATAAGCGGTATCGCCGTCGAGCGCGAAGTTGTTGACGGCGATCATGCCGTCCGGCGTGGAGGCGAACTTGACGGCATCGCCGCCGCCGATAGGCACTTTGGCCAAACCGGCTTCGGGATGCATGCCCTTGAACCAGATGCCGTCGTGGGTCGCGATGTAAAGGTATTTCGAATCGATGGCGAGCAGCCGCGCCCCGCCGGCGTAGAGCTGCTTCGGACCGCAGCTGCCGGCGCCGCCGCCCGTCCCCGTCGAGCTCATGCTCGATTGGTTGGGAAACGGCTCCGATTTCTGCGAGTCGTAGTTCTTGGGGGGAGGCTTGCCCAGCGAGTCGGTGTAGCTGTTGTACACGTTCGCCCCCAGAACGTTGCAGATCTCGCTGTGGTTGACGCCGGACGTCGGCGGATAGAGCGCCAGGCAGGTCGCGTTGGCCTGCATGTTGAATTTCTCCGCGTGGTTGTCCTTCGCCAGACCGTAATAGCGCACGTCGTCGACCGTTGCGTACTTGGTCGGAGGCGGTTTCTGCGACAACGCCTCTTCGGAAGGGGTATTGGGAAATCCCTCCTTCGGCGGGAACTGGTCGCCCTCCCGGCCCCAACCGATCATGTTTCCCCGCAGTTTGTCGCGCGCGCCGTTGAAGTCGAAGAAATCGAGCAGCGGGTCGGCGTTCGCGTCGCGGCGGGTGAGCGCCGGCAATCCGAATCTGCCCTCGAGGAAGCGCAGGATGCTGGTGTGGTCGTAGGTGTTGTGCGAAACGTAATGCGGCTTTGTCCACGGCGAGATCACCATGAACGGCACACGGAAACCGTAACGGTCGAAGTGACCGCCGTACTTCTTGTCGGTGTGGTCGGCGAATTTGCCTTCGCCGTAGGCGCCGCCGATGTAATTGGGGTCGATATTGTCCGGCGTGCACGCGCGCGGAGGTGGGACGTGGTCGTAGAATCCGCCGGCCTCGTCGTAAGTGATGAACAGCACGCTGCGCTTCCACACTTCGGGGTTCTCCATGAGAACGCGGAATACGTCGTAGACGAAGCGTTGGCCCATTTGCGGGACGCCGGGCGGATGCTCGTCCTCGCCGTTGACGTCCTCCAAGCCGCCGGCGTCCAGGAAGTGGACCTGCGTGGCCTGCGGCGAGCCGCCCGCGTTGGGCGCGTTGGGGTCGAATTTGGGCTTGAAGGCCGCCGGGTCGTTGCCGCCCTTGATCCAGCTGCGGATCAGATCGTTCTCGTTCCGGATGAACTTCTCGAAGCCCCATTCGGCCGGGGCCAGCTGCTGGGCTTGGCCGTCGTAGTAGCGCTGGCCGACGAGCCCGCCGGAGCCGTACCAGGCGCCGTATTTCGCCGAGGCGAGGATGTTGGAGTAGCGGATCCGCACCCACTGCGCCCAAAGCACGTTGCCGTGTTTCATCGCGTCGTAGATCGTGTTGTTGCCGTTCAGCGCCTTGGGATCCGCGCTCTGGTCCTTTGCGAATTGAAACGTCGTCGCGACGTCCACGCAGCCGACGGGCGTGTCGTCGCCGTAGGTCGCGGAGCCGTTGGACACCAGCCCTCGGCTGGTGGCGCCGTAGAGGTAATCGCGGTTGGGGAACGTCGGCCCGAGGAGCGAGGAGAAGTAGCGGTCGCCCAGGCCGAACTGCTCGGCGAGCCAGTAATAGAAGGGGATGTTGGTTTGATCGTAATACCACATCGCCCGGTCGCCCTTGAGCTCGGCGGCCGAAGGCGGCTTGGGCTCTCCGCCTTCGTGGAAGCCGTCATTCCCCTCGAAGAAGCCGTCCATGCGGCCGGAGTCCCACGCCAGGTGCGAACACCACCACTCGTGGCAGGTGTCGGAGACGCATTGCTGCGCGTCGGTCTTTGCGTGCTTCCAGTAATGCTTTTCACCGCATTTGGGATCCGCGCCGGCGTGGGTCGGGTTGAACGGCGCGTTCGAGCGCGGGTCGTAGGACGAGTCCAGCAGTCGATCTTCGGTCTTCTTCTGTTCGGCGGAGAGGAGATCGTAGGGCAGGCAGGGAACGTCGATTCCGCCGTGCTGTACCCGCGGATCGCCGGGGCGTTTGGGCGCGATGAACTTCAGATAATCCTGGAAGCGGCCAAAGTAGTTGTCGAACGAGTGATTCTCCTGCATCAGCACGAAGACGTATTGAATCGGGATCTCGGACATGCCCGACAAGCCTTCGGGGACGTCGGTCGGCAGCGAGCCGGGCACTTGGGTGCACAGCGGCCCCTCCTCGGCCGGCTCGGCCTCCTTGCGGCAGCCTCCGCCGGCGACGAACGTCGCGGCGGTCGCCGCGCACAAAAGCATCATGAGTCGCCGTGAACCGCCCATCGGGGTAGTATCGACCTAACTTCCGGCCGCGGCAAGAGCGCCCGCGGCCATTGCAAGACGTGTCAATGCACCGCGGAGGGCAAGTGTCCCGACGTGCGGTGCATCTGCGGCACGGCCTGCCCGCCTACTCTCTGTGACTCCGAGGATGACGACGATGACTTGGAGGGTTCGGGCGGCGCCGCGCCGCAGGCGAAGAAGGTGTGCCAGCATTGGGCGCCCCGCCGCGAATTCGCGGGTCCCGTGCTCGGACGCGACAGTCGGCTATGCGTCTTGTGCGGCGAGGCCGATTCCTTGTCGGGCTCCGAGCCGCGCTGCGATCGGGCGCGCAACCTTCTCCAACTCGCTCGATGAACGCCGATGCATCCTGCGGGAGATTTCGTTGGGCGCGAAGGTTCGGGTGGGATGCGGGGGCATCCGGGTCATGGTTTCGCGTGGAGGGAAGTTTCTTGGGGGATGTGTTTGCGGAGAGCGGCGAGGTGGCGTTTGCTCACGCCGGGGACGGCGAGGATCTGCTCGTCGGTGGCTTCGCGGATGGCCTGCAGCGATCCGAGGGTGGTGAGCAGGGCTTTGCGGGTCTTCGGGCCGATGCCGGGGACGTCGTCGAGCTCGGAGCGGTAGGTGCGCTGGTCCTCGCGCTGGATGCGGCCGCGGTTGGCGAAGCGGTGGGCTTCGTCGCGCAGGCGGGCGAGCAGCACGAGGGCGCTCGTGGCGCTCAGCGGGATGCCGTTCTTCTGGCCGGGCAGGTACACGCGATCGACGATCTTCTCGCCGACCGCCGACTCGCGCCCCTTCGCCAGGGCGACGATCGACAGGTCGTGGAGGCCGAGGTCGTGCGCGGCGGCGAGCGCCACGTTCAGCTGGCCGCGGCCTCCGTCGACCACGAACAGGTCGGGCAGCTCCCAGGCGTCGTCGAGCTCCTCGGCGTCGCGGCCGCGGCGGAAGCGGCGCGCCAGCACCTCGTAGATCGCCGCGTAGTCGTCGCCCTCGCTGGTGGTGCGCACCTTGAACGTGCGGTAGCGCTTCTTGTCGAACTGGCCGTCCTTCATCGCCACGACCGCGCCCACCGCGTCGCCGCCGCCGAGGTGCGAGATGTCGCAGCACTCGATCGCCCGCGGCAAGGTCGGCAGCCGCAGCTTCTGCTGCAGCGACTCGAGCCGCGCCTCGATCTCGCCCACGGCGCGCTGCTTCTCGCGGAAGGCGTGCGCGGCGTTCTCGCCGGCGAGCTCGAGCAGGCGCCGGCGCGGGCCGCTCTTCGGCACGAGCAGGCGCACCTCCTTGCCGCGCAGCTCGCCGAGGAACGAGGCCACGCCGCTCGTCGCCTCGGGCTGCACCGGCAGGACGATCTCGTCCGGCAGCCGCCCGACCGGCACGTCGCCGGCGTAGTACTGCCCGAGGAAGCCGGCGACGATCTCCTCGTCGGGCAGCTCGCTCCTGCCGAGCGAGAACGACTGCGTGTCCTGCACGTGGCCCTTGCGCACCTGCATCAGCACGATCTCCACCATCTCGCCCTCGCGGTAGAGGCCCACCACGTCTTGATCGACGCGTTGCACGCTCACCACGCGCTGCTCCTCGCGCACCTTCTCGACCGCCTGCAGCTGGTCGCGGTACATCGCCGCGAGCTCGTACTCGAAGGCGCCGGCGGCCTCGCTCATGCGTCGCTCGAGCTCGGCGGTGAGCTCGTCGTGGCGCGCGTCGAGGAACAGCTCCACCGACTTGACCTGCTGCGCGTACCAGCCGCGGTCGACCTCGTAGACGCACGGCGCGGCGCAGCGCTTGATCTGGTACTGCAGGCACGGGCGGCTGCGCTGGCGCATGTCGGCGTCGGTGCAGGTGCGCAGCTGGAAGTGCTTGTTCACCAGGTGGAGCGTGCGGCGCGCGCTGGTGGCCGAGTGGTACGGTCCGAAGTAGCGCGCCCCGTCGGCCGACGGCCGCCGCACCGGCTCGAGCCGCGGCCACTCGGCCTTCGGATCGAGCCGCAGGCACAGGAAGTCCTTGTCGTCGCGCAGCTTCACGTTGAAGCGCGGCTGGTGCTTCTTGATGAGCTCGTTCTCGAGGACGGCCGCCTCCTTCTCGCTCGAGGTGACCACCGTCTCGACGTCGGCGACGCGCCGGCGCAGGATCGGGATGAAGTAGCGCTCGTCGGAGCTCGCCTCCTGGAAGTAGCTGCGTACCCGCGCCTTCAGGCTCTTGGCCTTGCCGACGTAGACGATCTCGCCCGTTCGATCCTTGAACAGGTAGCAGCCCGGCGCGGCCGGGAGCGCGGCGAGCTTGACCTCGATCGGGTCGGCTCGATCGGCGTCCGCTGCTTTAACCATCACCTCACTGCGCTAGCACGGCGGCGCGGCGCTCACATGAGGTCGCATTTTCCGGTCCCGTCGCAGGTCTTGCTCGCGTTCAGGCAGTTCGGGTCGACCACGCCCTTGGAGGTGGGAAGGCAGCTCCCATCGGCGCCGCCGGTGCGCATCTTGGAGCAGCCCATGCAAAGGCCCATGCACGGCATGTCGCAGCACACCCCGTCGACGCAGAAGAACGTCGCGCACGACGCCGCGCCGAACTTGACGCACGCCGCGCCCTTCGGCTGCCGCTTCACGCATTGGTGCGGCAGCAAATCGGTGTCGCAGTAATACTGCAGTGTGCAGTCGCCGTTGCCCTCGCAGGTCGTGGGGCACATCGAGCTCTTGCCGTTGCACTTGTAGCCGGCGCACGACTTCTCCGGCTCGCTCTGCGCCGGGAGCAGCTGGCAGGTGCCGGACATGTTGCCCTGATCGCAGCGCTGGCACGGATCGGCGCAAGCGGTCTTGCAGCACACCGAGTTGACGCAGAACTTCGAGGCGCACTCGCCGCCGTCGGTGCACGACATGCCGTCGGTCTTCGGCATCGCGCCGGTCGACGAGCTCGCCATCGCGCCGCCCGCGGCCGCGGTCGAGCTCTGCGCCGCGCCGCCCGAGCTGCTCGACGACGACGCCTTGCTGCTGCTCGGCGCGCCGCCCTGGCCCCGCTCGCCGTACTCATCCACGCCGAGGAGGTTGCCGCAAGCGAGCGACCCGAGCGCCGGCGCCATGATCCACTTCCACCCGCGCATCTGCCGGCCCAGACTACTGGGCGGCGCCGCGCGTGTCGATCGATGACCTTCCCGGTGGTGGGCTTTTCGGCTACGAACCCGCGCCATGTCGCACCGCCTCACCGCTTGGTCGCTCGCAACCCTGGCCTTCGCCTGCGGCGGCCCGAAAGAGCCGGTCGCCGCGCCGCAGCCGTCTGCGAGCGCCGCGCCCTCCGCCGGCG
>JACXTT010007167.1_pt1 | contig 15773 bp, 14 predicted proteins | sample 9270951 | NCBI WGS metagenome assembly JACXTT01 (sample SAMN15532306, study PRJNA645909) | rock metagenome | isolation source: weathered quartz diorite | place: Puerto Rico | collected 2017-06-21 | reverse complement strand
CGCTCCATGCCCTGCAGCATCTCGTTGACCTCGGAGATCTCATAGTTGCGCACCGCCTGCTGGCGGCTCTGCATGAAGCTGTCGGCCTCGTCCAGCAGCAGCACCGCCCCATCCTCTTCGGCGCGCGCGAACATGGCGGCGATCTGCTGCTCGGTCTCGCCCACATATTTGCTCATCAGGTCGGAGGCGCGGCGGATCATCAGCGGCAGGTCCAGCTCGGCCGCGATATGCTCGGCCAGCGCGGTCTTGCCAGTGCCGGGCGGGCCGTAGAAGCACAGCGTGCCGCGCTGGCGCACGCGCAGCGCGTCGACGATCTTGACCACCTCGTAGCGGGTTTCCAGGTGGAGGTTCTCCAGCCGGTAGTGCGTGACCACCGGCCGCGCCTCGGCCTCGGGGCGCAGCCCCATGGCGCGGTCGGCGTGTTCCAGCTGGCGCAGGATCAGCGCCTCCACCGGCTCTTCCACGTCGGGCCGTGCCAGCTCGACGAAGCGCGCGGCCGACTGTACCTGCGCCGGCGTCAGCGTCTTGCGCCCGGCCAGCCCGGTGATGAAGGCATCGCTGACATCCAGCCCGCCCAGGTGCTTGCGGATGATGTTCTCGCGCACCAGCGGCGGCGGGATCTTCAGCTCCAGGTGGAACTGGAAACGGCGCAGGTAGGCCGGGTCGATCTGCCGGATCGAGTTGGAGATCCAGATCACCGGCACCGGGTTCTGCTCGAGCGTCTGGTTGACCCAGGCCTTGCCGTTCACCGATGCGCGCGTGTCTTCCTGGCCGAACAGGCTCATCAGCTCGCGTGCGCTGCCGGGGAAGACGTCTTCCACCTCGTCGAACAGCAGCGCGGTATGGGCACGCCCGCGCAGGAAGGCCTGCGACACCTGCAGCGAGCGGTAGCGGTCCTTGCCCGACAGGCTGTTGCCGTCGCGGTCCAGGCAGTCGACTTCGTACAACTCGCAACCAGCCTCGCGCGCCAGCAGCCGCGCAAACTCAGTCTTGCCGGTGCCGGGCGGGCCATAGATCAGCACGTTGACGCCGCTGGCGTGCTGGCGCGTGGCATTGCTCAGCAGCGCGCACAGGTAGCGCGCGTCGGTCTCGACATGGGGATAGTCGGCAGTGGTCAGCGTGGGCGGCGCGGCCGGGCGGGTGAAGACCGCCATCATCTCGGCCTCGTTGGCGTAATTGCCCAGCAGCACGTGCAGCAGCCGGTCAGACAGCCGCATCAGGTCACCCAGGTCGGTCACGCTGTTTTCCGGCAGCGGCTGCTCGATCAGGTTCAGCGTCTCCAGCCGCGAGCCGGGCCGCAGCGAGGCGGCCACGTCGGCCGCGCCGGCGCCGGTCAGCCCGGCCAGGATCTGGAACGCTTCCTGGCTGTGCGCCACCTTGCAGTCGACCATCACCGCGCGCAGGTCGCGCTTGTACTTGGCCAGCGCCGCGTACAGCAGCAGCTTGCGCTCGTGCTCGGGCAGGTCCAGCACATGGCTGAGCATGTCGATATTGCGCACCAGCAGCACGCGCTCGCCTTCCAGGCGCTGGGCAATGGCCGCGGCCGACGCGTCGAACACGGCGAACATGTCCTTGGCGTGGTGCTTGACGTACTCGTCCAGGTAATAGAACAGCGCGCTTTCATCGAAAGCGCTGTTCCACTGGCCGTGGCGGTCCAGGAATTCCTCAGGGGTCAGGCGGGCGGTGCCCTTCCAGGCGGGCATGTCGGCGCAGCGCGCGGCCAGGAAGCGCTGCACGCGCAGCACCACGCCATACGGCCAAACCATCTCCTGCGCGCTGACGGTCAGGACATCGTTGATATTGCTGCGCAGGTTGAAGCGCGGGCCCAGTGCGCAGACCACGCGCAGCGCAAACTGGGCGCACATCCAGTCCAATGCCGAACTGGACGATGTGCCAGGCATGGAGCGCAGAATCGTCGATCGGTCATCTTCAGCAAAACGTGTGAAGTCCATGGACGGGTCCCCGAGCGCGCTGTGCGCGATGGCGGGGCCGCGACCGGCGCACCGCCACGTCTGCAGTTTCTTCCTATGCTAGCGCGCTTTGGTGCCAACCGCGCATCCCCGTGCGCAACGGGCGCCGGCGATTGTGGCCTGGGGCACCGAAGCGCAGCAAAGTGCCAGAGCGCGCCAGCGCGCGTGCACCACTGCATCACCTCCCGAAATGCTGCCTGGACTTGCCGGTATAACGTGCCGGGGCAGAAAATTCCAGTTGCGACGCACAAATCACAACAAATAAGAATCATTATCGTTTATACTGGCCAGCTGACACGCTGCCCCAGAGTGGCGCTCCCACGGCAACCCAGTTGAAGGAGCGTTTATCATGGAATTGCTGCTTAGCCTGCTGGTCGGTTGCGGCATCTCGCTGATCCTGTTTTATCGCAAGTGACGGCGCACAGCGCCGCTGCAGTGCCACCGCTGGCAGACTTTTGTTGTTGACACATGTTCGACCAACGCTTCCTCAAGATTACGCTCGCCGTACTGCTGTTCCACGTCGGCCTGCTCTACCTGATCCAAAGCGGCCTGGGCCGCAAGCTGACCGAGGCGGTGATCTCGCCGGAAATCGTCGCGCGCATCATCCCGCTGGAGCCTCCCAAGCAGGAAGCCCCGCCGGAGCCGCCCAAGCCCACGCCCAAGCAGGAAACCCCGCCCAAGCAGGTGAAGGTGACCACGCCCAAGCCCACCCCGCCGCAGCCCAAGCCAACCCCACAGCCGGTAGCCAGCCTGCCGCCGACGCCAAACGCGCCCGAGGCCCCGCCCGCGCCGCCAGCACCCCCGGCACCGGCCGCTGAGCCCGCCCCGGCACCGGTATCCGCCGCGCCGCGCGCAGTCGGCATCGGCGAAATCCAGTGCACGCCGCCGCAACCGAAGTATCCTTCCCAGTCACGCCGCATGGGCGAGACCGGCAAGGCCGTGGTGCGCCTGACCACCGACGAAAGCGGCAAGGTTGTGAAGACTTCCGTCGTATCCTCGAGCGGTTCGTCGCGCCTGGACCAGGCCGCAGTGGAAGCCGTGCAGTCCATGCGCTGCAAACCTTACATGGACAACGGTCGCGCCGTCGCCGTCACGGCGCAGCAGCCGATCGGCTTCGAACTGAACTGACCGCCCCAGACTTCCGATCTCTGATCTGACTTAAACCAAGCGAACTCACCAGGAACCAACACATGCAGGACCTCGGACTCTCCCACCTCTGGACGCAAGGCGACTTCGTCATGCGTGCGACCGCGATCATTCTGCTGATCATGTCGCTCGCCTCATGGATCGTGATCCTTACCAAGGCGTGGGATCTGGTGCGCCTGAAGAAGATGGCGCACGGCGCGGAAAAGCGCTTCTGGCACTCGGACGATTTCGACCACGCGCTCGAAACCCTGGGCGCCAGCGATGCCAACCCGTTCCGCACGCTGGCCATCGCCGGCAAGGAAGCCGCCCAGCACCATCGCGCCAGCCAGCCGCAACTGCACGACGTGATGGACATCTCCGACTGGCTGACCCGCTCGCTCAAGAGCTCCATCGATGATTCGGTGGCGCACATGCAGTCGGGCCTGGCAGTGCTGGCCTCGGTGGGCTCCACTGCACCGTTCGTCGGCCTGTTCGGCACCGTGTGGGGCATCTACCACGCGCTGATCGGCATCGGCGCCTCGGGCGTGCCGACCATCGACAAGGTTGCCGGCCCCGTGGGCGAGGCGCTGATCATGACCGCCTTCGGCCTGGCCGTGGCGATTCCCGCCGTGCTGGGCTATAACGCCCTTACCCGCGGCAACAAGTCGGTGATCTCGAAGCTCAACCGCTTTGCCCACGACCTGCACGCCTACTTCGTCACCGGCGCGCGCGTGCGCCCCACCGGCGCCCGCACCGAAGACGGCACCGTGCGCCTGGCCGCGGCACAGCGCTAAACCGCTAGCAAGGAAGTCATCATGGCATTCGGTACTCTCGACAGCGACGACGACGAGGTGATGAGCGAGATCAACATGACGCCGCTGGTCGACGTCATGCTGGTGCTGCTGATCATCTTCATCATCACTATCCCCGTGATCAACCACGCGGTGAAGATCGACCTGCCGCGCGCCACCAACACCCCGAACGACCCGAAGCCGCAGAGCATCAACGTCTCGATCGACGCGAGCGGCAAAGTCTTCTGGAACCAGGTGGAAGTGGACCAGGCCACGCTGGAAAGCAATATCGCGCTGGCCGCGCAGCAGCAGCCGCAGCCTGAGCTGCACCTGCGCGCGGACCGCGAGGTGCGCTACGAGCGCGTGGCCGAAGTCATGGCCGCCGCGCAGCACGGCGGCCTGGGCAAGATCGGCTTTATCACCGAACCCAAGCAGTAAACGGGCGCCACCAGGCGCTCCGGAACGGCAAAGGGCACCTCAGGGTGCCCTTTGCCGTTGATGCCGCCGATTCATGCGACCAGCCTGCGCTGCGTCGTCCCCGCGGCCCCTTCCCCCGCCGCTCATGGTCGTTCCGCGAATCTTGGTCAGAAGTTATTGTAATGATAACAATTCTCATTTAATATCTTTCCATCGACTGCGCCATGACCGGCGCGCCCTTATTGCAGAACGGAGCCAGAAGATGAGCACACTTTCCCTGCCGCTGTCGCAACCGCGTGAAGTCACCCGCCGCCGGCTGTCGCTGCGCCGCGTCGAGGTCGCCGCGCAACCGCGCCGCGAGGCCAGCGCGAAGGCAGCACCGTCGACCATCGCATCCGTGAAGTCCGCGGTGGCGGCCCTGCCCGCCCGGCTGGAGGCACTGGTGCGCGACAGCCTGTCGCCGGCACCTGCCGGCGAGCCGGTGGCCCTGGACGCCATCATGCACGGCGCCAGCATCCTGCCAATCCTGCACAACGGTGAGGTCTACACGCTGCGCGTCACGCGCTACGGCAAGCTGATCCTGACGAAATGACGCGGCCCTGGGGCGCGATACCGCAAGGTTGAAGCCAGAGGGAAGCGATCGAGACCCGCGTTGGGCGCGGGTGCCACGTACGTGGCAGTAAAGACTTTTGTGGGGACCACCTCGGAACGAGGTGTTGGGCAGTAGCCAGGTACTGGTGTCGCGGGCGGGATTCAGACCCCACGCCGGACCGACCGTACCCAGCCATGTCCTCTTTTATGCCGCCCCGCAGGCCATGCCTGCGGGGCATTTTCATGCGCCGGCACAGTGGCCGGCGCAGGGGCTTTACAGGCCCAGCGCAGCGATGCCGGCACGCGCGATCTGCGCGTCCTCGGTCGACTTCACGCCCGACACGCCCACGGCACCGACCACCTGATCGTTGCAGACGATGGGCACGCCGCCCTCCAGCATGCCTTGCAGCACCGGCGCCGTCATGAACGAGTAGCGGCCGTTGTTGATCATGTCTTCGTAGACCTTCGACTCACGACGGCCCAGCGACGAGGTACGGGCCTTCTCGCCGGCAATGTAGGCCGAGATCGGCGCGGCACCATCCAGGCGCTGCATCGCCAGCATGTGGCCGCCATCGTCCACCACGACGATCGACACGGCCCATTGATGATTCTTCGCCTCGGTTTCCGCTGCGGCCATGATCTTCTTCACATCGTCTGCCGTCAGAACCGTCTTTTGCTGCATGCCACTCTCCTGGTCATTCATTTGGTTGAGGCCGAAGTATAGCGCCGCACCCCGGCCATCGTCATGACAGACGCCCCGTTGCGGTGCGCCGGGGCACGGGCAAAAACAAGAATGGCCCGCGTTCAGCGGGCCATTCATCATGGACGGACAACAGCGATTCAGGCGCCGTCAGTGAACGGATCCGGCTTGCCCATGCGTGCGCCGTCGGTAAATGGATCGGGCTTGCCCATGCGCGCGCCATCGGTGAACGGATCGGGCTTGCCGAGGCGGGCACCGTCGGTGAACGGATCAACCTTGCCCATCTTGGCACCATCGGTGTACGGGTCCGTCTTGCCGACCCTGGAGCCGTCCAGGTATGGATCGACCTTGCCGACGGCGGCAAATGCGGGGGTGGAAAGCGCGCCCAGCGCGGCCAGCGCTGCGACGGCAGCAACGGCTTGTGTGATCTTCATGGATATTCCCCTTGCTATTCTTGGTTGGCCGAGGCACCGTGCAGCACTTTGGGGTGCCGTCATCACGATGTCACAACAACAGTTTAGGGGAAACCCTTATATCGATAGGGGTGGCGCTTTGAGCAGTCTGTTCAAATAATTTGACTATGCTCAGCAAGGGGGCGAATTTCCGGGAACTGGCTCCAGCGCCTCATGTCGCAGTGCGGCAGGAAAAAGGAAAGGGCCCCGGAGGGCCCCTTCTCTTTCAAAAAGCTTGCTTAGGTCGAACGACGATCAGTCGTCACGCCAACGGCCGTGACCATGACCATGGCCACGATAGTATCCCGGCGGGCCATAGTAGCCGCGGTGGCCGCCGTAATAACGCGGCGGGCCGTAGTAGCCAGGACCGTAGTAGACCGGACGCGGGCGTACCACCACCGGGGGCGGGCCGTAGTAGACCGGCGCAGGCGCCACCATGACAGGCGGCGGCGCATAGTAAGCCGGGGCCGGCGGATAGTAGGCCGGCGCGCCAACCACCACGCCCGGCACCCCAATTGCCACGCCGACGCTCACATGGGCCATTGCTGCCCCGGACGCAAACCCGGCTGCGACACCGAATGCTGCGAGCCACCAACGTTTCATATCCGCCTCTCAATGTGAGATTTCTCTTAATCGGTATTGTAGAGGTTCCGAATTTTCCAGGTGCAACGGCGAGGTCGACATTGTTACCAGCCGTAACAGCGGCGTCACTTTTTTCGCGCTTGCATCCGGGATGCGGAGCCACCACAATACCGGGCTTGCCGTGCGGCCGTGGAGAAATTGGTAGACTCAGCAGACTTAAAATCTGCCGCCTTTCCAGGCTTACGGGTTCGAGTCCCGTCGGCCGCACCAGGGCGTACTGCCGCCCACCCCTTCCGCTCCCGGCCCCAAACAAAAAAGGGGGCCATCGCCCCCTCTTCTGATGCCTTCAGGTCCGCGCGCGCATCAGGCCATCGCGTAGCACATCAGCGCCCCCACCCCCATCAGGAACACGAACAGCACACCGGCCAGCGCCAGCGGCTTGCGTCCGGCGCGCACCAGGTCGCCGATGCGGGTGTGCAGGCCGATCGCCAGCATCGCGCAGGCCAGCAACCAGTTGTCCAGCGCGATCAGCGGCGCCTTCCAGGCAGTGGGCACGGTGCCGGCCGAGTTGACCGCCATCACCGCGACAAACCCCACCGCGAACCACGGCACCGACTTCAGGATGCCACGCAGGCGGCTGCCGCCGGCAGTGCCCTGCTCCGCTTGCGCGCCGCCCTGCGGCCACAGCGCCATCACCAGCAGCAGCGGACCCAACGCCAGCACGCGCACCATTTTGACCACCATGGCGGCATCGGCGGTCGGCTCGCTGATCATCTTGCCGGCGGCGATCACCTGGGCCACTTCATGCAGCGTCGCGCCGGTGAAAATACCGAACATGCGCTCGCTGACGGCCCAGTGCCAGTGGCCTGTCGCCAGTTCGTACAGATAGGGATAAAGCAGCATGCCGACGGTGCCGAACAGCACCACCGTCGCCACCGCCACGGCGGTCTGCTTGTCGTCGGTGCGCACCACCGACGATACGGCAATGGCCGCGGCGGCACCGCAGATGGCGCTGCCGGAACTGACCAGGATCGCTTCGCGGCGGCTCAGGCCGAAGAACCTCGTACCCACCCAGGTGCCGAACAGCAACGTGGCCACCAGCATGGTCAGCGGCACCACGATGCCCGGCAGGCCAAGCGCGACGATCGAGGCAAAGGTCAGCCGCAGACCGTACAGCGCCACGCCCAGGCGCAGCAGGTAGTGGCGTGCGACCTGCATGCCGGGTGCCAGCGGCGCCAGCCAGTGGCGCGGCAGCGTATTGGCCGCGACCATGCCGGCGCACATGGCCAACGTCAGCGCGCTAAGGCCATAGCGCGCCACGGCCGGATGCTCGGCCAGCGCTATCGCCAGCCAGGCAATGCCGCCCAGCGGGACCAGCGTCAGCAGGCGCTGCGACCACGGCGGCGGCAAGGCCGGCGCGGCGGCCGGGGTGGTGCGGGGGGCGGAGACGGAGGACATGGCAGGCTCGGGTCGTGTTCTTTAGTGACTCAAGCGTACTGGCGCCCCGCTAACCCGTAAAACGGGTAATATCGTTATGCGTTATTGATTATATCGATATGAACCACCGCCCCGACCCCCGGCCTGAACACCGCCCCCTGCGCCTGACGCTGCGCCAGCTGTCCGTCTTCGTCGCCGTGGCCCAGCATGGCAGCACCATGGCGGCGGCGCAGGCACTCGCAATGTCGCAGTCGGCCGTCAGCGCCTCGCTGGCCGAGCTGGAGCGCGCGCTCGACAGCCCGCTGTTTGACCGCGTGGCCCGCCGGCTCAGCATCAACGAGACCGGCCGCCAGTTTTTCCCGCGCGCGCTGTCGCTGCTGGACCAGGCCCAGGAACTGGAGCGCTTTGCCACCCAGACCGGCGTGCAGCTGCGCATCGCGGCCAGCAATACCATTGGCAGCTACATCCTGCCGCCGCTGCTGGCGGGCTTTCGCCATTCGCGCAGCGGCCCATGCACGCTGGACCTGCGCATCGGCAATACCCGCGAAGTGCTGCAATCGTTGCTGCAGTTCGACGCCGATATCGGCCTGGTCGAAGGCGCCAGCCATGAGCGCGACCTGCGCAGCGTGCGCTGGTGCGATGACGAGATGGTGGTGGTGGTCGGCCCCTCGCATCCGCTTGCGGCAGTGCCGCATGACCTGGTGGCGCTGCGCGATGCCGAGTGGATCGTGCGCGAGCCCGGCTCGGGCACGCGCGAGGTCATCGAGGAACGGCTGGTGCCGCTGCTGGGCGAGTTGCGCTTCGCGCTGGAGCTGGGCAACGCCGAAGCCATCAAGCGCGCCGTGATGAGCGGCTTCGGCGTCAGCTGCCTGTCGCTGCATGTGGTGCGCGATGAACTGGAACGCGGCACGCTGGTGGCGATCCGCGATGGCCTGCCACGCATCGTGCGGCCGCTGCAGCTGGTGGTGCACCAGGACAAGTTTCCGACCCAGGGGCTGCTGGCCTTTACCGAATACCTGCGCACCATGGCGCCGAGGATCGGCGGCTGAGCCGCACCCGGGCTCCGGTCAGGCCGGCTGCGGATCCGCGCTGCGATTACGCCGCGCCGTGTACAGGTCGAGCAGGTGGAACAGCACCGGATTGAGCATGATCGACAGCAGCGCCCCGGCCAGGATCAGCGCCTGGCCGCGCTCGGGCAGGATCTTCAGGTAGACGCCGAGGCTGGCGAGAATAAACGAGAACTCGCCGATCTGCGCCAGGCTCACGGCAATGGTCATGCCGGTCTGCCCGGAATGCCCGAAGGCACGCACGATGGCCAGCGCCGCCAGCGACTTGCCCACCACGATGATAAACACCGTCGCCAGCACGCCCCACGGGTCGCTGACCAGCACCATCGGGTCAAACAGCATGCCCACGGATACGAAGAAAAGCACGGCGAAGGCATCGCGCAGCGGCAGCGACTCTTCAGCCGCACGATGGCTGAAGTCGGACTCCGCCAGCACCATGCCGGCAAAGAACGCGCCCAGCGCGAACGACACGCCAAAGAGCGCATAGGCGCCGTAGGCCACGCCCAGCGCCGTCGCCAGCACGCCCAGGCGGAACATCTCGCGGTTGCCGGTCCAGACGATGCGCTCCAGCATCCACGGGATAAAGCGCCGGCCGATCACCAGCATCACCGCGACAAAGGCAGCCACCTTGCCCAGCGTCGCGAAGATCGCGAACACCACGTCACCGGTAGCCGGCGCGGCCTCGCCCGATGTTTCGCCGGCGCCCGCCAGCAGACCTGCCATGGCCGGCAGCAGCACCAGGGCCAGCACCATCGCCAGGTCTTCCACGATCAGCCAGCCGACCGCGATGCGGCCCTGCGGCGACTCCACCAGGTCGCGCTCCTGCAGGGCCTTGAGCAGCACCACGGTGCTGGCCACCGACAGAGCCAGTCCGTACACCAGCCCCTGCCCCCATGACCAGCCGAAGCCCCAGGCCACCAGCATGCCCATCAGCGTGGCGATGCCAATCTGCACCACCGCCCCCGGAATGGCGATGCGCTTGACCGCCATCAGGTCCTTGATCGAAAAGTGCAGTCCCACGCCGAACATCAGCAGGATCACGCCAAGCTCGGCCAACTCCGGCGCCAGGGCCTGGTCGGCGGTATAGCCGGGCGTATGCGGACCGACCACGATGCCCGCGCACAGGTAGCCGATCAACGGCGGCAGGCGCAGCCGGCTGGCGATGGCGCCAAGGATAAAGGCCAGGACGATACCGCCGACGATGGTACTGATAAGCGGGGTGGCGTGATGCATGCGTGCGGGATTCCTCGTGTCAGGGGCTGAACGGCTAACCCGCTCCCTGCCCTGGCAACCGCGACAGCGCATCCGGCGCGCACCAGCGGTCAGCGCGGGAAAGTCGCCGCAACAATCGGCAGCAGCATCGGAACGGGGAAGAACGGGGAGTGCCGCAGCGGCCCCGGACACGCCGGCGGCGCGTCACGGATCGGGGATGGCGATTGACATGCGGCCCCGCTATCCATCACGCGGAGCCCCCGAAAAGCGTACGACAGGAGTAATGTAACATGGCCGCCACGTGCCCGAGGCGCGGAGATGGCGGACGATCCGGTGCCTGCTTGCCTGAAGGCGAGGTGAGGAACTGGCCCGGAAAACAAAAACGGCGCCGCGAGGCGCCGTTCTGCATGCAACTGGAGGCGGAGGTCGGAATCGAACCGGCGTACACGGCTTTGCAGGCCGCTGCATAACCACTCTGCCACCCCGCCAGGTGACGTGCTGCTGGATTGTATCCGCATTCAGCCGATGCTGCCGGAGCGCAGCTTCCGGCAATGTCTTGCGGCGATTCAACCCAAACAAAAAGGGAAGCGGTGCTTCCCTTTGGGGATTGGAGCGGGAGACGAGTCTCGAACTCGCGACCTCAACCTTGGCAAGGTTGCGCTCTACCAACTGAGCTACTCCCGCATACAACTTTTTACTGCCAGCCCCGCATCGTGCGAGCACGCTGCCGGACCTTCTTTAACCTGGAGCGGGAGACGAGTCTCGAACTCGCGACCTCAACCTTGGCAAGGTTGCGCTCTACCAACTGAGCTACTCCCGCAGGGGCACCACCAAAATCCAACCAAGGTGTTTTATGCCGCAACACGCTGTTATCTCACAACATCTTGCGCCAAACCCACCTTATCTCGCTGCTTTCGTTTGCGTCGTCAGCAACGAGAATGAGATTATGCAAAGAACTGCTCTCGTCGTCAACACCTTTTCAAAAATTCTTTTCACTTCTGCGCGCCGGCGCGCGCCACCATCCCGCTGCGCTCGCGGATCTGCGGCCAGGCAAGCTTCATGTAATAGAACATCGACCACAGCGTCAGCACCGCCGCCACGTAGATCATCCACGTGCCGAGCAGGTGGGCATCGAAGCCGAGCAGGCGGTCGCTGTACAGCAGCAGCGGGATCGCCACCATCTGCACCGTGGTCTTGAGCTTACCGAGGAAGTTCACCGCGACGCTCTTGGAAGCGCCGATCTGCGCCATCCATTCACGCAGCGCCGAAATGGTGATCTCGCGCCCGATGATCACCAGCGCGATCAGGTCCGTGACCCGGCCCAGCGCCAGCAGCGAAAGCAGCGCCGCCGTCACCATCAGCTTGTCGGCGACCGGGTCCAGGAAGGCGCCGAACGACGAGGTCTGGTTCCAGCGCCGCGCAAGGAACCCGTCCAGCCAGTCCGTGACCGCGGCAATGATGAAGAACGCCGCCGCCGTCAGGTTCTTGGCGTGCATCGGCAGCCACGCATCGGGCAGATAGAACACGCCTACCACCAGGGGAATCATGGCGACGCGAAGCCAGGTCAGCAGGATCGGGAAATTGAAGGGCATGGAACTCGGGCGGCGGGGGACGGTAACCAATCTTGCGATTGTCGCCGATTTCCGGACCAATCGACCATCATTGGCCAATTTCCCGCTCCGCACCGCCCCCCGGCTCCGCGCGCTCAGTGCAACTGCCGGTAGATCTCTTCGGCCAGGCCGCGTGAAATGCCCTCGACGCTGGCCAACTCATCGATGCTGGCGGCCATCACGCCGCGCAGCCCGCCAAAGCGGGTCAGCAGCTTCTGGCGCCGGCGCGCGCCAATGCCCTCGATCTCTTCCAGGCGCGAGGTGGTGCGCGTCTTGGCGCGGCGCGCGCGCATGCCGGTGATGGCAAAGCGGTGCGCCTCGTCGCGGATCTGCGCCACCAGCATCAGCGCGGCGCTGCCCTGCCCCAGCTCCAGCGAGGGGCGGCCATCGGCGAACACCAGCGTCTCCAGGCCGACCTTGCGGCCCTCGCCCTTGGCCACGCCGACCAGCAGCCCGATATCCAGTCCAAGCTCTTCGAACACCTGCCGCGCCACCTCGACCTGGCCCTTGCCGCCGTCGATCAGCACGATCTGCGGCACCTGCGCCGCGGCTTCGCTGCCGGCCTCCATTCCGCCGTCTTCCTGGATCTGCTCAACCAGCTTCTGGTAGCGCCGCGTCAGCACCTGGCGCATGGCCGCGTAGTCATCGCCGGGAATGATGTCCTGGATGTTGTAGCGGCGGTATTCGCTGTTCTGCATGTCGTGGTGGTGGTACACCACGCACGATGCCTGGGTGGCCTCGCCGGCGGTATGGCTGATGTCAAAGCACTCCGCGCGCAGCAGCGCCAGGTCTTCGAGGTCCAGCCCGATGGTTTCGGCCAGCGCGCGCGTGCGCGCCTCCTGGCTGCCCTGCTCGGCCAGCCGGCGCGACAGCGCCAGCGCCGCGCCCTGCTGCGCCATCTCCAGCCAGACCTTGCGCTGGCCCTGCGGCTGGCGCACCAGCGTGACCTTGCGCCCGGCGTGCAGCGTCAGCGCCTCGAGCACCGTGGCATCGTCCGGCGCATGGCTGACGACGATGATAGGCGGCGCCGGCTGCTCCAGGTAGTGCTGCACCATGAAGGCCGACAGCACCCGCGTGGCGATGCGGTCGACGGTCAGCGGCAGCACGGCTGCGGCGCTGTCCGCCCCATCCTCGCGCTCCTCAGCGCGTTCATCGGCATCCTCGACGATCATCGCCGCTTCGTCGGCATGGGCCGGGAAGTAGGCCTTGTCGCCCAGATGGCGGCTGCCGCGCACCATGGCCAGGTTGACGCAGGCACGCCCGCCCTCCACCGCGACGGCCAGCACGTCGATGTCGCGCGCCTGCCCGCCCACCTCTTCCACCGCCTGGCGCTTGAGCACGGTCGACAGTGCCGCGATCTGGTCGCGCACGGCCGCGGCCTGCTCGAATTCCAGCCGCTCGGCGTGCTGTTCCATCTTGCCCTGCAGGCCTTCCAGCACCTCGGTCTGCCGGCCTTGCAGGAAGCGCGCCGCGTTGGTGACATCGCGCGCATAGTCTTCTTCGCTGATGGCGTTGACGCACGGCCCGGTGCAGCGGTGGATCTGGTGCAGCAGGCACGGCCGCGTGCGGTTGTTGAAGACGGTGTCCTCGCAGGTGCGCAGCTGGAACACCTTCTGCAGGATCTGCATGCTCTCGCGCACCGCATAGGCGCTCGGGAACGGCCCGAAGTACTGGTGCTTGCGGTCGGTGGCGCCGCGGTAGTACGCCATGCGCGGGAAGCGGTGCCCGGTCAGCTTCAGGAACGGGTACGACTTGTCGTCGCGGAACAGGATGTTGTAGCGCGGCGCCAGCGCCTTGATCAGGTTGTTCTCGAGCAGCAGCGCCTCGGCCTCGGTGCGCACCACCGTGGTATCGATGCGGGCAATGCGCGCCACCATCATCGCAATGCGCGGCGACAACTGGGTCTTGTTGAAATAGCTCGACACCCGCTTCTTCAGGTCGCGCGCCTTGCCCACATACAGCACATTGCCGGCCGCGTCGAAATAGCGGTACACGCCCGGCAGGCCGGGCAGGCGGGAAATGACCGGGCGCGGGTCGAACGGCTCCGGCGGCGCTTCAGCAGCCGCCTCGGCAGTCGCCTCGGCTGGCCGGGCGGCCGGCGTTTCGGGCGGCATTTCGGCCGGAACTTTGTCGGCGGGTTTCGGGGAATCGGGTTGCTGGTCGGACATTGGGGACGGTGACCGCTACACGGCCTGCGCGCATCAAAACGGCAAGGCCTCTAAAATCGCAAGTTTAGAGCAATTCAGCGCGCGCCCCGCCCGCGCGCCCCTCACCTGTCATGCTTATCCGCTCCTGGGACATCTTTTGCACCGTGATCGACAACTTCGGCGACATCGGCGTCTGCTGGCGGCTGGCCCGCCAGCTCGCGCAGGAGCATGGGCACGCGGTGCGGCTGTGGGTCGATGACCTGGCCAGCTTCGCGCGGCTGGCGCCGGAACTCGATACCGGCGCCACCGTGCAGCGCCTGGCGGGCGTGGAGATTCGTCCGTGGCGGCCGGGTGGCGATAGCAACGTGGATGACACCGCCGGGGTCGAGCCACACGATGCCGTCATCGAAGCCTTCGCCTGTGATGTGCCGCAAGCCTTCCTGGCCCGCATGGCCGCGCGTGATCCCAAACCCGCCTGGATCAACCTGGAATACCTGAGCGCCGAGCCGTGGGTACGGGAACACCATGCGATGCCTTCACCCCACCCGCGGCTGCCGCTGGTGAAGCATTTCTTTTTCCCCGGCTTCGAGGCCGGCACCGGCGGCCTGCTGCGGGAATCGATGCTGGGCACGCACCGCGCCGCCTTCCTCGGCGGCACGGCCGTCCAGGCGGCCTTGTGGCACCGGCTGGGCGTGACGCCCCGGCCCGATGCGCTGCGCGTGAGCCTGTTTGCCTACCGCAACCCGGCCCTGCCCGCGCTGCTGGAGCAATGGCGCGATGCCGCCGAGGCGGTCCATTGCCTGGTGCCCGCAGGCCTGGCCGCGGACCAGGTCGCCGAATGGCTGGGCGCCCCGCTGCGGATTGGCGACCCGGCGGAACGCGGCAGCCTGTGCGTGCAGCTGATCCCTTTCGTGCGCCAGGAGCACTTTGACGAACTGCTGTGGGCCTGCGACCTCAACTTCGTGCGCGGCGAGGATTCCTTCGTGCGCGCGCAGTGGGCGGCGCGGCCGCTGGTGTGGCATATCTACCCGCAGGACGATGCCGCGCACCGTGCCAAGCTCGATGCCTGGCTCGACCTGTTTCGCCAGAGCGGCGTGGCGCCGGATGCGGCCAGCACGCTGACGGAGTTCTGGCACGCCTGGAACGGTTTTGGCGTTCCCCTCGACTGGCCGCGCCTGCGTGCGCACCTGCCGGCACTTGCTGCAATCGCACCGCGCTGGGAGCGGCGCATGCAGCATCCCGGCGATCTTGCCGCCAACCTGGTGGCGTTTTGCGAAAATCAGGTAAAATGATCGGTTGATTCAAATGGCGACCGGGCCGGAGAACCAGGGCCTTTCCCAGGCGTCAGACCGACACTGGGCGAAGACCTGAATGCAAGCTGAGCACGGGGTCGCGAGCGCGTGAACGCCTCTCGTTGGGGCTCACAGGCTCACCGCAGGTGATGCCGGCAGCGCGCCTTCGCCATTCCAAATTCCTACTTTCTATTTCAGGAAAACAGTTCAGATGAAAATCGCACAGGAACTCCGCGTCGGTAACGTGTTCATGATCGGCGGCGATCCGATGGTCGTGCAGAAGGCCGAATACAACAAGTCGGGCCGCAACGCCGCTGTGGTCAAGATGAAGTACAAGAACCTGCTGACGGACGCACCGGGCGAGTCGGTGTTCAAGGCCG
>JACXTT010007166.1_pt1 | contig 15776 bp, 14 predicted proteins | sample 9270951 | NCBI WGS metagenome assembly JACXTT01 (sample SAMN15532306, study PRJNA645909) | rock metagenome | isolation source: weathered quartz diorite | place: Puerto Rico | collected 2017-06-21 | reverse complement strand
CGAGTCGGCGACCCGCCGCACCTCGGCGGGCGGGCCGGCGGCGACGAGGCGGCCGCCGTGCCGCCCGGCGCCGGGCCCGAGATCGACGAGCCAGTCCGCCGCCTCCATCGTGTCGCGGTCGTGCTCGACGACGACGACCGTGTTGCCGAGGTCGCGGAGCTTGAGGAGCGTCGCCAGCAGCCGGCGGTTGTCGCGGTGGTGGAGGCCGATCGACGGCTCGTCGAGGATGTAGAGGACGCCCGTGAGCTGGGAGCCGATCTGGGTCGCCAGCCGGATGCGCTGCGCCTCGCCGCCGGCGAGCGTCGCCGCCGGGCGGTCGAGGGTCAGGTAGCCGAGCCCGACGTCCTCGAGAAAGGCGAGGCGGCTCGTGATCTCCTTGAGGATCGGCCGCGCGATCGTCGCCCGCGGGCCCGCGAAGGTCAGGTGGGCCGCCGCCGCCCGCGCCGCGGTCACGCTCTGCCCCGTCCACTGGGAGATGTCCTGGCCGGCGACGCGCACGGCCAGGCTCTCGGGCTTCAGGCGCCGGCCCTGGCAGGCGGGGCAGGTCGTCGGGTTCATGAGCGCCTGGATGCCGCGCCGCGCCCGCTCGCTCGAAGTCTGGCGGAAGCGCCGCTCGAGGTTGGGGATGACCCCCTCCCACTTCGAGCGCTGGACGTAGGACGAGCCCTTCGAGGTGCGGAACTCGTAGCGCACCGGCGTGTCGCCGGCGCCGTAGAGGAGCAGCCGGCGGATCTTCGCGGACAGCTTCGACCACGGCGTCGCCAGCGAGAAGCCGAAGGTCTTCGCGAGGGCCTTGAGCGTCCCCCGCGTCCACGTGCCGGCGGCGTCGCCGAGCGGCGCCAGCGCCCCCTGGTCGAGGGACTTCGAGGCATCGGGAACGACCCGCGCGGGATCGACCTCGAGCCGCGTGCCGAGCCCGTCACAGGTCGGGCAGGCGCCGTAGGGCGAGTTGAACGAGAAGCTCCGGGGCAGCGGCTCGGCGACGCTCGTCCCGCAGTTGGGGCAGGCGGCCCCCTGGCTGAAGACGAGGTCGGCGCCGCGGCCCTCGCGGGCGACGGTGAGGAGCCCGTTGCCGAGCTTGAGCGCGGTCTCGATGGACTCGGCGAGCCGGGTGCCGCCGGCCGCCTCGACCGTGAGGCGGTCGACGACGACCTCGATGTCGTGCCGCTTCTGGCGCGCCAGCTTCGGCGTCGCATCGAGCTCGACCCAGTCCCCGTCGATCCGGGCGCGGACGAAGCCCTGGCGGCGCACGGCCTCGAGCTCCTTCCGATACTCGCCCTTGCGGCCGCGCACGAGCGGGGCGAGCAGCGCGACCTTCTCCCCCGCGTGCTTGCGGGCCAGCGCGTCGACGATCTCCTGGACGCTCTGGCGCTCCATGAGGGTGCCGCAGTTCGGGCAGTACTGGGTCCCGAGCCGGGCGTAGAGCAGGCGCAGATAGTCGTAGATCTCGGTGATGGTGGCCACGGTCGAGCGCGGGTTGGCGCCGGCGCCGGGTGGCCTGTCGGCGTTCGCCGGGGAGAGGCCCTCGATCGCGTCGACGTCCGGCTTCTCCATCTGCCCCAGGAACGGCCGGGCGTAGGCGGAGAGCGACTCGACGTAGCGGCGCTGGCCCTCGGCGTAGAGCGTGTCGAAGGCGAGCGAGGACTTGCCTGACCCCGAGACCCCGGTGACGACGATGAACCGCTGGCGCGGCAGGCGCAGCGACAGGTTCTGGAGGTTGTGCTCGCGGGCGCCGTGGATGACGATGTCGGAAAGGGTCCGGGGCGCCGGCGTCGGCGCCCTGCCGGGGGCGCGCGCGCCGCCCGGCCGGCGGGCATGGGCGTCGAGCTGGGTGGTCATGAGCCCGCCGACGATAGCACGGCGGGCAAGCGCCCCGGGGTCACTCGTAGCGGAGGGAGTCCACCGGATCGAGCCGCGAGGCGCGCATCGCGGGATACAAGCCGAAGAAGATGCCGACCATCGAGGAGACGACGAGCCCGAGGATGACCGACCACACCGAGACGTAGGTCGGCATCTGGCTGGCCGCGTGGATGACCCAGGAGATGCCGCTCCCGAGCAGGATGCCGATGACCCCGCCGGCGGCCGTGAGCACGACGGCCTCGGTGATGAACTGGGCGAGAATGGCCTTGCGCGGGGCGCCCAGGGCCTTGCGCACGCCGATCTCCCGGGTCCGTTCGGTGACGGCGACGAGCATGATGTTCATGACGCCGATGCCGCCGACGAGCAGCGCGATCGCCGCCGCCAGCGTCATGACGACGAAGATTCCGCCCGTGACGGCGTTGTAGAGCGCGAGGAAGGCGTCGTCCGTGAAGACGACGAAGTCGTTGTTCTTGCTGCTCGGGAGGTGGCGGCGCAGCCGCAGGACATCGATGATCTCGCGCTGTGCCTGGTCGCTCTTCTCGGGGTTCACGGCGATCGCGTCGAGGAACAGCTCGCCCCGCTTCGGGAACCAGATCGGCGCCTCCGGAGGCACCGGGAAGTACTTGTCGATGGTCGTGTAGGGGATCGTCGCAACCTCGTCGAAGTTGTTGCCGAGCATCCGCCCCTTCTTCTCGTACTCGCCGATGACCGTGAACGGGATGCCGTTCAGGTGGACGCGCTCGCCGAGCCCGCTCCCGTCCTTGAAGAGCGCCTCGCGGGTGTCCTTGCCGAGGACGACGACGTTCGCGCGCCGCGCCACCTCCTCCTGGGTGAAGAAGCGGCCGCGGGCGAGGTCGTAGCCGTGGGTCACGAGGTACTGCTCGTTCGTGCCGAAGGTGAACGTGCTGCGCGTCGTGCGGCCGCGGTAGGCGAGCTTGATGTCCGCCCACGACCACTTGAAGGGGGCGATCGCCTTGACGTTCGGGGCGCGGGCGAGGATCGCGTCGGCGTCGTCCATCGTGAACGCCTTGCGCTGCTTGAGGCTGTCGGGGACGCCGTTCGCGAACTGGATCCCGGGGCGGATGCGACGGATGTAGATCGTGTTGTTGCCGAAGGACTGGATGCTCTGCTGGAAGGAGCGCTGGAAGCCATTGATGAGCGCGACCATGCCGATGAGCGTGCCGACGCCGATGACGATCCCCAGCAGGGCGAGGATCGTGCGCAGCCGGTTGGCGACGAGCGAGCGCGCCGCCATCCGCAGGGTCTCGCGCATGAGGAAGAAATTCACGGCCTACTCGTAGCGCAGCGCTTCGATCGGATCGAGTCGGGCCGCGCGCCAGGCGGGGTACGATCCGAAGAAGATGCCGATCAGGAGCGACATGCCGATTCCCAGGAAGAGCGCCGGCACGCTCACCGCCGAGGGCAACGGGCTCACGGCCCCGGCGAGGAGGGCGAAGCCGACGCCGAGCGCCACCCCGAGCAGGCCGCCCGTGAGCGACAGCGTCGAGGCTTCGACGAGGAACTGGGTGAGGATGTCGCGGCGGCGCGCGCCCATCGCCTTGCGGATGCCGATCTCGCGCGTCCGCTCGCTGACGCTCACCAGCATGATGTTCATGATGACGATGCCGCCGACGAGCAGCGAGATCGCCGCGACCCCGATCGTGACGACGAAGATCCCGCCCGTGAGCGTGCGGTAGAGCTCGAGCACGTTCTCGGAGGTCGTGATGCCGAAGTTGTCGGCCCGCAGCGGGCCGAGATGGCGGCGGGCCCGCAGCACGACGCGCGCCTCCTGCTGGGCGACCGGCATCGTCGCCTGGTCGGGGCTCTTGACCGCAACCTGGTAGTTGCCGCGCTCCTCCTTGTACTTCTGGAACGTCCGGACGGGAATGGTCACGAAGCGGTCCTGGCTCTGGCCGAAGAGCTTGCCCTTGGACTCCATGACGCCGACGATCTGGAAGGTCTCCGCCCCCACCCGGATCTGGCGGCCGACGGCCTCGAGGCCGGGGAAGAGCTCGTCGGCGACCTCCGAGCCGACGACGCAGGCGAGCCGCCGGCGGTCGTCGTCGGGCTCGCTCAGCTGCCGGCCCTGCGCCACCTGGTAGTCGTCGACGACCTCCCAGCCCGGGCTCCGGCCGCGCACGTCGACCGCCTTCATGAGCTTCTCGCGGAAGTGGACGGGCTCCTGCTTGTCGGCCATCGCGACGACGAGCGCGGCGTTGCGGACGCCGTCGCGCAGTGCGTCGGCGTCGTCGAGGGTCACGGGCGGGTTGTCCTTGACGGCGTCGAACGCCTCCTGGCTCGTGACGAACCCGTAGGAATCGACCCAGAACACGTTGGCGCCGGCGTTCAGGAGCTTCTGGGCGACGAAGCGGTTGAGGCCCTCGACGATCGAGAGCACCGCGATGACCGACATGACGCCGATGATCGTGCCGAGCAGCGTCAGGAAGGAGCGCAGCTTGTTCGCGCGGAGCGCGCCCAGGGCGATGCCGGCGCTCTCGCGGAGGTTCACGGGAGGTCTCCGCCACCCGCCCCGTCGCGGACCCCCGCCGGCGCGACGTCCGGCGAGACCGGCCGCGGATTGCGCTCGTCGGTGGCGATCTTGCCGTCGCGCATGCGCACGATGCGGCGCGCGTGGGCGGCGATGTCGCTCTCGTGGGTGACGAGGATGACGGTGTTGCCCTGGCGCCAGATCTGCTCGAAGGCGCCCATGATCTCCTCCCCCGTCACGGTGTCGAGATTGCCGGTGGGCTCGTCCGCGAGCACGATGCTGGGCCGGTTGACGAGCGCGCGGGCGATCGCGACGCGCTGGCGCTGGCCGCCGGACAGCTCGTTCGGGCGGTGCTTCATCCGGTCCGCGAGTCCCACCCGCTCGAGGGCCTCGCGGGCGCGGTGGCGGCGGTCCTCGTGCTTGACTCCGGCGTAGACGAGCGGCAGCTCGACGTTGTGCAGGGCGTCGGCGCGCGCGAGCAGGTTGAAGGTCTGGAAGACGAACCCGATCTCCTGGTTGCGGATCCGGGCGAGCTCGTCGTCGGCGAGGGTGCCGATCTCGTGTCCCTTGAGCTGGTACGACCCGCTCGTCGGAGTGTCGAGGCAGCCGATGATGTTCATGAGCGTCGTCTTGCCCGAGCCCGACGGTCCCATGATGGCGACGTACTCGTTCGGCTCGATCGTCAGGTCGACGCCGTTCAGGGCGTGGACCGGCTCCGAGCCGACCTGATAGACGCGATGCAGGTCGCGAATCGTGATCAGCATCCCGCTCCTACTTGCCGCGGCCGCGGCCCGGTGTCTGCTCCTGGCGGACCTTGCCCTCCGGCTTCAGCTCCCGCAGCGCCTTGTACGGCCCGGCGACGACGATCTCGTCCTTCTTGAGGTCGCCGAAGATCTCGATGTCGGTCTCGCTCGTGATGCCGGTGCGCACCGGCACGAACCGGGCGACCCCGTCACGGACGACGAACACGCCCGGGATCTCCTTGCTCTTGCGGCCGACGGTGTCCTCCTCGGCGGCGATCGTCGCCCCCTTCGCGTCGCGCGGTCCCGGGGTCTTGCCGCCGGGCTTGCGGGTCGCCTTGTCGAGGTCGCGCTGGGTGCGCACGACGACGGCCTGGATCGGCACGCCGAGCGTGTTCGTGTGGGTCGCCGTCTCGATCTCGACGTCGGCGGTCATGCCCGGCCGCACCTCGGACACCTGGCTGTCGAACACGACCTTGACCTCGAAGTTCGTCTGCCCCTCCGTCGTCGCCGTCGCCGACCGTTTGGCCGTGTTGCCGATCTCCTCGACCGTGCCGGCGAAGGTCGTCTCGGGGATCGCGTCGACGCTGATCTTGGCCTTCTGGCCCAGCTTCATGTCGACGACGTCCGACTCGTCGACGTCGGCCTTGACGAGCATCCGTGACAGGTCGGAGACGGTGAGGATCTGGGTGCCGGGGTTGTTCATCGTGCCGATGATGACGATCTCGCCCTGCTCGACGTCGAGCGCGCTGACGACGCCGTCGAAGGGCGCGAGGAAACGGGTCTTCGAGAGGTTGTCGCTGGCCCCGGCGAAGGCCGCCTCGGCCCGGCTCACCTCCTGCTCGGCCGCCGACGACGCCGTGCGCGCGGACTCGATTGTGCTCGTCGCCTGATCCCACTCCGCCTGCGACAGCACCTTCTCCTTCCACAGCGCCGACTGCCGGGTGTAGTTCGACTCGGCCACCTTGAGCGCGGTCTCGGCGTCCTTGACCCGGGCGCGGGCGGTCGCGAGCTGCGCCCGCGCCTGATCCGCGGCGGCCCGGTACTGGGTGTCGTCGAGCTGGAGCATGAGCTTCCCCCGGTGCACCTTGTCGCCTTCCTTGACCAGCAGGCGGACGACCTTGCCGGCGATGTCGGCGCTGATCTTGACCTGGGTCCGGGGCTCGATCTTGCCGGGCGCCCGCACCTTGGCCGTGATGTCCTCGTGGCGCACCTTCGCGAACTGGACCGGCGTGCCCTTCCCTTTGCCGCCCCGCCCGACGCTCACGATGACGAGCACGAGCAGGACGACGACTCCGATCCCGATCCACAGTGCGCGCTTCCCCCTCATCGGCGGCCTCTCCTTCCGGCTCCCGTCACTCGTTCTTGCCGCGCACGCGGTTGAGCTGGGCCTCGGCGATGCGGATCGCGGCCAGCGCCGACACGCGGTCGGCATCGGCGCGCGCGAGGCTCACCTGCGCGTCGATGAGATCGAGGATGGTCGTGGAGCCGACGTTGTACTTCTGCTGCGTGAGCTTGAGGTTCTCGGTCGCCGACTCGAGCGAGCTCTGGGCCACGGCCTGGCGCTCGATCGCCTCGCGGTAGGTGTTCAGGGCCTGGTGGACGTCGGCCTCGAGGTTGCGGGCGAGCGCGTCCCGGCTCTCCTGGGCGCGCAGCAGCCGCGCCTTGGCCTGGGCGTTGCGCGAGCTCGTCTGCAGCCCGTTCAGGATGTCCCAGTTGAGGGCCACGGCGCCCTGGTACTGGCGGTCGGTCGTCGTCCCGCTCGTGAACGTCGTGTCGACGGCGATGAAGGTCGAGCTGCCGCCGTTGAGCGGCCGCACGTAGGGCTGGTTGCTCTTCGTGTGCGAGCTCGAGCGCAGGTTCATCGCCCCGGAGAGCGACAGATACGGCAGCCAGCTGAAGCGGGCCGCGGCGACGCCCTGCCGCGCCGCGCGCAGCTCGGCGTCGGCGGCGAGCAGATCGGGACGCCCCCTTCCCGCCTCGGTGACGAGCGCCCCCTCGTCGTAGTCATGGGGCTCGGCGGTGAGCACGGTGTCGACGTCGCCGAGCTCGCTCTCCCGCATCGCCAGGATCTGGGCGAGCGAGATGCGCTGGCTGACGAGGTTCTGCCGGGCGGTGAGCGAGTCGAGCTGGCTCGTCGCCGTCCGCACCTGGGCCTTGAGGAGGTCGCTCCGGGACACGGAGCCGACCTCGAACAGCGCCCGCACCCGGCGCTCGTCGTCGCGCGCGAGCTTGAGCGCCTGGGTGGCGACGCGGGCGAGGTGGTAACCGGTCACCGTGTTGTAGAAGCGCCGCCGGGTCTCGAGCGCGACGTCGTTGCGCGCCGCCTGGAGCGAGAGCTGGGAGGCCTTCATGCCGAAGCGCGCCGCGCGCGCGCCGGCGATCGCCGCCAGGTCGAGGATGGACCAGGTGCCGTTGATCGACGGGGTCGTGCTGTAGCGCTCCTGCTCGTGCAGCGTCGAGGGAAACGACGAGGCGCCGAACGAGACCGTGCCGCTGACGTTGTCCGTGCGGCTGACGCTCCGCGACCAGGCGCTCTGGATGGACGGCAGGATGCCGCTGTAGGCGCTGTACAGGCTGCCCCGCGCGTCGTAGACGCCGGCCCGGGCGTTGATGACGTCGGTGCTCTTCTGGAGCGCGATCTGCACGGCGCGGTCGGCGGTGAGCGGATCGGCTACGGCGCCGGCCGCGCACAGCAGGCCCGCGAGACCCAGCCCGGCCACCGCGGCTCGCTGCGTCCTCATGCGTCCTCCCTGGCAAGCCGCGCGGAGGAGCCCGCGGCGGACTCTCGTGGCTACGAACCGGTGTCGCAAAAGTTGCAGTCCCGGGCTCATCCGCGCACCGACAGGGTCGCCAGCCCCGCCCCCGCGATGACCATGACGAGGTAGAGGATGGCCATCACGGTCGCCGCGGGCTTGCGCGGGGCGCCGCTCAGGGCGGCGAGCCCGAGGCTCGCGACGACGACGAACCACGCCGAGAGCGGCCCGACGCCGTCGAGGAGCCCGGCGAGGAAGGTGGATGCCTTCGTCGGCGTGTCGGGCTCGGTGAGCAGGGCGCCGAAGCCCACGTGAACCTCGCGAATGGGCAGCTCGCGGGTGAAGGCGAGGACGTTGTGGAGCAGGAAGCCGGGCAGGGTCACGAGGCCGGACCAGGCCGCGACCTCGAGCGCGCGGCGATAGCCGAAGCCCTCGCGGCCGAGGATGAAGGCGCCGCCGAGCCAGACGACGAGGGCGGTGAAGAGCGTCAGGATGACGACCCCGACGATCTGGAAGCCGACGTTGATCGCCTTGCCGACGGGGCCGCTGAAGAAGGCCTCCGTGCGCTCGAGCTGCTGCTGGGTCATCTGCCCGTCGGCCGCCTGGCGCTCGATCCCCTCGGTCATCATCGGCAGGTAGGCCTTGTCGTACACGGCGAGCATCGTCGCCGACGTGACGAGCGCGACGAGGAGCATCGGGAACCACCAGGCGGCGCGGGATTCGAGCCCCGCCCAGGCGGCGGCGGGTCGGACGAACACGCGGATCGCGCGGGCGAAGAGGCCGGGAGCGGCGGCGGCGCCGCTCGCCGGGCTCGCGGAGGGGGACACGGTCATCGGCGGGGCTCCTCGGCGGGGTCCGTGAGGGACAGCAAGACTTTCGAGCGTAGGGACAGGGGCCGCCGGCGGTCAAATCGCCGCCTACCGGCGCGGGAAATCGCTACCCGGACGTGGGAGTTCGCCGCGACCGAGGGGTCGCTAGTGGAGCGAGAACTTGACGGGGACGGCGACCCAGACCGCGACCGGCTTGTTGTTCGAGAGCGCCGGCTTGAAGACCCACTGCTTGACGGCAGCCTCGGCGGCGGCGTCGAGCATGGCGATCGACTTGACGACCTTCGTGTCCTTGACCTTGCCGTCCTTGCCCACGAGCGCCTGGACGAGCACCGTGCCGTCGACGCCGGCCTCGCGCGCGAGGTCGGGGTAGACGGGCTGCACCCTCGTGATCGCCTCGGGCAGCTCCTCGACATAGACGTAGTCGCCGAACTTGGGCAGATCCTCCGAGGGCGGCGCGACGACCATGTCGCCGTCCCCCGAGGCGACGCTGGGGGTCGTCTGGGCGATGTCCTCCTGCGAGGCGATCGTCTGCTCGGGCGGCGCCTCGGCCTCGGGCACGGGCACCGGCACGGCGGCCGTGGGCGGCGCGACCGGCTGGGTCACGTTGACCTGGGGCGGCGGCGCGTCCTGGGTGAGCGGCGGCGGCGCCGCCAGCTCGCGGTACGGCACCACGATGACGCTCGTCTCGTGCGGCCGGTGGCGCAGGAACTCGGCGGTGCCGAACGAGAGCAGGTAGACGATGACCATGGCCCCGCTCGCGACCACGACCGAGCGCACCATGTACTTGCGCGCGACTTCCTTGAGCTCGGGCGCCCCGTAGGGCATGAACTGGAAGAGGGATTCGGCCTTCATAGCTTCTCGACCTCGGCCTTCTCTTCGGGGCTGAGCGTCCCGAGCGAGAACCGCGTCAGGCTCGCGAGGTCCAGCTCGTCGATGATGTGCACCATGTTGTTGAACTTCGCCTCGCGGTCGATCTTGATGATGACGATGAGGTCCTTGTTGCCCTTGTAGGTCTTGAACACGTCGGTGAGCTTGCCGACGTCGGTGCGCGCCCACGGGTCCTGGGCGCGCCGCCAGTAGCTGCGCTCGTCGGGCAGCACGCGGATCGTGAGCACGTGCTCCTGGTTGACCTCGACCTTGGCGTTGGGATCGGGCGGCAGGTTGATCTCGAGCGCCTGCGGCGTGCGGAACACGGTCGTCACCATGAAGAAGATGAGGAGCAGGAACGCGACGTCGACCATCGGCGTCATGTCGATCCGGATGCCGACGCGGCGCTTGGGACGCTTGTGGCCCTTGCCGCCTTTGGCGGCTCGTGGTTGCGGGGTGTCAACGGCTCCCATGCGTCCTCACCTCCTCGTCGGTTCGGGCTACTTGGCGCCCGGTGCCTTCTTGAAGAGCCCGCCGCTGCCGGCGAGCTCGGTCTGCACGTTGAAGCGCGGCGCCTTGGCGTCCTGGAGCGCCCCCATCATGTCGGCCATGATCCCGTAGGGGGCGTCCTTGTCCATCTTGACGATGAGCCGGGCCGACGGGTTCGCGCTGCGGGCGACCTTGAGCCACTGCGCCAGGTCGGACGTCACCTGCTGGGGCTGGAGCTCCGTCGATTTCTCGGCGCCGCCCTCGCGATAGACGATGCGCACCGTCGGCGTCTTCGTCACCGCGAGCGTGATGATCCCCGACTCGGGCGACTTGGCCTCGGAGTTCGACTCCGGCAGCGTGATCTTGTCCTTGTCCGGCGGCTTGAACTGGGTCGTGCACATGAAGAAGATGAGCAGCAGGAAGGCGACGTCGACCATCGGCGTCATGTCGATGCTGATGCCGATGCGCCGCTTTTTCTTGAGCATCGCCGTCCCCGGCTACTTCTCGCCCGCCGACGCGGACAGGAGCTGGACGGCCTCGTAGGAGGCCTCGTCCATCATGTAGTTGAAGTTGTCGACGCGGGTCACGAACACGTTGTAGGCGACGATGCCCGCGATCGCGACGAAGAGGCCGCCGGCCGTGTTGATGAGCGCCTCGGAGATGCCGATCGCCAGCTTCTGCGCGTCCACCGAGCCGGTGTGGCCGAGGGCCGCGAACGAGCGGATCATCCCCAGCACCGTCCCGAGCAGGCCGACCATCGTCGCGATCGACGCGATCGTCGAGAGCGCGATCAGGTTGCGCTCGAGCAGCGGCACCTCGAGGCCGTTGGCCTCCTGGATCGCGGCCTGGGTCTCGGCGACGATCTTCTCCTTGGGCGCGCCCTCGGCGCGGACCGCCTCGTAGCGCTCGAGTCCGGCGCGGATCACGTTCGCCGCCGAGCCGCGCTGCCGGGCGCACAGCTCGATCGCGCCGCGGAGGTCGCCGCTGTGGAGGGCCTTGCGGACGCCGTTCAGGAAGTCGGGCAGCGAGCCACGTCCCTGCGCCTTCCGCAGGCTCCAGATGCGCTCGATGATGAAGGAGACCTGGAGGATGAGCAGCAGGATCAGCCCCGCCACCAGGTAACCGCCCTTGTTCATCTGCTCGCCGATCGGGCCGATCCTCGGCAGCTGCGTGTAGATCGTGATCGAGATCGCCAGGGCCAGCACGAAGCCAAGTGGGACGACGTATCGGCTCATTCTCGGTGCATCCTCCATTGTCCGGCGCCCGGCGCCCCGGCCTCGCCGGGGCCCCGTCGCGCCCGGACGGGTTTGTGATGGTGGGGCGTTCCGTCGCCCGCGGTCCCCGGGGTTCGCCCGGGGCCCTTATGCCGCGAAGGCCGCGACCGCCTGGTCCTCGGTCTCGTGGTGGTCGAACACCATGATGAGCTTCATCATGACGAACAGGTCCTTGAGTCGCTTGCCGAGGCCGCAGAGCTTGATCTCGCCGCCCTTCGACTTGTAGGTCGCGAACCCGCGCATGAGCGCGCCGATGGCGATCGAGTTGAGGGCCTGGCACTCGCTCATGTTGAGCACGAGGCGGGTGTTCCCGGCGGCGGCCTCGTCGACGATCGCCTTCTGCAGCTCGTCGGTCTCGTGGTCGCCGAAGAAGTTCCCCTTCGGGTAGAGAACGACGATGGTGCGGATCGCCTTGCGCCGGATCGCCACGCTCCCCCCTAGCACCCGGCCGCCGTCGCCCGCGCCCTCACACGGACTCCTTCTCGGCGAAGCTGGCGATGGCCTGCTCCTCGTTCGGGTAGACGTCGAAGACCATCGAGAGCTTGGTGATCACGAAGATGTTCTCGATGCGCCGGTCGACGGAGCAGAGCTTCATCTGCCCGCCCTTCCGCACGTAGGACGCGTGGGCGGCGATGAGCACGCCGAGCGCCGTCGAATTGAGGTGCTGGGTCTCGGCGAGGTTGATGATGAGGTGCTTGTTCCCCGCCTCGCTGAGCGCCTTGATCTTCTTCTCGAGCTCCTCGGTTTCGTCCCCGCCCGTCAGGTAGCCCTTGGGCGCGAGGATGTGGATGTTCCCGACCTGGCGCTCCCTCATGGATTTCCCCCCGGCTTATTCGCGACCCCCTTCTCGAGGCTCGCCTTGCTCTTGAGCGCCACGGGATCGCTCGGATTGAGCGCCAGCGCGCGGTTGTAGGCTTCGAGGGCCTTCCCCCGATTGCCCGAGTTCTGATAACCCTGCCCGATCCACACCCAGGTCTGGTTGTCCGTTGGCATCAGGTCCGCCGCCGACTCGAGCATGTGGATCGCACCCGGGTATTCCTTGTCGAGGAGCTTGTAGTACCCCAGCTGGCGCAAGGCGATGCCGCGCTGCTGGCTGCGCGTCGTGTCGAGGACCACCACCCGCTCGAGCTCGCGCCTGGCCTCGGCCACCGAGTCGACCTGGGCGTAGAGCAGGCCCAGCCAGAAATGTCGATCGGGCCTCGTGTCGGCCAGCGCCGCCGCCGATCGAAGGGCGTTCAGCGCCTCGGGATACTGCTTCAACTCCTTGTAGGACAAGCCCAAATAGTAGTAAGCCTCGTCGTTCGTCGGGTCAAGCGCGATTCGCCGGCTCAGCAGGTCCACGGCCTTCGGGTAGTCCCTGTCGCCGTAGCGCATCTTGCCCAGCCGGAGCAGGGCGAACTTGCCGCTCGAGGTGGACGAGTCGAGGGACACCATCGCGCGGTAGATCGAGTCGGCCGCCGTCACGTTCTTCTCGAACTCGTAGATCTGGGCCAGCCGCAGCATGTCCTCGGGCTCGGGATCGCCGCGCTGGTAGTCCGCCATCGCCTGGTCGTACTCCTTGCGGTCGGTGCGGACGCGGGCCCGGATCGTGTACATCTCCCGGCTCTTCTCCCCCAGCGCCTCGGACTTGTTGAGCGCGTCGTTCGCCTCGTCCTTCAGCTTGAGGAAGTAGAAGACGCGCCCGAGCACGCTCCAGCCCTTGGGGTCGTTGGGCACGAGCTGGACGTACTTCTCGAGCGGACCCCGGGCCTCGGTGAAGCGCTCGCCGAAGCGCCGCGGGTCGGCCTTGCCGGAGAGGTAGAGCAGGTTGCCGAGGGCGAGCTGGCCGGGGGCGAAGTTCGGTTCGCGGGCGACGACCTGGCGGAACTCCTCGAGCGCGTCGCTGTACTTCTTCGCGAAGTAGAGCGCCTGACCGAGCGCGTAGCGCAGCTCGACGTCCGAGGAGTCCATCGCGACGGCGGCGCGGTACTCGGGGAAGGCCAGCTCGAAGGTGCCGCGGCGGGCGTAGAAGTCGGCGAGGGCGCGGTGGGTCGCGGGATCCTCGGGCGATTCCTCGCGCGCCTTGGTGAAGTAGCTCGCCGCGTCGCGCAGCGAGTCGCGCGCCATCTCGACGTTGCCCAGGGCGATCAGGAAGCGCGGCCGCCACTTGCTGCCCCAGCCGAGACCGCGGTTCGCCGAGGCGATCGCGGCGTCGTACTTCTTGAGCCGGGTCAGCGCGTCCGCGAGGCTGAGCTGGGCCTCCGGGTAGCGGCGGTCGATGTCCGTGGCCTTCTGGAGGAGCGGGACCGCCTTGTCGGGCTGCTCGAGCCGGAGCATCGCCTCGCCCTCGCCGTACCACCCCTGCGCCAGGTTGGGGTCCATCTTCTGCGCCGTCTTGAACTGCTCGATCGCCTTGTCGTAGGCGCGGCGCTTCAGCCAGACGAGCCCGACGCCGGCGCGCCCCTCGGCGTTCCCCTGGCTCGCGGCCTTCTCCAACAGCTGCTGCGCCTCGTCGAGCCGTCCGGCCTGGAGCGCGGCCCGTCCGTCCTTGAGCTCGTCCGCCCGCAGCGGCAGGGCGGGGAGCGCCAGGGCCAGGGCGATGAGCGCGGCGGCGCCGCGGACCCGTGTCGAGAGCTTCATGGGCATCGTCATCCTTCTCCTCAGTGGGTGCCGACCATCGGGGAGCGCCGGACGAAACGCACCGGCACGGCGGTGGGTACGAGCCCGTCGCGCTGCACCAGCGCCTGACCGTCGCGGCTCGTGACGAACGTGATGAACCCGTTCGCGAGCTGGGGCCCGCCCGTGCGCGCGTACAGGTTGTAGAAGCGCGTGAGCGGATAGGAGCCGCCGTAGACCGCTTCCGGATCGGGGTAGCGGTAGGCGAGGCCGACGACGCCGGCGACGGCGAGCGCGCGGGTGCCGCGGTTGGCCCAGGCGAGCGAGACCCAGCCGAGCGCGTCGCGGTCCGAGCGCACGCGGACGACGACCGCGGAATCGTCGGCGGCGGTCAGCACGCGGGCGCGCACCGGGTTTCCGCCCATGACTGCCTGGAGGAAGTACTGGCCGAGGTCGGACTCCAGCGGCTGGGCGACCGGGACGATCGGCGCGTCGCGCCCGCCCAGCTCCCACCACCGTGAGACCTCGCCCGTGTAGATCCGCCGCAGCTGCTCGACGGCGACGTTCTGGATCGGGTTCGCGGGGTTGACGACCGCGGCGACGGCGTCGCGCGCGAAGCGGTAGCCCTCGAGCCCGAGCCCGCCGCGCACCGCGGCCGCCCGCTCCTCCACGTCCAGCTCCCGCGTGATCACCGCCAAGTGACTCTCCGCCGCAAACAACGACCGAATCGCCTCGCGCGAGGTCGCGACGCGCAGGTCCAGCCGCGCCGTCGGATAGAGGGCCCGGAAGACCGAGCACTCGCGCTCGATCAGCCGGCTCGCTTCCGGCGCGCACACGATCTCGATACGCCCACTGGTCAGGGAATCTTCCTCGCGACCGGGGATGGACCGGGAGGTACAGCCGGCCAGACAGAGCGTCGCGAGGGGCAACACCGCCAGCACCGGCAGGCCCACCGCCCGGCCGGCGCCCGGAACGCCGAAGCCCCATGACTTTAGGGAGCGCCCGCGCCGCCTGTCAAACACTCGATCGTTCGTGGTGGTTCCCAGATCCCGGGGCCGGGAAGCGGAGCCCCGCAGGGGTTTGATGAGCGGCGGACCATAGAGAACCACGCGGCGGAGTGTCAAGAAAATGCCGAACCCGGCGCCGTCCCGGCCGTGGGGCTTGCGGGCCGGGCGCACGATTCGCTAACGTGCGCTCGCCGCCCCCTCGGGGCGCGGCGCCGACGTCGATCGTCGTGGGGAGTCCCTGGAAGCGCGCGCCTTCCTCCTGGCGCATCATGCACCTCGCTCTGCAGGCACGCGCGACCCACTGCCTCTCGCTGGGGCGTTGACGGACTCCCCTTTTCCTTCCCCGCCCGCGACCCGCGAACCCGCCCGATGCCCGAGAAGTCCGCGGCCCGGCCGCGCCCCCAACCCGCCGCTCCCGACCGGCCCTCCGCCTGGCTCGATCCGCGCGGGCCCACGCTCCTTCCCGCGCTCCTCGCGCTCGTCGCCCGCGCGGTCGCGTGGAGCCAGCTGCCGCTCGGGAGCGAGGACGCCTACATCACCTTCCGCTACGCCCGCCACCTCGCGGCGGGTCACGGGCTCGTCTACAACCCCGGCGAGCACGTCATGGGGTTCTCGTCGCCGGTGTGGACGATCTGGAACGCGATCGGCTGTCTCGTGCTGCGCGACCCGCTCGTGTGGTCGCGCCTCACGAGCGTCGGCGCCGACCTCGTGACGCTGGGGGTTCTCGGCCGCCTCATCGAGCGCCAGGCCGGCCGGGCCGCGGCGTGGTGCTTCACGTTCTTCTTCGCGACCTGGCCCTACTTCGCGGCGGTGGCGATGTCGGGGATGGAGAGCGCGGCGATGCTCGCGCTCCTCGCCGCCGGCGCGGCG
>JACXTT010007165.1_pt1 | contig 15776 bp, 14 predicted proteins | sample 9270951 | NCBI WGS metagenome assembly JACXTT01 (sample SAMN15532306, study PRJNA645909) | rock metagenome | isolation source: weathered quartz diorite | place: Puerto Rico | collected 2017-06-21 | reverse complement strand
GATTCATCCTTCAAAGAGTGTGGGGCTCTCGACCGCGGTGGCGAGCGCGCGCAGCCCGCGCTCGACGAGGCGGCGGCGCAGCTCGGCGTCCGCCTCGGCCGGCAGCGCCGGGTCGCCGCAGACGTGCTCGATCTTCACACCCTGCACGACGCGGTTCGCGCCGGCCTGCATGGCCAGCGGCGGGAGCGCGCTGATCACGGCCACCGGGATCTGCCGGCGTTCGATTTCTTTGCTGATCGTTGCGCCGCAACGATTGCACGACCCTCAGGTCGCGACCAACAGGACGCCGTCGATTCGCTCGCTCCGCAAGAGCTCCGCGATCTCCCGGCCGTTGCGCACGCAGTCCGCGAAGCGCTGGTCGTTGCCGGTGGTCGTGCAGTAAAAGTCGGCCAGCTGCCCGAACGCGCCCTGCGTTTCGAGCTCGCGGAGAGCGTCGAGCGGCAGCACCACGTTGGGGTTCTCGGACGCCGGCACGTTATAGAAGCTGCCGTGCACGCACTCAAACTCCTCCGCCGCGAGCCGCCGCCGTCCCTGGAGGGAGTAGCGCTGCCACCGCGTCTCGCTGCAGCGTTTCAGATGGTCGGGGTTGCCCTTCGGCACGATCGCGCCGGTCGTGACCACCGCGATCATCGCGCGCGCGAGGTCCGCGACGGGCGGTGCGGGGGCCACGGCGTCGTAGCCTTCGACGGGCAACTCGGTCCTGAACGGCAGGCCGGCGAGCTTGGCGACGAGCATGTCCACCGCCCTCCGGGCGCCCGGAAGCGGCCGCGGGCCGGGACGGCGGACCCCCCGGGGGAGATAGCCTTCGTCTTCCGCCGCCCCGATCGGGAGCCGCGCACCGAGTTTTCGTGCAAGCGGGACCATGGCGCCGAGCGCCGCCGCCATGCCGGCGGCGTTGCCGCCCGTGGGAACGACGTACGCCGCCCGGTACATCAACAGGCCCGGGTTCTCGGGATGCATCCCCGTGACGGCCGGGATCTCCAGGCCGGCGGCCACGCGACACACCTCGACGCATGCGCGTCCATAGCGGCCGGCGGCGAACGCCGGCCCGGCGATGACCACGTCGGGGCGCTGCGCGCGCAGCCATGCGCGCGCGGCCTCGGCCGCCGAGTCGAGTTGCTCGTTGAAGTAGTTGTCGCCGCACACCAGAGTCGACACCACGGTGCCGAGCGGGCCCAGCAGTCCCTGCGCCGCCCGCCCGGGTCCCACGGGACCGTCCTTGACGCTCGGCCGCGCATCGGCCCGCTCTTCGCCCCCGACGCCGGCAAAGAACTGGTTCAGGTAGTGTGCGACCCGCAACGGTCGATCCTCCACGATGCCTCCCTCCATGATTATGTGCCCCGCTGCGCCGCCGCGCGGCGACCGGCGTCCTCTACGAGCCGCCGCCGGTCCGCCACCTCGCTCGCACGCGGTCGGCCACGTGGTTCAGCGCGAGCACGGTAAGCGCGATGACGGCGCCCGGGAAAATCCCGTACCACGGCGCCGCGTACATGTACTCGCGGCTCTCGCTGATCATGAGGCCCCATGACGGCTGCGGCGGCTGCGTGCCCAATCCGAGAAAACTCAGGCTTGCCTCGAGCAGGATCGCTCGGGAGACGCCGATCGGGATCTGGATCAGGACCGGCGAGAGTACGTTGGGCAGGATCGTCCGAAAGACGATCCGCGCGCTCCGCGCGCCGGCGGCCACCGACGCCTCCACGTACTCCATCCGCCGGTGTGTCAGCACGCCCGCGCGAGCGATCCGCGCAAACTGCGGCAGCCCCACCACCGCGACGGCGATGCCGGCGTTGACGGACCCCGGACCGACCGCCGCCACCAGTGCCATTGCGAGCAGCACCGGCGGGATCGCGAGCAGGGTATCCACACTCCGCATCGCGATCGCGTCCAGCGGACCCCCTTTGAATCCGGTCCAAAGGCCGACCGGCACCCCCGACACGGCGGCGAGCGCCGTCGCACCGACGCCGATCATGAGCGCGATCCGACCGCCGTATAACAGCCGGCTGAGGATGTCGCGTCCGAACTGGTCGGTACCCATGAGGTGACTCCGCGACGGCAGCGCAAGCACGGCGGTTTTGCTCATTTCCGTCGGCGCGTAGGGCGCGAGCAGGGGCGCGGCGACGACGGCCGCCAGCAGCGCGGCGAGAAACAGAATGCCGGGATCCGGTCGTGCCCTCCGTGGGACGGGCGTCCGAGAGCGAGGCGACGCGTGGTCGAGGGCGAGCATCGTCGCCGAAAATGTCATGGCTCCCCGCTCATCGCCCGGACCATCATTGGTACCTGATCCGAGGATCGAGCAGGCCGTAGAGCGTGTCGGTGCCGAGGTTGATGATCACGAAGCCCGCGATGCCGACCAGGATGACCGACTGGGTGACGAGGTAGTCCCGCGTCAGGATCGAGCGCCAGAGCGTGCTGCCGAGGCCGGGGATCGCAAAGACCGCTTCGGTGATCACCGCGCCGCCGATGAAGAATCCCGCCTGAATGCCGAGCACCGTGACGATCGGGATGAGCGCGTTCCCGAGCGCGTGCCGCCACACGACCGCGCGGCCCGGCAGTCCCTTCGCGCGCGCGGTGCGGACGTAGTCCTTCGACAGCACGTCCGCCAGCGACGCCTCGACGAACCTCGCCATGACGGACCCGACCCCGAGGCCGAGCGTGATGCCGGGCAAGATGAGGCTGCGCGCCCACCCCGGCGGACTCTCGCCGAGCGTGACGAAGCCGGAAGGCGGCAACCATCTCACGACGACCCCGAAGTACCATGAGAGCAGCACGCCCAGCCAGAAGACCGGCACGGCGAGCGCCCACCCATGATACCAGCGCAGGGCGGTCGCAAGCGGCGAGCGCGGCCGGGTGGCCGTGAGCACACCGGCGGGAAACGCGATCAGCACCACGACGGCAAAGGCCCACAGCGAGAGCTGCAGCGTGCGGGGCAGCGCCCGGCCGATGATGCCCCCGACCGGGACGCCGTTAATGAACGAGTGTCCGAGATCGCCGTGCACGATCCGTGCGATCCACCGCCCGTACTGCACGGGCAGGGGCTGATCCAAGCCCAGGTACGCCCGCAGGGCGTGCAGCTGGTCGGGCGTGCCGCGGTCGCCGAGGATCACCTGCGCCGGATCGCCCGGCAGCGCGGCCACCATGGCAAAGACGAGGACCGAGGCGAGGAAGAGCGTGAGCGCGGCTTCCGTGCCGCGCCGCGCCAGATAGCGTCCCAGGCCGCCCGTCGCCATCGCCGGTTACTCGCGCTCGAGGGCGGCGAGCGCCTCGGTGACCCTCCGGGCGATCGAATCGGACTCGTAGGCTACGTCCTCACGGCCCCGCTCGGCGGTCGCGCGCCGCGGATCGTGTTCCGCGGCGACCGCGAACCCCGGCGACGGGGCGCCGACGACGGTCTGGCGATCGAGGATGCCGAACTCCCGGTAGTCCAGCGGCGCGGGATAGGCCGGCAGCGCCGACAGGTCGACCGCCTCCCGATGATACGCGAGCAGGTACGACGTCTCGCCGATCGCCGCGTGCTCGCGGTAGCGTCCGTCGTACAGGTAGCCGGCCAGCAGCACCGCGATGCGTCCCGGCTCCGTCGTTTCGGTCGCGATCCGCATGAGCGTGTTCCGGTGGTTGAGCGCCCCGTGCCCGTTGACGAGCGCGATCACGCGGAACGCCTGCCGCTTCAGGCCGCGGATCACTTCCCGGACGATGAGCCCGAAGGCACTCTCTTCGATGTATAAGCTCGGCAGGGCGAACCCAGGGTAATCCATCCCGTAGATGCGTTCGGTGCCGCCGAAGCCGCGGTGCCGGAGGCGTTCCTCGTCGGTATAGGATTCGGTGCCCAGCGGCAGCGGGGGCAGCACCACGCCGCCCGCCCTGCGCGCCGCTTCGAGCGCCATCGTGTGCGCGTGCAACATATCCATCCCGACGGCCATGTGCGGACCGTGCCACTCCATCGGTCCGACCGGCACGTAGGCGATCGGCGCCCGGGCGCGCGCCGCGATGATCTCCTCGGGGCGCATCAGTTCGTACCGGATCTCCACCTCCGCGCGCCGCCCCTCCGCTTGGGGCCCCTCGGCCGTCAGCGGTTCAGCCATGTGCCCTTCAACTGCACCAGCATCTGCGGATCGACGTCGAACCCCTCCACGGCCTTGCCGAGGCCGTATGTCGGCAGGCGCAGCGCGACCGGGACGGCCCACGCCTGCTCCAGGATGTACCGGATCACACCGCGCAGCCTCGTCCAGCGCTCGCGCATGTCGAACGTGGCGTTGAGGCCTTGCAGTCCCTCGACGTATTCCCGCGGCGGCCCGGTCTGGAGCCACGACGGGTTCGTGCCGTCCGTGCGGAAGGCAGAGCTGATCGTGAAGTCCGTGGGATCGATCGTCGCCAGCGTGAGGAACGAGAGATTCAGGTCGAAGTTGCCGGCGAAGTAGGTCGGGAAGTACTGCGCCGGCTCCTGAATCGTGACGTTCGCGTCGAGCCCCACCTGCTTGAGGTCCGCCTGGATGATCTGGGCGATCTGCGGCAGCTCGGGCGTGCTGGTGGACGTGAGGAAGTTCAGCGCGCTGCGTCCGGCGCCACCGGCCAGGAGCGGCTTTGCCTTCGCCGGGTTGTAGCCGTACTCGGTGTCGAGCTTCGCGTCGTAGCCGGCCGAGGCGGGCGTGACCATCTGCACCACCGGGCGGCCGACGCCGCCCAGCACCGTCCGCACCACCGTCGCGCGGTCGACGAGCAGCTGGATGGCCTGCCGGACCCTGATGTTGTCGAGGGGCGGCCTGCGCGTGTTGAGCGTCAAGACGTAGTACTCGTTCGGCACCGGCGCGGGCTGAATCCGGAAGCCCGCCTGACGAAGCCGGCCGACGTCCTTGTTCACGACGGTGTGCGCGACGTCGATCGTTCCCGCCTGAAAGGCATTCTCGAGCGCCTGCGGATCGGAGAAGACCTTGCACACGACGCGGTCGAGCAGCGGGAGCCCCTGCTGCCAGTAGCCGTCGAACCGGGCGAACGTCACGTGATCCCCCGGCACCCACTCCTCAACGCGGAACGGACCTGTCCCGCCGCCCTTGTTCTTCACCGTGGCGAAGGCCGCGGGGTCGACCATGCCCCACCGGGCGATCTGCGCGAGGTAATCCGGATGGGGATGGGAGAATCGAAACCGGACGGTCCTGGCGTCGAGCGCGTCGACCGACGCCCAATCGCCGAGACGGCTGAAGAGGCCGCCGCCGGTCGCCTTGTCCTTCGTGCGGCGAAAGTTCGCAATCAGCGCGTCGGCGCCGAACGTGCCGCCGGAATGGGTCCGGACGCCTTCCCGAAGCCGGAACACGACGCTCATGCCGTCCCTGGCCGGATCCCAGAACTCCGCGAGGTCGCCCCGGGGCTGCAGCGTCGGCGTGAACTTGACCAGGTAGTTGTAGACCTGGAAGAACATGGGCACGTTGGCGAAGACAATATCGTTGGGGTCCAGCGATACGAGGTCGGTATTCAAGCCGGCCGTCAGCGTCCCGCCCCGCTTCGTTGCCGCCGCCAGCGCCCACTCGCCAAACGGCCCCACGGCGGGCAACGCGGTTCCGGCAGCGGCCCCCGCGCTCAGCGCGAAAAATTGACGGCGGGTGAGACCGCCGGTTTGTCTCGGATCCTGCGGCATCATCGCTTCGCTCCGTTCGTTGACATGCCCCCCGCGTCGCCGCGCCCGGTCTCGGCCGCGGCGGGCGTCTGGGCGCCTCAGCCCTTCAGGGCCCCGGCGGTGAAGCCGCGCACCAGCGACTGCCGGAAGGCCAGCACGAACAGCACGACGGGAATGGTCATGATCACCCCGAGCGTCGCGAGCACGCCCCACTGGAGCTTCTTATAGCCCGCGGTGAAGCTCATGATGGCCACCGACCCGGTGCGCGCGTTGAAACTCGTGACGATGAGCGGAAAGAGAAACTCGTTCCAGTTGAAGATGAAGCTCAAAATGAACGCGGCGAGCAGCCCGGGACCGGATAAGGGGAGGAGGATCTTGGCGACGATCGCCGGCAGCGACGCACCATCGATCGCGGCGCTTTCCGCCAGCTCGCGGGGCACGTCGTCCAGGAACGTCCGCAGCACCCAGATCGCGAGCGGGATCTCGAACCCGATGAACAGGAGGATGAGGGCGAACTTGGTGTCGATGAGCCCCATGGACTTCAGCATCAACTGAATCGGAATCACCGTCGTGACCGGGGGGAACATTCGGGGCAGGAGGATGAGCAGAAACAGCGCCGTCTTTGCCTTGAAGTCGAGAAAACTGAACGTCATGGCGGCCAGGCCGGCGAGCACCAGGGTGCCGAGCGACCCGAGCGTCGAGGTGACGAGGCTGTTCCAGATCGGGACCGCCAGTCCGCTGGCCACGAAGTCGTGGTACCGCTCGAGCGTCGGCCAGAAGAAGATCTGGGACCGGTCGATCAAGATCCGCTCAGGCTTGATCGACAGGACGACCAGGTAGAGGAACGGCGGAAGCGTCCAGGCGAGGAGTCCCGCGATCCCGAGCAGGTGCCACCGGCGCCGGCGGCCGCTGAGCGATGTGCGGCGCACGGTCCGCAGCACCCCGGCCGGGCGGCCCGCGGCCTTCGCGTCGTTTGCGGCAAACGGCGGGACGCCCATCAGGGGTTGGCCACGCTAAAGGCCCTGCCGGAGCTGCGGAGGTAGAACCAGTACGCGACCGCCAGAACCACCAGCAGCACGGTAATCACCGCCGACGCGTATCCCAGCTCGTAGAACTGGAACGCCTGCTTGTACACGAACATGCTGACGAATTGGGTCGACGAGCCCGGGCCGCCACCCGTCATGACGAAGACCTTGTCGAGCTCGAGGAACGCGTCCATGAGGCGGAGCCCGGCTGCCACGAGGACCATCCCGGTGATCTGCGGCAGGATGATCCGGCGAAACAGGTGCCATCCCGAGGCCCCGTCCACGCGCGCCGCCTCGAAGTGCTCCCGGGGGATCGCCTGCAGCGCGGCGAACAGGAGCAACGCCACCAACGGGGCCCACTCCCACGCGTCGGCGATCAGCAGCGCGAACATGGCCGTCGCGGGTGTCGCCAGCCACTGCGGCTGCGGGACGTGCAGCAGCTGCAGGATGTAGGGGATGTACCCGACCGTCCGATCGAAGAGCGTTCCCCACGCCGTGCCGACCACGACGGGCGCCATGATCATCGGCAGCAAGAACACGCCGAGCAGCAAGTTTCGCCCCGGGGGGTCGGTGTCGAAGAACAGCCCCGCGGCGAGGCCAATCAGTACTTCGGCCGCGGTGGCGATCAGCGCAAACTCCAGCGACAGCCCCAGCGACTGTCGCAGGGTGCCGTCCCGCAGGAGCTGCGGAAAATTGGCGAGGTGGTTCCAGCGCGGGGCGGCATCGTACACGAGGTTGTACTGTGTCAGCCCCAGCCAGAGCGTGTAGACCGCGGGCGCGAGCCGCCACGCGATCACGTACAGCACCGCCGGCAGGACCATGAGCCAGAAATAGACCCGGCCGCTGCCGAGCGTCGCCCATTTCATCCCCATGGCGTGCTCCGCAGTCCCCTGGGCGGTGCGCTGCCGTTTTTCCCGCGACAGCCGGGGTCCGCCCCGCGCCGCACCACGCCGCTACTTCACGTAGCCCTGACGCTTGAACAGCTCAACGACCTTGCCCTGGGCCCCGTTGAGCGCGTCCTCGACGGAGGACTGTCCCGACATGGCGGACGACAGGGCCTGCTCGTAGATGTCCTGCGCCTGAATCCACTCCTTGAGCGGCGGGATGAACGCCGTGTACGGCTTGCCCGTGAGGAAGGTGTTCATCGCGGTGAACACGTTGGCGTAGTCGCGCTGGACCTCGGGGTCTTTGATGACCGAGGCGCGCATCGGGATGAGCGCCGGGTACTCCTTCATCACCTGCTTGGTGCCTTGCGTCGAGAGCACCGCGGTCGCCAGCTTGAAGGCCTCGGCCTTGTGCTGCGTCAGCGCGTAGATCGCGAGGCCGTTGGCGTCGGCGACGTTGGCGTGGGGCCGGCTCGCCACCTGCGTGGGCAGCATCGCGTACCCGATCTTGCCGACGACCTTGGACAGCTTCTCCACCGGGAGGACCGACAGCATATTGTCGAGCGCGTCCATCGCGATCGCGCCCCGGCCGGCCGCCATGACGCGCTCCGCGCCGCCTCCGGTCACGGTCTCGGTCCCGGGCTGCATGTACTTGTGGAGCGCCACGTAGTACTTGGCCGCCGCGACGCTCTGCGGCGAGTTCGCCGTCGGCTGCATCGTCTTGGGATCGTAGACCAGATCGCCGCCGAAGGCGACGAGGATGTGTTCATACCGGTGGAACATGAACCCGCCGCGCTTGTTGGCCATGACCACGCCGTAGAAGTCTTGGTCGAGCGGCTTGCCCATGAGCGTCTCACCGGATTTGCGCGTGAAGAACTGTGCGGTGTCCATCAATTGCTTGTACGTCTGCGGGACACCAAGGGCATAGCCGTATTTCGCCTGGAACGCCTTCTTCTCGGTCGGATCGTCGAAGAGATCCTTCCGATACCCCATCATGTACGGCGCGGCCAGCATCGGCACGGCCCAGAGTTTGTTGTTGAGCTCCAGGCCGGCGGTCGTCAGCGAGATGAAGTCCTTCGGCTGCAGGGCGTTGGTCGCCGCGGGCGACGTCATGAAGTCGTTGATCGGGATGATCGCCTTGGCCGCCGAGAGCCCCGGCACCCACGTATTATAGATGTAGACGTAATCCCAGGTCCGGACGCCGGATTTCACGTCGATCAGCGCCTTTTGGAACACGTTGTCCCAAGGCAGGTACTCCGGCTTGACCTGAATGCCCATCGGCTTGCCGATTTGGTTGGCGACCTTGACGAACGCCACCCACTCATCGAAGTCCGGGCCGAGAAACGTGAGCGTCGTCGTGCTCTGGGCGGGCGACGTCTGGGGGACGGATCCTGCTACCAGCAGCAACAGGACGAGCATCCCCACCATCGTCGCGACGACCCGATACCGTGGCTGACGCAACATACGCATGACCCCCCTTCGTTCGTTTCGGCGGGCCTGGCGCGGTTGCTCCGAGTTCCGCCGTGATGCGCCGTGCTGACTCAGCAGCGTGGAGCGGCGGTCTCCCTCCTTCCGACCTCCGACATGCAACCGACGCGGCGTTCAGCCGCTGACCCGTTCAGGACGCCGGCACCGCAGAATCGAGAATGGCTCCCTGCGAGCGGAGCGTCTCCTGCACGCGCGCGACCGGCATCTGGCGAGGCGCGACGCCGGCGGCCGCGCTCAATGCGGCAATGGCGCCGGCGGCATGACCGGTCGCCATGCACACCGCCTGGCCGCGCACCGAGCCGGCTGCCTCGTGGGTCGCGGAAATCGCCCGTCCCGCCACCACGATTCCGTCGAGTCCCGCCGGCAGCAGCGACCGCAGCGGGATCGCATAGGAATGCTCGATGCGGCGCAGCGTGACGCCACCCCCGCCGACCTGCTCGCCCAACACGCGCGCGCCCGGGCGGAGATCGTGGAGATCCAGCGGGTACGCCCCACGCGCCACCGCGTCAGGAAAGTCCCGGCCCCCGAGGACGTCGTCGAGCGTCAGGACGTAGTCGCCGGCCAGGTGCCGGGTTTCCCGGACACCGACCTGATAGGCGGCGTCGAGCAGGCGCGCGTGCCGGAAGCCCGGCACGCGGTGCCGGAGGAACCGAATGATCTCAAACATTTGCCGCTGCGTTTCGATCTCGGCGCGGCTCAGCGCATCCGGGTCGGTGCCGTCGACGCCGTGGACGCGCGTCGCGTTGACCGTCACCACACCCGGCACCGGGCCGGTCTCGATGCCGATGCGGTCGCGGGGCACCGTGAGTTCTCCGGCGCGCCGTGCGTCGGCGACCAGCGTGGGGAACGCATCCATCACGATCGAGTTGGCCGCAAGATCCTGAGGGGTGTAGGCCGCGCCGCCGTCCCAACGCTCCGGGAGGTCCATCTCGCCGGGATGTGATCGGAGATACGCCAGCATTTCTGTGGTGTTGACATCGCCCATGCGAAAGATCCGCGTCACCGGCTGGGTCAACCCGTCGTCCGCGCGGCCGATCACAAACCGCGCGCCCGCACGGGCCGCCACGTCGGCGTCACCGGTCGCGTCCACGAGGACGCTGGCGAGGGCGAGCTCCAGTCCGCCCTTGTTCGCGACGAGCACGCCGCGGACGCGAGGGCCGTCCTTGACGGCGTCGACGCAGAACGTGTGGAGGAGAAACGACACCCCGGCCTCGAGCAACATCTCGAGCAGCGTCTGCTGCAGCGCGACGGGGTCCGCAACCGACACCGAGCCGACCTGCTTGTCGGGGCGATCCGCGAACGCGGCACCCCTGCCGGTCAGCCGTTCCAACACTTCTGCGCCGACGCCGCCGAGGGCTCGCCGGCCGCTGCCGTCGCTGACGCCGAGGAACGACATCCCCGTCGAGGCCATGCCGCCCACGGTGCCGTACTGCTCGATCAGCAGTGTACCGGCGCCGGCACGCGCCGACGCAATGGCGGCGATGGCGCCGGCTGTCCCCGCGCCGCAGACGATCACATCGACCTCGGGCCGGACCCGCATCTGGTCGTTACGCCTCGTGGAGTGACGCCGGCGAGGGCCCGAGGCGCCGGAGCAGCTCGAGATCGACGCCGAGGCGGCCGAGCTGACGCTGCACGGCGCGGATGTCGACGGTCCGCGGCGGCACGTCCGCCCGGGCGGCAAGGGCGGCCGCGACTCCCGCCGCCACGCCCGTGGCCATCGCCGATCCCTGGTTGCGCGTATACACGTCGGCGTGGTGGTCGACGGAGATGCAGCGGCCGCACACGAGCAGGCCGTCGACTTCCTGGGGCACCAGGCACCCATAGGGAATCTCGTAGACGAACATGCGGGCCACCAACTCGCGTGCCTCACGGTCTTGCGGGCCGCCCTCGTGTCCGTCCGGCGGGTGCCCGCCCTGCTCGCGGGGGTTCTGCTGGTTGGCGTCGACGGCAACCACATCGTCGTAGTGACGCCCCGCGAGGATGTCCTCCCCGGTCATGAGCGATTCGCCGCGGATCCGCCGCGTCTCGCGGACGCCGATGGTGCTGGCGGAGTCGAGGATGAACGAGCGCTCGAACCCGGGCACGCGCTGCCGCGCCCAGTTCGCGAGTTGGACCATCTGATGCCTCGTCTCGATCTCTGCCCGGGACAGATCGTCGGCGCTGGTGCCGTCCACCCCGTACACGCGGGTGGCGTTGACGGTCAGGACGCCTCGGTCGGGCAGCACCGACTCGACCCGGAAGTAGTGGCAGTCCGGCCATAGCTCCCCGCGCGCCTTGGCTGCTTCCACGAGCTTGAAGAAGCCGAAGACGCGGATCATGTGGTGCTCGAGGTCGAGCATGCACTGCAGCGGATCGGGCGAGAAGTCTTCGGGGTGGCTGCGCACGTACCCCACGAGCCGTGGGACGTCGACCCCGCCCATTCGGAAGATGAGCGTCATCGGGCGCATCTTCCCGTCCCGCTCGCGCCCTTTGACGTAGGGGGCGCCGGCGCGCGCGGCCGCGTCGGCGTCGCCGCTCGCGTCGACGGCGACGCGGCTGAGGATCGCCTGCCGGCCGGACTTGTTCTCCACGACGATCCCGCGCAGCGTCCGGCCGTCCATCACGACGTCGCTGAGCAGGGTGTGCAGCAGCACGCGGGCGCCGGCTTCGGCCAGCATCTCCAGGGCGGTGATCTTGTACAGTTCGGGATCGTAGACCACGAACTCGCCGGGGATCGCGCCGTTGCGTTTGATCAGGCGGTCGAACAATTCGCGCACCAGGCCGCGCGCTGCCGCGTAGGGGACGTAGAAGAGATTCATCATCGCGGCCGTCCCCGTACCGCCGAGCGAACCGAACCGCTCAACCAGCAGCGTCCGTGCACCGGTGCGGGCCGCGGCGACGGCGGCCATCACTCCCGCAATCCCGCCGCCCACGACGAGCACCTCGGTCTCGCCCGCCACCGGAAGATCCCGGGCGGGCTCGAGCACCTGACGCGATCCCGCGGGCCGCGCCGGCATGCGGCCGCACCTCCAGACGGAGACAAATACGACTGCTGCGATAGCCGCCCGCTTCGGCGGGTATCCCGGCGTTTCGAGGCGGCGGGGACGAATGTAGGTGTCGTGAGTGACCTGCAGGGGGTGGTTCGTGCACCTTGTCGAAATTCCCTGCCAAATCGGTTTGACAAATCGGGGCTGTATTCACACAATGATGCCATGTGCGTCAGCCTGATGGCGGTCGTGTAACCGTGGACCGCGTCCGGAACGACGGCGGCGCCCGGACCCCGCGCCCTCGGTGGCTGCGGGCCAGGACGCGATCGGCCAGCAGCCTGCGGGATGTGGCCCGCCTCGCCGGCGTTTCGCTGCCCACCGCCTCACAGGCTCTGAACGGCCACGCTCGAATCAGCAGCACGACCCGCAAGCGTGTGCGGGACGCCGCGCGGCGGCTGCGATACACGCCGCATGCCGCGGCGCGTCATCTCAAGTTGGGGCGTTCCAACTCCGTCGCGATCGTGCCCGGCCTCAATATGACGGGCATCTTCTCCGACCTCTTCTACCGCGCCGTGCTCGCCGGCGTGGGAAGCGTGTTCGAAGAGGTTGGGTGCCGGATGCTGATCGCCCCGCCGCTGCGTCCATCGCCCCAGGCTCCGCCGTTCGTGGAGATGGCGCAGGCGAGGGAAGTGGATGGCATCCTCGTCGCCGGCGTGGCGGAGGCGCGGTGGCTGCGGGCGGCGATGGGCGCGGGCGTGCCGGTGGTCATGCTCGACAATTTTGTGCCCGGCCTCAACGTACCGGCCGTCGTGAACGACAACGCCGGCGGCGCCTACGCGGCGACGCGTCACCTCGCGCAGCTCGGCCACACGCGGATCGGCTTCGTCGGGGCCGCCGTGGAGTATCCGTTCGGTCCGGAAACGCGGCAGGGGTACGCCGCCGCGCTGCGGGACGCGGAGGTCGCGCAAGACCCCTCGCTCGAGGTCTTGGTGGCCGTGGAGGCCGACGCGGCGTTTCGCGTCGCGCGCGACCTGCTTGCGCTGCCGCACCGGCCGTCCGCGGTGTTCGCCGTCACCGACAAGATGGCGTTGGGCGTCATGCGCGCGGCCGGCACCGCGGGCCTGCGGATCCCGGCCGATCTCTCGGTGGTCGGCATGGACGACATCGAACTCGCGGCGACGACCGACCCGCCGCTCACGACGGTCCGCGTGCGCAAGGACATCATGGGCGCGACGGCGGCGCGGATCTTGCTTGGTCTCATCGCGGGCCAGCCGGTGCCCCAGCCGGTCACGATCGTCACGAACGAGCTCGTCATTCGTGGTACCACGGGAGGCACGCCATGAGCAGAACCATGGATGAGCGGCTCGCACTGCATGGCGGGACACCGGTTCGGACCGAGCCGCTGCTGCCCGGCTATCCCGGCGGCCTCCTCATCGGCGAGGAGGAGAAAGCCGCGGTGCTCGAGGTCCTGGACAGCCAGAGCCTCTTCCGTCACTACGGACCGAAGCCGCTCGGCAGGGCGGCCGCGTTCGAGCGGGCCTTCGCCGAAGCGATGGGGACCCGGCACGCGGTCGCGGTGACGTCGGGCACCGCGGCGCTCATCACCGCGCTCGCCGCGCTCGGCGTAGGTCCGGGCGACGAGGTCATCGTGCCGACGTACACCTGGATCGCGACGATCAACGCGGTGGTCGTCCTCGGCGCGGTGCCGGTGTTCGTGGACATCGACGAGAGCCTGAACATGGATCCGCGCGCGGTGGAACCGGCCGTGACGTCGTCGACGAAGGCGATCCTCCCGGTGCACATGCGGGGCGCGGGCGCCGACATCGGCCCCATCGTCGAGATCGCGAGGCGGCGGGGTCTTCGCCTCGTCGAGGATGCCGCGCAGGCGGTAGGCGGCAGGTACCGCGGGACGCGGCTCGGGACCTTTGGGGACCTGGGCGCGTTCAGCCTCCAGTACCACAAGGTCATCACCACCGGCGAAGGCGGCATGGTCGTGACGCGGGATCCGGCGCTCTACGATCGGGCGATCCGCTACCACGATCAGGGCTCCGCCCGCATCCAGGAGCTCGACGAGACGATTCCCACCGGCAACCCGCTGATGATCGGCCTGAACTTCCGCATGAGCGAGATCACGGGCGCGATCGGGCTCGTGCAGCTCAAGCGGATGGACGGGATTATCGAGCGCATGCGCGCACACAAACGAACGATCCTCGACGGCCTGCGGGGCATTCCCGGGCTGACGCCGCGCCCGCTGCCGGATCCGGACGGCGACACGGGCGCCACGCTCATGTTCTTTCTGCCCGCGCCGGAGCAGACCCGCGCCTTCAGCGCCGCGCTCGGCGCCGAAGGCATCCGCAACACCGTGGCATGGGACAGCGGCCAGCACGTCTACTACCACTTCGATCAGATCATCGAGCGCCGGCTGTTCGCCGAGCGTCACTGCGCCTGGGAGTGCCCCCACTATCGCGGGCACGCGCGCCTCGCGAAGGGCATGTTCCCGCGGAGCGACGATCTGCTGCAGCGCGCGATCCATATCGACCTGCATCCGTTGATGATCGAACGGGACGAGGCGGACATCGTCCGCGCCATCCGGAAGGTTGTGCGCGCGCTGTTTTGATCGTGGCCCCGCCGCTCGGCGTCGCGATTCTCGGCTACACGGGCGTTGCCCGCGCACATCTCGCCGCGCTGCGGCGCCACGCGGAAGTGTTTCCGGACGCGCCGAGGTCCCTGCGCCTCATCGCGCTGTGCGGGCGAACCCGGCCGGCGGTGGAAGAGGCGGCCGGCCGCTACGGAGCCGCGTGGGCCACGACGGAATGGCCCGCGCTCCTCGAAGACCCGGACATCGACGTGCTGATCAACGCGGCGCCCAACGACCTTCACGCCGCGCCGAGCATCGCCGCGCTGCGCGCCGGCAAAGCGGTGCTGTGCGAGAAGCCGCTCGGCCGCACGGCACGAGAGGCGGCGGAGATGGCTCGCGCGGCCGGCGAGACCGGGAACGTCGCGATGGTCGGCTTCAACTACCGGTTCCTGCCGGCCGTCCTGCTCGCGCGCCGCATGGTGGAGTCCGGCGAGCTCGGACGGCTCTTCCACTTCCGCTGCCGTTACAGCGATGACTCGCTGGTCGATCCGCGCGCCCCATGGGGATGGCGTCACGATCGCGAGGCGGCGGGCAGCGGCGTGATCGGCGATCTCGCGGCCCACGCCCTGGATCTCGCCCTCGTGTTGGCCGGACCGATCACGGCGGTGGCGGCGGCGACGCGCACCTTCGTCTCCGAACGGCCGAGGGGCGCGACGCGGGCGTCCGTGACCGTCGAGGACGCCGTCGTCGCCACGCTCGAGTTTCAGAACGGAGCGGTCGGTACGCTCGAGGCGAGCGGGATGTGTCCGGGCCGCAAGAACCTCTTCACGTTCGAGCTCAACGGCGAGCGCGGCACGGTGCTCTGGGATCTCGAGCGCCTGAATGAACTCCGTGTGTACCATGCCGACGGCGAGGCCCGCGGCTTGGCCGACGTGCTTGTCACCGAGCGAAGCCATCCGTATGGCGGCCGGTGGTGGCCGCCGGGCCATACCCTCGGGTGGGAGAGCGGCTTCGCCCACCAACTCGAGGAACTGGTCCGGCGGATCGCGGGCGCCGGCGGCGTGATGGCCGGCGCGACGTTTGCGGACGGCCTGGCGTGTGCCGTCGCCTGCGACGCGCTGTTGAGCGCGGCCGAGACCGGCCGCCGAGTCTCGGTGCCGCCGCTACCCGGGGAACTGCGGATGAACCGGACGTAGACGGGGGTGCGCATGCCTCCGGGGTGGGGGACCG
>JACXTT010007164.1_pt1 | contig 15777 bp, 16 predicted proteins | sample 9270951 | NCBI WGS metagenome assembly JACXTT01 (sample SAMN15532306, study PRJNA645909) | rock metagenome | isolation source: weathered quartz diorite | place: Puerto Rico | collected 2017-06-21 | reverse complement strand
CGGCGCCGAGTTCGGCCATCACGGCGAGGACTGCACATTCGAGACCCTGGTCAAGCGCTTCAAGCTGAAGGACGGGCGCGTGCGGCTCATCGCCGAGATCGTTCACGAGGCCGACCTGCACGACGGCAAGTTCACCCGCGACGAATCGACCGGCGTCGACCTGGCCATCCGGGGCCTCGCCGAGTCGACCCCCGACGACCACGAGCTGCTCGAGCGCGGCATGGCGCTCTTCGACGGTCTCTACAAAGTGCTGAAGCAGAAGGCATAGGGCCGTTGAAGGCGTGCTGATGAAGGAGAGTCGTATGAAAGTGTTTCTCGCGTTCGTGGCACTCATGGCATTCGCGACCGTCGCGCACGCGGCGGATCCAGACTGGAAGGCGGTCGAGCAAGCGCTCGGTAAATCCGGCCAGCTGCAACCGGGTGACGTATTCAGGGTCGGGATGCCCCGGACGGATCTCAACGTCACCGTCAAGGGCGTTCCGGTCAAGCCGGGCTTCGCGCTCGGCTCCTACGCCGCGTTCAGACAGATCGGCGACCACGCGATGGTGATGGGCGACCTCGTCCTGCTCGACGCCGAGGTACCGGGCGTGATGTCCGGTCTCTTCGCCGGCGGCCTCGAGGTGACCGCCGTGCACAACCACCTCAACGAGATGTCGCCGCACGTCATGTACATGCACTACGAAGGGCACGGCGACGCCGTGCAGATGGCTAAGGCGTTGCGTCAGGCGCTCTCGTCCAGCGCGACCCCACCGGGAGCCGCGCCCGCGCCGGCGGCCGCTCCGGCGCCCGCGGCGCTCGACGCGAAGCCGATCGAGCAGGCGCTCGGGCTCCAGGGGAAGGACATCGGCGGCGGCGTATTCCAACTGACGGCCCCGCGGGCCGAAGCGATCACCGAGATGGGGCAGCCGCTCCTGCCGGCGATGGGCGTCGTGACGGTCATGAACTTCCAGCCGACGGCGGACGGCAAGGCGGCGATCACCGGCGACTTCGTCCTGATCGACAAGGAAGTCAACGCCGTCGCGCGGACCTTGCGGCAGCACGGCATCGACGTCACGGCGATCCACAATCACGGGCTCCTCGACACACCACGGCTCTTCTACATGCACTTCTGGGCCAACGACGACCCGGTCAAGCTCGCACAAGGCTTGAGGGCCGCGCTCGACCGCACCAACACTCGCCGGTGATCGCGGCGGCTCACGAACAGGAGGATCAGATGAAGTGGGTGACTCGCGAAAAGGCGCGCGTCGATCGAATCGCCTGTCCCTGGCTCATCAGCCGGTTCATCGACAAGGAGCCGACGTTCCTGTTCGTGCCGACCGGCCAGGTCATGCAGGTAGCGGAGCGCGAGGGCGCGACCCCGTACGACGTGCCCAACGTCGAGCTCGGCCATCACGGCGACCGCTGCTCGTTCGACGCGTTCCTCGACAAATACAAGCTGACCGATCCCGCGCTGCAGACGCTGGCCACGATCGTGCGGGGCGCCGATACCGACGCGCGCCAGCTGACGCATGAATCTCCGGGGCTCTACGCGCTGGCGACCGGCTTCCAGGCGATCGCGCGCGACGACCACGACAACATGGCCAAGCAGTTTCCCGCGTACGACGCGCTGTACGCCTATTGCCGCGCTCACGCCCCCGGCGCGCGGCGCGCCTAGCGGCACGGAGGGCGGGCAGTGGCGCTCGAGCTTCTCGGCTACATCGAGCTTCCCAAGCACACGGGCAGCGGCGGATTCGATCACGCCGCGGTGCACAGCGGCCGCGGGCTTTTGTACGTCGCGCACACGGCGAACGACGCGGTCGACGTGATCGATTGCGCGACCGGCTCGTATCTGCGCTCGATCCCGAAGCTGACGGCCGTGGCCGGCGCGCTGGTCTCGGAGGCGCACGACCTGGTCTTCACGTCCAACCGTGGAGAGAACACGGTCGGCATCTTCTCGATCGATCGGGAGGACGCCGTCGACAAGGTCGCCGTCGGAGTGGGCCCCAACGGTCTGGCCTGCGCGCCAGATCAGCGGCTGCTGCTCGCGGCGAACGTCGGCGATCCGGCCCGGCGCGGGACGCATACCGTCTCGCTGGTCGACGTGGCTCGCCGCGCGCTGATCGGCGAGGTGCCGGTTCCCGGCCGGACGCGCTGGGCGGTTCACGACGCCGACAGCGGCCGGTTCTATGTCAACATCGCCGACCCGCCGCAGATCGTGGTGGTCGACAGCGCTGATCCGGGCCGCGTGGCCGACACGTTCTCGATGCCGGCGGCGGGCCCGCACGGTCTCGACATCGACGCGGCCACGAAGCGCCTCTTCTGCGCGTGCGACGCCAAGACCCTGCTCGTCGTCGACGGTCGCTCGGGCGCCGTGCGGAGCCAGCACGCGCTCAGCGGCGTCCCGGACGTCGTTTTCCTCAACGCTCGGCTCGCGCACCTCTACGTCGCGATCGGCGATCCGGGAGTCATCGACGTGTTCGACGTCCGGACGATGCAGCGCCTGGAGAGTGTTCCGACCGAGCGCGGTGCCCACACGATCGGCTTCGACGCCGGGCGCGACACGGTGTATGCCTTCCTGCCGGCCACCCATCGCGCCGCGGTCTATCGCGACCAGCCGCGCTGAGGCGAAGGCGGGCTCCTACTAGTCGAACGCCCAGGCCAGGTCCGAGCCCGCCCCAGTACTTGAAGAGGTAGTAGACGCCCCGCAGCTCGGATTGCCGGCGACCGGACGCGCCGATAGAATCAGCGCACTCCATGTCGACGCCACTTCAGCCGTTTCCTGCCGCGGTACGGCTCCTCCGGGCGGAGCATGTCGTCATGGCGGTCGCGGCCCTGGCGCTGGTGGTGCTGGTCGTGCTCCCGCTGGCGTTTCTGGTGGCCGGTAGCCTCACCGAGGAAGGCGGGGTCACGCTCGTTCATTTCCGCGACGCCATGTCGAGCCGGCTCTACCTGCAGGCGCTACGCAACTCGCTGATCCTCGGAGCCGCCACGGCAGTGCTGAGCGTGGCCATCGGCCTGCCGCTGGCCTGGGCGGTGAGTCGTACCAACGTGCCGGCGAAGCGCTTCATCCACCTGACCGCGATCGTGTCGTACCTGACCCCGCCGTTCCTGACGGCGATCGCCTTCGTCAACCTGTTCAGCCCGCGCGCCGGGCTCGTGAACCGCTTCTTCCGCGACCTGCTCGGAATGCCCGCGCTCACGTTCGACGTGTTCTCCATGGCGGGACTGATCCTCGTGACCGTGCCCCACACGTTTCCGTTCGTGTACCTCCTGGCCGCCAGCGCTCTCGAATCGATCGATTCGTCGATGGAGGAGTCGGCGCAGATCCTCGGCGCCGGCCAGTGGCGGACGGCGCTCGCGATCACCGGCCCCCTGGTGGCGCCGGCCGTGCTGTCGGGCGCGCTGGTCGCCTTCGTGAACGCGATCGCGCTCTTTGGCTCGCAGGCCATCGTGGGGCTACCCGGCCGTGTCTTCACCCTGCCGACGCGCATCTATGCGCTCTTCGACTATCCGCCGCAGTACGGGCTCGCCTCGGCGCTGTCTCTGATCTTCGTGGCGCTGACGGTGGCGGCGCTCTACTTCCAGCGAAGCTACCTGGCACGTCGTTCGTACGTGACGCTCGGCGGCAAGGGCAGCCGCCGCCCTCGTCTCATCGCTCTCGGCTCCGCCCGCTGGGGTGTTCTCGCGTTCTGCGTGGCGGTTTTCGTCGTGACGGTGGCGGCGCCGTACCTGACCTTGCTGGCCGTGTCGGTCTCGCGGTCGTGGGGGCTTCAGTTCTGGCAGAGCCTCACGCTCGAGCACTATCGATTCGTGCTGCTCGAATACGACGTTACCCGCCGCGCCATCCTGAACAGCTTGATCCTCGCGAGCGCCACCGCGACGCTGGCGGTTCTGATCGGAAGCCTCGTCGGCTGGCTCGATCTGCGGACCGCGCTGCGCGGGCGCAAGCTCCTCGACTACGCCTCACTGGTGCCGCTCGGACTACCGGGGATCGTGGTGGCCGTAGCGCTCATCCAGTTCTGGCTTCGCGTGCCGCTGCCGATCTACGGCACGCTCCTGATCATCTTGCTCGCGTACACCGGCCGCTTCATTCCGCTGGGCGTGCGCTCGGCCAATGCCGCCTTTCGCCAGATCGATCCCTCGCTCGAGGAGACGGCGCGCGTCACCGGCGCCGGCTGGCTGCGCACCTTCCGGAGCGTGACCCTGCCGCTCGCCCGGCCCGGCCTCTTCGCGGGCTGGCTCCTCGTGTTCGTCCCCGCGCTGCAGGAGCTCTCGGCCTCGGTGCTCCTGTTCAGCTCGGGATCGATCACCCTGGCCGTCGCGGTCTACAACCTCTACGAGACCGGCGCGCTTGGTCCGGTCGCGGCGCTGGCGATCGTGACCATGTGCATCATCACTGCGGCGATCGTCCTGGCCACCCGGTTGGGCCGTGGCGCTCCGCGCGCCGAGCGGGGCGGAGCGATCACCCAGTGAACGCGGCGAGCCGTGAAGCTGCAGGATGGGGTACCGGTGCCGCGCCGCTCGACTGCGTCGTATTCATGCTGGTCGAGAACGGACGCGTACTGGCGGAGAAGCGGAAGATGACTCGACAGCTCGCGCCCGGAGCGGTCGCGCTCCCCGGTGGGCACGTCGAACCCGGCGAGACTCTGGAGGATGCGCTTCGGCGCGAGCTCGACGAAGAGCTGGGCGTCGCCGCCGAGCGTGTCGCCTACGTCTGCACCCTGCTCCATCGCGCCGAGGAGTTCCGCAAGCTCCACTACTTCGCCATCGAGAACTGGCGCGGCAGAATCCTCAACCGCGAGGCCGACGCGCTGCAGTGGGTTCCGCTCGACCAGCCGGCCGTCCTCGACATCGACGTCGATCGCACGGCGGTCGGCGAATATCTCCGGCTCTCCCGAGGCGGCTGATGGCGGGAATCGGCATCGAGCGCGTGACCAAGCGATTCGGCGGCGTCGCCGCCGTGCGCGACCTGAGTCTCGAGATCGTCGACCGCGAGTTCGTGACCTTGCTCGGGCCGAGTGGCTGCGGCAAGACGACGCTCTTGCGACTGATCGCGGGGTTCATGACGCCGGACGAAGGCGTGATCCGCGTGGGCACGGCCACGCTCTCCACGCCGACGGAGCTCTTGCCGCCCGAGCGCCGCGGCATGGGGATGGTCTTCCAGAACTACGCGGTGTGGCCCCACAAGACCGTCTACCAGAACGTCGCCTTCGGTTTAGAGGTCCGCCGGGTCGGTCGCGCCGAAACTCGGACGCGGGTCGGGCGTGTGCTCGAGCTGGTCAATCTCGCCGGGCTCGAGCAGCGCTATCCGAGCCAGCTGAGCGGCGGACAGCAGCAGCGCGTGGCCCTGGCGCGGAGCCTGGTCGTCGAGCCGGGGATCCTGCTGCTCGACGAGCCGCTCTCGAATCTCGATGCCAAGCTCCGCGAGCGCATGCGCTGGGAGCTCAAGGAGCTCCAGCGGCGCACCGGCATCACCTTCGTCTACGTCACGCACGATCAGTCCGAGGCGATGGCGCTCTCCGACCGGATCGCGGTGATGCACGCGGGCGAGATCATGCAGGTCGGCGCGCCGCGCGCCGTCTACGCGCGGCCGGTCAACAAAGTGGTCGCCGACTTCATGGGACTCGTGAACCTGGTCCCCGGCCTCGTCGTTCGCGCGGGCGGCGAAGGCATCGTCGCGGTCGGCGGCGAGCATCCGATCGACGCGGCGCTTCCGCCGGGCGCTGTCGTCGGCCAGGTCGTGCAGGTGGCGATTCGTCCGGAGAGTCTTCGGCTTTTTCCGGCGCCGGCCGCGGACGGCTCGGGCTCGGTTCCCGGCGAGGTCGCCGAGGTAACGTTTCTCGGGAACATCATCGATTGTCACGTGACTCTCGGCGACGGCACGCGTGTGCGCATCCAGGTCGACGCCAGCCAGACGCCGGAGGTGGGGCAGCGGGTCGCGGTCCGCTTCGACGGCCGGCAGAGTACCGTGTTCAGCTAGAATCCGAGCCAAGGAAGGAGCACACCCATGGCGATCCAGACGACGCGGACGGTCGAGGAGCTCGAGGCCTATTGCGCGCGGCTTCGGGCCGCGGGGCTCGACGCGCCGTGGTCGAGGCCGGGGCCGCTCATCCCGCCCAAGCCCACGGCGACGCAGGCGCGCCACTGGCGCTGGCGAGACATCGAGCCGCTGCTGTTCGAGAGCGCCGAGTATCTGAGCCCGCATCGGGGCGCCGAGCGCCGGGTGCTTCGCCTGCACAACCCGGGTGTGCCCGAGCGGACCGTCGCGCACAGCCTCGTGCTGGCGATCCAGTATCTGCTGCCGGGCGAAGTGGCTCCCGCGCACCGGCATTCGCCGACCGCGATCCGCTTCATGCTCCACGGCGAGGGCGCTTTCACGACCGTCGACGGTCAGAAGTGCGCGATGAAGTCGGGCGACCTGGTCCTGACACCGGGCATGGCGTGGCACGATCACGGCAACGAGGGCGGCGCCCCGGTTTACTGGATGGACATCCTCGACTGGCAGATCGTGCGGTTCCTCGAGAATCTGACCTTCGAGCCCTATCCCGACGAGCAACAGCCCGCGCTCAGGAGCCCGGGCCGCGATATCTATTTCCCCTGGAGCGAGGCCCACGCCGCGCTCCTCAAGCGCGCGGAGCAAGCCCCGGATCCGTTCGACGACACCCTGGTGGAGTACGTCGACCCGACGACGGGCTCCTCGCTGCGGCCCACCGTCGCGTGCTACCTGCAGTTCCTGCGCGCGGGCATGCGTACGCGCGCCCATCGCGAGACGAGCACGGCGGTATATCGGGTGGTGCGCGGGAGAGGAAGGACGACCGTGGACGATCAGACCTTCGAGTGGGAGCCGGGCGACTTCTTCGTGATCCCGCCGCAGGCGCGGCACGCGCACGCGAATCTTGGCTCCGAGTCGGCCGTCCTGTTCACCGCGCAGGACGTGCCGCTGCTGAAGTTATTGCGTCTCTACCGCATGGAGCCCGCCGACTGACGCCCGGGAGTTGACCGAACCGCTCGTCGGCATCGCGACTTGACGATGCTCAGCGAAGCAGCTCCTTGAGCTTCGCGAGCACGGCCGGCGGCATTCGGAAGAGCTCCCCGACGAGCCGGGTGACGTCCTCGCCGCTGATCGGGTCGGTGTCGAGCTGCGCCTGTCGCGCGTCATTGACGAAAAGCCGGATCGCTCAGCGTCTTGAGGAACGCCGCGCGCAGCAGGCGCACACGATCGGACGGGGTCGCGGGAGCCCCGTCCGGTTTGCCGGCACGATAGATCGAGTTGGCCGCGACCAGCCCGGCCGCACCCGGCATGTTCTCGACGATCACCGCCGGCTTTCCGGGGACGTGCCTGGCGAGGTGGCGGGCGATCGCGCGCGAGTAGGTATCAAACCCTCCACCGGCGCTGTAGCCCACGACGATGCGGATGGTCTTGCCGCGGTAGAAGTCATCCTGCGCGTAAGCGGCGGCGCACCGTCGCGGCGACGAGTACTATGAGCCCGAGACCGGCCACTCGCGCGCGCCCCCACGCATCGGCCGGCTCATGCTAAGTTGTCGGCCGGGAAGGTGTCAACGGACGCCCTGAGGAGGACCTATGGCACGCTCCGGATACCGGATCTTCGACGCCGACACCCATGTCATCGAGCCCGCGGAACCCATCGAGGAGTATCTCTCGGCGGCTGACCGAGCCAAGCTTGCCGCCCTCGGCCCGCTGGTCGGCCGCGCCGCGGGCAAGGACGGCATGTCGCGCTATCGCGTCGGCAAGCGGCCCGATCTGAACCGCCTGCTCGGCTCTCGCAATCGGGTGCCGCCGGCCGACGCGGTCTCCCGCGGTCTGAAGGACGGCGGAACACCGTGGGACGTGCGCTGGCAGGGCCCGCCATTTCCCGACGACCGCGTCAACTTCGACTCGCACGCGCGCATCAAGGACATGGACATCGAGGGCATCGACGTGAACATGGTCCTGCCCTCGGGCGGTCTGGCGGCCTTCTCCGGCCTCGACGACGTCGCGGTCGAGCAGGCGATGTACCAGGCCTATCACCGTTTCCTCAAGGACTACTGCGCGCCGTACCCCGATCGGCTCACGAGCGTGCTGCACGTGTCGGCGCGCGACGTCGCCTCGTCGGTGGCCGAGATCCGCCGCTGCGGCAAGGAGCGCTGGCCGGTCGGCATCTTCCCGGTGTGCTCGCCCGGCATGACGCTCGACGATCCCGAATGGGAGCCGATCTGGGCCGCGGCGCAGGAGCACGACCTGACCGTCGTGATCCATTCGTTCACGATGTCCATCCCGTATCCGCCCGGCATGTGGGACAACTGGGACAACATGTTCCTGGTGCGTTCGGCAAGCCACGTGTGGAACGCGCAGCGCAACATGGCAGCGCTGATCGGCTCGGGCGTGCTCGATCGCTTTCCGAGCCTGCGGTTGACCTCGCTCGAGTGCGGCCACGGCTGGCTCGCCTTCTGGGCCTCGCGGCTGGACGAGCAGGCCGAGATGAGCCAGCACGCGCTGCCGCGACTCAAGCAGAAGCCGAGCGAGTACATCCGCGGGCCGCAGTACTTCCAGAGCATCCAGCTGCACGAGGGCGAGCTCTCATTGCGCCAGGCGATCGAGGCGATCGGCGACGACACGCTGATGTTCGCGACCGACTACCCGCACTCGGAGAGCTGGTTCCCGAAGTCGGTCGACGCGGTGCTGAAGTGGACGTCGATCCCCGAGGGCGCGCGGCGCAAGCTTCTCTGGGAGAACGCGGTGCGCTGCTACCGGCGCTACAGCGGCTACACGTCGGCCATCGTCGAGCCCGCGGCCGCGTCGCGGTGAGAGCGTGAGCCGGTTGAACCTGACCCTCGCGTGCGGGGACTACGACCGCACGCGCGCGATCAGGACCGGCGAGGTCAAGCCCGACGGCGTCGAGCTCAACGTGATCACGCTCGCGCCCGAAGAGATGTTCTACCGGATGGCCAGATTTCACGAGTTCGACGTCTCGGAGCTCTCGCTGTCGACGTATACGGTGCTCCGCGGCCGCGGCGAGCCGCTCGTGGCGGTGCCGGTATTTCCCTCGTTCAGCTTCCGCCATTCGTCGATCTTCATCGGCGCCGGCGCGGGAATCGCAATGCCCAAGGATCTGGCGGGCAAGCGCGTGGGCGTGCCGAAGTACCACATGACCGCCGCGGTGTGGATCCGCGGGATGCTCGAGGACGAGTACGGTGTGGCGCCGCGCGACATGCACTGGTTCGAAGGCGGCGAGGGATCGCTCGTCAAGGAGGTCGACGTGACCTTGCCGGCCGACGTGAGGCATCAGCTCGTGCCGGCCGGACGCAACCTCGGCGAGATGGTCGCCGCGGGAGAGCTCGACGCCTTCGTCGGCGCCCGCCGGCCGGCGACGTTCGGCACGCGCGTGCTGAGGCTCTTCCCTGATTTCCGCCGGGTCGAGCGCCAGTACTACGAGAAAACCGGGATCTTCCCGATCATGCACACCCTGGTCATGCGAGAAGAGCTGGCGCGCCGGCATCCGTGGCTGCCGCGGAGCCTCTACGACGCTTTCGTGGAGGCCAAGCGGCTGGCCTACGAGCGGTTGAGCTTCACGGCAGCCCTGCCAGTGAGCCTGCCGTGGCTGGTGGCCGAGGCCGAGGAGACGCGCGCGCTGATGGGCGACGACCCGTTTCCCTACGGGGTGGCCCGGAACAGAAAGACGCTCGAGACCCTGGCGGGCTATACGTTCAAGCAGGGCCTCGCGCCTCGCCGGCTCACGATCGAGGAGATGTTCGCCGCGTCGACCCTGGCGATCTGACGGTCGTCGCTCGGGCGAGGGCGGCGCGAGCGCCAGCAGCTCAGGCGCGATCGACGAGCACGAAGACGCACCCGGTCTCTGAGTGCACATCCTCGTCGACGCTGCCCGTGCTCGCGACGCTGGCCCAGCCCGGCCCGAGCCGGCGGCCCGCTTGCACGAGCTCACCCTCCAGGATGAACACGAACTCCGGGCGCTCGTGCGTGTGCAGGGGAAAGCGGGCTCCCGGCGCGAAGCGGACGATCTGCATCTCCCAGCCATCGGTGACCGCGATGTCCTTCACGAACACGCCCGCGGCGAAGGACGACGGCCGCCAGGGGAGCTCCCGCGTGTCCACACAAGCTATGGCCCCGCGTTCCAGCATGACCAGAGTCTAGAACCCGACTTCCTTCAATTCCAGGTCGGCGGGCAGGCGCCCTCCGGTGTTCGAGGCCCTGACCAGCCCAAGCTTCTTCATCAGGCGCAACACCTGAAACCCGAAGTCGTACTCCTCGGGCGAATGGCTGAGCCTCAGGAACTGGGGATGGTGGTGGTGATTGTTCTGCAGGCACGCGCTGAACGTGGCGGTGACCGGCAGCCAGTCGCCGATGTTCATCGCGTTGTCGTCGTCGTGATAGCGTCGCGCACCGAAGCGACGGTCGTGGGTCCAGTAGTTCTGTACCATGTTCGTCCACAGCGCCACCAGCCGCACGCTGCACCAGAGGGCCAGCGCGTACACCCAGTCCGAGACGAACCCCCACACGAACGCGAAGCTACTGAACTGGGCCGCGACCGCGAAGACGGGGCTCGCCACCAGCCGCATCGACCGGCTCTGCAAGATGGGGTCGCGCGCGAGATCGAACTGGCACTCGTAGGGAAAGAGACACAGGTAGAGCGTCCTCCAGAACCCGTCGGCGCCGAGCTTGTTGGGGTCGCCGTCGCGATCGGAGAACGCGTGGTGGTGCCGATGGCGGTTCACCCACGTGCGGGGATTGATGTAGATCCCGATCGTGTTACAGACGAGCGTCGTCGACTTGACGAACCATCCCTCGAACTCGAGCGCCCGGTGGGCGATGCCCATGTGGAGGATCTCCGGGAGATAGATCCCGGCGACCAGCCAGATGAACAGCAGATACAGCCCGCCGGCCAGGAGCCCGCCGGCTAGACCCAAGTGCGGCGGCGCGAGGAACGCCGAGACGAGCGCGTGCAGGGTCAGGAGCGCATAGCCGACAGCGTTGTAGGCCCTCAAGACCGGCTCTCTTGGACAAATCTCGACATCGCTCCTCCGAATAGCAGATCCAACAATTCGTTTCGGGGCCGGGCCAACCGGCGGCAGCCCCTACGACGCGACCTCACCGATCATATGGAAAGACCCGCCTTGTACGGAAGAGATAACGCTCTATACGTGGATCACGACCTTGAGGGCGTTGCCGATGCGCTCGGTATAGGTATGGAACGCATCGTGGATCTGGTCGAGCCGGAAATGGTGCGTGATGATCGGATCGGCCAGGATCTTGCCCTGGCTCATGAGCTCGAGCGAGCGCCCGCAGTTCATGCCGCCCTCGCCCCGCGCCGCATAGATCCGCACGTTGGAGCGCACGGCTAGGTTCATGTCGAGCTCGACGGGGCCCGCGTACCAGGCGACCACACCGATGCGGCCGCCGCGCTTGACGTTCTCGAGCGCCTCCTGCATGGACGTGGGGCCGCCCGCGCACTCGAGTACGCAGTCGGCCCCGCGGCCGGCGGTAATCTCGCGAACCCGGTCGCGCAAGCTCTCGGCGCGGACGTTGATCGTATGGTCGGCGCCGAGTTCCTTGCCGACGGCCAGCCGTGAATCGCGCGTGCCGGTGAGGATGACCCGCGCGGCGCCGAGCGCCTTGCAGAGCTGCACGGCGATGAGGCCGATCGGCCCCGGACCCTGTACCAGGACCGTCTCGCCCGCGACGTAGCCGCCCATCAGGTCGATCGCCCACAGCGGCGAGGCCGCCGTGGTCACCATGCAGGCCTGCTCGAACGAGAGGTTCTCGGGCAGCTTGTACAGCGTATTGATGTGGTTCACCGCGTACTCGGCGAACCCGCCGTCGCAGGTCAGGCCCTTGGCGCGGTGACCCTTTGCGACGTCGCCGTAATTCAGGCAGGAGGTGTACCAGCCTTTGATGCAGTTCTCGCACCGGTCGCAGCCCTTGTGGACCTCGACCGCGACGCGATCGCCGACCCTGAACTCGTCAACCCCGGGACCGAGGGCGGCGACCGTCCCCGCGTACTCGTGGCCCATCACGAAACGGCCGGCCGGCTGGCCCTGGAGTGTGCGGTGCAGCACCTTCACGTCGGTACCACAGATCGACGCGACCTCGACCTTGAGCAGCACCTCACCCGGTCCCGGCTCGGGGCGGGGCCAGGCCTCGACGCGCATCTGGTCGGCCTCGTGAAGGATCACGGCTTTCATCGTGGACGGCGTCGGCATATGCTCCCCTCCGCCCGCGAGCGGGCGCTAGCACGTTAGCACAGCGGCTGCGAGGCGAAACCTTGCGCTCGCAGACGCGGTTCAGTAGCTTGAGCGTCTCCTCCAACGAAAGGACATCCCATGACGGCAGAGCCCAGCATCGCGGGACGCGACCACTGGACGAAGAAGGGCGACGTACGCCTGTTCCTCTGGGAGAAATCGGCCGGTGTCGCGCCAGGACCGCGCGGCACTGTGCTGTTCGTCCACGGCTCGTCGATGGCCTCGCAGCCGACGTTCGACTTGCAGGTGCCAGGCCGCTCGGACTCGTCGGCGATGGATTGCTTCGCGCGGCTCGGCTACGACACGTGGTGCGTGGACATGGAAGGCTACGGCCGCTCCGACAAGCATCGCGACATCAACGCGAACATCGCCAACGGCGCCGACGATCTGGAGGCCGCGACCGCCTACATCATGCGGGCACGCGGGGTCGAGTCGTTCTTCGTCTACGGCGTTTCCTCCGGCGCCCTGCGGGCGGCGCTGTTCGCCGAACGCCGCCCCGAGCGCGTGCGCCGCCTGGCGCTCGACGCGTTCGTGTGGACGGGGAAGGGGAGCCCCACCCTGGCCGACCGGACCAAACGGCTGCCGGAGTATCGGAGCCGGAACCGGCGTCCCATCGATCATGCGTTCGTGCGCAGCATCTTCACGCGCGATCATCCCGGCACGGCCGACGACGAGACGATCGCGGCCTTTGCCGACGCGATCCTGGCCCTCGACGACTCGGTGCCGACCGGCACCTACGTCGACATGTGCGCGAACCTCCCGGTCGTGGACCCGGCACGGATCACGGCGCCGACCATCATCATGCGCGGGCAGTACGACGGCATCGCGAGCTTCGAGGACCTGCTGGATTTCTTCGTCAAGCTGCCGCACCCGGACAAGCAGTTCGCGGTCATGCCCGGAATCGCTCACGCGAGCTTTCAGCAGAAGAATTACCGGATTCCGTATCACATCTTGCACAGCTTCTTCAGCCAGCCGGCCCCGGTCTACCGGGGCGACTGACGGAGGATCGAGTGACTCGAGCGCTCATCGTCGCGTGGTTCACACTGGTGTGGCTCAACACGCCTGCGGGCGCCCAGACCGCGGGGTTCACGCCCGATCCGGTCGATCTCGGCGCCGCAAAGCGCGAGGCCGCCGTGACCTGGTACACCTCGACGCCAGTCAACACGGCGCAGAAGATCGCCAGCATGTTCCAGGCCGAGACCGGCATCAAGGTCGAGCTCTTCCGCTCCGGAGGCTCGGCGGTGCTTCGTCGCTTCATGCAGGAGATCGACGCCCGGCGCGTGATCGCCGACGTGATGACGATCTCGGACCCAGCCGAAGTGCTCACCCTGATCAAGCGCAATCTGGTCGTCCCGTTCCGCCCCAAGCACTTCGACAAGATCCGGAGCGAGGTGAAGGACCCCAAGGGCTACCACGTCGCCCAGCGCGTGAACCTGATCGGGATCATCGCGCGCTCCGACAGGGGCGTGCCGATGCCGCGCAACTGGACCGATCTCACCGACCCGAAGTACAAGGGCCTCCTGGTCATGCCGGATCCCTCGTACACGGCGATCCAGCTGATGGTGGTCGGCACGCTCTCGCGCAAGTACGGCTGGGGCTTCTACGAGAAGCTCAAGGCCAACCAGATCATGATCGTCCAGAGCCATCAGCAGGTGTCGGACACCTTGACGCGCGGCGAGCGACTGATCGCGGCCGAGGGCGCGGATCAATTCGCGTGGCTCGACCGCCGGACGGGGCACAAGATCGAGACGATCTGGCCTGCGGACGGCGCCTTCGCGATCGGCGCGCCGACGGTGGTCATCAAGGGGGCGCCCCATCCCAACGCGGCCAAGGCGCTGGCCGAGTTCATGATCGGCGATGCCGTGCAGAAACTCCTGCCGAGCGAGGGTATCTACGCCGGCCGTTCCGACGTCGAGCCGCCGCCGGGAAACCCGCCGCTGGCGCAGATCAAGCTGATGCCGGTCGACTACGAGCAGATCGAGAAGGACGCGAAGAGCCTCAAGACCCGGTTCAACGAGATCTATCAGTAGGCGCGTCCGATCGCGGCCGGGCGTCAGGCGATCTTGATGATGCCGGGCTCCACCGGCTTGAACCGCTCGGCGACCTGAGGATCGTGGCCGGCGACGACCAGCTTCGTCGATCCCGCCAGCCGATCGATGGTGTCGAAGGCCGTGAGCATTTCGGGCAGGCTCGTGATGATCTGCACGGGCTGGCGCGTCTCGACGTTGTGATAGAAGTGCGAGGCATCCGACGTGAGCACGACGGTGCCGCGCCGGGTCTCGACGCTGACGATCTGCAGGCCCGCGGTGTGGCCGCCGACCCGATGCACTTTCAGACCCGGCCATACTTCGTGGTCGCCCTCGATGATCCGGATCTTGTTGCCGTAGTTCAAGGTCGTCAGGTGCGCGAGCGCCTCGACGTTGGCCGAGCCGCGGAACGCCGGCAGCCGCCCGAACGGGCCCGTCCAGAAGGCGACCTCTTCACCCTGGATCCAGAACTCCGCGTTGGGGAACAGGCTGTGGCCAGCCCAGTGATCGTAGTGCAGGTGGGTGATCAGCGAGATCGGGATGTCCCCGGGCTTGACCCCCGCGCGCTCGACCATCGCCGCCGGGCTCACGTAGTTCCGGATCCCGCGGGCGCGCGCGTCGTCGTCGCCGAAGCCCGTGTCGACCAGCAACGGTTGCGGACCGCCGAGGATCAGCCACACGAAGTAATCGAGCGTGAGCTTGTCGTGCGAGGACTCGCGATAGAAGAACTGGCACTTGGTGGTGTCCCGCTCCCCGTACTTCAACGCGAACACTTCGTACATGGCTGGTCGCCCTCCTGGCGGGCAACTGTACTATGATCGCTCGTGTGATTCAGGTCCTTTCGGCGCTCGAGGAATCGTGAGATGACCAAGCGCGAGCGCGTCATGGCGGCCCTGCGCGGCGCGCCGGTGGACCGCGTGCCCGTGAGCCTCTGGCTCCACAACTTCGCCACCGAGAACTCGGCGGCGACGCTCGCCGCCGAGACCCTGAGACTGGCCCGTCGCTTCGACTGGGATTTTCTCAAGCCGCAGAGCCGTGCCCAGTGCTTCGCCGAGATGTGGGGCCTTCGCTACACGCCCTCGCGCGAGCGCGCGACGCCGTACACGGTGACGCGTGCGCCGGTGGCGACGGCCGCGGATCTCGTGCGACTCGAGCCCGCCGATCCGCGAACCGGGGCGCTGGCCGAGCAGCTCGAGGCGCTGCGCGCCATCCGCAAAACGGTCGGAAGCGAGACGCCGATCATCTGGACGGTGTTCTCACCGCTGATGGTCCTGCCGTTTCTGCTCGCCGAGGGGCGGCCGATGGCGGTGAAGTTGATGCGCTCGGAGCCGGCCGCGGTCGAGCACGCGCTCGCCGCGATGGCGGAGACGCTCGCCGCCTATGCGCGCGCGGCGGTGGCCGAAGGCGCCGACGGCGTGTTCTACGCGACCAACATGGCGACCACGGAGATCTCCACGGCCGCCGAGTGCCGGCGCTTTCAGCGCCCGTACGACCGGAAGATCCTCGCGGAGGTCGA
>JACXTT010007163.1_pt1 | contig 15777 bp, 13 predicted proteins | sample 9270951 | NCBI WGS metagenome assembly JACXTT01 (sample SAMN15532306, study PRJNA645909) | rock metagenome | isolation source: weathered quartz diorite | place: Puerto Rico | collected 2017-06-21 | reverse complement strand
CAACGCACGGGGAAGGCCCAGGACTTGTTGGGGGCGATCGAAAAGGTCGGGGCCCGGTAGCCGATCACCGGCATCGCAACGATGTCTTCCAGGACCGCCTTGGCTCGGCGGATGTCGGCGCGGAACACCTCGGGTGTCTGGCCGGACACCAGCTCGTGGGCGTGCCCGTGGCACGCGACCTCATGCCCGTCCTCGGCGAGCCGCCGCACCATGCTCTTGTGATCCGCGGCCACCTGCCCCAGGACGAAAAAGGTCGCCTTGACGCCGCGCGCGGCCAGCATCGTCCGCACCCGATCGGTGCTCGCCTCGACCCGGCTCTCGAGCCCGCCGGACACGGCGCCCGGCGCGCCTTCGCGGAAGACGAGGGCGTGATAGTACTCTTCCACGTCGATGGTGAGCGCGTTCACGATCGCCGCGGTCGCCACCCGCTCGACCTGAGTCTTCGCCGAGGCGTTCATGCCGCCACCACCTGGGTGCAGTCCACCTCGACCGCGACCGCGCGCTGGAGCAGGGTGACCGAGAGGACGAGCAGCCCTTTTTTGGGCTTGGCGCGGAGCAGGATGCCCTCGACGTCGGCGAGCGGGCCTCGCGCGATGCGCACGCGCTGCCCCACGCGCAGGTAGGGATGCGGCTGCACCTCGCAGCCCGCCTGGACGACGCGCCTGATCGCATCGATCTCGCCGCCCGGGATCACATCGAGGTGATCCCAGCGCGGCCCGAGGAGACACACGAGCCCGCGCACCTTGCAGATCTCCAGGTAGCTCGCCTTGTCGATCGAGTGATTCAGGAAGACGTAGCCTGGAAACAGCGGGACGCTGATGACGTGCCGCGACCCGTTCTGCCTCGACCAGACGCTCACGGCGGGCAGGAAGAGGTCGAACCCCCGGCGCGCGAGCTGGTTGTAGACGAGCTGCTCGCAGTGGCTGCGCGTCCACAGAACATGCCACGGCGCGCTTCGCTCGCCGCTCGCGACCTCGGCCTTCTCGAGGACGGTCAGTGTCAAGGCTTCGCCCCCTTCGGTTCGAGACGGGCTACTTTCCGCCCTCGAGCCGATTCGAATTGTTCTGCGATCCTCACGGCCGAGCCTCACAGCGCCGGCGGCCCCTTCGCGGGACCGCCGGGCCCGGCCTATGTGCGCTCTTCGCCTCGAGCTACAGCGTGACGACGCGACCTTCGGGCGCAGTGATTCCCCAGGTCGCGTTCCGGGTGTCGACGACCAGCGGAGCGACCTCGACGAGACGCCGATAGTCGAAGTCGGGATGATCCGCGAGGATCATCACGCAGTCGGCCGCGGCCAGCCGCTCGTCCGACAGCTCGACGGCCTTGAGGTGCACGCCGTCGATCACGAGCGAGGGCACGTACGGATCGGCGTAGGAGACCTCGGCGCCCTTCTCCCAGAGCCGCTTGAGGATCTCGAGCGCGGGAGACTCGCGCGTGTCGCCTACCGCCCGCTTGTACGCGACGCCGAGGACCAGCACCCGCGCACCGTTCAGGCTGCGGCGCCGGCGATTCAGCGCGTCGATCGTCAGGTCCACCACGTAGGACGGCATCGAGCGGTTGATGTCGTCGGCCAGCGCGATGAAGCGCGACTCGTAGCCGTTGAGCCGGAGCTTCCAGGACAGGTAGAGCGGGTCCACCGGGATGCAGTGCCCGCCGATGCCGGGCCCGGGATAGAAGGCCATGAATCCGAACGGCTTGGTCCCCGCGGCGTCGATGACCTCTTTGGCGTTGACGCCGAGGTGGCGGCACATCACCGCGAACTCGTTGGCCAGCGCGATGTTGATGTTGCGGAACGTGTTCTCGTAGAGCTTCGCGAGCTCGGCCACCTTCGGGCTCGACACCTCGTGCACGCGCGGGACGATCTGGCGATAGAGCGCCGCCGCGAGGCGGGTGCAGTCTGCGGTGACGCCGCCCACGACCTTCGGGATGTCGCCCACCTTGAAGCGGGGGTTGCCTGGATCGATGCGTTCCGGCGAGAACGCCAGGAAGAGATCCTCACCCACGCGGGCGCCCCGGGCGGCCAGCATGGGCAGCAGGAGCTCCTCGGTGGTCTCCGGGTAGGTCGTGCTCTCGAGGACCACGAGCTGGCCCGGGTGGAACCGGGCGGCGACCTCGTTGGCGGCGGCGACGACGTAGGAGATGTCGGGATCCTTGGACTTCCGCAGCGGCGTGGGCACGCAGATGATGACGACGTCGCTCCGCTCCAGGACCGTGAAGTCCGTGGTCGCCTCGTAGCGACCCTCACGGATCAGCGCGATCAGGTCCTCGTCCTTCAGATCCGGCGTACAGGAGCGGCCGAGATTGAGGGCGGTGACCTTGTCGAGGTCCGTGTCGATCCCGGTCACCGCGAACCCCACGCGAGCGAACTCGATCGCCAGCGGCAGGCCGACGTAGCCCTGGCCGATGATCGCGAGACGGGCGGTGCGCTCCTGGATCCGCTGGCCCAAAGACGTCTGGTTCAATGTGAATCCTCCGTGGCGAACGTGTCGCCGGTTCGCAGCAATCCGGTCATCGCCCCGCGCATGTCTACGCCGCTTGGGCGCGGTCGTCGTCGCGACCGACCGCGCCGCGGCCGGAGAGGACGATCTTCACCGTGTCGAACAGAATCCGCAGATCGAGCCAGAACGACAGATGCTTGATGTAATAGAGGTCGTACCGCATCTTCTCAGTCTCCTCCTCGAGGTTGTTCGCGTACCCCTGGCGGATCTGCGCCCACCCGGTGATCCCCGGTCGGACGGCCGCGCGCAGGAAGTAGTACGGAATCCCCTCGCCGAAGAGCTCGCCGTTGGTCGCCGGGTGCGGCCGGGGCCCCACGAGGTTCATGTCGCCGCGAAGGATGTTCACGAACTGCGGCAGCTCGTCGAGGCGGAACCGCCGGAGCCACTTTCCCACCCGGGTGATCCGGTCGCTGTTGTCGAGGGCCCACTCGGAGGTCGGGCCGTCCGCGACCCGCATCGTGCGGAACTTGATCAGGCTGAAGCGCTTGGAGTTCATCCCGAGCCGCTCCTGGACGAAGAACAGCGGCCCCTTCGAGTCCAGCTTGATGGCCAGCGAGATCAACAGGAACAGCGGCGAGCAGACGATCAGCCCGAAGACGGCCACCAGCAGGCTCGACGCGCGTCCCGCCGCCAGGTCGAGAGGCGACTTACGAAAGTCGCTCGAGAAGATGAGGTTGCTCGGCGTGATCGATTCGATGGCGATCTTGCCGGTCAGGCGCTCGTGGATGACCACGCCGTCCTCGACCACGCTGCCCCTCATCCGCGCCTCGAGGAGCTGGCGCACGGGCAGCCGGGCCCGGCGCTCCGACATGGCCACGATGATGCGGTTGGGGCGAGTCTCGTCGAGGATCTTGCCGACGTGCTCCAGCGGCCCCAGGAACGGGTGCGCGCCCGGGGCGTGGCCCGAGCCGTGCGCATCGTCCGCCACGCCCACGACGTCGTAGCCGAGATACGAGCGCGCTTCGATCTCGCGCAGGATCTGGCTCGCCAGCGGCCCCCGGCCCAGCACGAGCACGCGCTCGCGGAAGATCCCGCGACGGACCAGCCGGTACGACAGGGCGCGCAGCGGCATGAGCACGATGAGGACGGCGGCGATGCTCATGAGCAGCGCCTTCGTCGAGGGCCTGACGCCCGGCAGGATGTAGTAGATCGCGCTCAGCAGGATGAGGGCGAGCCCGAACGCCTGCAGGAGCCGCGACGCGAAGTCGCGGAAGCTCCGGACGATGTCCAGGTCGTAGAGGTCGTTGTAGTAGAACGACACGACGCAGCAGATCGAGAGCGTCACGGCCTTGGCCAGGACGCGCAAGACCTCCCACAGGCTGCCGTCGCTCGGAAACCCGGCCGCGAAGAGCGCCGCGGTCACCGCCGTGGTGACGAGGGTCGCTTCGAGCAGACCGCGCGTCAGGCCCATGTCACTCGACCGTCACGCTCTTGGCGAGATTGCGGGGCTGGTCCACGTCGCAGCCGCGCAGCACCCCGACGTGGTACGCCAGGATCTGCAGCGGGATCGCCGCGAGAAGCGGCTGCGTCCAGTCCGGGGCGGCCGGGATCGGGATCACGATGTCGGCCTTGGCGGCGATCTCCTCGTCGCCGGCCGTCGCAACCGCGATGACGACGCCGTCCCGCGCCTTCACTTCCTCGAGGTTGCTCGACATCTTCTCGTAGGTCGAGCCGCGCGGGACGATCGCGACCACCGGCATGTGCTCGTCGATCAGCGCGATCGGACCGTGCTTCATCTCGCCCGCCGCGTAGCCTTCGGCGTGGATGTACGAGATCTCCTTCAGCTTCAGGGCGCCCTCGAGTGCCAGCGGATAGTACGGACCGCGACCCAGGTAGAGGAGCCCGGTCCGCTCGACGACGCGCTCGGCGACCGCCTTGATCTCGTCGCTCTGCGCGAGGACGAGCGACATCAGGTCCGGGATCTCGCACAGGCTCTTCACGACCTGCCGGATGTGCGCCGGGTCGGCAATCCCCCGCGCGAGCCCGAGCTTGAGGGCGAGGAGCGTGACCGCGGTGAGCTGGGCCGTGAAGGCCTTCGTCGATGCGACGCCCATCTCGATGCCGGCACGCGTATAGAGCACGCCGTCCGACTCGCGCGCGAGCGAGCTGCCGACCACGTTGCAGATCGCGACGGCTCGGGATCCCTGCTCGCGCGCCTCGCAGAGCGCCGCCAGGGTGTCGGCGGTCTCGCCCGATTGCGAGATCGGCACGGTGAGGACCCGGCTGTCCAGGACCGGCTGGCGATAGCGGAACTCCGAGGCGATGTCGACCTCGACCGGAATCCGCGCGAACGCCTCGACCAGATACTTGCCCACGAGCGCGGCGTGCCAGGACGTGCCGCACGCGACGAAGCACAGCCGGTTGAGGCCGGCGATCTCCCGATCCTTGAGCCCGAGCTCCGGGATGTCGATGGCGTCGCCGTCGGCGTCCACCCGCTCGCGCAGGGTGTTCCGGACGGCGTCGGGCTGCTCGAAGATCTCCTTGAGCATGAAGTGCGGATAGCCCGCCTTCTCCGCCGCGGTGGCGTCGCACGAGACGCTCGCGCGGCCGCGCTGCACCGGGCCGCCGTCCACGGTCGTGATCCGCAGCGCGCTCGGGGTCAAAACCGCCAGGTCGCCGTCCTCCAGGATCACGAACTCGCGCGTCTCGCCCAGAAGCGCCGGGACGTCGGAGGCCAGGAGCATCTCGTCCTGGCCGACGCCGATCACGAGAGGCGAGCTCCCCGAGCGGACGGCCACCAGCGTGTCCGGGAAGTCGACGGCGATGCAGGCCAGCGCGTACGCGCCGCGCAGCTCGCGGGTGGCGCGCCGGACCGCCTCTTCCAGATCGCCGGTGTAGTATCGCTCGATGAGATGTGCGATGACCTCGGTATCGGTCTCCGAGCGGAAGCGGTGGCCATCGGCGGCCAGGCACCGGCGGAGCCCGCGGTAGTTCTCGATGATCCCGTTGTGGACGATCGCCAACCGCCCCGCGCAGTCCACGTGCGGATGGGCGTTGGCTTCCGACGGCCGCCCGTGCGTCGCCCAGCGCGTGTGCGCCAGGCCGAGCGTGCCGCGCGGCCGATCGGCCGCCAGACGCCGCTCGAGGCTCGCGACCTTCCCGACCGTCTTACGCACCTCGAGGGTGCGTCGGTCGACGGTCGCGATGCCGGCCGAGTCGTACCCGCGGTACTCCAGGCGGCGAAGCCCGGGGAGCATGAACGCGACCGCGTCGCGCCGGCCGGTGTACCCGACGATGCCGCACATATCTACTGCGCTTCCTCCTCGGTGCGGCGCGCGCGGCGCCCGAACCAATCGGAGCGATCACTCCCCTGCCCGCTGCTGGAGCCGTAGTAGTGGGCCGGAGCCTGGTCGTCTCCGTTGAAGATGAGGCCGATGATCGTGGCCGGATCGAGCACCTTCAGCGCTTCGCCCACGAGCTTGCGGGGCGTCTTGTGCGCGCCTACCACCACGAAGAAGCCGTCCACCCACTGGCCGATCACGCGGCAGTCGAGCAGCGGCAGGAGCGGGGGCATGTCGATGACGATGTAGTCGTAGTCCTGACGCGCCTCCTCCAGCAGCTGGCCGAGCCGGGGCGACTTCAGGAGCTCATAGGGCGACGTGGGCTTCCGGCCGGCCCGGATGACCGAGAGGTTGAACGGCGGGCAAGGCTCCACAGCGCTCTGCAGCGACGATCCCTGGTCCAGGATGGCGCCGACCAAGCCTCGACTCTTGGAGTCCTCGAGCCCTAGGTACTCGGACATCGAAGACAGCCGCAGGTCGGCGTCGATGATCAGGACGCGGGCGTCGGGCGCTTGCGCGAGCGCACCCGCGATGTTGATCGCGGTCATCGTCTTGCCGTCGCCCGCCTCGGGGCTCGTGACGCCCACGATCGAGATATTCCCCGTCGCATGAAGCTGTTCCACTCGGTGGCGCAGGGCCCTGTACTGCTCGGCTCCGAACGACGTCGGGGACAGCAGGCTCACCAGGTGCTCCTCGATCGTCGCCGCCTGTCTGGCCGCCTCGGGTTGGCGCGGCGTCTCTGGCTGGCGGGGCGCTGCCGGCTTCGGCTCTGGACGGCTGGCCGGCGGACGCTGGAAGACCGATGGCGCGGCCGGTGCCTTGACCACCGGGGCCGGGGCGTGATGAGCGTCCCGTGCCGGCGGCGCGGCCCGACGCGGCGCGGTCACCACCGGCGCGTTCTCGTCCCCACTAGTCCGCTGCTGCTCTTTGAGAGCGCGTTCCCGTTCAGCTTGCTCGAGCGCTTTAAAAAAGTTTCCCATTCCCTCACCAAAGGAGCCCGCGCGCCGAGCGCGCGAGATCAATGAGTTGGCTCCCTTCCGGACGGAAGGCGAGTGACACAGCGGCCCCGAGGACGAGCCCGGCCAGTACAGTCGCGACCCATCGGAGCGAGGCGATGCCCCGCTTCTGTGCGACACCGTTTCGTGGTCGCGGCAACGCCCCTTCCTCGAGCGACGTGATGGCCCGTTCGACGATGTCCAGGCCGATCCGGCGCTCCTGGTCCGCATAGCCGATGACGAGACAGTGATCGCAGAGGATGTTCACCAGCCGCGGGATCCCGCCCGTGTACTCCGCGATGCGGGCCACCGCGCGTTCGCTGAAGATTCCCAGGTCTGACGCGCCGGCGATTCGCAGACGGGTCCGGATGCACTCCAGGACCTCTTTCGGCGTCAGCGGCCTGATCGTGCTGGACAGCGCGATGCGCTGTTTGAGCTGACGGAGATCCGGGAGATTGAGCTTGCTCCTGAGCTCCGGCTGGCCGACGAGCAGGATCTGGAGCAGCTTCTCGTTCGAGCTCTCGAAGTTGGACAGCAGGCGGATTTGCTCGAGGGTTTTCGAGTCGAGATTCTGGGCCTCGTCGAGGATCAGCACCGTGCTCTGACCCACGCGACGCCGCTCGACCAGGAAGTTGTTCAGGGCGAACAGGCGTTGAGCCGGCGTGGTGGCCGTCTTGCCGATCCCGAATTCTTCCAGGACATACTCGAGCACGCCGTCGAACGACAGCGTGGAGTTGAAGAGGAACGCGACGGCCGTGCTATCGTCCAGGCGCTGCAGCAGGGCGTGCAGCAAGGTCGTCTTACCGGTCCCCACCTCGCCGGTCAGCACGATGAAGCCCTTGCTCTGCTGGATCCCATAGACCAGTCGAGCCAGCGCCTCGCGGTGCGCCGGAGTCGGATAGAGGAACTTCGGATCCGGCGTCGTGTTGAAGGGCCGCTCTTTCAGTCCGTAAAAGTTCAAATACATGGCGTCCCCTATGACTGGCCCGGCGTGAGCAGCCTGAGCAGATGCTCGTTCCACCGCGCCACGAAATATGAGGCGCCGACGATGAGCATGACCCCGACGGTTGCCGCCACGGCGGTGAGCTGGATCCGCCAGCGCCGGCGGCGCATGTCGGTCGCCGTCACGATGCGGGGAATACCGACCAGAACCGGAACGTTCGTGAACGCTCGGAGATCTTCGATCGCGTGAAATGACGTATCGAGCTGCTCGCGGAGACCGACCAGACCGCCGCTGAGCATGAGCGCGACCACGAGGCCGACGACCAGCAGCCGCGCGCGATTCGGCGAGAACGGCACCGTGGGGGTCACCGCCTCTTCTAGGATGCGGAACTGCTCGCCCTTCTGGCGCTGCTCCAGGCTCTCCGAGAGCTGCGCCTCTTCGTAACGCTTCAGGAGCGTGCGATACAGCTCCTTCGTCGAGTCGTAGTCGCGGGAGAGTTCTTGGAACTCCAGGTCGCGCTTCGGCGTGTTTTCCACCCTGGCCTGATAGGCGGCCATCGAGGCGCGAAGGTTCTTCTCTTCTTCCTTCAAGGACCGGAGCTCCGCGTCCACCTGACTCAGGGATTGCTGGAGCTGGATCAGGAAGGGATCGACCACGTTGAGCTGGTCCGGCTGAGCGGATTGGTCGTTCATCGGCTTCTGGGCGGGCCGCGCCGGCGCGGCGGCTTCCTGCGTCGTCGCTTCCGGGGCCGCGGCCTCGCGGGCCGCGTTTTGACGCTTGTTGTCGGCGATCTGCCGCTCCAGGGAGGCGATCTCGGCCTTCAGCTGCTTCACGTCCGGGTATTGCTCGTTGAACCGCGTCCGCAGCTCGACCAGGTCCTGCTTGAGCTTGTTGAGCCGCATCACTGCCGGATCGACCGCGACGACGGCGACGGTCGGCGCGGCGGGCGCGCTGGCGCTGGCGGAGCTCGGGCCGGGAGCTGGCTGCGGCGCCTGAGAGGCCAGGCCTCCCAGCAGCATCATCGAATCGAGCATGCGTGCGAATTCCTGGCGCTGCTCGCGGGCCCGGATCTGTTTTTCGCTGTTGATACGGAACTGGGAGTTGAACCGTTCGAGCGACTGCAGATTGGCGTCCATCTGGGAGGGGAGCTCACCGAGGTTGCGGCGCCGGAACTCGCTGACCCGCTGCTCTTGGACTTCCAGCCGCTTCTTGACGTCTTCGAGCTGGGTGCGAAGGAACTGCGCGGTACCCACCGCCTGGCGCTCGCGTACCTTCATGTTCTCTTCGATGTACGAGGAGGCCAGGGTGTTGGTCACGCGCGCCACCGTTCCTGGATCCTTCCCCTGGTACTTGATCGCGAAGGCGATGGTTCCGCCCGTTCGATCGAGTCCGGTCGGCTTCACTTCGAGATCTCGACGCATGCGGGCGACTCGCGCGTCGCCGGGGGAGTCCTTCATCTCCGGATAGAGGCCGTAGCGCACGACGAGCTCCTCGAGTCGTGAGCGACTGAGGATCTCCTGACTGATTGTCTGCAGACGGCTGTCGATCGCGCCGGTCACCGTCGACCGGACGAATTCGACCGGCACCTGCTGCCCCACCACGAGAACGGTCGCCGTCGACTGGTAGAGGTCGGGCAGGAACATCGTCAGGGTGACCGCCGCGGAGAACGCCGCGACAAAGGCCACGATCGCCAGCCACTTGCGTCGGTGCCACACGGCCAGCAGCCAGTCGAGGTCGGGCCCCTTGCGCTTGTCGTCAGCCATTGTGTAGTCGCTCCTCACTCAGGCATCCAGCTACGGCACCACGATGACGTCGCCGTTCCGGAGGTAGAAGTTTTCCTGGTCTCCCGAGAGCTTGTTGTAGTTGAAGCGGATCTTCTTCATGGTCGCGCCATCCTGCCGGTGCACGACGATCCCCGAGCGCGACGCAAACTGGGTGAAGCCTCCGGCCATGGACAGCACGTCCAGCACGGTCGCGTAGCTCTTGAGCTCGAAGCGTCCCGGACGCATGACCTCGCCGATGACCGAAACCTTGAGGCTGCGCACTTCCAGTACGATCACCGAGACTTCGGGGCTCGGGATGAACTCGACGAGCTTCTGCGTGAGCGCCTCGCGGAGCTCGAGCGCCGTGAGGCCCGCGGCCTGCACGTCGTTCAGGAGCGGGAGGGAGATCTTCCCGTCGGGCCGGACCGGCACGATCTTGCTCATCGCGTCGTTCTTCCACACTGAAATCTGGAGCATATCTTCCGGCCCGATGCGGTAGGCATCGGGCGGGCGCGTGGAATCGGACTGTGAGACGGCGGCCGTCGGCCCCTGAGCCGCGGCCGGCGCGGTGGCCGTCAGACCGCCGCCGACGAGCGTTGCGACACACAATGCGCGGGTCAGCCAAATATTCATCATTCTGTGCCTCACGATGCGCTGCGGGCTGTGGAGCGCGCGCCGTCCAGCCCGGCCTGCTTGATCTTGTAGAGGAGCGCGCGGTAGCTGATCCGGAGCGCCTTCGCCGCGCGCACGCGATTCCAGCCCGTCTGCTCGAGCATCCGCGCGATCGCCTCGCGCTCGGCGGCCTGCGACGCCCGGCGTCCGATCTCTTTCAAGGACGGATCCGGCGCGGCCAAGGTCGGCGGCGTTCCGGGGGCGGCGTCCGAGACGGTGTCCGGCAGCGAGATCCGGGTCAGGTACGGGTCGTCGAGAACGATCATGCGCTTGATCAGGTTCTCGAGCTCGCGCACGTTGCCGGGATAGCGGTGGCGGACGAGGCGTTCCATCACGACTGTCGGGATCGCGAACCCGTCGCGGCGGTAGAGCTTCGCGTAACGCTGGACGAAGTAGTTGGCGAGCAGCGGGATCTCCATCGCGCGCTCGCGGAGCGGCGGGACGAAGACCTGGACGACGTTGAGCCGATAGTAGAGGTCCTCGCGGAATCGCCCCTCGATGACGGCCCGCTCCAGATTCTGGTTGGTCGCCGCGAGGACGCGCACGTCGACCGTGAGCGTCGACTTGCCGCCGATACGCGAGAACTCGCCGTCCTGCAGCACGTGGAGCAGCTTGGCCTGGAGCGCGGGATGCAGGTCGCCGATCTCGTCGAGGAATATGGTGCCGTGATGCGCGGCCTCGAACTTACCGATCCGGAGCTTGTGCGCGCCGGTGAAGGCGCCACGCTCGTAGCCGAAGAGCTCGCTCTCCAGGAGCTCGCGGGGCATGGCCGCGCAGTTGACCTTGATGAACGGACCGGTGCGGCGCGACGAGAAGTGGTGGATCGCGCGCGCGACCAGCTCCTTGCCGGTGCCCGTCTCGCCCGTGATCAGGACGGTGACATCGACCCGGGCGGCCTCGCGGAGGATCTGCCGCGCCTCGGTCATCTTGGGGCTGCAGCAGAGGTTGATCTCCTGCCGGATGCGCCCGTCGGGCTCCGCCGTCGGATCGGCCGAGTCGGCGTGCGGCCGGGCCAGGCTGTTCAGTGCCGCCTGGAACTCTTCGAGGCTCACCGGCTTGTGGAGCACCGCCTCTGCGTCGAGCGGTACCTCCGAGCCGTTGCCGTCGCGGTCGGTGACCGCGATGATGGGACCTGAGCTACCGTTTCTCGCCTTGAGGGACCGGATCATCGCCGCCTCGTCGGTTCCGTTGCTGCCCAGGTCGACCAACGTGAAGGTGAAGCTGCCGTTGGCCAGAGCCTGCAGGGCCTCGCCCACTGACGAGACCTCGACGCACTGGAACCCTCGAATCTGGAGAAAGCTAAGGACGTCAGGCTGCTTAGCCCCGTCGATTTCCACAACGAGCGCTCTGCGTTCGAGACCGTTTCCCATTCGGCGTATGAGAATGGCAACTACGGTGCCAGGGGCGGACTTTGACCGGCGGTGCACGATATCTTACGAATCTTTCACATGGTTCTTTCTTGCGGGTCCTGCAAGTCGCTGCACACCATCGGTCAGAGTGGAGCCACCGAGTGGGTAGTTTGGGACCTACTGTGAAGTTCGTTACACTTTCCGGACACAAGATCGGCCGCTTAATTCCAGAAAATCCTTGACGATTCGGCGTCCTGAAAAGTATTTCCGGGTAAGCCCGCGCGCGCGTTTGCGTCAATGAGAATCCCGGGACGCCCTGTGAACTCCCCTGCAGATCGCGAGCGGAGACGTGGTCGCCGGTGCGGCCCTCGAGCAATCAAATCCGGCTCGCAACGGTCAAGATCTGACCCCGGCGGCCAGTCCTCCGGAAGCGCCGAAGGTGCTAAAGCGCCTGGAGCGCGGCGCGCAGTTCGCCCACGTGGCCGGCCGAGATCGTGAGCGCGCCTTGCGCCACCACGGGGTCCGTATAAGTCGGCGCCGTGCGCCCTACGGCCTGGTAGGCCTGAGCCAGCGCTCTCCGAAGCTCCGCGAGGTGCACGGCCTTCACGGGTGTGGAGCCCGGTGTGATGGCGGGATCCGTCCAAGCGAATCGCGGGAGGCTCCGCGCGATCCGGGCGCTGTCGATGTCCGCCCGCAGCTCCGTGATGTGGATCGCCTTGACGACCGTGCTGAACGCGCTCAGCGGGTCGTCGGTGAACGTGAACGACGCCGGGTTCAAGGTGACCGTCAAGGTCGCAGTCGACGCGTTGTTGGCGGCGTCTCGGGCGGTCACCTGCAGCACGTTCGGGCCGCTCACGAGCGCGATCGCTCCCGTCGCCCAGGTCGCCGTGCCCGTCGCGGCCCCGCTGCCGCCGCGGCTGTTCAGCCACGTCACTTGTGTCACACCGACGTTGTCCGAGGCGGTCCCACCGAGCGTCAGGCTCGCGGTCCCGGTCGTCAAGGTCGCGTTGGTCGTGGGGACCGTGATCGCCACCGTCGGCGGGGCCGAATCCGGCACCATCCCGACGCCGGTGACCACGCGCGAGATGGAATCCCCGTCGGCGCTGAAGCTCACGTTCGTGCTCGAGGTCACCGCACTGGTCGGCGCGAACCGGACCGTCACCGACTGGGTCGCGCCCGACCCCGCCAGCGTGAACGGACTTCCGGAAACGACGCTGAACGGAGCGGTGACCGACACCGTCCCGCTCACGGTTCCGCCGCGCGTGTTCTGGACCGTCAGGCCTTGAGTCGCCGAGCTGCCGAGGCCGACGCTCCCGAAATTCAGCGTGCCCGGCGGCGTGACGGAGAAATCGAGCTGCGCGGTCGCGCTGGCGGTATCGGAGCACGTGCTCTGGCTCCCCGTCGAATCGACCGCGGCGACCGAAACCGTGTAGGCGACGCCGGTCACCAGATTCGTGAGCCGAACACTCACCGTCTGGCCGAGTGTCGGGCTTGAGGTCGAGGACGTGACCTGCACGAACCTGCCCCCAGGGCACGGCGACGAAGTGGTGCCGTAGTAGACGCGATAGGACTGGAGGTCCGTCAGGAGGGTGCCGTCGGTGTTCGTCGTGGGCGCCGTCCAGCTGGCGTCGAGCACGCCGGACTCCGCTGAGCCCGCGACGAGCCACAGCGCGACCGCCGCGAGCAACCATAGGTGCCGCCGAATTCGCACGCTCATCGTGTCGGCCTGCCTCCCGGGGGCAGCGTGAAGCTAAATGAGCTGCTCATCCCTTTCAGCTAGTTGACCGTGAACGGCTGAGGCTCTTCTTGCACTCGATGGCGCGCCGTCACCGAGGTGGGCGAAGGGCTGTCGCGTCCCGTTGCTTTCCGTCTCCGTCAGGACCGATCGAGCGGACTCCCATCAACTGTCGGTGCGCAGATCGCACGGCGTTCAGTTACCACAGCCTGCATAGTCTGCGCAAAGGGTTTCACGAAACGGCGCGTCGCCGAGGGCGGGGAGTGGCGCGCAAGCCCTCCATTCCGGAAATATTTTCGCTGTTGCGTCCGTCATGGCGCGGGGCTTGCTACTAAAACCGCCGATCTTGAGGATTCAGGACCTCATCGTGACCGCATCGCGTGGCTTTGGTCCTCTCGCCGGTGGAGGGTGGCTGGTGGACGAACCGCTATTTCGATTTCTGGTCGATTTCGAGATCCAGAAGGCGCAGCGGCTGCGCTACAGCATCTCGCTCGTCTGCTTCGCGGTCGAGCCGTCCGCGTCTGGCAACGGCGAGGCGTCGGCGGCGTCCTTGGCCGACAGCGTCGTTCGTTATCTCCGGGGTACCGACGCGGTCGCGCTATGGGCGCAAGGCTGGCTCGCGATGCTCCTGGTCGACGCCGAGACGACTCACCTGCCGGCGATCCTCAATCGGCTGACGACGCGCCTGGAGACGGTGGGATGGAGCGCCGGAGGGTCGTGCTATCCGAGAACGGCCGCGCGCGCCGACGACATGATGCGCCAAGCCGTCGAGTTGCTCACGCGTGCGCGCGAAGAGGGCGGCAACCGCCTCTACGTCGCGTCCTGAGGCTTGGACCGATCGCGCCGCGCGATGCGCGCGAGCGCGTCGCCGAAGTGCTTGAGCACCTCGGGCTTCTCGACGATCTCGGTCACACCCAGTCGCCGCACTTCAGCGAGCTCGCCGGCCGTGGCAAGACCCGTCATGATGATCACCGGGAGCGTGGGATCGGTCGATCGGATCTGACGGAGCACGGCGACGCCGTTGAGCGTGGGTAGCCGGACGTCGAGCACGACCGCGTCGGGACGATCCCGCGCGAGATACGCAAGACCGTCTTCCCCCGTGTGCGTGACGGCCGTCTCGTGGCCGTCCGCCGCGAACGCGTCCGCGAGCACTTCCGCCACGTGCTCGTCGTCTTCGATCAACAGGAGCTTCATGTCCCACCTCCGCTGATCTCTGCGACATCCTATCACTGCAATAGATGTGGATCATTGCAGCAGATAGGAAAACATTTTCCGCGTGACAGGCATCTTGGGCAATGGCATACTCTGGCTCCCCTTTGGTGGACGGGGCGTCGGTTTTCCGGAAACACCTGAGATTTTGGGGGTTTAGGTGGGAGCGGGTCAGGTCGAGTCAGCGGATAGGCCGCTGGGTAGGCACGGTGTGAAAGATTTCGTCAATCTCCCTCCCCTTTTTGACGGCCATCCGCGCATGCGGGCGATTCGCGACGTCATAGAGAGCATCGCGGACACCGACACGACGGTCCTGATCCGCGGCGAAAGCGGTGTGGGCAAGGATCTGATCGCGCGCGCCGTGCACGCGGCGTCCACGCGCCGCCGAGGCCCCTTCATCAAGGTCAACTGCGCCGCCCTTCCACAGGGGCTGCTCGAGTCGGAGTTGTTCGGCCACGAGAAGGGCGCCTTCACCGGCGCGCACCGCCGCAAGCCGGGGCAGTTCGAGTACGCGAACAAGGGCACGATCTACCTCGATGAGATTGCAGAGCTCCCGCTCGCGCTGCAGGCGAAGCTCCTCCACGTCCTGCAGGATTTCCGGTTCTCGCGCGTCGGCGGCCACGCCGTGCTCGACGTCGATGCGCGAGTGATCGCGGCGACCAACCGCGATCTCGACGTGGCGATGCACCGCGGCGAGTTCCGGGAAGACCTCTACTATCGGCTCAACGTCGTCGAGATCCGTGTGCCGCCGCTGCGCGAGCGGCGCGAGGAGATTCCGGCGCTCGCCGCGTGGTTCCTGGCGAAGTTCAACGCGCAGTACGGCCGGCAGAAGCAGCTTCCCGTCGAGACGCTCGCTCGCCTGCGCAATTATTCGTGGTCGGGCAACGTGCGCGAGCTCGAGAACGCAATCCGGCGGCTGGTCGTCCTCTCCGACGGCGAGCAGGCAGTCGATGCGCTGGTTGAGCGCGTCCGCCCCACGCCCCTGGACACGCTGCGGCCGCTAGTCACCGAGAGCTTGCGCGAGATTGCGCGCCGCGGCGCTCGGGAGGCGGAGCGGAACGCGCTGGCCGAAGTGCTCGAGCGGGTGCACTGGAACCGCGCCGAGGCCTCGCGCATCCTCAAGGTCAGCTACAAGACGCTGCTCAACAAGATCTGCGAGTGCGGGCTCACCCCGCCTTCGCATCGCGGGCGCTAGACCTCCGATTCTCCCCGGGAGCGTGGCGGCGACGGCGAAGCTCGCCCCGTGCCGGACGCCGTCCTCGAGTCGCCCATGACGCACGACCAGGCCGAGGCGTTGGTGATCGCCTGCCCCTGGGGCGGTCAGGCTCTCCA
>JACXTT010007162.1_pt1 | contig 15778 bp, 9 predicted proteins | sample 9270951 | NCBI WGS metagenome assembly JACXTT01 (sample SAMN15532306, study PRJNA645909) | rock metagenome | isolation source: weathered quartz diorite | place: Puerto Rico | collected 2017-06-21 | reverse complement strand
TTGCCTCAGGAAAATATAGAAAGATTATTATTCGGCCACGCCTCCTCGCCACGATACGGACTTGATTTCCCTGCTAAACAAATCATTACTGCGATGGAATGGAACGATGTGGTATTGCATCCGCGTACCATGCAGCAGGTCAGGGATATCAGCACCTGGCTCAATCATCATCACCGGTTTGCAGAAGACAATAATTTAAGAAGAAAAATCAAGCCCGGTTACCGTGTACTCTTTTACGGACCTTCGGGAACCGGTAAAACATTAACAGCTGCGCTGCTGGGAAAAGAGTTTGGTAAAGATGTTTACCGTATTGATCTGTCGCAGATCGTAAGTAAATATATTGGTGAAACGGAAAAAAACCTTGAATCTGTTTTTAAAAGGGCTGAAAGCAAAGACTGGATTTTATTTTTCGATGAAGCTGATGCACTCTTTGGTAAACGAACCAGTGTGCAAAGCTCGCACGATAAATACGCTAACCAGGAAGTAAGTTACCTCTTGCAGCGTGTAGAAGATTACCCCGGCCTGCTCATCCTGGCATCCAATTTCAAAAACAACCTCGATGAAGCTTTCCTGCGCCGCTTCCATTCTGTGGTGCATTTTCCTATGCCCAACACAGCTGAACGGCATAATCTCTGGAAAAAAACAATGCCTGATGGTTTACAACACGACACTTCCGTAAACCTGCTGGAACTGGCCGATCAGTTTGAATTAACAGGCGCTTCCATCCTCAATGCCGTACAGTTTGCCACTTTGCAAAGCTATGCCCGTGGAGATGGTAAACTCTTGCAATCAGACCTGCTGGAAGGGGTAAAAAAAGAGTTCCTGAAAGAAGAAAAGTCTTTTTAAACTAATATTCTCCGAAAGCGATACGCGCTTACCTTTGCGGCACTATTCCTGCTATAAATAACTTTAAAGAGATTAGGCCTGTTATGAAGAAGTTGATGTTGTCGTTATCGATCATCGCTGGCTGCAAACAACAAATTGATGCACAGAGCAGCAAGGACTCCAGTACCGGAAGCCAATGGAGCAGTCATTTCCAGTTCACAGTGATTGCACAAAAACACGCCGGGTTTCATGCAGCTTACAGCGGTGCCAAAAGCCTGGCAGACAGTGTAGAACCCTTTGCTACCAGCATGACTTCTACCCTTTTCCTGGGAAGAAAATTGTGGAAAGGTGCAGCCTTGTATTTCAACCCGGAAATATCCGGTGGACATGGCCTCAGTTTTGCCCAGGGAGTTGCCGGCGCACTAAATGGTGAAACCTATCGCGTGGGCGCTACCAAGCCACAGGTATTCATAGCCAGGGCCTACCTGCAACAGCACTTCCCCCTGGCCAATGCCAAATACATAGATGTGGCGGATGATGTAAACCAGGTAGCAGATAAAATACCCGATAGCCGGATTACCATTACTGCAGGAAAATTTGCCATCAGCGATTTTTACGATGACAATGAGTACAGCAAAGATCCCAGGTCGCAATTCTTCAACTGGTCCATCTGGGCAAACGGCGCCTGGGACTACCCTGCCAATACCAGGGGTTATACCATGGGTGTAGTGGCTGAATTGATCAAACCACAATGGGCCATCCGAATATCCAGTGTTGCCGTACCGCGTATTGCCAATGACGCCAAAATGGAGTACAATATCAGCAAGGCGCATTCAGAAACCTTCGAGTATGAACGCAAATGGAGTATCCGTAAACATTTGGGCAGCCTGCGTGTGATCCTTAGTAATACGTATTCAAAAGCCCCATCTTATCAAAGTGGGCTGAATGCGGTTGCCACCAACGATCCATTCATCCTGGGTGTGATTTCGGGCGCAGTAGAAAACAATACTTACGGAGGCAAGAAATTCGGATGGGGCGTGAGTGCCGATCAGGAATTGACCAACAACACCGGTATTTTTACCCGGGTTGGCTGGAACGATGGTAAATATGCAACATGGGCTTTTACAGAAATAGACCGTACGTTTTGCCTGGGTTTGTCGGTCAAAGGAAATAAATGGGGTCGCCCCAGTGATGTATGGGGCATTGCGGGGGTTGCCAATGGTATATCCAGTGACCACCAGGCATTTCTCAAAGCGGGAGGCAATGGATTCATCATCGGTGATGGCCATCTTAATTATGGAACAGAAACCATACTGGAAACATTTTACAATGCGCACCTGTCGAAACAATTCTGGTTAAGCTTCGATTATCAGTTTGTAAATAACCCAGGATATAATAAAGTCCGTGGGCCGGTCCATGTATTTGGTATCAGAAGCCATATTGAATTCTAAAACTTCAGTGTTCAACAATTACATTTATATAGCATTATGGCATAGTCGGGAGAACTATATCATAATGCCGCAATTTTATCAGGAGGTAAAATACAGTTAAACACTTTTATATGATTCATTACGCCTTTGAATGCATTATGCGTATCTCCGATGAATTGTAGCGGAAAGAACAAAGTTTGCACTTTTGCCGTTTTCTTGCCATTAGCAAACACTCGCATGTTCCCTTCAAGCTTATCCGTTAAAATGCCATTTACATAAAGGGACGTGCCTTTATTATTGCCGGTAATTACAATATGCGTCCATACACCGGGAGGAACCGCATAATTAAATGTGTAATGATAGCCTTCTCTTGAAAAGCCGAGTTGATTGGTTGATTGTTGTTTCAGTTTTACCACCGCATCCGGAGAAGAAAACAGAACGGCATCGTCTTTATTGTCTTTAGCGGGATTGATTTCAAAGGAAACAGTATACCCATACCCTATTTCTTTATAAGGCGTTTCAATATGGCTGGCACCTCCTGTCAGTTTTAATGGTTTATTATATTGTAATACAAGAGAATCTTTTCCCTTTATTTTTCCCCTCATATTTAACCCCGGCCCTTCGCTTAGATTTTTGCTAAGCGAAAGGAAAGTTTCATAACTCACCGAAGTATCCGAGCCATCCCACATTTTAACGGCCAGTGTTTGCATGGCAGGAAATACACGATCATGGACATCTTTTTCCGTAATCCCATTTCCTACATGATCATTCCACACCGCAAATGCCCCTCCCCTGATTTGAGGATCATTTTCTGCAAAGACCTGGTTGCCAATCATATTGGGCGTCCATTTACGGTAAATCTTTTGCGTATTGAGATAATCATAATAATAACCGGCCGCCGGTACAATGTATAACCATCCATCTGGAGTGCTTATTCCATTATACCCTTGTTTCAGCATTTCTTTTGGATCGGCATAACCATTATACCATAAATTCATGGTTACATTTTCTGATTTTACCGGTGTTGTTCCGGCTGCATGTGTTAATGCGCCCCATAACCGTACTTTTTTTCCAAAACTTTCAACGAAGCGGATATAATGATCGGTAAAGGCCCTGAATTTTTCAGATTCATTCTTTGCATACTCATCTGTTCCAATATGTACTTCCTTGCCACGGAAAACAGGATCGGGGCCTTGTAAATATTCTTTAAACACATGATCGATGACTTCGTATGTAAGCGGGTTATCAAGATCCAGGTGGTCCCTTCCATACTTACTGCTTCCTATTTGAGGAACTGCTTTGGTAAAAGCCAGCGAATGTGCCGGAACATCTATTTCAGGAACAATGGTTACTCCGTAAGATGCCGCCAATTGCTGCAATTCAATAAACGCCTGTTTGGTATAAAAGCCATCCTTTGAAGTGAGGTTCGGATAAGTCTTGCTTTCCAGGCGGAAGGCCGAATAAGTGCTGTCCCAGTTATCGCCGAAAAATCCCTTAAATCCATTATCGTTCAGGTGGATGTGAAAATCATTCATCTTATAATATGACATGAACCGGACATACTTGCGTAGAAAATCCATCGTGAAAAATTTACGTCCGCAATCCAACACAAACCCGCGCACTTCAAATTGAGGAAAGTCTTTTGCAATGCCCCTGGGTATGGCCTCGTGTAACCGATCCTGTTCCAGTATCTGCAAAAGACTGCGGGTTGCCCAAAAAACACCGGCAGGATCGAATGCCTCGATCCTGATAAAATGATTGATTGAAAGCAGGTAGCCTTCCTTCTTCAATGAACTGTCTGCCGTCTCCAGTGTAAGAAAAATATCCCCTTCTCGCGGCTTTCCCTGCCTGATTAAAAAATGGGCATTACTTTTTAACATTTGCAGGTCAGCTACAAATGTTTTCGCTTTTGGGAGTAAAAGTTCATAATACTTAGGCGCTATTACAACAGAGGCATTGTTTCGTAAAATAAACTGCCCCGTTCCGCCATGCCATTCCCGCAGGGCGGGGATAACAAATGGGGCATTGTTCGTTGCTGTTTGCGCTGCTGCGAAAAAAACGGATGCAAATACACTTAAAATCGATAGTAATAGCAATAGATAATTCTTGGATATTATTTTCATGACCTGGCAGGAATAGTTAATTTTTGAAATTAAGCGATGTGCATGATTGATCAGCACTCAATCGTTTGCATGAATTAACAACAGGACGGGTTGAGTAATGCCATCACTGCAACTATTTTTTCAGCAGTTGTGTTCTTCGCAACTCTAGCAGATTCAATGCATTCGGCTCAAAACCAATGATACCTGGCTGGACCAGGTGAATAGCCATATCATACCATACAGGAATAACAGGCGCGTCATCAATCACTATCTGGTCCATTTGCCTGTACAGTACATAGCGGAGTGAATCATTGGTTTCCAGCAATGCTTTCTCATATAAAAGATCAAAAGCAGGGTTCTTATAACGGGTGTAGTTAGGCGGTGCGGGGTTCTTGCTGTAAAACATGGCCATATAATTTTCTGCGTCAGGATAATCGGCTATCCAGCTACCACGGAATAACAATGCCTGCGACTTAGCCGTTTGTTCCAGCAACAAACTTTTCTGTATCACTTCCACCTGTACCCTGATGCCTACTTCTTCCATCTGCCGGGCTGCAAAACTGGCGATATCTGCATAGATGGGTATGGTGAGCAATTTCATCACAGGCAAATCTTTCCCTCCGGGATATCCTGCTTCGATCAATAATTTTTTGGCCATTACAGGATCATAAGGATACCCTTTTACCAACTCAGTATTGTGCGATGGCAATCCTCCCGGCACAAAACCCGCTTCCGCGGGAATGCCGATGGAATTACGCATGTACATCATCAGCTTCCGCCGGTCAAGTGCATAATTCATGGCCTGACGAATGGCTTTCATTTTGGTGGGCGATTGTTGCACCAGCGGGTTCTGTTCATCCGATAAAATGCCAAAATATTCTGTATTGAGATACGCGTGTTTTTTCAATTGGATCTTTGATGCCCACTGCGGGCGCAGTGCTCCTTTCTTGGTCAGTATCTCATCTTTGAAGGAAGGATCGATATCATTGATGAAACTCAGGCTACCCTGCCTGAACTGCAGGAACTCAGTAGCTTTATTGTCAAAGAAACTGATCTTCACGGCATCCAGGTAAGGCAATGCATACCCTGCACTGTCTTTTTCCCAGTAATGTTTGTTCTTCAGCAATATCAGTGCTTCTCCTTCATCCCATGATTTGAATGCAAAGGGGCCGCTGCCGCAAGGATGCCTGCCAAAATCCTTTCCATATTTTTCTACCACTTCATGCGGAACAATACTGCAATACTGCATACTCAAAATACCAAGTATGGGGTGAAAAGGACGCACCAGCGTTAGCTGAAAAGTAGAATCGTTAAGCGCTACAAATCCTTTTGTTGTATCCACCCGTCTGTTGAATATCCAGGCCCCACTGCTGGCGGTTTGTTTGCTGATGATCCGTTCAAAACTGTATACAATATCCTGTGCATTGACTTTTCTGCCTTTGCCTCCCGGAAACACTTCATGATCATGAAAAAAAACGTCATTGCGTAAATGAAACGTATAGGTCTTGCGGTCTGCGCTGATCTCCCAGGTCCTGGCTACCGAAGGAACAATATTCAATCCGCTGTCGATCTCTACCAGTGTATTATAGATCTGGTGTACGGGCCACATGATGGACTGGTTCTTGGCAAAAGCCGGGTCCAGTGTAGCGATACCGGTAGGCTCGTTGTAATAAAACACTTTTTCAGGGGCCTGCCGGTTATGCGAGCAGGAAGCCAATAACAAACAAAGCGCCAGGTACTTTTTCATTTTTTCCGAATACCGTACTTTTAGTGGATGAATAATGCAAAATACAAGTTCCTGTTCATGATTGGTTTGTTTGCAACTGTTTACCTGCAGGCACAAACCCCGTTATCATCCAAACAAAGCTTTACCAGGGCCGATACCTTACGAGGCAGCATCACGCCCGAAAGGGCCTGGTGGGATGTATTGCATTACACCATTGGCGTGGCGCCCGATTTCCAGTCTAAATCCATTGAAGGCAAGACCGAGATCCGTTTTAAGGTGCTGGCAAACGGAAAAACCATGCAGATAGACCTGCAGGAGCCCATGCAGATTTCAAAAGCGTATACATCAGCATATAAAGACCTGCTGCTTCGCCGCGATGGGAATGTCTATTATATCAGTTTCCCCAAAGAGTTGAAGGTAGGATCTGTTCAATCACTCGTACTCGTATTTCATGGTAATCCGCGCGTAGCTAAGCGGGCGCCATGGGATGGCGGCTGGATATTCCAGACCGATAAACTGGGAAGACCCTGGATGAGTGTGGCCTGCCAGGGATTGGGCGCCAGCGTATGGTACCCTTGTAAAGACCACCAGAGCGATGAACCCGATGAAGGCGCCACCATCAATATTGCTATCCCCGATACACTGGTAGCTGTTGCCAACGGCAGGCTGATCAGTAAGACCAGCTACAGCAAAGGAATGATCACCTATAAATGGGATGTTAAAAATCCCATCAACAATTACGACATCATTCCGTATATCGGTAAATATGTAACCTGGCATGAAACCTTCAATGGCGAAAAAGGGCCGCTGGACTGCGATTATTGGGTACTGGATTATGAGTTGGAAAAGGCCAAAGAACAATTCAAACAGGCACCGAAAATGTTGCATTGTTTTGAACACTGGATGGGCCCCTATCCTTTTTATGAAGACAGTTATAAGCTGGTGCAGGCGCCACACCTGGGCATGGAGCACCAAAGTGCTGTAGCTTATGGTAACCAGTTTAAAAACGGTTACCTGGGAAGAGATCTTTCGGGTACAGGATGGGGACTCAAATGGGATTTCATCATTGTACATGAAAGCGGACATGAGTGGTTTGGCAACAACATCACCAGCAAGGATATTGCCGATATGTGGATACACGAAGGCTTTACCAATTATTCCGAAACACTTTTTACAGAGTGTGAATATGGTCTGCAGGCGGCCAATGAATACAATTACGGCATACGACGCGGTATCCGGAATGATGTGCCGATAACAGGCCCCTACGGCGTTAACAAAGAAGGCAGCGGCGATATGTATCCCAAAGCTGCCAACATGATACATAGTATCCGGAATGCCATGCATGATGATGAAAAATTCAGGAACATGCTGCGTTTCCTCGGTAAAAAATTCTATCACCAGACCGTTACGGCCAATGATATCCGTGAAGCGATGGAAAGTTTCACAGGATTTGGCCTGGATAAAATATTTGATCAGTATTTACACACTACACAGGTGCCTGTGCTGGAATACAAACTGGATGGCACGCAGGTTTCATTCCGATGGAGCAATTGTGTAAACGGATTCAACCTTCCCTTATGGGCAGGTACCGGCGATCAGGCACAGTTGGTAAAACCGGTAGCAGGCAACTGGACTGCATTCCGCTTGAACAGTGAAAAAAGTGGCGACTGGAAACCTGAGGACATAGAAAAACTGTTCTATGTTAAAGTGCAAAAGGCAGTAGAAAATTAAATCAGTTGCTGCTTAACCGGCCGGCGCCCCTGTACTTGGGCTGCCAGTACTTATCGTTCAGGTCGCTGATCATGACACCACCACTGGTGGCAGCATGCACGAATTTATTATTCAGCAGGTAAACACCTACATGGGAAATGCTGCGACCACTGGTATGAAAGAAAACCAGGTCACCTTCTTTCAGGTCTTCCAGTTGTACTTTTTCACAGGCATCGTATTGTTCCTGTGCAGTACGTGGAAGATTTTGTTTGTACACATCACGCATGATTACCTGCGTAAAGGCAGAACAGTCGATACAGTTATCGGTAGCACCGCCCAGACAATATTTGGTACCCCACCACTTTTCAATCGATTCAAGAAGGGGTATATTGGTTAGTTGCTCTACCGTTGCATCCATCATTACGGCATATTTCAACTGTAACCAGTTGGCTTTTTCAATTTCCACGGAAGAGAGGCCATAGCCGGGCATGCGTTCCGCACCGGTAGTATTGCTGCGCTTGGAAGTGGTAGTACTGGTTTTATGACGGGTGGTTACTACCGACCCGGGTGTTACTTCTATCTGTTCAATGAATTGAGGCTGATTGCCCGTTCTTCTGGCAGCATTGCTGGTTTTGGCCACAGAATCGTCTTTAGCCCCTAGTTTGCTGAGGGATTTACAACTGCTGAAGCCAACCAGAAGCAGGCATGATGATATGGTTATATATGGTAATTTCATAGTAGGTGTTTTGCAATATACCGCCCTGAAACCGATACCGGTCCCGATGCGCATAACTTTTTAACATTCTCTCCCATCCCTGCACCCCTGTGGATAACTGGAACCCGAGCAGTACGACCTGTTTTTACGACCTTTGTAAGTATGGCTGCATTCTCTCATTTACACGTTCATACTCAATATTCTTTGCTCGATGGCGCGGCGGCTATTGGCAGTCTCTACAAAAAAGCTGCCAATGATCAGATGCCGGCGCTTGCCATTACAGATCATGGTAATATGTTCGGTGTTTTTGAGTTTGTGAGCCAGGCCTGGAAAAACACCAAAGTGGTGGGCAAAGATGCCAACGGGAAGGATATTCTTGAGCCGGTAGTAAAGCCCATTGTTGGTTGCGAATTCTATGTGGTGAAAGATAGACATGCCAAAGTTTTCACCAAGGATGTGAAAGATGAGCGTTACCACCAGGTATTGCTGGCCAAAAATGCAGCCGGTTATCGTAACCTGGTAAAGCTGACCTCCCTTGGTTTCATTGAAGGGATGTACAGCAAGTACCCGCGTATCGATAAAGAACTGATTGAACAATACCACGAAGGGTTGATTGCCACTACCTGTTGCATTGGTGCTTATGTGCCGCAAACAATTTTGCACGATGGAGAGGAAAAAGCGGAACAGGAATTCAAATGGTGGCTTGATATGTTTGGAGAGGATTATTATATAGAACTCCAGCGGCATAATATCAAGGAACAGGAACTGATCAACCAAACCCTGCTCAAGTTCTCCAAGAAATACAATGTGCCGGTGATTGCTACGAACGACAGTCACTATGTTGATCAGGACGATGCCAATGCGCATGATATCCTGCTCTGCATCAATACCGGTGAAAAACAAAGCACACCAGGTTTTGATGATTTTGTAAATGATGAAGTACAGATCAAAAACCGTCGCTTCAAATTTCCCAATAACCAGTTCTATTTCAAGACCACCGCCGAAATGCAGCAGCTGTTCAGCGATATTCCCGAGTCGCTAGACAATACCAATGCCATCGTGGATAAGGTCGAAATACTCAACCTGAAGAAAGACATCTTGCTGCCGGCCTTCCCTATTCCGGCTGAATTCCAGATACACAAAGACGCCAACCTCAACCAATGGGAATATCTGCGGCATATTACCATGGAGGGCGCTAAAAAACGTTATGTAGACATCTCTCCCAGCACACAGGAACGTATTGACTTTGAATTGTTCACCATCAAGACCATGGGTTTTGCCGGATACTTTCTCATTGTAAGTGATTTCATCAAAGCAGGCCGCGAAAGTGGCGTATTCATAGGTCCGGGACGTGGCTCTGCAGCGGGCAGTGTGGTGGCCTATTGCATCGGCATCACCAACATCGATCCCATCAAATACAACCTGCTGTTCGAGCGATTCCTCAACCCCGACCGTAAGAGCATGCCGGATATCGATACCGATTTTGATGATGAGGGACGGCAGAAAGTAATCGATTATGTAGTAGATAAATATGGGAAAGCGCAGGTAGCGCAGATCATTACCTATGGTACTATGGCTGCCAAGATGAGTATCAAAGATGTGGCGCGGGTATTGGATCTTCCTCTATCTGAAAGCAATATGCTGGCCAAGCTGGTGCCCGATAAGCCAGGTACAGAATTAGGACGTGTATTGAAAGCGCCGATCACTGTTAAAGAAGGCCCCAAATCACTTGAAGAAAAAGAAGCCTACCAGCAGGAAGATATTGAGAACGTCAAAAAGCTGCGGGAGATATACAACGGTACCGATATCAGGGCACAGGTGCTGAAAGAAGCGGAGCGTTTGGAAGGATCGGTACGTAATACAGGTATACACGCAGCAGGCATCATCATTGCTCCCAGGGATCTTACAGAATTGATTCCCGTTGCCACCGCCAAAGACTCCAGCTTGTGGGTAACGCAAATTGAAGGCAGTATCATTGAAGATGCAGGCGTTATCAAGATGGACTTCCTGGGATTGAAAACCCTTTCGATCCTGAAAACAGCGTTGGAACTCATCAAAGAGAACCATAACATCGACATCAACCTGGATGAACTTCCATTGGATGATGCAAAGACTTTCCAGTTGTATCAACGCGGTGAAACCAATGCCACTTTTCAGTTTGAAAGTGTGGGCATGCAGAAATATCTGCGCGAACTCAAGCCCGATAAGTTCGATGACCTCATTGCCATGAACGCCCTGTACCGGCCGGGCCCTATTGCTTATATCCCCAACTTCATCGATCGTAAACATGGCAAAGAAGCCATCACGTACGATCTGGATGACATGAAAGAATACCTCGCCGAAACCTATGGCATCACCGTTTACCAGGAACAGGTGATGTTGCTGAGCCAGAGCCTCGCAGGATTCACCAAAGGGGATGCCGATGTGTTGCGGAAAGCGATGGGTAAAAAACAGAAAGCGGTACTGGATAAAATGAAAGCCCAGTTCATTACGGGTGCTACCGCCAAAGGACACCCCGCTGATAAGCTGGAAAAAATATGGACCGACTGGGAAGCTTTTGCGCAATATGCGTTCAACAAATCACACTCTACCTGTTATGCATTTGTGGCTTACCAGACTGCATACCTGAAAGCCCACTACCCCGGTGAATACATGGCTGCCGTGCTCAACCATGCCGGCAGCATTGAAAAGATCACTTTCTTCATGGAAGAATGCAAGCGGATGGGCATCAAAGTATTGGGACCGGATATCAATGAATCGCTGAAAGGCTTTGCGGTGAACAAACGCGGGGAGATTCGTTTTGGACTGGGGGGCCTTAAAGGTGTTGGCGAAGCCGCGGTGGAAACCATCATCGTAGAGCGGGGCAAGAATGGCGTATATCCGGATATCTTTGAATTTGTGAAGCGGATATTGCAAAGAACCGTCAACAAAAAATCATTGGAAAGCCTGGCTTATTCCGGCGCTTTTGATTGTTTCCCGGAACTACACAGGGCCCAGTATTTCAAAATACCCGATGGAGATCGGCTCTCGGGGTTGGAAAGGTTGATCATGTATGGACAAGCCTCACAAAGCCAGGTTAGTTCATCCAATACCCTTTTCGGCGAACTGGCCGGATCAATGGAAGTGGCGAAACCCAAGATACTTCCTTCAGAGCCCTGGACCCTGACCGAATTACTGGATCATGAGAAAGAAGTAACCGGTATGTTCATGAGCGGTCATCCACTAGATCATTTCAAATTTGAATTGAAATATTACGGTATCACACAGATCAGCGATTTCAACGAAACCAAAGAAACTCTTCAGTCGCAAGGCAATCCCGGCAGGAGCATGCGTGTGGCTGGATTAATCATCGATGTTCAACATCGTGTAACCAAAACGGGTAAGAATTTCGGTTCTTTTGTGATAGAAGATTTTAGTGGAAAAACCGATTTCATTCTGTGGAGCGAAGACTATATCAAATTCCAGAACTACCTGGAAAAGGGGCAGAATGTACTGCTGACCGGTTTCTTCCGGTCCCGGTTCGGAAGAGCAAACGAGTTTGAATTCAAGATTAACGTCATGTCGTTACTGGAAACGGTGAAAGAAACCATGACCCGGAGTGTAGAGATCAACGCCCATGCCGCAGCCATATCACCCGATTTTGTCCGGTTTGTAGACCAGAATATACGCAATTTCCCCGGCAAAACGGCCCTTCGCTTCAATATCTATGAACCCAGGGAAAACCTGAAAGTCAGCCTGGTTTCCTTTGATAAAGGCTTCAGGATGAACGAGGAAATGGCTGAATTCCTGCTTAATAACCAGGATTTGGAAGTAAATGTAGGGCTGGCAGGATAAGACGCCCTGTCAGTTTTACTGTTGCAACGTCATTAATCACACCCGTGGAAAAGTCAAAACTGCATAAAAGATGATTTGGAACTAAATTTGACCTCCTTATATCGTAACACTAATAAAATCAAACAAAATATGGCATTAGAATTAACAGACGCGAATTTCCAGTCAACCGTACTGGACAGCGATAAACTGACAGTAGTGGATTTTTGGGCAGAATGGTGTGGACCCTGCCGTGCTATCGGGCCCGTTATTGAAGAATTGTCGAAAGACTATGCAGGTAAGATCAATGTGGGTAAAGTGAATGTGGACCATAACCCTAACCTGAGCGTGAACTATGGCATCACTTCTATTCCTGCTATCCTGTTCATCAAAGGCGGACAGATCGTAGACAAACAAATTGGTGCAGTACCCAAATCTGTACTTGATAAAAAGATCCAGGCGCACTTATAATTGCGCGCTGTTACAAATTGTATAAAAGGCTCCCCAACGGGGGCCTTTTTGTTTGGCGTTATACATTATTCATTATCTTACCACGTTTTACAATTGAACTAACGACAAACTAAATGCCTGATGAATATCAAATCCCGCCTGGTTATTCTGAATTTTCTTGAGTTTTTTGTTTGGGGTTCCTGGCTCATTTCTCTGGGAGCTTATATGTTTAATGTACTTGGTTTCAAAGGTTGGCAGGTAGGCAGTATTTATGGCACCATGGGCATTGCTGCCATTTTCACTCCTGCCCTTTTTGGTATCGTTGCCGATCGTTGGGTGAATGCAGAACGGGTATTTGGGATCGCTCATATTGCTGGCGCCATACTATTGTTTCTCGCTTCTAAGGTGACCGATTATTCCAGTCTGTACCTGATCATGCTGTGCAACTCACTTATGTTCATGCCGACCATTGGACTCAACAATACCGTATCATATATTGTACTGGAAAACAAAGGCTATAATATTGTAAAAGATTTCCCCCCCATTCGCGTATGGGGTACCATTGGTTTCATCTGTGCTATGTGGATGGTGGATCTGCTGGGCTGGAACAAAAGTCCTTTTCAATTGTACATCAGCGCAGGGGCCGGGCTTTTATTAGGATTGTATGCTTTTACATTGCCAGCCTGTTCGCCTGTGCCATCCAAAGAAAAGAAAAGCCTGGTGGCATCCCTCGGACTGGATGCATTTGTATTATTCAGAAGAAGGAAGATGCTCATTTTTTTTATTTTCGCGATGTTATTGGGCGCTGCTTTGCAGATCACCAATACGTATGGTTCTACATTCCTCGATGACTTTAAAACTACTTATCCCGATGCATTTGGTGTAAAGCATTCGAATGTATTGATTTCTATTTCCCAGATATCAGAAACCCTCTTCATTCTCACCATTCCTTTTTTCCTGAAAAAATTTGGCATCAAGCAAGTGATGTTGATGAGCATTTTTGCCTGGGTATTTCGTTTTGGATTGTTCGGCGTTGGTAATCCCGGCAGTGGGCTCTACCTGCTGATCCTTTCCATGATCATTTATGGAATGGCTTTCGACTTCTTCAATATTTCAGGATCACTGTTTGTAGAAAAAGAAGCCGATATCAAGATCAGGGCCAGTGCGCAGGGATTGTTCATGCTCATGACCAATGGTATCGGTGCTTTCCTGGGTAATTATATCAGTGGCCGCGTCATCGATTATTATACGGTGAATGGAGCGAAAGACTGGCCCAATATATGGTTTGCGTTTGCCGGTTATGCATTGGTGCTGGGTATCATCTTCCCGCTGGTGTTCCGGTACAAACACAATCCTGATGCGGAGTTGAGTGCACATCATTAAATACTTGTTATAAAAATCATTTATGAAGAATATAGACCGCTTGTTCGTTTTGAAATCTTTAATGCAACATCATCATTTAAAGAATTACCTGGAAATCGGTGTCTTTAACGGGCATATTTTTTTTCGCATCAAAAGCAATTTCAAAATTGCAGTTGACCCCGATTTTATATTCGGAGGTGGCCGTAAAGCCACAAAACTCCTGTTGAATCCCTATAATATCTATAACCAGTATTTTGAAAAAACAAGCGACGATTTTTTTGAACAGGATGGTCAGAGGTTGTTCCGGGACAAGAAAATAGAACTGGCGCTTATTGATGGAATGCACGAATGCGATTATGTGATCAGGGATGTAGAACATACATTGGATCATGCTGCTCCTAATGCAGTAATTGTTCTGCATGATTGCAATCCTCAAAGCGCGCAGGCCGCTTGCTCTTTTAAAGAATGGAACTACCCGGGAACCTGGAATGGAGATGTATGGAAAGCGATTCTTTATTTCCGCAGCCAGCGAAAAGACCTGACCTGTTTTGTACTGGATGCCGATCAGGGTTTAGGCATCATTGTTAAACAACCGACAGCAACGCTTCTTCCTTATGATAAGGAACAAATCAATCAATTCACTTACGAGGATCTTGCATTGAACCGAGCTGAATGGCTGGGTCTGCAGCCTCCGAGCTATTTCTACGATTTCTTTAAGATCGGCGCTTAAAAATTATTTATCCGCCAAATCAGTGTAAATTTGTTGTCTGAACATCAAAATCTGTGAACATGATCCCGACAGCGTCTGACCCTTTTGCATTGGTGGCTTCTTTGGATAATTCAAATGAACTGAAAAAGATTGGCGAAAAGATATTGCGTAAAGAACGCATCAATTTTCAGGATGGCGTAACACTGTTTGAAAAAGGGTCACTTGGCTTCCTCGGTACGCTGGCCAATTGGGCTCGCGAACAAAAACACGGAAACAAAACCTATTTCAACAGAAACTTTCATATAGAACCCACCAATGTATGTGTGTTTTCCTGCGCTTTCTGCGCGTACTCAAAATTATATGCACATCGCGAAGAAGGATGGGAACTGAGTATCGAACAAATGATGCACATTGTTAAAAGTTACGATGGGAAACCGGTGACCGAAGTGCACATCGTAGGTGGTGTTCATCCCAAGATGAATCTGGAATTCTTCATCGACCTGCTCCAATCCATCAAAGCCCATCGCCCCGATTTACACATCAAAGCCTTCACCCCCGTTGAGCTCGATTATATGTTCCGTAAAGCGAAAGTTTCGGTTGAAGAAGGCATGAAGATGGCGCACGAAGCCGGACTGGATTCTTTGCCCGGCGGAGGTGCAGAAATATTTCATCCGGATATCCGCAAGCAGATATGTGATGATAAAGTAGATGCCGAAGGCTGGCTGCATATTCACCGTGCGGCACATGAACTGGGCATGCACAGCAATGCCACTATGCTGTATGGACATATTGAAAAATTCGAACACCGCATTGATCATATGGAACGCCTGCGCCAGTTACAGGATCAAACCGGTGGCTTCAATACTTTTATCCCGCTGAAGTTCAGGAACAAAGACAATGATATGAGTCATGTTCCCGAATCAACCGTGATAGAAGACA
>JACXTT010007161.1_pt1 | contig 15783 bp, 12 predicted proteins | sample 9270951 | NCBI WGS metagenome assembly JACXTT01 (sample SAMN15532306, study PRJNA645909) | rock metagenome | isolation source: weathered quartz diorite | place: Puerto Rico | collected 2017-06-21 | reverse complement strand
GGTGTGTGGTTCCGTCCCCCCCCCCCCCTTCACCCCCGGGATGTCCGTGCGGGTGGGGAGGGGGGGGTCTCGGGTCCTTTGGTTCCCGGCGATGGTCGGGGTGTTCGGGAGGACGCTGGTCAGAATGGCGGCGCGCACGGCAATTCTCCCCGTGCTCGCGGCGGTGCCCGGCATCGACTTGCCGACGATGCTGCTAGCGTCGTTCGGCCTCGTGTACGTGCAAACGATCTTGCCGACTCCGGCGGGAGCAGGGGGTGTAGAGCTGTTCTTTATCGCGCTCTTCGGTGGACGGCTCGATGCCGCGGGTGTAGCGACGCTGCTCCTCGTGTGGCGGTTCTATACGACAGGCATCAGCGCGCTGGTGGGTGGTGGACTGTTGCTGCGCCTCGGCTGGTGGCATCTGCTGCGGCGCCGCCAGGCGCCAGGCTGACGGGCGCTCGAGCTTCGCCAACGGAGGGCCGTCATGAAGAACCTGGGCTCCACAACCTCCCCTAGGCCGGACGTGAAAAACGGAGGCCAAGCTGCGGCCCCCGTTGGATCAAGCGAATGGTTGCGCGTCAATTAATCGTCGAAACCGGGCAATGGTCGAGTTCCCTCGACCCGCACCGCGTCCAGTGCGGCCGGGTCGAGACCCAAGGCAATGAGAATCGTCGGTGCGATCTGTGACGTCGTCACGGGGGCGAGCACCAACTTACCTGCCGGCCTCTCCTCATCGTCGGACAGTCGCGAAACGAGGATCGGTGCGTTGGTGTCGTCGTGCCCGAACCCGCCATGTTCCGATTGCTTCGATGCGGTCGGTTTGGCGTAAATCACGCCCGGTTGCACGAGCGCGATGACATCGGGGGCACGGGGATCGATCCGCGGATCGTTGAACTGCGCCGCGAGCGCGCTTCCCGACAGGATCGAGTTGATCCCTGCGGCGGCCTGGTTCGCATTCAGCGCCGCGACGACCGCGTTGGACTTGGACGCATCGGTCAGCCACAGAATGGCGAGGTCGTCCAGTGTGCCCTGCGCCAGCAGACCCGACTGCACGCCGTTGACGATCGACGGGACGAGTTTGTTGCTCACGATGCGGCGCAGCGCAGGATCGATCGGCGCTTGCCCGTGCTTTGCCGAAATGATGATGAGCGTTTGGTCGAGCAGGCCCTCGCGCGTCAGGTCTTGAACCAATCGTCCGAGCTGCGCGTCCACGAAATCGAGGGCGTTGGCGAGCGGAGCGGTCGGCGTGGCGGCCGCATCCACATACCCCGCGGTCTTTTGTCCCACACTCACCGCCTGGAAGTTCATCCCGAGGATCGCGGGCACGCCTACCCGCTTCCTCCCGGTGTGATCGAATCCTGCAATTTCGTTCAGGATTCCACGCACCTTGATCGTGTCGTACATCTCGACATCCGAGACACTCGTCGTCGGCGTTTCGCCGTTCGGCAGCGGGGCGGCAATTTCCGGCGTGTACAGGTCATCGACACCGCGGCCCGAGGGGCCATTCACGACCTCATAGCCGAGGCTCTTGTCGGCCCACGCCGTGCGCCGGCCCGACGCTTTGATGACTTCAAAGACGGTGTTCACGCGCAAATAGCTGTGCGGATACACCGGCGAGCACCCCCGCCGGGGATCCCGCGGCAGTTTCGCCGGATCGATTCCACCGCCGCCATCGATCACGTTCTGGTTCACATCGATGAACTCGCTGTAATCCACCGTCGTCCCGGCGGTAGCGCAGGAGGAGCCCGGAGGAGAAAGCGAGCGATCGTAGGAGATTTCGTACGCGATCCCCGTCGACTTCGGAGATCCGCCCGTCACGATCGCCAGGAGGCCCGGCCACGAATCGGACGGCTTGGCGGTTGATGCGTTGAGATACGTGGTGCCGCGGCGACTGAGTCGAGCAAGCGTCGAGGCCGGGTGACCTGCCACGTACCGCGTAAGGTCGACCGCATGCAACCCGTCCACGCTGATCAGCAGCACATGCTTGGTGGACGATGAGCGATTTCTGTCCTGCTCGTGTTGACGGCTCGCGCTTAGGGGTGCAGTAACGGGCGTCGGCTCCTCACAACCGACGGCGATGACCGCGAACAGCGCTAGCAGCAGCTTCGAGGTGAGGCGCGTCATTGTTCTTGTCCTCCAAGGCGGAGTGCCCGGGTGCCTTCGCGCCGAACCGCCTGCAGCGCGTCCGGATCGAGTCCCAGCAGTTGCAGAATGGTCGGGGCGATCTGCGCCGTCGTGACCGGCTCCGTCAGAATCCGGGAGCCGTCCTCCTCGCCTTCAGGCAGGACGACGAGCAACGGGACGTGCGTGTCTTCCTCTTTGAATCCGCCGTGCTCGGCGAGCTTGGTGGCGGTGGGCTTCGCGTAGATCACACCCTCGATGGAGATGCCGATCACGTCGGGCACGCGAGAATCGGTACGGGGATTGGCGGAGAACGGAAGCAGGTCCGCTCCCACCGGCGTTGAAGCAATCCCTACCTCAGACGCTTGTCTCCTGAGAGCACTCGCTACGGCAGGCGCTTTCGAACGATTGTTGAGCCACAGCAGGGCGATATCGTCGGCGGTCGCTTGCGCGAGCAGATCAGCCGCGACGCCGTTCACGGTTGTCGTGAGGAGGTTGTCATCGACGATGCGTCGGAGTGCCCGATTGATCGGCGACTGCCCATGCTTGGCAGACACGATGATCGCCGTGCTCTCGAGCAGCCCCTGGAGCTCTAGCTCGGCGACGAACTGGCCGAGCGACGCGTCCACGAAATCGAACGAGCTGGCGAGTTCCGCGGTGGGTGTCCCGGCCGCATCCGTGTAGCCCGCCGTCTTCTGACCGACGCTCACCGCCTGGAAGTTCATCCCGAAGATCGCCGGAACCGGGGCGGGGTGAGTACCGGTGTGATCCTTCCCATCGATTTCATTCAGAATCGCGCGGACCTTGATGGCATCGTAGGTCTGCGCGTCCGCTGCGCTTGTTTCCCCATTGTGGCCGTTCGGCAGGATCGAGACGATTTCGGGAGTGTAGAGGTCATCGACCCCGTGGCCGGACGGGCCATTCACCAATTCGTACGAGAGGTGCTTGTCGGCCCACGCGGTGTACCGACCCGTCGACTTGATGACCTCGAAGATCGTATTGACGCGGAGGTACTGATGCGGATACACGGGCGTGCAGCCGCGCCGCGGGTCGAGTGGCAACGTCGCCGGGTCGATCCCACCGCCGCCATCGATGAGGTCGGAGTTGAACTCAATGGACTCATCATAGACGACGGTGGTACCGACGGTCCTGCATCCGGACCCTGGGGGAGACAGCGTCCGGTCGTACGAGACGTCGTAGAAGACGCCGGTCGAACGTGGCGAGCCCCCCGTCAACATGGCGAGCAAACCGGGAAACGAATCCGAGGGCTTGGCGGCGGACGCATTCACGAAGCGCGAGCCGCGACGACTCAGCGCCGCGAGCGTAGAGTGCGCGTGCGTTTCGACGTAGCGCGTGAGATCGGATTGGTGCATCCCATCGACGCTGATCAGCAGGACATGCTGCACGGGACTCCTTCGATGCTCGGCGGTCCGGCTGGCTAGGAGTGCTGGCATGAGGGGCTGCGATTGATCACAAGCGGAGACCAGGGCGACGAGGAAGACGAGGCCGACAGTCAGTTGGCGGGCCATACCGAACCTCCAGTGCGCGAGCGAGAGGGATGAGCGATTGCAGAGATAGGCTGCCTCCCCACGGTCTCGCGCCCGCGAATCCGCCGTCACAAGCCGGTAACATCGCTGCTGTTGCTATTTGAGCCGCTCGAGCCTCTGGCATTTGTCGTCAGGATGGCACACCGACGTAGCAGCTCGAATGCGACCGCGCTGCCTGCGGCGCTTGCGCGGTGACGGTTTCGGTGACGGTTTCGGGGGTGACTTCTCGCGGGTCGGCCGCTCGACTGCCGGAACGTCCGGTCCTGTTGTCGCCTCAGCGACACGGTCTGCGGTAGGCGCGCCCGGCGCGCTCAGGCTACGGGTCGGGGGTTCGAGTCCCTCCTCGGGAGTTCCGTAAGTACACCGCTCCCACGACTTCTAACCCAGCCTCGGCGGCTGGCCCCGGGTAGAAGAAGATGATGGAGGGGGATTGGCTCGAGCTCCTGCTGCTCTCGCGGGAGGCTCGGGTCGGCGTGATCTCGTCACGCTACAACCTCCCGTGGCCCACCAATCGTCAATCCGTTTTCGCAGCATTACCCCCTAGATCATAGGACCGCGTTACTCATCATGCCCCCGGGGAATCCGCCTCCGGGGGCTAGATGCAGGCGCTGGCCGTTCAAGACCATCGTGAACGTTTCCTTTCCTTCGATGACAGCTTTGTCTCGCCAGGCATCAAGGTTCGACCGCTACGGGCACGTAACTAGCGACGGTAGTTCCGTTCCCGAGTTGTCCATAGATATTGCCACCCCAGCAGTACCCAACATTGTCCTTAGTAAGACCGCACACGTGTGGGCTGTTATGACCCGCGCTTACCATGACGAACGTCAGCCCGCCCGCTGCACGGACGGGTATCGCGCTAGCCGCAGTGTAGCCATTACCAAAGCGGCCATTGTTGGCGCCCCAGCAGAACGCAGCCCCGGACGAAGTGAGGCCGCACGTGTGACCACCCGAGGCCGATACTGTCGAGAACACCTGTCCGCCCGAAACGGGCACAGGGACTGTAGTGTTTGTCTTCGTCCCGTTCCCCAACTGACCCCAGTAGTTGTAGCCCCAACAGTACGCCTTTCCGGCTGTTGTGACGGCACAAGTATGACCGGATCCCGCGCTGATATTGGAAATGGAGAGTCCGCCGGAAACCGGAACTGGGATCGCACTGCGCACCATACTGGAGTCGGCGCCGAGTTGCCCGGTTAAGTTGGCGCCCCAGCAATAGGCAACGTGCGCCGTCGTGATACCACAGGTATGGGATTCGCCGGTGCTCACGCTCAGAAACGTGAACCCGCCCGACACGGCGACGGGTGTTGGGCTGCCGGTAAAGCTGCTGTCCCCAAGCTGCCCGTCGCCATTGCCACCCCAGCAATAGGCGATGCCGCTTGAGGTCACGCCGCACGTGTGCGCGCTTCCGGCACTGATCATTGCAAACACGAGCCCTCCACCCACGGGCACAGGCGTAATACCCAAATACTCTCCCCAACAGTACGCCGCTCCAGCCGGCGTGATGGCGCAGTTGTGCCATTCGCCTGCACTCAGCATACTGACACTCAGCCCACCAGAAACAGGAACTGGTCGTGTTGTGTCGGCGGTCGCACTGTCGCCGAGTTGCCAAAAGCCACCGGAGCCCCAGCAAACCGGCGTGCCGGCCGTGGTTATACCGCAGCTGTGTAGTGCACCCGTACTGATGCTCGAGAGCGGCAGGAACTTCGACGGCAGGCCTGGTCCCGTGTTCTCCGAGCAAGCCACGAACAAGATCCCAAACAAGCCGGCAATGGCTTCCTTCATCTTTCCTCCCGACGTGATGCGGCTCTCCATGCTCTGCGTTCAACGGAGCCGGAGCTTCGCAAATCACGAGAAACCATGGCAACTGTTCTGCGATCCGCACCGATTAGCTTCGCCGCATCGCCAATGCAACCAGCTGCTTTGCACAGCGCCCATGCGACCTTCGCTCGTTTGAGTCGCGGATGATCGTTGCGATCAAATCTCATCCCATCGATCAGCTGATCGGCGACATCCTCCACTTCAACCGCAACTGCCCCCCGCGAACGCGCCGCTAAAAATGCATCCTCGATAAGACCGCGTAACTCCCGCAGGTTGCCGGCGTACGAACGCAATTCGAGCAAGGCTATGGCCGCATCCACCACTCTTTGTGGCCCGTCTGCCAGGTCCGACAGTTGGTCTTGTAGGAATTGCTGCGCGAGGGGTCCAATCTCCTCAATGCGCTTTGACAAGGGCGGAATGGTCACCACGCAGAGTCCCATTCTCCATCGTAAATCCTTGAGGAGCCTTCCGTCGGCGACAAGCTTGTCGAGATCATCCGCAACCCCGAATAGCAGTCGACAATCCAGGTCCAGATCTCGATCAGCTCCCATTGGGCGATAGCGACCTGATTCTACGGCTCGTAACAGGAGGGCCTGAACACTCCGCTCCATAAACTGAAAGTCGTCAAAGAGGAGTGTGCCACCTTGAGCGGCGTTGACCAACCCGCCTCGCCGGCTTACGGCTCCGGTCCGATCCCGGCCGGCTCACTGAGTTACGGAAATGACTGCCAGCTGCAGCCGCTGCGCCGGATCGTAGCAAACAACCTCCAGCTTGCCGATCCGAATCAAGTGGCCCGCGGCGATTTGAACAAAGTCACGGACAAGTGCCTGTGTGAGTGATTGTCCAGTAGCCCTGTGCTGTTGTGGAAAGGCTGTCGAGTTGTTCACTCAAAGCCGATCCCTGCTGCCCATTAACCCAGAATGTTTGGTACGCTCCTACACCGGTCCTGGCGTCAATGGCGTTATCGTAGTTATCCACGGCGACGCTGTCCCCGGGGACGCCATTGACCGTCCATCCACTAAAGCATGCGTCGCGCACCAAGAAAATGTGCCCATCGGGCGAAAAAACAGCAGCGAAGGCTCCAGCAGTTTTATCGCGAATCACAAGCGTGACATGTTTGCAGGTAAGCCCTGCGATGCCATCATAACCAACGTCTGTGCAGGCAGGCTGCATTACACTCATTGCGGAATCGTTGAGCGCGATGCGTATGACGGTATCCGCGGGCTCAGGGATTTTGCCACGTGAGTCATAAACCATCGTATTCACGACAACCTGCTGTCGATGCGGCGGGCTCAGGAACTGCAAATAGACTACGGTGTCCAGCGCGGTATCGACCGTGTCGAAATTGTAACGCACGACAATTGAATCACGGGGGGCTAGGAGCGTATTGGGTCGATAAAGAAAGGTTCCATTGGGCAGTATGTACCCTCTATTTGCAAGGACCTGGAGTGATTCGGCTGTCCCAGCCGAGTTGATTACTACTACTTTCGTAACAACTGGCGGCGCTCCCGGGCCTGCGCCGTTTGAGGAACATGACCACAGCCCAAGCAGCAGTAAGCTCAGATGTGCCCCTGTTCGCCTTCGACGCGTGGTCATGGGGCCTCCTTATCTCCATCGTCCGAGTTCACTTCCAGAAGCGCGGCTTATCTCCAGTCCAAAATAATCGATCCGTGTCATACCGCTCTTGGTGCGGCGGGTCCACGGTGTCTGGGGATGCATCGCGACTGCTAGTTTTTGCTAATTTCTACTCGACAATCCCGGGCAATTCGTGCACTCCGTAAACTGGAAAAAGCCGTCTTTGTGCTCAGAACCGTTTCCGAGTTTCGTCCGGTGTTCGCCTACACGGCGACTTTTAATCCGTAGGTCCCGCGTTCGATCTCCCGGCCAGCTCAGCGAGTTACGAAAATGACTGATAAACTTTGCAAATGTTTTGATGAAGTTGCGAAGGGCGCGGCACATTTGCGACACAAGTCGGACCCGACTCATTCGTGCCCATCGGTCAGCACCGTGCGTTTAAGGCGACCCTTACCAGCTCGTTGAGCACTCGTCTCCAAACCGCCCCCTGCCAGGCGGGGCCGATGCTTGGCCATCGGGTCGCACGCTCCACGTCGCAGACCAATCGCCGACGCCACAGCTTACCACCGCCGCTTGCGCGGTGACGGTTTCGGTGACGGTTTCGGGAGTGACTTTTCGCTCGCTGGCGTCCCGGCTGGCGGAAACTGCCCCTTCGCGTTAGCCTCAGGCGCAGGTTCCGAGGCTGGGGCACGTTGCTCGCTCAAGCTACGGGTCGCAGGTTCGAGTCCTGCCTCGGGAGCTTTCCAACCCTCAGCGCCGACTGCTCGTCCCGGCCCTGGCCCGCTCGTCCCTGAGTTGTTGCGTAGAGCGCTCGGGCTTTCCACGTTGCTCGTGACTCCTCTGGAGACATCCTCGTGCGAGCCTTAGTCCTGTTCCTTCTCTGTGTCACAGTCCCTGCCGCGGCGCAAACTCGCGACTCCACCTGGACGGTGTACGGTGGTGATGCGGGTGGGACACGCTTTACGCCGCTGACACAGATCGATGCCGCGAACGTCAAGTCGCTGCGCCTCGCCTGGATTGCCCGGACCGGCGACTACCTCACCGATCGCGGCCGGTTCGAAGCGACACCGATCCTGGTGGACGGCACGCTGTTCGTATCGACCCCGTTGGGCAGCGTGCTCGCGCTCGACCCCGCGACCGGCGCCGAGCGGTGGAAATTCGCGGGACCGGTGCGTTTCGGCTACGACGACTACGGTGACTTTGCCAATCGCGGTGTGGCGGCGTGGGTCGTGGGGAGGGGCCGGGCGGCCGCTCCTTGCGCGCTGCGCATCTTCGTCGCCACCGTCAACGCCCGGCTCATCGCGCTGGACGGTCGCACCGGCCGACTCTGTGACGATTTCGGCAACCACGGCACGGTCGATCTCACAAAGGATTTGCGGCATCACCCTGAGTACAACTGGGAATACGGCGTCACGTCGCCACCAACCGTCGTGGGCGACCTGGTCATCGTCGGCTCGGCCATCTCCGACAACCACCGCACCGACGCGCCTGAGGGCGCGATCCGGGCCTTCGATGTTCACTCCGGCGCTCTGAGATGGCGCTTCGATCCAATGCCTTCGCAACGAGGAGACTCCGGCTACGCCGGCGCTGCGAACGCCTGGAGCGTGTTCTCGGCGGACGCCGCTCGCGACCTGGTCTTCATTCCGATCGGGAGCCCGAGTCCCGACTTCTACGGTGGCGAGCGACTCGGCGACAATCGGTTCGCGAATTCCGTCGTGGCGCTCCGAGCGTCCACCGGCAAGCTGATCTGGGCCTTCCAGGTCGTGCACCACGATATCTGGGACTATGACGTGCCGGCACAACCGACGCTCTTCACGCTGCGGAAAGGTGGGAGCGCGATTCCTGCGGTGGCCGTTGGCACCAAGATGGGTCACCTCTTCATCCTCGACCGCCGCAACGGGAGGCCGCTCTTCCCGGTCGAAGAGCTTCCGGTGCCCGCGAGCGATGTGCCCGGTGAAGTCGCATCTCCGACCCAGCCCTTTCCTCCGCCAGCCTTCCGGTTGGCGCCGGAGAGCCTCTCGGCCGCCGAGGCGTACGGTGTGACCGACTCGATGCGCGCGGCGTGTCGCGCCCGGATCGGCGCGCTACGCTTCCACGGCGTCTTCACGCCGCCGTCTCTCCAGGGCACGATCATCTGGCCGGGGAACCTGGGCGGGATGAACTGGTCGGGTGTCTCGGTCGACGAGCGGCGGGGCATTCTCGTGGCGCCGACGAACCAGCTGGCGACGGTCGTGCGCCTCATTCCGCGCGACAGCCTCCACGCGGCCTACATGGCCCACCCCGATCTCGAGTACGGCAAGCAGCACGGGACTCCCTACGGCATGAGTCGCGGCGATCTCAGGATCTGCACTCCGCCCCCCTGGGGCACTCTTACCGCGGTCGACGTGAACTCGGGAACCGTCAAATGGCGGGTGCCGCTCGGTTCCTTTCCTCAGCTCGCGCAGGCACCGGGAGCCGCCGGGTCCGCTCAGCTGGGCGGCGCGCTGTTGACGGGCGGCGGTCTGGTGTTCATCGCCGGGACGTTCGACCAGCACCTGCGCGCGATCGACATCGGCACCGGCACCGAGCTGTGGAGCGTGCCGCTCCCTGTCGCGGGCCACGCGCTTCCCATGAGCTACAGCGTCGGCGGACGACAGTACGTCGTCATCGCGGCCGGGGGTCACGACCGACTCCACACCCGGACGGGTGACTACGTGCTGGCCTACACGCTACCCGGGCCCGGCGCTCCGACGCCCGATACGACTCCCGGCCTGCTTTCGGGGACGTGGGAGGGCGAGATGCACATCGGCGATGCCACGTTCGGCATGGGGCTGACGCTCGCCGTCGCCGGTGAGGTGGTGAATGCAACCGTTCGCCTGGACTCCGTGCTCGTCGGACCCGTAACCGCGCAGCGCAGCGGTCGCGGGGTCACCGTCTCATTTCCTCTATACTACGCCGCCAAGGCCGGGTGCTCGGCGACGCTTCGCACAACGGTGGAGCTATGGAACGGCGGCCAGCTGCTCGAAGGCGGCGGAACGTTTGACGGCGAGTGCGCCTCCAACGGACATCAGGAAGCGGCGTTCGTGTTTCGGCGGGCTTCCGCCGGGCCTCCGCCGCCATAGCTTCGCTGCATGACCCGTCCGCGAATGCGCATTGGGGCCTTGTGGGTGGCTGCGTCGATCACCGTCGGGCTCTTGATGTTCGCGCACTACTACCTCGATGTGCTCGCCCGCGGACACTCCGAATCGCTGGGGATCAAGCTCATCGAGGAGCTGACTGCCTCAGTCGGAGCAGGAGTCTGTTTCCTCCTTCCGGTATGGGTCGCCCGCCGGGCCGAAGCCCGCGGCTGGTCGGTGGCGCGGACGGTCGTCCTGCTGATCGCGCTGCTGCCCCTGTTCTCATTTTTACACACCACGTGGAACTGGGCGAGCCGGGCCGCAATCTTTCCGCTCGTCGGCCTCGGCGCTTACGACTACGGACGTATGCCCGTCCGCTTCGCAATGGAATTCCCTACTGACGTTCTCTTTTATACGCTGGTGATGGCGCTGCTCCTGGTGTTCCTCCGTTATCGCGCCGCGCGGGACCGGGAGCTGCGGCTCGCGCACGTGCAGGCCGAGCTGACGCGGGTGCGCTTGGAGGCGCTTGAGGGACAGCTTCGCCCGCATTTTCTCTTTAACGCCCTCAACACGATCTCCGCGGTGATGTATGAGGATGCCGCGCTCGCCGATTCCCTGCTCGCCCGATTGGCCGATTTGCTTCGGCGGACGCTCAGGCGTCCAGCGGGGACCGAAGTGGCGCTCAGTGAAGAGCTGGAGACTCTGGACCTTTATCTCGGGATCATGCAAGCTCGGTTCCCCGACCGGCTCACGGTGCAGATCGACGTTGCCGAAGAGCTCAAGCCAGCGCGGGTCCCGCCCCTTGTGCTGCAGCCGTTGGTCGAAAACGCGATGCGCCACGGCGATCCAGGGCCGGGCGCGCACGCGATCGTCGTGGTCCGCGCGCGGCGTGACAACGGGCGCCTCTTGATCGAGGTCGATGACAACGGCCCGGGCCTCACGGTGCAGCCGCGCGACGCGCTGGATCGCGGCGTGGGTCTGGGCGCCACCGCGCGCCGCCTCGCGGAGCTCTACGGCGCGGCGGGCGGTGTCAGCATCGCGAACAGGGCCGGCGAAGGAGCGAGGGCCTCCCTCTGGGTGCCATTCCGAGAGCAGCAGTGAAGCGGGGACTGCGAGTGCTGGTCGTCGACGACGAGCGGCCGGCCCGCCAGAAGCTGCGTCGCTTAATCAACCGGGAACCGGATATCGAAGCCGTGTTCGAAGCCCCCGACGGGGTGCGCGCGCTCGAGCTGATCCGGAGCGAGGAGCCGGACGTCGTGTTCCTCGACATCGAAATGCCGGGCGTCGACGGGTTCGGTGTGATCGAGGCGCTGGCCGTAGATGCCCGTCCGCAAATCGTCTTCGTCACCGCGTTCGACCAGTACGCAGTCCGAGCGTTCGACGCCCACGCCGTGGACTACGTGCTCAAGCCGTTCGACACCGAGCGGTTGACCCGGGCGTTAAGGCGGGCCCGCGAGCGCATCATGGCAGAGGACGGGTGGCAGCGACTCGACGAGGCGGTCGCCGCGGTGCGCAAACAGAATCCAACTCCCCTTGAACGGCTGCTGGTCCAGCAGGGCGACCATGCCCTACTGATCTCAGTCGCTCGGGTGGATCGGTTCGAAGCGGAGCGCAACTATGTGATCGTGCACGTGGGCGCCGAGCGGTATCGGTTGCGCGCCACGCTCGACGGCGTGGAGGCGCGCCTCGATCCGACGTTATTCGCCCGGGTCTCGCGGTCCACGGTCCTGAATCTCGAGCGGGTCAAAGAGCTGAGACCCTGGGGGCACGGCGACTACCTGGTGGTGTTGAACGGGGGAGCGGAGGTCAGACTCTCGCGCCGTTATCGGGATCGATTGAGCAGGTTCGCCCTGTAGGAACCGTCGATCGACATCACTGCCCTTTCCCTTCGGTCCTGTCTCGGCAGCTGGCATCAGTTCGCCCGCAATCCTGTAGGGAATCCCTGAGAAGCGAACGCGATTTATGCTGCTGGGCGCGGTTTGTGACTGCGCTCACATGCGTCTCATCGGCACGACGCCGAACTTTTGTTGCTCACGCGACATATAATGAAATCGCCTGGCCATTGGAGCGTTGCCGACCTTGGATACGTCTCTACGGCTGTTGCTCGTTGAAGACTCCGAAGAGGACGCGCAGTTGCTCCTGCGTGAGCTGAGGCGCGCCGGTTATCAAGTCACACACGAGCGCGTCGACACCGCCGCATCGCTGAACGCCGTCCTCGATCGTCAAACGTGGGACTTGGCGATCGGCGATTACAGCATGCCCCAGTTCAGCGGCATGGAGGCGTTGTGCATCATCCAGGAGCGCGGCCTCGACCTTCCTTTCATCTCGGTCTCGGGCACGATCACCGAGGAAATGGCCGTCGCGGCGATGCGCGCGGGGGCCAAAGATTATGTCACCAAGGGGCACCTCAAGCGACTGATCCCGGCGATCGAACGCGAGTTGCGGGAATGGAAGGCGCGCGCCTCGCTGCGCGACACCGAGACGAGCTATGCGACGCTGGTCGCGTTCGCTCCCATCGGGATCTATCGCTCGACTCCAGCCGGAAAATTTCTGACGGTCAACGCGGCGCTGGTTCGGATGCTGGGCTATGACTCCTTCGACGAGGTCCTGGCGCTCGACATGGGTCGCGACGTCTACGCCAACGCCGCCGAACGCCAGCGCCTGCTCGATCGAGACACCTACACCGATCGCCAGTATGACGACGTCGAAGCCACCTGGAAGCGCAAGGACGGGCGGCCGTTGCAGGTGCAGCTCAACGTGCGCGCGGTCCGAAACGCGGCCGGCCAGATGGACTACTACGAAACGTTCGTACGCGACGTTACGGAGCAGCGGCGCCTGCAGCAGCAGCTCACCCAGTCGCAAAAGATGGAGGCGGTCGGCCGATTGGCCGGCGGGATCTCGCACGACTTCAACAATCTGTTGACGGTGATCACGAGTTACAGCGATCTCCTCTTGCAAGATCTGTCGCGTGACGATCCGCGGCGCGATGACGTCGAACAGGTGCGCAAGGCCGCGGACGGAGCCGCCGCGCTGACGCGCCAGCTGCTGTCGTTCAGCCGCCAGCAAGTGATCGAGCCGAAGGTGATCGACTTGAACACGGTCGTCGAGAATCTCAAGAAGATCCTGCAGCGCGTCATCGGCGAGGATGTCGAGCTGGCGACAGTCCTGGCCCCCGAGCTGCGCGCGGTGCGAGCCGATGTGAGTCAGATCGAACAGATCCTGATGAACCTGGCCGTGAACGCGCGGGACGCGATGCCCGCCGGTGGCAAACTCACGATCGAGACCAACAACGTGTTACACGGTCCGGATCGCGCACAGCCATACGTGATGCTCGCCGTCACGGATACCGGGACCGGCATGGACGAGGCGACCAAGGCGAGAATCTTTGAGCCGTTCTTCACCACGAAACAAGTGGGGAAAGGAACCGGACTCGGACTGGCGACGGTGTACGCGATCGTCACGCAGGCCCAGGGACTCATCTGGGTCTACTCCGAGCTGGGACACGGCACCAGCTTCAAGATCTATCTACCGCAGGTCGATGCGATCGCGAGCTCAGCGGGGTCTGATGCGCCGATGCTCGTGCCTCGGGGCACGGAGACGGTCCTTTTGGTCGAAGACGCTGCCGCCGTCCGAGCCGTGGCGCAGCAGACCCTCGTCCGGCAGGGCTATCAGGTGCTCGAAGCGTCCGACGGAGAGGACGCGCTGCGCATCGCGAAGCAGCATCGCGGACCCATTGATCTCGTCTTAACCGATGTCGTGATGCCGCGCGCCGGCGGGCGTGAGCTGGTCGAGCGGCTGTCGGCGGTGCGACCGGATTTCCGGGTGCTCTTCATGTCGGGGTACACGGACGATTCGGTCGTGCGCCACGGCATTCTCGAGGGGAGCGTTCCCTATCTCCAGAAGCCGTTCGCGCCCGACAGCCTGGCGCGCAAGGTGCGGGAAGTGCTGGATGCGCAGCCTGCGCAGAAGCCAGTGGCTCCCACCGGCGCGCAGGTGCTCGTCATCGACGACGATCCCAGCGTGCGCGTCGCGATCCGGCGCGCGCTCGAACGCAAGGGTTTCGTCGTGCGAGAAGCCGCGGACGGCGAGGACGGAATGCAGGTGTACCGCGCGCACGGTGCCGCGATTGTCGTCGTCGACATCTTCATGCCCGGGCGCGACGGACTCGAGTTCATCCGGGCGCTGCGCGCCGAGGCACCCGGCACCGCGATCATTGCGATCTCGGGCGGAGGCGACATCCTTCAGGTGGACATGTTGAAAGCCGCCAAGGCATTCGGCGCCGCGCGCACGATCATCAAGCCCATCGATATGAACGAGCTGCTCGCGACGATTCACGATCTGCTGGCTGACAGGTCCCCTCCAACCACTTAATCGCGGTCGCGCGATAGCCTGCCGCTAAGCGCCGACCACGCTGCGCACCACGTCCATGATCTCGCGCGCGTTGAAGGGCTTCTGCAAACTCTTCACCGCGCCGAGCAGCTCGGCATCCTGTCGCAGGTCCATGAGTCCGCTCGAATCCCCGCCCGAAATAACGATGACCTTCACCGCCGGGAACCGTTCCCGGATCTGCCGCAGCGTGACAATGCCGTCCTGGCCGGGCATGAAGATGTCGGTGATGACGACGTCGAACGACTGACTCTCCAGGATTTCGATCCCGATTTCGCCGTCACTCGCATCGAAGACTTCGTGGCCGTCTTGCTCGAGAGCCCGCCGCACGACGCGGCGAATCGGCTCCTGGTCATCGATCACGAGGATGCGGCTCATGGGAGCGGTCCGTGATGACATTGCAGCACCGCGGCGGCGTCGACGCCGGAGAGTTGTCGCGCGTCGTACTGACAGAGCGTGGTCACGGGAAACATCCGCGCGATCGCTCGGTCATATTCGGCTTCGTACTCCAGTGTCTGGGCAAAGGGCAGCCGGCTGAGCGCCCCCGCAGACACGTCGCCCACGACGTAGACCCGCGACACACCACCCCTCCGGGCATCGCTCAGCTGCGTGCGCCAGTAGTCGAGCTGCGCCGCGACCGACTTGCGATACTCCACCATGACCAAACGGCGGGCTGTCACGTCTTTGCGGACCGCGGGATGGCTCTGCTCGAGCTCCCCGAGGACCGCGCGCTGCACACCCGCGTCAGCGGCCAGGAGACAGCGGGCCTCGGACTGCAGACCCTCGCGCAGGAATGCCGCAGCCCCATGCGCGCGACCCTGATCATTGGTGTAAAACCCGCAGAAGTGATTGCGTGTAAGGGTGCCGCCGATGAATGCCAGCAAGTCCGCGCGCCGGAAGCGGCGCTCGCGCCGCCCGCCGATGCGCAAGCACGGTAACTCCCCGGCATTGGTCCAGCGACGCAATGACGTTTCGCTTACCCGGAGAAACTCGGCAGCCTCCCCGATATCGAGCAGTTCGGGTGGCATGTGGAGATCATTGTATATCAAAGATCAGCAAAGAGCAACGGCGGAGGAAACCTGCTATCAGGTCATGAACGCTTCGCCGCGTCGAGCACTTGCCGCACGCGCGCCAGCAGATCGGCGCTCGTCCACGGCTTCGGGAGGAACGGCAACGCCGGATCGAGCGGGTCCTCGCCCCGCCCGGCTCCGGCGTAGCCGCTGGTAGAAGAAACCGCTTCGGTCGCACCCTGCTCCGTACCGTTG
>JACXTT010007160.1_pt1 | contig 15785 bp, 10 predicted proteins | sample 9270951 | NCBI WGS metagenome assembly JACXTT01 (sample SAMN15532306, study PRJNA645909) | rock metagenome | isolation source: weathered quartz diorite | place: Puerto Rico | collected 2017-06-21 | reverse complement strand
TCGTGCTGGAGCCGAGCGGCGCCATCGCGCTGGCGGCGGCGCTGCGACACGCGGCGGAGTTTGCGAATCGGACCGTGGCGCTGCTCTGCTGCGGGGGGAGTGTATCCGTCGAGGACCTCATCCGGCTCACACGTCCGGGGGCGGCTGCGTCGTAAGCTACCGCGGGGAGGCGCAGGCAAATCAATTGCTTGCAGTGCGCGCCAGCCCCCTCCGCCGCGTCTATGGGGCATTTCCAGCAGGGCAGCCTTCGCGCTTCTGAGCTTCGTTGACGGCCCGCTGCGCACCTCGGCGCCCTCGAGATCGATCACTGGCGCGATTGATTGGGGAGCCCACGCCCGGCGGATGACCGGACGCCGACTGACCAGGTAGGGATTCACCTCACCACGGCGTCTGGGCGAGGTTAGCCTTGGGCGAGTCGTCTGCGACGCGGTCCAGACCGATACCTCGTGCCGGGGTAGTATCTCAGTCACCACAAGCAACACCGTAACGACGCCGCCCTTTTAGGTGCCTGCCAATCCCAAGCCTAAGCTTGCGCTTTAGGAAGGAGCCGGCCTGGCGACGAGACAGGCGCTCGCGTTCACACCAGACCCGGAACGAAACTTCCCCCACACAAACAGGTGTTGACGTCCGGGAGCTACCGAGCGCAGCGTGCCCTTAAACGACGAGAATGGCGTTATGACTCAACTCAGCCGCTACACCGTTTTCGACAAGATCGGTAGCAGCATCCTCGGTGTCGTCTACAGGGCCCAGGACACGGTGACCGGATCTATGGTCGCTCTCAAGGTGCTGCAACTCGGAATGTTGGATGACGTGGGCAGCCGTGAGATGGATGCGCGATTGCAGCACGAATTCGAGATAGCTTCCCGACTCCTGCATCCCGGTATCGCGCGCGTGCTTGAAATCCAACGCGACGGCACGACCGCGCTGATTGCGATGGAGCTTGTCGACGGTCCGACCGTCACCGCTTTTGCCAACGCTCTCGCAGGATCCGACCCATCTGCCGCAGTCACCGCTGCTGTGCAGATTCTAGAGGCGCTCGATTTCGCGCATCGCCACGGGGCGATCCATCGGGATTTGAAGCCGTCGAATATTCTGGTGAGTCAGGGTACGCGTACCAAGATCACCGACTTCGGCATGGCTGACCTTGGAGCCAGGAACAGGGACGACACCGGTATGCTGGTCGGCGAAACCCAATACATGGCACCAGAGCAGTTTCTTGGCCGGGTTATAGACAACCGCTGCGACATTTATGCGGTCGGGACGATCTTTTACGAACTGCTGACGGGCAAGTCGCCGTTTGCTGCCGACCCGGGCAGTTATTCTGCGATGACCAACGTCCTGAAACTCATACCACCGCCACCGTCGACCGTCAGGCGAGATCTGCCTCCCGCGTTCGATGCCGTGGTCGGCCGTGCGCTCGCCAAATCGCCCGCCGACCGCTTCGCTAGCGCTCAGCACTTTCGCGATGAGCTGTGCGCGGCGTATTTCGCGCTGATGCGACGGGCCCCGCCCGGCACCCTGGCCCGGATGCCGACCGCGCCCGAGCTTCCGGCGTCCTCGGCCGCGCGCACCATTACCATCCGGCGAGGCCCTTCGTGGTCGCAGCACGACCCGGCTCCGCCCAGACCCGAACCGCCGAATACCGCACCCGAAGCACCCCGGGGCCGGCACGCTGACCAGCCGCCTCCGCAGTCGACTGTCCATTCGCTCGGGTCAAATCCAGTCGATCCGAATCGTGTGCCACACCGGGCCGCCGCGCCCCCGGCGCCGGAACCGCTGGGCCCAACACGTTCCGTACCAGCGACACCGCCCGCGGAAGCACTGGTGGCCCGAGCCCGGCCGCAGGCAGATACTCCGCCGCCGCCGGAACCTGCGGCAGCGTCCAGTCACTCTCGCGCGTCCGGCTTCGGCTCAGGTGCGCCAATGAGGGATGACCGGCAGCCGGCGCGGTTCAGCCCCACCCCACCCGCGGATGTGAGGTCCGATTCCGTCGCCGCTCGGGCCACGCCAGCGAAGCAAATCATCCCGTTGACCGAGGCGTCCATCGCGCACGGCGGGCGCGTGCTGGCGCGGTTTGTGGGTCCAATTGCCGGCGTCCTCAGTCGAAGGGCGGCACAGGATGCCCATGATGAACGCAGCTATTTCGAGCTGCTGGCCGCGCATCTCGCGGACCCTAAGGAGCGGGCCCGGTTCTTTCGCGACATCCGTCAGCGGCACTCATAGCCAGGGCGGAGCCCAGGGCCCCCCTCGCCGGTTGCCGGGCCCGCCGTGTCTGCGTATGTCCACCGCGCGGTGAGCGAGCCGCGGCCTTAGGAATCCGTAGTCGTCGCGATCAACGACCTCGGGCAGCCTCGTTGAGGAAGCGCTCGCGCTCGGCGCTATCCGTGACCTTTTCAGCGAGTATCGAATAAAGTTGCGCCTCATCGACCGCGGTCTGCGCCGCTTTTCGGGTGACGACTCCCGCGATCGGCCCGAGATAGCGCGCGAGCAACTGGCAGGCGCGTTGTGTCGCTTCCGGAGTGAGCGGCCGGCCGCTGCTCAATCCGGAAATGTTTGTGCGCTCCGATGTGCCAGGCGCAGTTGTCGCACCTGAGCCGGTGTCCATGCGCTCCCCGGCCAGGAACCGTCGCCGTTCCTCCGGGCTTTGCAGGTGGCTCGCCAGTAATTGGTACAGCTTCTGCCGGCTCGCCGTCGTGGCGGCCGCATCCCGCACCAGTATCCGCGCCAGCGGACCGACCAACGGAATCAGCTGGCGCTCGATCTCGAGCAGTTGCTCCCGCGACCAGGCAACCAACGACCCCTGCTCTCCGGTGTCGAGAACTGCCGCCGATTCGGGCCTTGGATCCAGTGGCGGCGCTGCGCCGGACGGCGCTGCTGCAGACGCGGGGTTAGACGGGGGTGCCGAGTCTGGGGGCGGCGCAACCTGCTGCGCCGCCGGCGGCAGGGTTAGACGGCTGATTACCGTGACGATCATGCGCGCGCTCTGCGACAAGGTCGGAGACGGCGGCTTCGGCGATATTGCCTGCCAGCTCGAGCGCAGCGCCTGCTGAAAGTCCGCAGCTGATGCGTAGCGATTCGCCGGCAGCTTCTCGAGCGCCTTCGCGATGATCGGGTCGAAGACCTTCGGGATCGATGGGTCGACAGACGATAGCGGCTTTGGCTCTTCGTGGCAGATCTTGTACATGACTTCGGCGGCCGTTCCCACGTAGGGCGGGGAGCCTGCCAGCAGCTCATACAGCACCACGCCCGCGGCGTGAATATCGCAGCGGTGATCGACGACCCCTCCCGTGTATTGCTCGGGCGCCATGTACTGCGGGGTGCCCACCTGAAATACTGTTTGTGTCTGGGTTCGCGGGCCTATCTTCGCGATGCCAAAGTCCGTGATCTTGACGAGGCCATCGCGGGTAACCAGCAGGTTCGACGGCTTGATGTCCCGGTGCACGACATTCTTGCCGTGCGCATAGGCGAGGCCCGCGAGCACCTGATGCATCGCACTGACGGCATCCTCCAGGTGCAGTTCTGGTCGCTGCTTGACATACTCATCTAGTGCACAGCCCTGTATGTACTCCATTGCGATGTAGGGGCCGGCGGGATCGCGTTCGTCGTAGTCGAAGATGGTAACGATCGCCGGGTGATTGAGGCGTGCCACCGCGCGTGCTTCGTTGCGGAAACGCTCGCGGAATTCCTGCGGCGGGACATCCTGCACCCGGTCGAGATGCACAACCTTGAGAGCCACCGTGCGCTCGAGCGTCGGGTCGAACGCGCGATAGACCGTCCCCATACCACCTGCGCCGATGGCATCCACTATCTCGTATTTGCCAACAGTCCGCGGGATCACCATGGGATGAATCCGAGTGCCTGAGCTACTGCAGCATGTCTATCGCTTCGACGAGGCTGCGCCGCATTCGGTTGAACGACGCCCCGAGCACGGCGATTTCATCGCTGCCCTTGGACGGGAAGTCCGGTGCGTCCTTGATGCCGGTGGCGCTGCCGCTGACCTGATCGGCAATCGCAGCGAGTTTGCGGACCGGCCGCACGACCAGTGTTGAGAGAAGAATATTGAGGGCCACGAACAGAAACAGAAACAAGCCCACCAGCAGATACATGAAGTTCCGCAGCGCCGCGTTCGCGCGCTTCAAGGGCAAGTCGTACGGCACGCTGACGACCTGTGCCCCAATGACATCCTTCAGCTGCCAGCCAAAGCCGTTCGAAGTGCCGTACTGGTCCAACATGGTCTGCGGTGCCGCGGCGACGCTGCTATGGCAAGCGAGGCACTTCTCATCCAGGATCCGCAGCGGACGCGCCAGATACAGGGTCTTACCCGTCGCGGCTACCCGTTCACCAACCAGTTCCTTGGCATCAGCGTGCTCACGGAAGTGGTTGACGACGTCCACTTCCCAATCGACGGCGCGGTCGCGCAGGTTGGTTGGATTGAGCGTGGCTTCTTTATAGGCGTATTCGGGGAAGCTCTTGCGGAGAATATTGAAATACTCTGTCGCCGAGTAGGAGGGGACCGTCTGCGGCAGAAACTTGTAACGAATCTGGGTTTCCAGCAATGGCTTGATCTGCGAAACCGTGTAAGCGCGCACCGCCAGCGCCGACTCCATCATGATGCGCGCGTTGTCCTGAATTTCGCTGCGTGCGTTTTGCTGCAACAGACGTTCAGCCACCGTGTAGCTCGCCGCCAGGCCGATGAGAAACACAATCACCATCACGATGTTGACTTTGACCAGGAGTTTCATCGCGGCGCCTTGCTTTCTCTTGCTCGAAGCCGGTCAATGCGGGGGCGACTGAGCGTGCAGTCGCGACGCATCGGGCGCGAGATCCTCATCGACCGGGGGCGGTGGATGAAGTATCTCCTGCCACTCCGGATGCTGAGCCATATGCGCATCCATGGCCGCGAAGAACGCCGGATCTTTCAGGCGACCGCGGAAGCGCCCGATGAAATCCCGGCGCCAATCGCGCGGTATGCTCAACCACGTCTGGATGTCTGAGTAGTTCACTTCCCGAACCAGTTGCGGCGCCACGGGTTTTACCTTGGCCGACAGGTGCTCGGGCAGCGGGTCGCGAAACGGGATCGGCATGTTCGCGACGAACTCGGCCGAGGGCCGCGGCAACGAGACCTCGTCGCCGCGGTCTTCGCGGACAAAGAACTGGTTCTCCTGAGTCGCCTTGCCTATGCGTGTAGCGGCAGTATCACGCAGCAGCAGCGTTGCGGATCCCAGCTCATCGAAGACGGCGTCGGAGCGTTCATCGGCGTACAGGAGCACCACCGCCTGGCGGCTCTGGATCCCCAGGCGGGTACCTAAGACACGCATCGCCGCGGGCTTCGAACCGGCGCGGATATCCGCCTTGACCCAGCCCTTGAGCACGACCAGGGTGGCAACGTCGGCACGCGGCAGGAAGTAGACCTGCGTCGAAGGCCCGATGCCGATGAGGCTCCCCCCCTGCATTTCAATCGCCAGAAACGCGCGGGGTCCCGTCTCGATCATGTCGCCCGCGAGCACGGTTACCCCTGGCAAGCCGGTCCGCAGGTTGGCGCGACGCACAATCGTGAAGGAGCCACCGTCGGCGATCGACACGAGGCCACCGAGTTCCGGCGGGACGGGCTTGCCATCAGCGAGGCATGCCCACAATGCGAGCGCGCAAAGGGCGCTCCACCGGGGGTGCGAGCCGCCGCGATGGTCCGTTGGCCAGTACGTCGTTGTGTTTTGTTGTTTGTTGATCACGCCCACGTCCCGCTCGACCCATTGAGGGTCCACTTCCGGGGAGCCGGCGCACGTCATTCAACCTTCCGGCGAATAGTGTACCGCGACGCCGGGCATTGCACCCGAACCCCTGCCATCCGCCGTTTGGGCTGCATCAGGCGGCTTAGGGGCCGGAAGCGTAAAGGCGCCCGCGGGCGAGTGCATCCGCCGGGGGTGCGCAATGCGCTATCGGTGCGGGGGAAACCCCCACTAACGCGGACTTACTCCTTCATTCAGCCGGGATCTCCAGGAATCCACCAACGTCACGGCGCCGCACCGGGACGTCGGCCTAGCGAGCACCAAGTAGTTCTTGGAAGCCCGCCCCGCGCGGCAATCCGTCAAAAGTGCTCGGGAGCGCATCGGCCGGATCTTCAATCGACGCTAGCCACCACGCGCTGGTGCCTTCGCCGAGGGCCGCGAGCGTCGGCTCCGTGCCCTGGACGTCGGCTGCGGCGCGGCGCTCAGACTCCAGCTGATCGCTGAGGAATACGGCCAGGGCTTCATCCACGCCGTCGGCGCCACAGCTGGGTTCCAGGGCGCGCCGTCCGGTCGCCAACAAGGCAGCCCACCATTGCCGCTCCGGCGTGGCGGCAGCGTGCCGTGGCCCACCCAGCGCGATCGTCAGCGGGAACTGGCGCCCGACGCGATCGAAGCTGGGCAAGAGTATGCCGTGCCATGCGTTGTCATCGACCACCCCGGCGCCCAGCGAAAAACACCAGCTCGGCGCCTGCGCGTAGCTTGCGGCCCAAGTATCGCCCAGCCGGATTCGGGCTTCGGACAGTTCCGCCGACAGCCACTCATCCCAGGGTTCGACGAAGCTCATCGGCAGGCGGCGCGTGACGAAGTCCCCCAGCGAGGGAATCTTGCCGAACCAGCCTGCATAGGCCGGCAATGAGCGGTGCGAATTCATCGCCCGGGAATCGGACAGTCGAAGCGCTCGAGTTCGCGCAAGCGGAACGGATTGGCGCCAGTGTCGCTCTCGACTTCAAAGCTTGCATGCCGGCCACCGACGTCGAACACCACGCGAAAGTGTCCCGGCGATCCCGCCTCCTGAACGGCGGCGTGATCCAGCAAGCGAAACAGGGACCAGGGCCCGCTGTACTCGAGCGGTTCGCCCTCGGTCGCCGGCGTCACGTCGATCCGCGCGCTGCCACGGGATCCCGGCCACTTCACCACGGTCGGCAGCGCAGCTCCGCGGGCGTAGCGGACGATCTGGCCATCCACTTCCAGCTGGAAGCGGTCGATGTCCTGATCCATAGCCAGCGGCCGGAACGTCAACTGGAAAGCGGGCTGGGTGCCCCCGTGCGGGAAAAACACGTCGCGGATGCGTGCGGCCGAACGAAAGCGCTCCAGTTCCTCGGCGCTGGGCCCCGACGCCGCGCGCGCCCGCCAGGTGTCGGACGAGGTATCCACGCGCGCAGCGAGCAATTGCGAGAACACTGCGTCGAACGCCCCTTTGGGCGCGAACAGCCGGGAGAAATCCTCCAGGAAGGCATCGCCCCGGGCGCTGCGATTGAAAGGAAAATGCCCGGCCACCGTCCGGAGGCACGCGAGCCCGAGCCTGGCCGCAACCTGGCGCGACAGCGCCGCGGGAGAAGCGACTGATTCCGGTGACGGACTCGCCGCGGGCAAGACCGCCAGCGCCAGCAGCATCGAGTGGACCGGCTCGGGTTCTCGCGATGCCTCAGCGAGGATGCGCGCGAGCCGCTCCCTGGCCGCAGTGCTCGTCGCACGGGATGAGGGGCCGGCCGGGACTGGTGCGCGCAGCGCCGGCAGTTCCCTGAACGACTGCAGCACGCCGCTCAGCGGCGCAGCGCCGCTGGCGTCGCGCGCGACGAGGTTGGCCAGCGCCATGAATCGCCCTGCCAGCGGGTCCGCCGGCACGATGGGGCCATCGGCGCCAGGCAGCAGACCGGGCGAGGTTTCACGAACGATCGCCGCCAGCACCAGCGCCAGCGGGCCGTCGCTGGCGCCGAGCGCCTGCGCCTGCTGAATCGCCTCCGCGTTGCTCGCCGCCGGCCGCAGGAGCAAGTCGTCGACGAAGTCGGCCCAGGCCCGAGCGTAGGCGGCGCGATACGAGGCCATGAATTCCGCAATGTCCGTGGCGCCGCCGGCCTCCGGAGCTCCCAATACCCAGCCGGCTTCGCCCGCCAGTTGCGCAGCGAGCGCCGGTGTCTCGGTGAGCACCACGCCACGATACGCCGCGAGCGTATAGCGCCCCGGGACCGGATGCGGCTCGGACCTGCCGTCCAAACCGACAAACGTCCGCGCCGCAGCAGATCCCGCCGAGGCCACCGTGAAGTCCGCGTAAGGACGCGAATCAAACAGGGCCGCCAGCCGCAGCGCGATTCGCTGCGCCGGCGATTGTGCACTCAGACGGCTGCGCACGGAGTCGACCAGCGCGGGATCGACCGCCTGGCCCGACCCGACCGCGCCGGCGTTGAGCAGCGCATCCAGGTGCCCGGTCAGCTCGCTGCGCTCGCTCGGACCCAGCGGTGGGGACAGCGCCGAGTCCCAGTACGACATCACGAAGACCCTGAGCCCGCCGGCGTCGAAGTGCCGCGGATCGTGCAGCATGGCATACGCCTTGAGCGCCTCGTACTGCACACTCACGTCGGCACCGACGCGCAGCGTGGCGTCGACGGCCTTGCCGATCCGCCCCTGCAAGGGCCCGAGCAGCATGCGCTCGTAGGCTCCGCGCGCCGCGGTCGCCAGTTTCCGGCGTGACCGGGCGCCGATATCGATGAGCTCGGACGTGCGACGGGCGGCTGGCGCGTGTGCGCGCGCCAGGGCGCGCGTTGCATCGAGCGCCGGCAGCAGCGCTCGGGGATCGGGACCCGCGCGCGTCGGCATCGCATCTATCACCGAGCGCACCCCGCTTACCTCCTCATCCAGCCGTGCGATGTCGTCCAGGCTGCGTACAAAGCCGGCCAACCACCACGTGGCCAGCACGACGGCGCCGGCTGGCAGTGCCACGATGGCCAGGAGACGCAGGCGCTTCCGCCATCGCTGGCGCAGCGGCGTCTCACCGCTCAGCTCGGCCTCGGCAAACACCACCTCATTTAGCAGGCGCGACAGGAAGAAGCTCTTTCCGGTGCTCTGGTTCGGCGGCAGGATCTGCCGCTCGAGACCGAGCTCGCGACCGAACGCGGTCAGCATCCGATCGATCGGTGTTCCCTGCTGGGTGCCGCTCGTCAGGTACACGCCGCGCAGGCAGGCCGAGGTCGCTCCCGCGGGGGTCCGTCCTGCCGAGGCCCGTGACGGGCCGAAAGCACCGCGGATCAGCGCATCGAGCGGCTCGCCGAGTGCGCGCAGCTGGCGCGGCAGAGAGAAGATCCGCGCGCGCCGCTGCGGGTCGCGCTCGGCCTGCAGCCGCCCGACCAACCCGTCGGCCAGCCGCTCGACCAGGCGTGAGAAGGCGGCGGCGAACTCCGCGGCGGCGGGCGTCGAATCTGCGGCGCGCAGGTCGAACGTGACACCCCAAACCTGATCGCGATCCTTGCGATCGAACGCGCCGAACCAGTCGACAAACCCCGGCAGCAGGTCGCACTTGGTCAGCAGCACGTAGACCGGCAGGCGCAGGCGCAAGGCGCTCTGCAACTCCTCCAGGCGGGCGCGCACGGTGCGCGCGTGCTCCGCGAGCTGTTCGGGGCTGAATCCCAGCAGGTCACCGATCGACACCGCGACCAGCACGCCGTTGAGCGCACGCCGCGGACGCGCGCCGCGCAGCAGCTCGAGAAACGCCTCCCACGCCTGGCGGTCGGCGACACGGTCGCTCTCATGTGTGGTGTAGCGCCCCGCCGTGTCGATCAGGGTCGCGCGGTCCGTGAACCACCAGTCGCAGTGGCGGGTGCCGCCGACGCCACGCACCGCTCCGCGCCCGAGCCTCCCGGCGAGCGGGAAATCCAGCCCGGAATTCAGCAGCGCGGTGGTCTTCCCCGCTCCGGGTGCGCCGATGATCATGTACCAGGGGAGCTGGTACAGGTACGCGCGCCCGAACTTCCACGACCGCGACGACCACTGGCCGCCGCGCGCGCCGAAGCGCGCCCGGCGCAATTCCGCGAGCGCCGTCGCGAAGCGCTCGCGAAGCTGCAGCGCCTCTGCCGGCAGCCCCGCCTGCGGGGCGGGCTGCAGAGCGGACACGACGCGCTCGTTGTTGCGCCGCGCGCGCCACGCCTGCCCGAGCTTCTGCGCCAGGTACTGCAGCGTGAAAACGGCCACCACCACGATGCGCACCGGCGGCGCAGCGAGCGGCGCCTGGCCGCCGAGTACCAGCAGCGGCCCGGCGAACCACACCAGCACTGCAAATGCCAGCAGGCCGATGGGCGCGAGTACCCAGGGCTTGAGCATCAGCGCCCCACCAGCAGCACGATCTCGATGCGACCATCGTCGCCGCCGGCTCGCGGCTGGCTCTGCGCCGTCGGTGGCTCGATGCTGGCGCGGCCGTCGTATGCGAGTCGCGACGCCTCGACGCCGAGGCCGCGCAACGCTTCCTGCACCGCGCGCGCGCGATCGACGGACAGGTCCCATTCCGACGGGTAGCGCGCCGAGCGCGCCAGTCCGCCGGCGGTGTGGCCGATGACCTGGATGCGGCCGGGCGTGCGCTGGAGCACAGCGGCCACGGGGCGCAGCAGCTCGAGACCGGCGGGCCGCAGCGTCGCCTCGCCGGCGTCGAAAAGCTGCGCACCCGGAACGACGATGACGCTGCGATCGATCTCGTCGTGCACCGTAAAGACGCCGGACGCGATCCGCTCCACCAGGGCGCTGGCGAGGCGTGGTTGTGGCGCCGGCAGCAGGCGCGGCGCCGTCGCGGCCGGACCGTTCAAAGCCGCCATGCGCGCGTACAGGTGATCGGACCTAGCGCCCAGTGACAGCTCGAGCGCAAAGAACAGCACGGCGAGGAGCGCCGCGGCGACGAAGCTTGAGACCCACAGCGGCAGCCAGCTCGTCAGGGCGCTGCCGCGTTCCACCGACGATTGCCACTGGGGCGAGAGCTCGTGCGCTGTGCTGGCAGCTTGGTGCGTATCGTGCCCCGCCAACTGCGCACGGACCCGATCGACCTGCGCATCGTCCGCGCCACCTCGCCCATCGAATCCGAGCGCGAGTGCGACGCCAGTCAGCTCGCGTATGCCGGCATCCGATGAGGAGGCGCGCGCGAGCTCGAGCAGACGCTGCGGTGCGCCCGGCACCACGCGGCCGGCGCCCGCGGCCGCGGGGGATGCGCCGAGGGACTGCCAGCCTGCCTCGGCCCCCCAGGGCATCGAAGTCACGACGTGATCGATCAGCGCGGCGAGGACCGCCGTCGCCTGCTCGAGGCGCGGCGTCTCGATTCCGGCGATGCGCGCGCGCGCGTGGAAATCGCGCAGCATGGCGGCCAGCTTCTCGCGCAGTCGCATGAGGTTCGAGACGGAACGGGTGGCCCGAAGCTGCGGTACCAGTGCCAGCAGCGCGTCCGCCTCCCACAGCAGGCGAGCCTCGGGGCGCGCCGGCATCGAGGCCGGGCCTCGCGACTCGCCGGCAGCTTCTCGCGCCCTGCGTATGGGCATCGGTCCCCCTTTACCGCGTTACTGCCCGGATCGACGCTCACCAGGCGGATGGTGTTGCCCTTCAGATCGACAGCAGGAAATTACGCCGCCCGTGGTCGCTCTGCCAGGCGCACGGTTCCGCACCCTCAAGGCGGATGCACGTGCTCGGGCCGCGGCCGCGGCGAACAGGTGTCCGCCTCGGACGTGGACGCGGTGGAGGTGGACTTGGCCGCGCCCGACTCGAGCGCCTCGCCGATCCAGCACGCGATCGCCGAGTAGTTGTCCTGCCGCGGGTCAGCCTGCTCACGCGTCACGGCCATCATCGTCTCGAGCCAGTCCTCCGGCGAGGAGGCGTCCGCGAGCAGCTTCGAGATCCGCTCGGTCTCGAGCCCGCCCCACCAGCCGTCGCTGCACAGGAGGAACGCGTCCGAGCGGCTGAGCGCGAAGGGCTCCGAGACGTGCGGTGCGACTTCCTCGGCGGAGCCGAGCGCCGCGAGGAGCACTCCGCGGTTCGGCACTTCCTGACCGCGCGCGGCGTCCACCAGGCCAGTATCGAGCACCCACTGCCATACGCTGTCGTCGCGCGTGACGGCGCTCAACCGTCCGTCGCGCCACAGATACAAACGCGAGTCGCCGACGTGACCCCAGAGCGCAACTCCCGTGGACGTGTCGATCACCAGCATCACGACCGTGGCGTGCATGGCCGATGGTGTACCGGTAACCCCCATTTCCCGCTGCGCCGCGACGACCGCGTCATGCGCATCCAGCAGCAGCTCTGCAAGATCGCCGGCATCGAGCGGCGGACGGCTGCGAAAGCCGGTGACCACACGCTCGACGACCAGTTGCGCGGCGCGCGCGCCATCGCCATGGCCGCCGGCGCCGTCGGACAGCACCAGGCACCAACAGCCGCGATGCTGCTCGATCGCAATGCAATCCTCGTTCCGGGAGCGCGAGCCGATGCACGTTCGCCGCGCGACCTGCACCGCGAACGGCTTCATCTTGCAGTCCCGCCCGCCCTGGGGCCGGCGGACGAGGCCGCATCGTGCGCGGCCTCGAGACTGCGTACCTGGGCCTCATACGCTTCGCGAAATGCCTCGCCAAAAAAGCGCTGGAAGTCCTCCTGCGCCTCCTCGCGCAGTGAGCGGTAGTGCTGCAGGTAGACCTCCCACATACGCGCCCTGCGGTGCGCCGGCCGCAGCGAATCGAACACCGACCGCGTGGTGAGCAGAGCCTCGAGTCGCGCGGGGTCGAAGCGGTCGAGCACCGCTTCCAGTGCCGAGCGCATCCCGGCCATCACCCCGACCTGGTGCGACTGCAAGTCGATCAGTGCGTCGCGCACCGCCGCCGGGCCGGCCAGGAAGCCGCGCGCCGGAGGCTGCAACAGCAGTTGCAGGGCCACCGTCGCATCCGGCGCGAATTTCAGCGGATTGTTGCCGCGCACCTGGATCACCGTCATCTGGGCCTGCATTTCGTCCTTGGCCATGGCGCGCATCGCGACCAGACGATGTATCCCGCCGACCGCGATCCTCATCATCGCGCCGATGGCGCCCAGAAGTTCCGGCGACGGCCCGTTTGGCAGCGGCAACTCGATCCCGGCGCCCTCAACAAAGCCGCGCCACAGGGACTCGCCGCTGACCGCGGTCTGCGCCGGCACGCCCGGCGCAGCGGCGGGGGGTTGCGCTCTGAGCGGCGCAGTGGCAGGAGTCGCGGGCAGCGGCGCCGGCCCGGACGCGACCTTCGGAGCAGTGGGGACGCCCTCCGGGCGCGTGATCGCCGTACGTCCGCGCAGGATGCTGGCGCTGATCTCGTCGTTTTCGAAGGCTGCCTGCAGGGTGTAGCCGCCGATTCTCAGTTCGTCGCCCTCGCGCAGCGTCACCCTCATGCCGGCGCTGAGCGGTCGGCCATTGTGCAGGATCGGGTTTGCGGCGCTGACGTTCTCGATCCAATAGCCGTCGTCACGATGCAGAACCTGTGCCTGGACGCGCGAGATCATCCGCTCAGGATCCGGCAGAGTGAAGGTGGCGCTGTCCGAACGCCCCAGCGTGCCGCCACGCTCGTCGAATCGGCCGATCAGCGGCTGACTCATCGGCTCTTCGTTGAGCGCAATGCCGTGCAGGACGAGGGTCATGGATGAGTCACATTCTTGCTTTGCTTGAGCCACCCTGGGCGCCGGCGCCGCAGCCCAGGCCTGTTAGTTGACCGCGGCGGCGGTAGGCGGGGCAATTCACTAAAGTCATATTGACTTGACCATGCATTGTGCTACGCAGCAACGAGCCTCAGCGCCGCAGATGCTTCACGAGTCGCACCAGGGCACGCGGCTGCAAGGGCTTGTGCAAGATCACCAGGCCGCTCTCGTGTGCCAGCTTGAGCAGGTCGGGAGACGTGTCACCGGTGATGAGGACCGCCGGCGTCGCCTCCCCGGACACCGAGCGCACGGTGCGCACCGCGTCGACGCCGTTTTCCTGCCCGCGCAGCCGCCAGTCCGAAAGGATCAGGTCGATCCGCTCGCCCGCCTCCCTGGCCAGTTGCACCGCTTCGGCGATGGTGCCCGCCACGAGCACATCGACGTGCAGCGGCCGCAGCAGCTCGCGCGTGGCTTCGCGGATGGCGCGCTCATCGTCGATCAGCAGGATCGTGACCGCGCCCAGTTTGCGCGGTGGCAGGGTGTCGGCCTCGAGTGCTGGCGCATCGATCGCGTTGACGTCACCCGCTGGCACGACGACGCGAAACACGCTGCCGCGGCCCACCGTCGAGCGCAGTTGCAGCGGATGGTCAAGCAAATTGCAGAGCCGCCGGACGATGGCCAGTCCCATCCCAAGTCCGCGCCCACGATCGCGCTCGGGGTTGTCGATCTGATAGAACTCCCGAAAGATCATCTCCCTCTTGTCTTCGGGAATTCCCACGCCGGTGTCCCAGACCTCCAGTGCGACGCCGTGAGGGTGGCGCCGCGCCGCTACCAGTACCCCGCCCTGCCGCGTGTAGCGCAGCGCATTCTGCACCAGGTTGGCCAGCACTCGCTCGAGCAGCAGCGGGTCACTCACGACAATCCGGCGTGTCGCCCGGAAGCGCAGCGCAAGATTGCGCGCCTCGGCATCACCGCCGAACTGCTGGTACAGGCGGCGAAAGACATCGCGGATCGCAAAGGTCTGAGGCGCCGCCTCCACCACGCCGGCATCAAGCCGGGAAATGTCCAGCATCGCACCGAACGAGCCCTCGAGCGCCTCGATGGCGTTCATCATGTTCCGGACCAGAGGCTTCTCCGGCGTATCGTTCAGGCGCTGCCCGAGCGCTGCGCAGAACATCCCCAGCGCATGCAGCGGCTGGCGCAGATCATGGGCCGCTGACGCCAGGAAGCGCGTCTTCTCCTGGTTGGCGCGCGCCGCCACTTCGATCTGCGCACGCAGTTGCTTCACCAGGTCCTCATTGTGAAAGCGCACCGCCAGGAAGAGTGCCAGGGAATCGTTCTGAGCCAGCGTCAGGCGCAGCAGCACCAGCAGGAAGGCGGCGGCGAGCGCGGCCAGCAGCAGCGAGTTGGCCGACAGCGGCAACGTGCCAGTCGACGGCCGCAGCACCAGCGTCAGCAGCAGGGGCACCAGCGCCGGCAGCAGCGAGAGATATATCGCGGGTCGCGAGGCGGCCACTAGTGGCGCCGCAAGGCCGGCCGCCGCCAGCAGGATTCCCGTCAACAGGGTGTCCGCGGCCGGGTTGCCGAGCAGTAGCAGCGGCGGGCCCGCGCCCCACATGGCGGAGGTCGCGAACAGCAGGGCGAGCCAGCCGGCCTGACGGAACGGTGCGCCGGCTGCGGTCCTGGCCAATCCGTGCGGTTGAAAGAGCAGCAACCGCGTGCCTGCCAGCGCCACGCACGCACCGCACCACAGCCAGCCGACGCGGGCGGCGCCCTGCTGCTGCACCACCGAGGCCACGAACACGGCCGCCAGGATGGTCGTCACGACAGCCCAACGATCGTTGGCGAGCGCGGTGCGCTGAAGGACCTCGGCCACGCGCCGGTCGGCGCGCGCCGCGTTCGCATCCGGGACCGCACCGCCCGGAATGGCAGCATCGGAGTTCATCGCGTCCGCGGGTCGCGCCGCACGAGGGGATGCGGACAACAACGCAAGGCTCAGTGGAACAGGCTGATCAGGTGCGACCGCGAGTCAACATCGAGCGCCAGCAGAATGGCCGACACATAATTCTTGACCGTGCCGAGCGACAACTCGGTCGCCTTGCTGATCTCCTGGTTGCTACACCCCTCGAGTATCAACTCCAGGATCTGCAGGTGGCGCGGTCCCAGCTCCGCGACACGATCGTAGTGCGAGCTGCCGGCGAGCTTGGGGAAACGCTCCGTGATGGTCGCTGCCGCGGGTGCAGACCGCGGTTGCAACAGCGACTGCAGTGCCTGCTTGAGCCGTTCCGGGGTCCAGGACTTGAGCAGGTAGCCCACGGCGCCCATCGCCTGCGCCTGGCGGATCACGAACTCGTCCTGGGTACCCGTGAGCATCGCGAACGGGATGTT
>JACXTT010007159.1_pt1 | contig 15790 bp, 10 predicted proteins | sample 9270951 | NCBI WGS metagenome assembly JACXTT01 (sample SAMN15532306, study PRJNA645909) | rock metagenome | isolation source: weathered quartz diorite | place: Puerto Rico | collected 2017-06-21 | reverse complement strand
CCGGGCTGGCCCCAGCAAGCTCTGCCCTGCTACCTACTCTTGGGCTCCCGTGGTTGGGCGAGCCTGCGGGGGTGCCGCTTGCCCACGGTCGCAGGGACCATCAGGGCGTTCACGCATCTGATCCCGCCGGAAACGCAGGCCAGCATGAGACTCTCGGTGAGGAGCATCGGCAACAGGCGCTTCCGCCCGGCGCCAAGCGAGAGGCGGATAGCGATTTCACGTTGCCTCGCAGCGGCCCGAGAGAGCATCAGCATAGTCACGTTGGTACATGCGAGCAGCAGAATCAGGGTCAGAGCTCCCATGATGAGAGGCCCAATCCAGAGCATTTGTACGCGCTGGGAAGGCTCCTGAACAAGCGACCCGTTGGTTACGAAGATCGTGGTCTTCCGGCCGGGCTGCAGGCGGTCCTGCTGGCGTGCGATCACGGCGAGCTCGGCTTGCGCGCTTGCACGCGTCTGGCCGCGTTTCAGGCGCCCTTCCAACGTAAGCCACGGAATCGAATCGTTGCGGAAGAAATCCCGCCCACCAAAAAACTTGAGCTCCATCGTATATGGCACCCAGAGTCCAGGCCCACGCAATTGGCCTGAGAAATGGCTCGGCGTTACGCCCACTATAGTGAACGGCTGCCGATTCAACTGGATCTCCTTGCCGACGATCTGTGGATCGGCCTGAAACCGGCTGCGCCACAGCTCCTCGCTCAGCACCACCACCGGATCGCCACCCGCCTTCGCGCACTCCTCAGCGCGAAAGAGCCTCCCGAGCGTTGGCTGATTGAGGCCGTATAGCGAGAAGAAGTTGCAGGTAACCGGCATCATCATCCATTGAGTCGGATCGTCCATTCCTATGGTGCTTCTGGCGATCCCCCACGCAGCCAGGTTCTCCATGGAGTGGATTCCGGCCTGGTACGCGCGCAAGTCCGCGGTTGAAATTCCCCAATCTAATATGGTTGCGCCCACCTCGCCCGAGTATCGAGCGGAAACGTGCGCGAAGCTGTCCGGGTCTTTGTCCACACGAGCACGCATCATCAGCCCGTTGAGCACCGTGAACACTCCGGTATTAATTCCTATGCCAAGGGTCAGGGTCAGTACGGTTGAACAGGACAGCAGCGGACTCTGCCGTAGGAGACGTAGACCGTAGTGTATGTCCTGCAGCAGCGTCTCGACCCAGTGGAGTGGACCGCCCTCGCGCAGCCGCTGACGGACCACGCCGGTGTTGCCGAACATTCGGATAGCCGCGCGGCGCGCTTCTTCCGGCGGCATGCCGCGCTCCATGTTCTCGCGCGTTTCGATTTCGATATGCTCCCGGATTTCCTCGTCGTAGTCGTCTTGGCGGCGGCTCATGCTCTCTCCTGTTTCTGCGGCGCTCGCAAGACCCCTGTCACGGCACGGACTACCTTTTCCCACTTATTGGTCTGCGCCACCAGCTTGCTGCGGCCGCTCCGCGTTAGCCGGTAAAAACGCGCGCGACGATTGTGCGAGGATGTACCCCACTCCGAAACGATCAACCCCTCTCTCTCCAGGCGCTGCAGAGCAGGGTAGAGGGAGCCGTGGTCAACCAAGAGCAGATCGTCGGAAGTACTTTGGATAGTCGTAGCGATTCCGTGCCCGTGGCGAGGCCCGAAAACCAGGGTCTGGAGTACCAGCATCTCCAAGGTGCCCGGCAATAGCTGGAGTTTTTCCGGCATTCTAGGAGATAGTCTACCAGAGTTTTAGGAGACTACCTACTACGCCCGGATGCGGATTGAGGGGCCGTGCCGCTTCAGGGCGTCGCGCTTGGATGTTCTCGCTGGGTCGTCGGGCATCGGCCGAATCTCCGAAATCTCGAATAGCTTGTGTAAATACAATGGTGTACAACCACTGGGCCGTGTCAAGGTCTTCTTGCGCGCAATTTGCGGCTAATATGGGAAATAGTAGGCTTATTAGATTCGCTCCAGCGCTGGCTGGAAGCAATGACCGCGGCATCATTTCTTTGACAGCACCGACGAAATTTGCCTTACACGTCATCGCGCAGACCCTCTATCAGGCGCGTGAGCTCCAACAGATCTGAGGCGCGGAGCCAGCTTTTGCCAGCGGCCAATGTGGTGAGAGCGTCTTCCGGCGCGAGGTCGGTCCACCAACAGAGGAATCTCTCACTGGCGGCCTTTCTTATCGACGAAGCACACTCGGTGTTCGCCGCTGTATTCCTTGCGAGAGAGGGCCTCAAACTCACGACCGGTGAGCGGGTGAAACGGATGTGTGATCCGAAACTCTTTAGTTCTATTTGACGAACGCGTGTAGTGCGACGTCGTTTCCGGTGTTCTTACCCACTTAGGCACCTGGGATGAATTGATTGTCATGTCAACGCGTGGGAGGCCGTTCGAGCCTACTTCTTCGATGGGGCTGTCCCCGAGCGCATCCGTTTACACCTCGTCCGTGACGAGCTGCTCGTTATCCGGCCAACTCCCGCACGCTGGTCACCAGGTAGCGGACCGCTTCGTCGGTCAGCCGCGGATGGATCGGCAGGCTGACGTATTTCGAGAACAGGCTCTCCGCTACCGGGCACTCGCCTTCCGCGTGCCCGCGCTTGCGGTACGCCTCGGTCAGGTGGATCAGCATGTAGTGAGACCAGGGCTTGATGCTTTTCTGCGCCAGCAGCTCCCACATGAACTCTTCCTTGCTCATGCCGAACGCGGGCTCGATCAGGACGGCGTAAACGTGGAACACGTGGCGGACGTCCGGCGAGACGCAGGGCGTCCGCAGCCCCGCCAGTCCCGCGAGGCCTTCGGTGTAACGCGCGGCGATCTCCCGCCGTCGTTCGGTCAGCGCTTCGAGCTTGCCGAGTTGCACCAGCCCGGCAGCGGCCTGCATGTCGGTCATCCGGAGGTTGGGTCCGACGTCCTCGAACTCCAGCGCCCAATACCGCTTGCCCATGGGGAAACGCTCCGCGTTGATCTGGCCATAGCGGCCTTGCGGATCGTAGCCCTGCACGCAGATCCAGCGGTACGAAAGCACGCGGCGGGCAAGCTCGCCGTCGCCCGTCACCACCATGCCGCCTTCGCCGAGCGTGGTCATGTTCTTCTGCTGGCCGAAGCTGAAGCAGCCGATGTCGCCCATCGAGCCGGCCTTGCGCCCCTTGTACTCCGCGCCGGGGGCGTGGGCGCAATCCTCGATCACGCGCATGCCGTGCTCGCGTGCCAGCTCGAGCAGCGGGTCCATGTCGGCGCAATGACCGTAGAGGTGGACCGGCACAATGGCCTTGGTGTGGGGCGTGATCTTTTTCGCGACGGACTCGGGATCCAGCGTGAACGTTCGCGGATCCACGTCGGCGAAGACTACGGTCGCCCCGGCCAGCGCCGCGGCGTTGGCGGTGGAGGTCCAGCTCAGGGGCGTGGTGATCACTTCGTCGCCCGGCCCGATGCCGCTGGCGACCATGGCGAGCTGCAGGGCCGCGGTGCCGGACGAGACGGCAACGGCGTGCGCGACGCCGATGTAGCTGGCGAAGGCACGCTCGAATTCCTGGGTCCGGGGGCCGCAGCCGGGCGCGCCGGCGCGTAGCACCGCCAGGACCGCCGCCTCTTCCTCCGGCCCGTAGACGGAACCGTGGCCGTACTCCCGGTCGTGGATCAGTGGCATAGAGCCAGGATTTTAGCATTTCGGGGCGTACAGTAAAGAGATGCACCGCTTCCTACTGGGGCTCGCGGCGATGGCGGCGGCCGCGGCTGTGCCGCCGCCGGAATGGGTTCCGGCTAGATGGGACTCCACCGCGCCGCTTGCGCCTCTCGAAGGCACGCCGGTCAACTGCCTGCTGGTGGAGTGGAACGGCGCGCGTGCCGGAGAGCTGCGCGCTTTCGCCGCGGCCGCGGCGGAACGCAACCTCGCTGCCCTGGCGGTGATTCGCCCTGGCGCGGATCCGGCGCCGCCGGCTCGCGCGGCGGCTGAGGCGCGCTTTTCGGGAATCGTTCTCGAAGGCGATTTTCCGCCCCGGACGGCGGACATGGTGCGCGACGTGTTGGCCGGCTCCAAGATTCCCGTCATCGAGATCACGTCGCGCGTGGCGATGCGGCTGGGCGTGGGGCAGCCGGTGGCCGGCACCTACCAGGGACTGTGGGCAGGCATCCAGATTCTGGAGGGCGAGAAAGCCAAAGCCGGTCCCACCGGCGGCGTGTGGATCGACACCAACTCCGGCTTTCTGCGCTCGGCGCGCGCGCTGGGCGGTTCGCAGATCTGGCTCGCCAATCGCCCGCCGGAAGGCAAGGTCTTCAAGGTGGAGCGATATCTGCAAATGATCTGCGACACGGAGATGGCCGGCGGACGCTGGGTGGTGGCGCTGGACCCCGATTTCGCCGCGCGCCTGGCCAATGGCGACGCCGCCGCCCGCGACGGCTGGCGGCGCATGATGCGGTACCTGGCATTCTTCGAATCGCGCGCGGAATGGCGCTCCTGGCAGCCCTTCGGCCGCCTCGCCATCGTGCAGGATACAGACGCCGCCTCGCTGCTCTCGGGCGGCATACTGGATATGATCGCGGTGAAGCACACGCCGGTGCGTCCGGTGCCGCGGACGAAGCTCGCGCCGGGATCGCTGGCGGGTGTCGAGCTTGCCGTCAACGTGGATCCGTCCGCGCTCTCGCAGGAACAGCGCGACATTCTCCGTGCCTTCACCCGCGGGGGCGGCACGTTGCTGAACGCCCCGTCCGGATGGAAAGGCCCGGGACCGGCGTCCGGCAGCATCACGCTGGAGAAGGAAGAGCTGGAACGCCTGGATTCCATCTGGAAGGAAGTGAACTCCATGATCGGCCGCCGCAACCTCGGCGCGCGGCTGTTCAACGTGTCCACCATGCTGTCGAACCTCGTTTCCACGCCGGACGCGAAGGACGTGATCGTCCACCTGGTGAACTACTCCGAGTACCCGGTGGAGAACGTCACCGTCCACCTGCTGGGAGAATTCAAGCGGGCGCGGCTCTACACGCCTGAACGCGGCGAGCGCAAACTGGAAGTCTACAAAACCGAGGAAGGCAGCGGTGTCGACATTGACCAGATCGCCGTCGCGGGCACTTTGAGATTAGACTAAATGCTATGACCCGACGCGAACTGCTCGCAATGGCCGCCGCCGCGGCTCCGGGCTTCGCGTCCACTCCCACGGCGCCGGTCTCCATTGCCCGGTGCAACTCCTACAATGCCGATCTGGTCTCGACGCTGGGGACCATGTTCGACCAGTTGGGCGGCCTCGAACGCATCGTCAAGAACAAGACGGTCACGGTCAAGCTGAACCTCACCGGCGCGCCGTCGTACCGCTTCATGGGGCGGCCGCTGGGCGTCACGCACTACACGCATCCGAAGCTGGTTGGGGCCGCGGCGCACCTGATGGGACGCGCCGGCGCGCGGCGCATCCGCTTCGTCGAAAGCGCCTGGGGCACCGGCGGGCCGCTGGAAGACTACCTCCTCGATTCGGGCTGGAACGTGCGCCAACTCCTTACCGCCGCGCCGGGCGTTGAGTTCGAAAACACCAACGCGCTGGGGAAGGGCAAACGCTATTCGCGGTTCAAAGTGCCTGGCGGCGGCTACGCTTACCCGGCTTACGACCTGAACCACGCGTTTGAGGAAACCGACGTCTTCGTCAGCATGGCCAAGCTGAAGAATCACGAGACGTGCGGCGTCACGCTGTCGCTCAAGAACTGCTTCGGCAATTCCCCGGCGTCCATCTACGGCGACGACGCCGGAGCCGACGAGCCGAACGAGAAGCCCACCAAGGGCCGCGCGAATGTATTCCACTTCGGCAAGCGAGCCCCGTCCAAGTCCGCGCCACCGGAGATCGACCCCGCCTCCAGCCGCCACCCCGGCGATCGCGTGCCGCGCATCGTGGCCGATTTGTGCAAGGCCCGCCCGATCGATCTGGCGATCATCGACGGCGTGGAGTCCGTCGCCGGCGGCGAGGGTCCCTGGATTCAGGGCCTGCGCCTGGTCCAGCCCGGAGTCCTGATCGCCGGCACGAATCCGGTAACCACGGACGCTGTTTCTACCGCCGTGATGGGCTACGATCCGCGCGCCGCCAAGGGCGCCAAGCCGTTCCGCAATTGCGAAAACACCCTGATGCTGGCCGAAAAGCACGGCATCGGGACCACCGATCTCCAGCGGGTCGAAGTCCGCGGCGTTTCCATCGCCGACGCGCTGTACAAATTCGAAGGATAAAATTATCGTGCGCCTGCTTCTTACCGTCCTGCTTCTGGTGTGCGCCCTGGCCGCCCAGAATATCCGCACCACCATGTTCCCTCCCGTGCGCGGCACGCGCGAGATGGTGGGCGCGGCGAACAATTTCGAAGTGGAAGCCGGCTTCCGCCTGCTGACGCAGGGAGGCAACGCCGTGGACGCCGGCGTCGCCACCGCGCTGACCGCCGCGGTGACCGAGCAGGCCCGCTTCGGCCTGGGTGGCGAGATGCCGCTGCTGATCAAGATGAAGAGCAAGCCCGTGGTCGCGGTGAGTGGCGTCGGCGTCGCGCCGGCCCTGGCTACCGTGAGCTACTACCGCAACCGCAAACCCGAGCCCTGGGAGGACCCCAACCGCATGCCGCCGATCCCGGCGCAGGGCATCCTGGCGGCGACCGTTCCCGGGGTGTTCGACGGTTTGATGCTGGCGCTGGAAAAATACGGCACGAAATCGTTCTCAGAGGTAGTTTCGCCGGCCATCGAATACGCCGACGGCTTCCCCATGGGCGAAGAGTTCTCGGCGTTCATCCGCAACAACCGCGGCCTGCTGGCGCTCTGGCCCACGTCGAAAGCGTTCTTCCTGCCCAACGGCGAGGCGCCCCTACGTGGCGAAGTGTTCCGCGAGCCGGCCCTGGCCAAGACGCTGCGCGAGCTGGTGCAGGTAGAGAAAAAGGCCCGCGGCAATCGCGCCCGCAAGATCCGCGCAGTGCGGGATTACTTCTATCAGGGGCCCATCGCCAAAAAGATCGCCGAGTTCTCCGAGCAGAACGGCGGCCTCATCCGCTATGACGACCTGAAGAATTTTCATGCCGAGATCGACGAGCCGCGCACCACCACATACCGGGGCTACACCATCGTCAAACCGGGCTTCTGGACGCAAGGTCCCGTGATGCTGCAGGCGCTCAATCTGCTGGAAGGCTACGACCTGAAAGCAATGGGACACAACTCGCCCGAGTACCTGCACACCGTGGTGGAAGCGGCGAAGCTGGCCTTCGCCGACCGCGACCGCTACTATGGCGATCCGAAGTTCTCGAAGATTCCCGAGCAGATCTTGCTGACGAAAGACTACGCGGCCCAGCGGCGCAAGCTGATCGACCCCGAGCATGCCTCCATGGATCACCGGCCGGGAAGCGTCGGCGACCTGATGCCGGCGCCCTCCACTCTGACCGGCAGCGGCCACAACTCGGTTCAAGACACCACCTGCGTCAACGTGGCGGACAAGTGGGGCAACGTGATCTCCGCCACGCCGAGCGGAGCCTGGCTTCCGTCCGTGATCGCCGGCGACACCGGCATCCCGCTCAGCACGCGGTTGCAGACACTGCTGACCACCGAAGGCCACGCCAACACGCTGGCGCCGGGCAAGCGCCCGCGCGTCACGCTGAGCCCGACCCTCATCCTGAAGGACGGCGAACCGTACCTGGCCATGTCCACGCCGGGTGGAGACAACCAGGACCAGGCCATGCTTCAGGTGTTGCTGAACATCCTCGATTTCGGGATGGCGCCGCAGGAAGCCGTGGAATCCCCGCGCTTCCAGACCGAGCATTTCTATTCGTCGTTCGCCGGACACGAGTTCGTGCCGGGACGGCTGAATATCGAAAACCGCATCCCGCGCGCAACCGTGGAGCGCCTCAACGCGCTGGGGCACCGCGTGCACGTAGCCGGCGAATGGTCGAACGGATCGGCGCCGACGGTGATTCAGATTCTGCCCGGAGTGCTGAATGGCGGCGCCGACCCGCGTCGCTCGCGTTTCATCTTCGGTCGTTGAGGGACAGGCTGAGAGGCGCTATCGGTTGTATTTTGGCGTGACACCGCGCAGGCGCTCCCACACCTGATCGCACGCCGCGACCGTGTCCGAAGACAGCGGACCGTCCTCCAGCGCCTTCAGATTTTCCTGCAACTGCTCCAGTCGCGAGGCGCCGAGGATGACGCAGTCAGTCGGGGTATGGTGTAGCAGCCAGTTCAGCGCCAGGCTGACCGGCGTCCGCCCGGCCTTCTGCGCGATCGCGACCAACGCGTCCACCGCGTCGAAATCCGCGTCGTGCCAGTAACGCCCCAGGTACATCTGGTTGCCGTCGAATCGCGTTCCGGCCAGCGGCGCCTGCCGCTTCTGCTTGCCCGTGACCAAGCCCCCGGCCAGCGGGTTGTAGACCACGGTCGATATCCCGAATTCTTGTGCCATCGGCAGGTATTCATGCTCGATGCCGCGAGCCAGTAGGTTGTACATCGGCTGCGTAACCACAGCCGGCCGGTAGCCGTTTTTCTCGGCGATCCATTGCATTTGGGCCACTTGCCACGCCGCGTAATTGGAACTCGCGGGGTAACGAACCTTGCCCTGACGGACCAGCCGGTCTACGGCGTCGAGCGATTCTTCGAGGGGGACGCCGTAGTCGGGCTGGTGCAAATAATAAAGATCCAGATAGTCCGTCTGCAGACGGCGGAGGCTTTCGTCGATCGCGCGCTCAATGGCGGCCCGGGACAGTCCACTCTGGTCTGGCCCGTCGCCCATTTTCCCGCGAACCTTGCTCGCCAGAATCACCTCGCCGCGCCTTCCCTTCAACAGACGGCCCAGCATCGCCTCGGAAGCCCCCTCGTTATAGATGTTCGCGGTATCGAGAAAATTGATGCTGGCCTCCAGGCACTCGTTCAAAATTCGTTCGGCCGCCGATTCATCCACCTGCGAGCCGAAAGTCATAGTGCCAAAACAGGCACGCGAAACATGCAGTTCGGTATTCCGGAGCGTTCGACTGGGGAGCATGACAGTTCCCATATCATACGTCAGGACAAACTCCGTCCGAACTAAGCGACCCTCTTGCGGCTGCGCGCCGGTGCGGATTCCGACTCGGCGGCATACCGCTGAAGAGCGAGAATCAGACGATTGATTTTCTCTTTTCGAGTGTACAGCCGGGACAGTTGCTCCTCAATCGTACTAATTCTCTGAGGGAGGATATTATCTTTCATTGGATTAGACTAAACGATTAGTGGTAATACGACAATTCCCTACTCTACTGTGCTCTCACGCTAAGGTGTGGGACCTGCGACAACTTAAATGCGGGGGGATGTGCAGCCTTTCAGCACGATATGTCACCTAGAAGTGGAGCACCCGCGGGTACTCGCTATTGGGGGGGACATGGCGATAGGACTCCCATAACGGCCATGCGGTCGCCCGAAGGTGCGGAGCTTAAGGGAAGTACCATTGCACACGTTTCCGCCGATGCGCCCTTGGAGCGGCCGGCGGTATAACGATGACATTGAGGGGATCGGTCCGCTAATTTGGGGGTTAGTCATCGCCTGCTGTGATTAGACGTACCCGCTCCCGAGAGCATCCCGCCAGCTCGACACACGACCGCTTCCGGCTTCATGCGGGTTGGAACCCCCGACGCGCCTGGCGGCCGGCGGTCATTGATGAGCACTTTTGGGTAGCGCCGCGAGAAACTGGGATTCAACGTCCCGCGAGTTCCTTGACCAGATGATAGAGAAATTCCTGCGCCTCGAAGAAGGACTCCACCCGCACCCGCTCGTCGCGGCCATGCCAGCGAACGTCGTCCGGATCCTCGAAGACGCCCGAGACGCCATACGTAGGGATCCCGGCGTTGCGCAGATCGCGTCCGTCGGTGCCGCCGGTGAGCATCACCGGGACGACGGGCACGCCCGGCCAGATCCGGGTGGTGGCGCGCTCCACCGCGGCCAGCAGCGTCGGGTCCAGAGGCGAGGGGCGGCTGAGCTTCGGATCTGCGCGCTGCGTAATGGCGATCTGCGGATCGCGAAGAGTTTTTTCGAGTACCGCGATCACTGCGGCCGGCTGGACGCCGGGCAGTATCCGGCAGTTGACCACGGCGCGCGCCAACTGCGGCAGAGCGTTATCGGCATGCCCGCCGTCCAGGCGCGTGACGACGCAGGTTGTCCGCATAAGCGCGTTGTAATACGGGATGGCGGACAGCCGCCGGGCGGCCTCCGGGTTCCCTTCGGGCCGGGCTACGGCCTTCATGTCAATCGCCGTCGATCCGGCCTCGAGGGCGGCCATGCGTCCGAAGTAAGCTCGGGTGACGTCGTTCAGCTCCACCGAAAATTCGTATTCTTCCAGACGCTGCAGCGCCCGGGCCAGCCGGTAGATGGCGTTGTCGCGCACCGGGATGGAGCTGTGACCGCCCTTATTGCGGATTTCCAGCGTCAGGTTGAGCGCCGCCTTCTCGCTGACCTGCACCTGGTTGAGCAGCCGTTTACCGTTCTTCAACTGTCCGAAACCGCCTTCGTTCAGGCACAGCTCGGCTTCGATCAGGTCGCGGTGGTTTTTGATCAGCCACTCCACGCCATTGTGATCTCCGCCGGATTCCTCGTCGGCGGTCAGGGCTACAATCAGGTCGCGCGTCGGCCGGTAGCCTTCCTTATGGAAGCGGAGGAGATTGGCGATCCAGATAGCGGCCATGCCCTTGTCGTCGCCGGTGCCCCGTCCGTAGAAGAAGCCGTCGCGCTCCAGAAAGCGGAACGGATCGGTGGACCAGTCCTCCCGCCGCGCCTCCACCACGTCCAGGTGAGCCAGCAGCAGCAACGGCTTCGCCCCACCGCTCGCGCCGCGATAGCGGACCACCAGATTTCCCCGATTGGGCACCGGCCCCAGAATTCGCATATCGCCGTCAGGGATTCCGGCGGCGCGCAGCCGGGCCGCCATGGCCTCCGCGGCCGCCGTAGTGTTGCCGGTAGAATGCGTGGTGTCGATTTCGATCAGTTGCCGGAAGATGTCCCGGGCCTGCGCGCGATCCTGCGCGAGGGCGGCCGGGACGATCAGAAGCAGCAGCAGGAACATGGGAGGAATTCTCTCACAACCCCGGTGACACAGGCGTTCTCGCCAGGCGTTCTCGCCTGTGTCCCGACCGGCTCCGCCTCCGCCGCCTGTTATGCTGGCAGCGATGCGCGCTCCGTTTCTTTTTCTTGGTTTGCTAAGCGCTTGGACAGCATGGGCGCAGCCCTTCGACCTGCTGCTGGTCAACGGACGCATCGTGGACGGCACCGGCAACCCCTGGTACCGCGGCGACGTCGGCATCCGCGGCGGCGTCATCCAGTCCATCGGCGACCTTCGCGGCCGTCCCGCCGCCCGGGTGATCGACACTCGCGGCATGGTGATTGCGCCCGGCTTCATCGACATGATGGGCACGGCTAGCGAACCGCTGCTGGAAGATCCCGCGGCCGCCGACAGCAAGCTGCGCCAGGGGATCACGACCATGATGGCCGGCGAAGGCGGCTCAGCCGCGCCCCAGCCCGATGGTTCGCGCTGGCGCACCTTTGCCCAGTACTTCGCGCTTCTGGAAAAACGCGGGCTGCGTATCAACGTGGTGCACAACGTGGGCGCGGCGCAGGTCCGCCGCGTGGTGATCGGCGAGGAGGACCGCGCACCGTCGGCTGCGGAGCTGGCGGCCATGAAGGAGCACGTCGCGCAGGCCATGCGCGACGGTGCGGTTGGGCTCTCCACCGCGCTGATCTATCCGCCCGGCGCCTACGCAAAAACCTCCGAGATCGTGGAACTGGCCAAAGTGGCCGCGCAATACGGCGGTTTCTACTCCACGCACATGCGCAATGAGAGCAACCGCCTGCTCGAAGCCATCCGCGAATCCATCGAGATCGGCGAAAAGGCCGGCCTGCCGGTTCACATCTATCATTTGAAGGCGGCGGGCGAGGCGAACTGGCCGCTGATGCCCAAAGCGATCGCCCTGATTGAGGAGGCGCGCGCGCGGGGATTGGATGTTACCGCCGACATCTATTCCTATATCCGCAACGGAATCGGCCTGGGCTCGTTCATTCATCCGCGCCATTACGCCCACGGCGCCGCCGCGCTGCGGCAGTCGCTGGGGAGCCCGGAAACCCGGCGGGCGCTGCGCAAGGAAATCGAAAGCACTTCGGATTGGGAGAATTGGTACCGCCACGTGGGTTTCAACTGGGACAACGTGCTGGTGGCGCAGATGGCGGGGAAGATCGACAAGCGCTACGAGGGCAAGTCCATAGCCGAAATCGCGAAACTGCGCGGCGGCGACGTCTGGGACACGTTCTTCGACCTGGTCGCTGAAGGCGGCGTGGAAGTCAGTCCGAAAAGCATGAACGAGGAGCAGAAACGCCTCGCGCTGCGGGCCGAGTTCGTCAGCCTCTGCACCGACTCGCCGCCCGCCAATCCCAACACCGCGACCGGCGCCCATCCCCGGGCGTTCGGCAGCTTTGCCCGCGTGCTGGCGAAGTACGTGCGCGAGGAGAAGGTGATCACGCTCGAAGCGGCGGTGCGGAAGATGAGTTCGCTTCCCGCCCACCGGCTGCGGCTGTACGACCGCGGGCTGATCGCCCCCGGCATGGCCGCGGATGTGTTGATCTTCGACCCCGCCAAGGTGCAAGACCGCGCGACATTCGTCTCGCCTCTGTTGTATGCGGAAGGTTTCGAGTACGTTCTGGTCAACGGCGTTCCGGTGATCGATCAGTCGAAAGCCGCCGTCGCGTCGCCCGGCCGCAACCTGAAACCTCCGGCGCGGTGAAAGAGCATCTCGCGCGCCCTCGCATGCTACGATGAAGTAGCTCCTCCGTCCCGAATGGATTTTCTTTCAGGCCTCAATCCCCAGCAGCGTGAAGCGGTGCTCCACGTCGATGGACCGTTACTGATACTCGCCGGCGCCGGCAGCGGCAAGACGCGCGTCATCACCCACCGCATCGCCCACCTGGTGTGCCACCACCGCGTGCCGCCGGCCGCCATCCTCGCGGTTACCTTCACCAACAAAGCGGCCGACGAAATGCGCAAGCGCGTCGCGGCCCTGCTCGGCGAGGAGCACGCCGAAACGCAGCCCCGCGTGTCGACGTTTCACTCCTTTTGCGTCCGGCTGCTGCGCCGCGACGGCGAACCGCTGGCTCGCGTCCGCCCCGGCTTCAAGCGCACCTTCAGCGTCTACGACGACGACGATCAGCTCTCCGTCATCAAGTCCGCCTATAAGAAGCTCGGCCTGGATGAACAGTTCATGAAGTATCGCGCCGCCCTCAGCAACATCAGCGGCGCCAAGAACCGCAACGAAGACCCGGTGCGTATGCACCGCTCGGACAACCCGCAGTTTCAAAAGCTGGCCTCCGTCTTCGACGAGTACGAGAAGACGCTGCGCAACAACAACGCGCTGGACTTCGACGATCTGCTGCTCGAAAGCGTTCGCCTGCTGCGCCACGACGACGAAACGCGCCATGCATGGAACCGCCGGCTAATCTACCTCATGATCGACGAGTATCAGGACACCAACCGCAGCCAGTACGAACTGATCCGCCTGCTGAGCGAGGAGCGCCACAACGTCTGCGTGGTCGGCGACGAGGACCAGTCGATCTATAGCTGGCGCGGCGCCGATATCCGCAACATCCTGGATTTCGAGCGCGACTACCGCGATACAGCGGTCATCCGGCTGGAGCAGAACTACCGTTCGACGAAGAACATCCTGGCCGCAGCCGGCGCCGTGGTCGCCATGAACACCCAGCGCAAGGGCAAGACCCTGTGGACCGCCTCCGGCGCCGGCCCGCGGATCGGCCTGTACTCTGGCCCTGACGGCGAGAACGAAGCGCTGTTCATCGCCGACACCGCCGACAAGTTTCTGAGGCAAAATCCCGACGACCACGTCGCGGTGCTCTACCGGACCAACTCCCAGTCGCGCCAGATCGAGGAAGCTCTGCGCCGCTACGGCCGGAAATACAAGGTGGTGGGCGGATTCAGTTTTTACCAAAGGGCCGAAGTCAAGGACCTCATGGCCTACCTCAAGCTGTCTCAATCCCCTGAGGATTCCGTGAACCTGCTGCGCGTCGTCAACACTCCTGCGAGGGGCATCGGCAAGACGACGGTAGGCGAGATCGAGCAGTTCGCGTCCATCCACGGCCTCACCGCGTGGGCGGCGATCGGGCGGATGCTCGAGGAGAATAGGTTCGCCACGCGCGCCCAGGCCGCGCTCGCGGCCTTCCGGGACACCATCGAGGACCTGGGCAGAACCGCGTCGGCCAGTTCGCTTTCCGAAACGCTGCGATTTATTCTGGAGCGCACCGGCTACAAGCAGACGCTGGAGCGCGAAGCGACGCCGGAAGCCGAGTCGCGGCTCGAAAACCTGAAGGAATTGGTCAGCGCCGCCATCGAAGCCCAGCAGCGCGGCGAGGGCGTGACCGACTTTCTGGATCATGCCGCGCTGGTGTCCGACGCCGACCAGGTGGACGAGCGCGCCCCCGTTAACCTGCTCACGCTCCACAATGCCAAGGGACTGGAGTTCCCGATCGTCTTCCTCGCCGGGCTGGAGGAAGGCTTGTTCCCCCACAGCCGCTCGTTCGAGATCGAGGCGATGATGGAGGAAGAGCGCCGGCTCTGCTACGTCGGCATGACCCGCGCGGAGAAGCGGTTGTATCTCACCTGGGCCCGCTCCCGGCGTCGTTTCGGCAGCTATGAGCCGCAGCGCACCATCAAGTCACGCTTCCTTGACGAGGTGCCCGAAGAGTTGCTGGATAAGCTGAACGCCGACGAGCCGTCGATCCCGCAGGTGGACCTCACGGCGGAGCGCTGGCAGGCGCGCGAGACGGTGAAGCGCAACCTGTACACCGGCAAAACGTACAACTCGCTGGACAACATCTCCCAGTTCTTCGCCGACCGCGGCAAGCCGGTTGCGAATTTCCCCAGGCCCGCCGCCGTGCCGCTTCCGCCGCCTCCGCCGAAACCCGCGCCGAGGCCGCCGTCGAAGGCTTCCGGGACGCGCGTGGGCGCCGAGGTAACCCACCCGAAATACGGGCGCGGCGTAATCGTCCGCCGCGAGGGCGAGGGCGAAGATGCGAAGATTACGGTAAGCTTCCCCGGATACGGACTGAAGAAGCTGGTAGAGAGATTCGCAGGATTAAAGAGCTCATGAACACAACCAAAATCGAAGATAAAACCGAACGCAAGAAGCTGAAGCGGGCTTCCCGCAAGAAGGCTGCCCCGAAGGCCAAGCGGGCTTCCGGCGTAGCGCGCGGATCGATGAAGAAAAAGGTCAAGAAGATCGCCAAGGGCCAGTCCAAGCGGTAATCTCCGGCCACGGCGTTTCCGAGCTACGACGTTGCCAAGCTACGACCGTAAGGGAGTGGTCTTTTAGCACATTCGCAAAACCTAAACGGCCATGTCCTACCTCCGGACGAAGAGCATCGATCAGCTCATCGAAGCCTCGGAAGGGCCCCAGCGCCTGAAGAAATCCCTCGGTGTCTGGAGCCTCACCGCGCTGGGCATCGGCGCCGTCATCGGCTCCGGCATCTTCATTCTCACCGGCACCGCGGCGGCGGGCGAAACCCTGACCGTCCGCTCCATCCTGCATGCCCCCGTGCTCGACCTGCTGCGGCACGGCGCCGACGCCGTATCCACCATCGGCCGACCCGGAGCCGGGCCGGGCATCGCCCTGTCGTTCCTGTTGACGGCCATGGTGTGCGGCCTGGCCGGCCTCTGCTACGCGGAGCTGGCGTCGATGATCCCCGTCGCCGGCAGCGCCTACACCTACGCCTACGCGACGCTGGGCGAAATCATCGCCTGGATCATCGGCTGGGACCTCATCCTGGAGTACGCCGTCTCCAACATGGCCGTGGCCGTCGGATTCTCGGCGTATTTCAAC
>JACXTT010007158.1_pt1 | contig 15790 bp, 16 predicted proteins | sample 9270951 | NCBI WGS metagenome assembly JACXTT01 (sample SAMN15532306, study PRJNA645909) | rock metagenome | isolation source: weathered quartz diorite | place: Puerto Rico | collected 2017-06-21 | reverse complement strand
ACGTAGGTCCAGAGCCACCAGCCGAGCCCTGTTGCGAGCACCGCGCAGAACGTGAGCGCGACGATGAACTCGGGCGCCCAGTCCACCGGCGCGTGCGGCCGCGAGACCAGCGCGAGCGCCAGCAGCCAGCCGAATCCGAAGAGGAGCTGCCACGCGGTGAAGACGAGGGTGTCGGCGCCTCGCGTCGGCCACTTCTTCGAGAACACGGCGGCGAGCGCCCACACCGCGCCGCCCGCGATCGCGAGCAGGCTCGCCTCCAGGCTCGTGAGCTTCCACGGCGCGACGATCAGCACGAGCCCCGCGAAGGCGAGCGCCACCGCGAGCCACTGAGTGCCGCGCATGCGCTCACCGAGCAGGTAATGCGCGAACACGATCATCCAGAACGGCATCGTGAAGACGAGCACCGATGTACGGCCGGTGTCGCCATACAGGAGCGCGAACTGCGTGAGCGCGACGAAGAGCGCGACTTGCAGCGATCCCACGACGAACGCCATGCGATAGCTGCCGAGCCACAGCCCGCGCCCGCGCGCGATGACGACGGCGAAGAGCACCAGCGCGCCGATTCCCACGCGCAGCGCCGCGAAGTCGAACGGATGCGCGTGGCGCAGCCCGATCTTCATCAGCGGCCACGAATAGCCCCAGATGGCGATCATCGCCACGAGCGCGACGAGCGGCGCGGAGCCGGCCTTCTTCACGCGGCCGGCGCTGTCGGCTGGCTGCGGATCTCGAGACGCGGGCCGTCGGGCGAGCCGAGGTGCAGGTCGCCCTTCGCGAGGCTTTCGAGCTGCGCGACGACGAGCGCGTCGAAGCCGCCGCCGGGGGCGCGCGCCGCGTTCACGATCGTCCCGGCGGACTGGTCGCCGAAGCTTGCGCTGTAGACGCTCTGGCCCGGAGCGGGACGATCGCCGCCGGCGAGATGCGCGAGCGCCATGCGCCGCTTCAAGCCGCCGCGGTATTGCGTGCGCGCGACGATCTCCTGCCCGGGATAGCAGCCCTTGGTGAAGCTCACCCCGCCGACGAGATCGAAGTTCGCCATCTGCGGCACGAAGGCCTCCTGCGTGGCGGCGACGATCGTCGGGATGCCCGCCTGGATCGACGTCCACTCCCATTCCTCGGCGCCGGCACGCGCCTCGGCGCTCGAGAGCAGGTCCCACATCGCGGGCGCGGCCTTCGCCGGTACGAGCGCCACGAAGCGATCGTCGCCGAGCGCAATGCAGATGGCGCCGTCCTTCTCCACCGATTCCAGCCTCGCGGGCGTCGTCCCCCAGCGGCCCGCAACGCTCGCGGCTGCGTTGTCGCCCGCGATGCCGATGCGCGCGTAGAGCTCGCTCTCGTCCACGACCTTCACTTTCGAACGGAGCACGTACATCGTGAGGCGCCTGGCGATGGCGGGCGCGATTTCGGCCGGGAGCATCAGCAGGAACTGGTCGCGCGTGCGCAGCAACAGGAACGTGGCGAGGAGCCTGCCCTTGGGCGAGCACCAGCCGTTCCACTGCGCATGGCCCACCGCGAGCGACTCGACATCGTTGGTGAACTGAGCGTGGAGAAAAGATGCCGCGTCGTCCCCCGTCACGCCGATGAGCGCGTTATGGGAGAGGTCGGCAACCAGTTCGGATCGCATGACTGATATCAAGTATAGCGAGGCGCCCGTCGAGGTCGCGCTCGCGCCTTCGCGTGCGGGCGTATGGATCGTGGCATCGATGGCGCTCGCGACGTTCGCCGTCGTCTTCGCCACGCCCGGGCCGCCGCTCGCTCGCATCGCGATCGCCGCCGCGGTCGCCTGGGCCGCGCTCGATGCCGCGCACGTCGTCGCCCTGCATCGGGGCCGGCGCGGGGCGCGCCGTGCGATCGTGACGATGGCGGGCGAGATTCATCTGTGCACCGACGCGGACGACTGGCGTACCGGAGTCGTGCGCCAGGGCTCGTTCGTGGCTCCTTGGCTCACGATCATCCGCTGGCGCGCGCCCGCTCACCGCTTCGACCGGACGGTCCTCATCCTTCCCGACATGCTCCCAGAGCCCGACTTCCGGCGCCTTCGCGTGCTGCTGCGTTTCGGTTTGTAACGGCGCGCTGCGCCGGCCGCGCCGGATGCTACCCTTTGCGCCTTGACCCCGTTTCCCCGAGGACTCCAATGACGTTCCGGACCCTGGCGGCCGCCCTTGCCGCGGCCGCGGCCTTCGTCACATCCGCCGCGCAGATGAGCTATCCGCCCGCGGCGAAGAAGGCGGTCACCGACACGTACTACGGCGAGAAGGTCGCCGACGACTACCGCTGGCTCGAGAACGGCGCCGATCCGGCCGTCAAGGCGTGGAGCCAGGAGCAGCTCAATGTCACGCGCCAGGTGCTCGACGCCGTGCCGTTGCGCGCCGAGCTCGCGAAGCGCTTCAAGGAGCTCTACGAGAGCTCGCCGGCGCGCCATTTCGATTTCGTCGACCGCGGCCAGCTCTTCGCGATGAAGCGCCAGCCGCCGAAGAACCAGCCGATGCTGGTCGCCATGAAGTCGCCCGCCGACGTCGCCGCGGAGACGGTGCTCGTCGACCCGAACACGCTGAACGCGAAAGGCACGACGGCGATCGACTGGTACGTGCCTTCGCTTGACGGCCGTTACGTCGCCGTGTGCCTCTCGGAAAACGGCAGCGAGGACGGAACGGTGCACGTGTTCGACACGAAGACGGCCGCGGAGACCGGCGACCTCGTGCCGCGCGCGCAGTATCCGACCGGCGGCGGCAGCCTCGAATGGGACGAGAAGGGCACGGGCTTCTACTACACGCGCTATCCGCAGGGGAAAGAGCGCTCGGGCGAGGACGTCAACTTCTACCAGCAGGTGTACTTCCACAAGCTGGGCACGCCGGCGTCGAAGGACACCTACGTCATCGGCAAGGAGTTTCCGCGCATCGCGGAGACGTTCCTGCGCGCGACCCGCGATGGCAAGTACCTGCTCGCAGCCGTGGCGAACGGCGACGGCGGCGAGTTCGCCTACTACCTGCGCGGCCCGAACGGCAAGTGGACCAAGGTCGCCGGCTACGCCGACAAGATCCGCCGCATGGTGCCGGGGCGTGATGGGCGGCTGTACGCGCTGTCGCTGAAGGGCTCGCCGCGCGGGAAAGTGCTAGCGATGCCGCTCGACAAGCCCGAGCTCGCGAAGGCCGCCGTGCTGGTTCCCGAGGGCGAGGGCACGGTCGTGGAGATCGCGCCCGCGCAGGATCGCATCTATGTCGACTACATGGTCGGCGGCCCGTCGGTCGTGCGCGTCTTCAAGCTCGACGGCAAGCCCTATCCCCCGGTCCCGACGGAATCGATCGCGGCCGTCAATGTTGCGGCGGTGCTCGACAACGGCGAGGTCCTCTTCGACATCCAGAGCTACGTGACGCCACCCACGGTCTACCTCTACGGTCCGAAGGCGGCGAAATACGAGAGGACGCAGCTCGTCGGCAGGTACGGCGTGAGCTTCGAGGACGCGGAGGTGGTGCGCGACATGGCGACCTCGAAGGACGGCACGAAGGTGCCGGTGAACATCATCATGAAGAAGGGCGCGAAGCTCGACGGCTCGAATCCCACGATCCTCTACGGCTACGGCGGCTACGGCGTGAATCTCACGCCGTACTTCTCGCTCGCCAACCGCGTGTGGCTCGATCACGGTGGCGTCATGGTGATCGCGAACCTGCGCGGCGGCGGCGAGTTCGGCGAGGCGTGGCACCTCGCGGGCAACCTCACGAAGAAGCAGAACGTCTTCGACGACATGATCGCGGCGGCCGAGCACCTCATCCAGCGCGGCTACACGAAGTCCGAGAAGCTCGCGGTGATGGGCGGGAGTAACGGCGGGCTCCTCATGGGAGCGGTGCTCACGCAGCGGCCCGATCTCTTCCGCGCGGTCGTGAGCGACGTCGGCATCTACGACATGCTTCGCGTCGAGACCACGCCCAACGGCGCGTTCAACGTCACCGAGTTCGGCACGGTCAAGGATCCGGCGCAGTACAAGGCGCTGCGCGCGTATTCGCCTTACCACCATGTCAAGGACGGCACGGCGTATCCGGCGGTGCTCATGATGACGGGCGAGAACGACGGCCGCGTCGATCCGTACAACTCCCGCAAGATGGCGGCGCGCCTGCAAGCGGCGAACGCATCGGACCGCCCGATCCTGCTGCGCATCAGCATGGACACGGGCCACGGCATCGGCACGAGCCTCTCCAACCGCGTGGCCGAAGAAGCCGACCGCTACGCGTTCCTGATAAGCCAGCTCGGCATGCAGTGATCCACGGCTCTCGACCGCGTCGCCGCGCGCTCAAGGTCGCCGAGCGCTCCGGATTCATCGTCTATCGAAAGAATCTCGCATGAGCGACTTCGAAGCCAACAAGAAGACCGCGATGGCGTTCTACGACCTCGCGTTCAACCAGAGCAAGCCGCGCGAGGCGATCGAGCGCTACACGGGCGACACCTACATTCAGCACAATCCCGAGGTCGCCGACGGCAAGGAAGCGTTCATCGCCTATTTCGAGCAGATGGCGCGCGACTATCCGGGCAAGCGGGTGATCTTCAAGCGCGCGATCGCGGAGGGGAGCCTGGTCGTGCTGCACTGCCACCAGGAATTCCCGACGTACAAGGACAAGGACTGGGCGGGTATCGACATCTTCCGCATCGATCGCGACGGGAAGATCGTCGAGCATTGGGACGTGCTGCAGATCGTCCCGCGGCAGCAGGCGCACGCGAACACAATGTTCTAGACGGCCATGAGCGAATGGACGGTGCGGCGCGCCGGGAAGGTCGACGACGCGCTCGTCGACGGGCTCGCGGATGTGCTGATGGACTGCGTCGAGAGCGACGCGTCGGTGAGCTTCATGCATCCGCTCACGCGTGAGCGCGCGCTCTCTTTTTGGCGACACGTGGGCGACGGGGTCGCGGCCGGCGAGCGCATCCTGCTGGTCGCCTCCGATGATCACGGCTTGTGCGGCACGGTGCAGCTCGTGTTTCCCTCGTCTGAGAACCAGCCGCATCGGGCCGACGTCTCGAAGATGCTCGTGCATCGGCGGGCGCGGCGGAAAGGGCTTGGCGCGGCGTTGATGCGTAACGCCGAAGCCGCGGCCCGCGACGCCGGCCGCACGCTCCTCGTGCTCGACACCGCGAGCGAGGACGCGAAGCGCCTCTACGAGCGCCTCGGCTGGATCCGCGTGGGGACCGTCCCCGACTACGCGCTCCTGCCGCGCGGCGGGTACTGCGATACTGTCTTCTACTACCGCAAGCTCGACTGATCTCATCGGGAGCAAGCCGATGTACAACCCCAAGCACTTCGAGGAGCACGACACCGCGGTTCTCCACGCCCTCATCCGGTCGCACCCGTTGAGCACCTGGGTGACGGTCGCGGAGGGCGAGCTCGTCGCGAACCACATTCCGTTCCTCGTCGACCCGTCGCGCGGCGAGCACGGCACGCTCGTCGGCCACGTCGCGCGCGCCAATCCGGTGTGGAAGTCGTTCTCGAAGGACGTGCCGTCGCTCGTGGTCTTCCAGGGGCCCGAGGGTTATATCTCCCCCTCGTTCTATCAGTCCAAGAAGGAGCACGGCAAGGTCGTGCCGACGTGGAACTACGCGGTCGTGCACGCCTACGGCACGCCGCGCGCGATCGACGATGCGGCGTGGCTGCGCGCCCACGTGAGCGCGATGACGGACTTGCAGGAGTCGCGCCATCCGCCGGCCGCATGGAAAGTGACAGATGCGCCGGCCGACTTCATCGAGAGCATGGTGAAGATGATCGTCGGCATCGAGATCCCGATCGCGCGCGTGCAGGGCAAGTGGAAGATGAGCCAGAACCGCGCGATGCCCGACCGGCTCGGTACGGTCACGGGATTGAAGAAAAGAGGCGACGAGGAAATGGCAACTCTCGTGGAGCGACTCGCGTCCAGGTAGCTCCATGGCATCGGATCGCATCCACAAGGAAATCCTGCTGAGCTCCGCGCTCGCGCGCGTCTGGCATGCGATCGGCGATTCGCAGGCGTTCGGCAGCTGGTTCGGCGTTGCGCTCGAGGCGCCGTTCATCGCGGGCAAGCGGTTGAAGGCGAAGATCGTTCCGACGACGGTCGACGAAGAAGTCGCGAGGCAGCAGAAGCCCTACGAGGGGAAGACCTTCGACCTCTTCATCGAACGCGTCGAGCCGATGAAGCGCCTCGCGTTTCGTTGGCATCCGTACGCGGTCGAGCCCGGCGTCGACTATTCGGACGAGCCCACGACGCTCGTCACGTTCGAGCTGAAGGAAGTGCCGGGCGGCACGCAGCTCACCGTGACCGAAACCGGCTTCGACCAGATTCCGCTCGAGCGCCGGGCGAAGGCATTCGAGATGAACGAGGCCGGCTGGGGCATGCAGATGCGTCTCATCGAGAAGTATCTCGAGAGACACTCGGGATGACGCGCTACTCGTCCACCTCGCGCTGATGCCGCACGGCGAGCACGACCACCTCGTCGTCGGCCGGCCGGAAGCTGTATTGCGCGAGATAGCCCGACCGCCCGCGAAAGATCACGAGCTCGCGCCGGTTGACGTCGATCGGGCGGCCAATGAGCGGGTAGGTGGCGAGCACCTTGAGAGCATCCAGAATCAGCGGGATCGTCTCGGCCGCAGCGGGTGGATCCGATTCGCGCAGGAAACTCGCGAGCCGCTCCAGGTCTCGTAGTGCTGCGGGTGCGAGCCGAAGCCTGGCCAAGCGTCAGGTGTTCTTGCGAGCCGCCTTGACGGGTTTGGGCCGGCGAGGCTTCCTGCCCGCGGCGATTCCCAGGATGTACTGCTCCACGTCTTCCATCGCATAGGCGATGCCCGTCCGCTCGTACTCGCGCATCGCGGCGGCGCCTGCCGAAAGATAGTCGCGGCGGCGGTCGGCGCGATCGGCCTTCTCCTTCAACGCCTCCAGCATGTACGCGTGCGGCGACTTGCCCTCAGCCTCGGCTTGCGCGGCGAGCCGCGCGCGCAAATCGTCGGGCACTTTCAACGTCGTCGGCGTCGCCATGGTCCTACCAAGGTAATACCACGGCTCCCCATTGTCAAGACTGCTATAATTTCGCGATGAATCCGCAAGATGCGCCGGCGCAGCAGGTTCTGACGCTGCCGGGCGCGGTTGCGCTTTCTCCCTTCCGCGTCGAAAAGCTCCTCGCATCGCTCCGTGGCCGCGCCGGCAAGACGGCGATCGACACGCGCTTCGTGCATTTCGCCGCGATCGCCGAGCCGCTCGACGCGCGCGAGACGCAGGTCCTCGAAAAACTGCTCACCTACGGCACTCCCGCGCGCGGCGAGCCGCAGGGCAAGCTCCTGCTCGTCCTGCCGCGCTTCGGCACCGTGTCGCCGTGGTCGTCGAAGGCGACCGACATCGCGCACAACTGCGGGCTTTCGAAGGTCATCCGCATCGAACGCGGCGTCGCCTGCTACGTGACGGAGCGCGACCCGGCTCTGGAAGCCGCGATCCACGACCGCATGACCGAGACGGTCGTCACCGATCTCGCCGATGCCCACAAGCTCTTCGCGCACGCGAAGCCCCGGCCGCTTTCGATCGTCGATGTCCTCGCCGGCGGGCGGCGCGCCCTCGAAACCGCGAATGAATCGATGGGCCTCGCGCTCGCGCCCGACGAGGTCGATTACCTCCTCGCCAACTTCACGAAGCTCGGACGCAATCCCACGGACGTCGAGCTGATGATGTTCGCGCAGGCGAATTCCGAGCACTGCCGCCACAAGATCTTCAACGCCACGTGGACGATCGACGGCGTGCGCCAGGACCGGTCGCTCTTCCAGATGATCCGCAACACGCACGCGGCGCATCCGGAAGGCACGGTCGTCGCGTACTCGGACAATTCCGCGGTGATGGAAGGCGCCGAGATCCAGCGCTTCTTCGCCGACGCCTCGCACGCGTGGAAGTACCGCGACGATCGCACGCACATCCTGATGAAGGTCGAGACGCACAACCACCCGACCGCCATCGCGCCGCATCCGGGCGCGGGCACGGGCGCGGGCGGCGAGATCCGCGACGAGGGTGCGACCGGCACGGGCGCGAAGCCGAAGGCGGGCCTCACGGGATTCTCGGTGTCGAACCTCGAGATTCCGGGCGCGCGGCAGCCGTGGGAACGCGAGTACGGGCGACCCTCGCGCATCGCCTCGCCGCTCTCGATCATGATCGAGGGCCCCATCGGTGGCGCCGCATTCAACAACGAGTTCGGGCGGCCGAACCTCGCCGGCTACTTCCGCACCTTCGAGCTCGAGTACGCGGGCGAAGTGCGCGGCTACCACAAGCCGATCATGCTCGCGGGCGGCATCGGCAACATCTCCGCCGCGCACACGCACAAGCACGCGCTCGACAAGCGCACGGTCTTCGTGCAGCTCGGCGGCCCCGGCTTCCTCATCGGCATGGGCGGGGGCGCTGCGTCGTCGATGGCCTCGGGCGCGAACATCGAGGCGCTCGACTTCGATTCGGTGCAGCGCGCGAACGCCGAGATGCAGCGCCGTTGCCAGGAAGTGATCGATGCCTGCTGGGCGATGGGCGATCGCAATCCGATCCTCTCGATCCACGACGTCGGCGCCGGCGGGCTCTCGAACGCGCTGCCGGAGCTCGCGCATTCGGGCGGCGTCGGCGCACGGCTCGACCTGCGAAGGATTCCGGTCGAGGAACCGGGAATGACGCCGATGCAGGTGTGGTCGAACGAAGCACAGGAGCGCTACGTGCTCGCGCTCGGCGAGGACCGGCTGGAGGAATTCCGCGCGCTCTGCGAGCGCGAGCGCTGTCCGTTCGCGGTGATCGGCCACGCGGGCGACGATCACGCGCTCGTGGTCGACGATCCGCTCTTCAAGAATCGCCCCGTCGACGTTCCGCTCGAGGTGATCCTCGGCAAGCCGCCGCGCATGCATCGCGATGTGCAGCGGCGCGTGGCACGACCGAAGCCCTTCGCGCTGGGTGCGATCGAGCTACGCGACGCGGCCTATCGCGTCTTGCGCTTGCCGAGCGTGGCCGACAAGACCTTTCTCGTTACCATCGGCGATCGCACGGTCGGCGGCATGTGCGTGCGCGACCAGATGGTCGGGCCGTGGCAGGTGCCGGTCGCCGATTGCGCCGTCACCGCGATGGGTTACGCGACGTATCGCGGCGAGGCGATGGCGATCGGCGAGCGCACGCCGCTCGCGCTGATTGACGGGCCGGCGTCTGGCCGCATGGCGGTGGGCGAGGCGATCACGAACATCGCGGCGGCCGCGATCGAGCGTATCGGCCAGGTCAAGCTCTCGGCGAACTGGATGTGCGCCGCGGGCCACCCCGGCGAAGACGCCGCGCTCTTCGATACGGTGCAGGCGGTCGGCATGGAGCTGTGTCCGGCGCTCGGAGTGGCGATTCCCGTCGGCAAGGACTCGATGTCGATGCGCACGACATGGCGTGACGGCGCGCGCGAGAAAGCGGTGACCGCGCCGCTGTCGCTCATCGTTTCCGCTTTCGCGCCGGTCGCCGACGTCCGCCGCTCGCTCACGCCGCAGCTTCGGCTCGACGGCGACACGGAGCTCGTGCTCGTCGATCTCGGCGCCGGAAAGAACCGCCTCGGCGGCTCGGCGCTCGCGCAGGTGCACGGCGCCGTCGGCGACACCGCGCCGGATCTCGACGATCCGAAGAAGCTCGTCGCCTTCTTCGAGGCGATCCAGCAGCTCAACGCCGACGGCCGCATTCTCGCGTATCACGACCGCTCCGACGGAGGGCTCTTCGCGACGTTGTGCGAGATGGCGTTCGCCGGCCGTGCGGGCGTCACCGTCTATCTCGACAACCTTGCCTTCGACCAGAAGCAGCTCGACGTGAACGGCCACGAGCGCCAGACGGACGTGCTCGCCGGCAATCTCGAGGAACGCATCCTCGCGACGCTCTTCAACGAGGAGCTAGGCGCGGTGCTGCAGGTGCGCAAGTCCGAGCGCGCCGCCGTGATGCAGCGGCTCCGGGATGCCGGGCTCTCCGCGCAATCGCAGGTGATCGGCCATCCCAATCGCGACGGCGAGATCCGCTTCGTCGTGAACGGCAAGCGCATCTTCGCGGAGAAGCGTTCGGCGCTGCATCGCGCATGGTCGGAGGTCACGCACCACATCCAGCGCCTGCGCGACAACCCGGTGTGCGCCGACCAGGAATACGATCGCATCCTCGACGAGGGCGATCCGGGCCTGACGCCGCTCCTCACGTTCGATCCGGCCGAGGATGTCGCGGCGCCGTTCCTGAATCTCGGTGCGCGCCCGAAAGTCGCCGTGCTGCGCGAGCAGGGCGTGAATGGACAGATGGAGATGGCGGCTTCCCTCGATCGCGCGGGCTTCGAGGCGATCGACGTGCACATGACCGACATCATCGGCGCTCGCGTGACGCTCGCCGATTTCGACGGATTCGCGGCGTGTGGCGGCTTCAGCTATGGCGACGTGCTCGGCGCGGGCGAGGGGTGGGCGAAGTCGATCCTCTTCAATTCACGCGCGCGCGACGAGTTCGAGGCGTTCTTTAGGCGCGACGACTCGTTCGCCCTCGGCGCCTGCAACGGCTGCCAGATGATGTCGAACCTGAAGTCGATCATCCCCGGCGCGGAGAACTGGCCGCACTTCGAGCGCAACGCCTCGGAGCAGTACGAGGCGCGAGTCGCGCTAGTGGAGATGCAGAAATCGCCGTCGATCTTCTTCGCCGGCATGGAAGGCAGCCGCATCCCGATCGCGACGGCGCACGGCGAGGGCCGCGCGGTGTTCGCGAATCAAATGGCGATGGATGCGTGCAGGTATCTCGTCGCCGCGCGCTTCGTCGACAACCGCGGCAAGGTCACGGAGACCTATCCGTACAATCCGAACGGTTCGCCGCAGGGTATTTGCTCGGTCACGACGCCCAACGGCCGCTTCACCATCCTCATGCCGCACCCCGAGCGCGTCTTCCGCTCGATCCTGCTCTCCTGGCACCCCTCCGACTGGCCCGAAGATTCGCCGTGGATGCGGATGTTCAGGAACGCGCGCGCCTGGCTCGACTGATCACTCGACCTTCAGCGTCGCCTTCATGTTGGGATGCAGGGTGCAGATGTAGGCGAGCTCGCCTTTCTTGTTGACGCGGTAGACCAATTGCGCATTCGGCTTGATCTCGCTGGAATCGGACGATCCCTTGGCGGTCACCGTGTGCGGGAAGATGTCCTTGTTTACCCACGTGATCCAGTCGCCCTTTTTCACGGTGATCGTCGCGGGCTCGAAGCGCATGTTTTCGATCGCCACCGTGTGCTTCTTCGGCTCGGCGGCGAGGGCGCCGGAGACCGCCATGGCGAACGCTGTGGCGGCCCCCGCCAATTGCATCGACAGGCGCATCGGCGCGATTACTTCTTGCCGAGCTCGGCCTGCACGTGCTTCGCGTGCTGCAGGTGCCCGTCGATCGCCGGGCGCACCTTCTCGATCAGCGCCTTCAGCTCCGCGTTCTTCGCGTTCGGGATCAGGACCTTGTCGATCGCGTCGAGAACCGCCACGTGGTACGTCACTTCCTGGTCGACGTAGGCTTTGTCGAACGCGTCGCCCTTCAGCGTCTTCAGCTTCTTCACGTTCGCGTCGCCGCCAGCTTTCAGGCTCTGGCTCGTCGCGTTGTCCTCCGGCTTCACCTTGAGCTTCGTGGCGAGCGCGACCGCCTGCTTGTTGACGGCGGTGTGGTCGGTCACCATCTGCTTGCCGAACGCCTTCACGTCGGCGCGCTTCGCCTGCTTCTGGGCGAGCTTGCCGGCGTCGATGTCGACCTGGTTGGCGGTAACCACGATGTGCGCGATCTGCGCGTCGTTCGGCGCCTGGGCGTAGGCCGCGCCGGCGGCTGCGAGGAGCGCCACCAACAGCATTCTTCCTGCATTCATTTTTTCATCTCCTGGTAAAAGGGCCGATCGGCCCTGCCCCCCATTGGATGAAACGTGGCGTTAGCGCGTTCCCGCCTTCCTCAGCCACGCGGAGCGAACGAGGTCCTTGACCACCCCCGGCGTCGCGGAAGCCAGGCGGATGCGAATGCCGCGAACCTTTCCGCCCCAGAAGAGTTTCTCGACGAACTCGGGATACAGCTCGACCGCCTGCTCGCGAGAATCATCGTCGACGAAGACGTGGACGTGCTTCCCGTCCGGAGGCGCCGTGGCGAAGATCTTTCCACGTACCCGGAACGACGAATACTCGTGATGCGGCTCCTCGGTGACGTCGGGCAGCGCGAGCGCAAAGCGGCGAACGTCTGCGAGCTTCAACCGCGTCAGCACCCCGACGTGCACTTGCCGTTGGCGTCGAACTCCATCGTCTTGCCCGACAGCGGAACGTGCACCGGGACGTGGGTCGCCTTGATGAAGGCTTCCGTCTTCGTGCCCGCGCGCACCTTGCCGCCTTCGGTGCCTGCTTCGTTCGCGTGCGACGCGATCACCGAATTCGGCTTCACGAGATCGTTGATCACGTAGGCCGCTTCCGCGGGTCCCGTCGAGAAGCCGTCGCCGATGTTCATCACCACGAGCTTCGCGTGGTAGTAGCCGCGCACGATGTCTTCCTGATCCGCGGTGTGGCCGGTGTCGCCCGAAAGATAGGCCACGAGGCCATTGCTGAACTTGAGGACATAGCCCGTCGCGAGGCCAACGTCGCCCCAGATTCCCGCAGCCTTCATGGCGGCCCCAAGGTCGCCGCCGATGTAGTCGGGGTCGAGGCCGTTGCTGTGCAGCGCGTGCACCGTGGCGATCTTCACGCCGCCCACGGTCACGCTGCCGCCGAAGCGCGCGAGCTTCACGTTGGCCGGATCGCCCCCGAGCGCTTTGAGCTTGGCCTGGAAGAACTGCGGCATGTCGCTGCCCACGACGATGGTCGACTTCTTGGCGAGCGCGATGTTGACCGCGTTGGAGTTGGGAATGTCGGAGACCGAGAAATCCGGCGCGGCGCAGGTGCCCGCGCCGATCGCCTTGGTGTGCGCGTTACCCAAATGGTCGCCGTGGGTGTGCGTGACGAGGACGATGTCGATCTTGCCCAGGCGCGGGTCGCTTCCGCCCATGACGGTGCGGCCGGGGTCGTAGAGCACGCGGGTCCCGTTCGGATCCTCGAAGACGAGCGCGCGGTCCTGCGCGCAGAACTCGCCGTCGAAGCCGCCGAGCGGCGTGACTTTCACGGTCTGCGCGAGCGCCGCGGTGGATAGCAGCGCGGCGGCGCCCAGCAGTGCGATGGGACTGAAACGGTGGGTCATGGTCGTTCTCCTCTTGTTGGAACCGTGGCGTTGGCGAAGCCCGCGCCGTCGAGCGCGCGGCGCACCGTGCCGTCGGTCTTCGCCTCCTCGATGAATCGGGCCGCCCACGCGAGCGCCGCGGGGCGGTTCTTGGGCACGGCGACGACGACTCCGGTCGACGCGATGTTGTCGTCGAGAACACGCGTGCCGGGCAGTTTCTTCCCGACGTCGTTGAGCGCTTCGCGCCCCATGGCGAGCGCATCGACGCGCTGCGCGGAGAATTGCGCGATCGCGTCCTCCGCCTTCGGAAACAGGGCGAGCGATGCGTGCTTGAGCGACGCCTTGAGCGCGCGCGAAACGCTCGTCCCTTCGATGGCGCCGACCTTGAGGCCCGCGCGGTCGATGTCGGCCTTGCGGCGGATATCCGAGCCGGCGCGCACCATGAGGGTGGTCTCGTAGACGACGTACGCGGGGCCGGTGTCGACGAACTTGTCGCGCTCCGGGTCGTGCGGCATGAACGAGATGTCCCAGGCGTCCTTCGAAGCGGCGGCGGTGATCTCGCCGGAGTTCGGATATTCGACGAGCTTCACCGGGACGCCGAGCTTCGCGGCCGCGGCCTTGCCCAGCTCGACCGTCACACCGCGCGGATTGCCCGAAGCGTCGTGCACCGCCCAGAAAGCCGAGGGCGACGGCCCGACGCCGATCGCGACGCGAAGCGCACCGGTGGGCGCGACGTCGGTCATGGCGGACGGCGCGGCCGCGCACGCAGCGAGCGCCATCATCGCGACGGGAGCGAGCCTCCTCATGCGGCATCCCCTCACCAATCCCAGGGGCGCAGGATGCCACATGCCACGAAATCTCGTGCGCTGGGCCGCTGGCCTCTATCCTGTCCTCAGAGCTGAAATCACGTATTTGGGTGGTTAGTCATTGAATGATGAGGGACGGCTAGTGACCAGAGACAACGTATTCATAGGGGTGCTGGCGGGCCCTTTGGAATCCGATACTTACTGATACTTGGCTGTGAATCGCTCGCGCGATTCACAAACTCCTGTGCCAGCGAAAGAAGCGGTCGATCGTTCCCTCTGCAAGCGCTCTTGGAGAATCAACTGGTAACCCCAGTTCATCTCGGATAGTGCGTGCCAAGGCCTTGTGTGCCCAAGGATACAACTGGTGCTTCAATACAAGAACGAACCCGCCAGCATCGATGACTTCCTTGATCCACGGCTTCGGTAGCATTCGGGCCACAAACAGCGGACGAAGACCTAAGTACACGCACATCCTTAGCTTCGCTTCTAGCTCGGTGTGGTCCATGTAACCAAGAGTGTTCTTTACCTCCGTTCCGTACGAAATCCCGTCGCGCTCAAACACAAAGTCGAAGTCATGACTCGTGTCCGGCCATGTCTTGCCTCGATGGGTTCTAGTCTCGCGACCAGTAAGAACAAACTGCCTTCTCGCAAGCCCTTCTAGAACCATTACTTCGCCCTGCAGACCTAGCGCTGCCCCGATATTTGGATCGGCATAGGCTTCAACAAGCTCGACGACTCTTCCAGCATCTCGACGATAGTAGCGGTGACTCTTGTGCCACAAGAGATTTATCGAACCGCCGGTCTTGAGTCGTCGTACTTCCGTCTTCAACACACTACGACTCACGAAGTCTCGCAGCACCCGATTCGTGATCCAGTGGAACCACTTGTCTTCAAACCGCACTTCCAACTGACGCGAGAAGAAGACCGTTTGGCGATGCGATTTCAGAAACTTAGCAATATCCTGCTCAGCCTCCTCTTGCTTTGGGTCAGGAAGCTGATTGTCGTGATCAGGTTGCTCGTGAAAATCGCGCACGGACCGACCCGTTTTGGACGACCCACAAATCCTTATTCTTCGACACTAATGTGTGCATGCAGCATCTAGAATCCCAAATTTGACGATTCAGCAAGCGGCAAGAAGCCGAATCGAGGGTAGGGTATACGGGATCGTGGCCAAGCCGCCCAGGCCCCGGACGATCGCGGCAATAGCCGCTAATCCTCGTCGCGAAGCGGCCGGGGGAATTCGTCCTCGTCGAGGAGTGCATGGCGAATCGCGCGGCGCAGGCTCGCCTCCTCGGCTTCACGTTGCGAGCCGAGGCCGACGACGATGAGGGGAAAGGCGAGAATGCCGAGGACCGTCACGAGCGGCACCAGGAACTTGATCGCAGCGGGCTCGTCGGCCGAGAGGATCGTCCAGGCGCTCGACACGAGCAACATCGTGAGCACGAAGGAGCTCGCGATGAGGAAGCGGCGGATCGAAGGTGCGGGGCGGCTTTGCACCTCCGCGCGCAATCCCTCGACGCCATCGGCCCACGTCACTTCGATGATCGATAGGCGCGGCTTGCGCGTCTCGATTGCTCCGGCGAGGCGAGCTTCGGATTCGACGCGCGGATGGTGCGTGGCGAAGCTCTCGGTCCTGGTCTCGACCAGCGCCGTCGCAACGCGGCGCACTTCCGAGCGCATCGGTTAGCGCGGTTTCACGCGTTCCCACATCGTGTCGGGAATGCGGTAGTCCGGATGCGCACGGCGGAATTGATCGAGCGCCTTGTCGGCTTCCGCGTCGCGGCCTCGGGCGCGCAACGTCGCGATGCGTTCGAGCTCTGTTTCCTC
>JACXTT010007157.1_pt1 | contig 15791 bp, 12 predicted proteins | sample 9270951 | NCBI WGS metagenome assembly JACXTT01 (sample SAMN15532306, study PRJNA645909) | rock metagenome | isolation source: weathered quartz diorite | place: Puerto Rico | collected 2017-06-21 | reverse complement strand
GGTCGATCTGCTCGTGCCGGTCCCCCCGCCGGAGCGGCGCAAGGGCTCGATCGTGCCGGGCGCGGTGACGCTCGCGCTCGGCGGCGCGGGGCTCGTGGTCGGAGCCGTCACTGGCGGTATCGCCTTGTCGCGCCAGGCCGACGTGCGGAGCCGCTGCAACGGCGGCGAATGCCTCGCGAGCGACGAGCCCCTGGCGAAGAGCGCCGGCAACCTGTCGCACGCGTCGACCGCCGGATTCGTCGCCGGCGGCGCGCTCGCGGCGATCGGCATCGCCCTGGTCGTGACGCGCCCCGGCGGAGGCGCCGCGGCCGCGTTCGTGTCGCCGAGCAGCCGCGGCGCGAATCTGGCGCTCGTCCTCGCCTTCTGACGTCGATTCAGTGATTGACCACGCAGCCGGCGAGCAGGGCCTGCTTCACCGCCTCGGCGCCCTGGACTGTGCCCGGCAGGCCGTGCGGCGTGGCCGGGACCACCACCTCGGACTTCTTGCTGGTGATGGCCAGCTCGTAAGCCTTGCCGAGGGGCATCGCCTCGCTGCAGTCCTGCGCGCCGAAGAGGAAGCGCACCTCGGTTTGCGGATAGTCATAATCGCTCGACGGGCTCACGACGCTATCGTCATACCACGCGGCGGCGTTGGCCTTGTTCTTGTTCTGGCAGTCCTTTACCACGTTGGGGTCGCCGTAGAGGCTATCCATGAACGCGGGCACCGGCCCGGCGTAGCCGCAGCTCGAGCCGCCGCACACCGCCAGCTGCGGGCACTCGGCCGCCCACGTCGGATCAGTGGTGCCGAGGCAGCCGTAGTCGATGCGCCCGAGCGGCGGACCCGAGGTCGGCACCGCCAGATCGAGGATGCTCTCCATCCCGTAGCGCGCCAGGGCGTAGCTGAGCTCCGCGGCGCCGCCGCTGTTGCCGGTCGCGCAGTACGCGCCGCCCTTGTGGATCTGGTCGTGCACCGCCCGGATCAGCGTGGCGTAGCGGCAGGCGAGCTTCTTGCCGCCGCCGGGCCCGGTCATCCAGCCGTTGTTGCCCGCCCAGCGCCGCTGCACCAGGCGGTAGCCCTTGGCGAGCAGGCTGTTCAGCATGTCGGGGGTGTTGGGGAAGTTCTGCTCGTAGAGCGCGCCGCCGCCGCCGCCGGAGCCGAAGATGATCGTGCCGATGACGGGCACGCTCGGCTCGCTCACCTTGAGCGCGGCGCTGGTGTTGGCGACGCCCTCGCAGCCGCTGATCGCCACCGCGTAGCACGCCGACGTCGGCACGCTGGTCGTCGGCCCGCAATCGCCGCCGGGCGTGATGGTGGCCTTGCCGATCGGCAGCGGCGTCGGCCCGGCACCGCCCGAGCCGGAGCTCGACGAGCTCGCGCTGGAGCTCGTCGTCTGAGCCGACGACGACGACGACGAGGACGAGCTCGCGTTCGACGAGCTCGACGCCGAGCCGCCGCCCGATCCGTTGCTGGCGCTCGTGCTCGCGCCGTTCGGGCCCGCGCCGCCGCTGCCCGAGTCGAAGCCGCGGCCGCTGCACGCCGCGAGGGTCGCGCCGCCCGCGATCACGAAAGGCCAAATGCCGGGAAGGAAGAGTTTCACGGAGGAGTTGGACATGCCCGCCCGTCGAGCAATCGCCATGCCGCGCGAAATCAACGAGGATTTCGCATCTTGCGCGCGCCCGTTTGGTCGCCGATTGCCAACCGTTGGCAACGCGTTTCACGGCACCGGCCGACAAACCTTGAGCCCAAACTCGTTCGGCTGACAAACCACCTTCGTCCCCGGCGCCGACCCCACCGGCTCCGCCGTCACCGGCGGCGGGACCGCGACGACGCCCGAGTGGCGTGGAGCCGAAGAGGCCCGCGGCGGAGCCGGACGAGAGGGCAGGGCAGAAGAACTCCCGCCCGCGCGCGCGGTGGAATCCGGGAGCGGGCTAAAAGAACTCCCGCCCGCGCGTGCGGGGGAGGGTGGGGGAGGGGGGACCTCGGCCGCGCTGGACGCAGTCGCCGGCGAAGACGCGGGCGCAGCCGCCATGATCCACACCACGACCCCCGCCGCCGCCGCCGCGCCGATCGCGACGATCAGCCAAGGCGCCCGCCGCCGCGGAAGCGACGTAGGCCCGCTGTCCATCCCGACGCCCGGCGAGGTCGGCTCGTCGCGCGCCCGCGGCACGTCGGCCGCGTCGCGCCCAGCCGAACCTTCCGCCCCATCGCGCTCGGCCGCCTCTCCCGCCTCGTCATCTGCCGGCGCTGCCGGATCGTCGTCGTCGATGGCGGCAAGCGGCGCGTCACGCGTCGCGGAGGTCAGGTCCACCGAGACGGCATCCTCCGACAGCTCCGCCGTCGGCTCGTCGCGCCCGCGCTTCTCCTTGGTGTCGACCCGCGAACGCTCCGGCATCGCCTCGCCGCGCGCGACCGCCGCGAACGCCTCGGCCATCTCCAGCGCCGCGCCGAACCGCTGCCCCGGCTCGCGGTCCAGCGCCACCGCGAAAAACGCGTCGATCGCCGGCGACAGCCCGAGCCCCAACGTCGACGGCCGCGGAGGCGTGCTGGCGCAGATGTCGGCGATGACCCGCCCGACGTTCGCCGCCGCGAAGAGCTGCTTGCCGCTCACCATCTCGTAGAGGACCACCGCCGCGGACCACAGATCGCTCTTGGCGTCGACCTCGCCGCCGGTGGCTTGCTCCGGGCTCATGTACCGCGGCGAGCCGAGCACGGTGCCGCTCGCGGTGCGATCGCCCTCGGCGAGCTCTGTCCGCGTGTCCTTGGCGATGCCGAAGTCGAGGATCTTCACGATCTCCTGCCCCCCGCTCCGCGCCAGGAACACGTTCGACGGCTTGAGGTCGCGATGAACGATCCCCCGCCCATGCGCCTCCGCGAGCCCGCGGCACAGCGCGGTGAAGATCTCCGCCGCCCGCCCCGGCGCGAGCGGCCGCTCCCGCTGCAGGTGATGAGCGAGATCCTCCCCCTCGAGCAGCTCCATCACGAGGTACGGCCTCCCCTCGTGCACCCCGTAGTCGTGGATGTGCGTGACGTGCGGGCTCTTGAGCTTGGCCGCCGCCTTCGCCTCCCGCTCGAACCGCCGGACGGTCGCCGCCCGCCCGCTGAGCTCCTCCGCCACCAGCTTCAGCGCCACGTCGACGTCGAGATCGACGTGCCGCGCCACCCACACCGCCCCCATCCCCCCACGCGCCAGCGGCCGCTCCAGCCGGTATTTCCCGGCGATCACCACCCCCTGCTCGACCGATCCCACCACCCCGGATCGTACCACGCCCCACCGCCGATCCTTGCGTATCGCGCCGAGCAGCGATAAACCCCGCCTTCCGACAGTCCCCATCGTCTAGTCCGGCCCAGGACCCTGGCCTTTCACGCCAGTAACGCGGGTTCAAATCCCGCTGGGGACGCTGGAAATTCAGCAATTTCCGAGGTTTGTGCACATGCGGACACGGACTGTATGGAACGCGCCCACACCGTTCGCATGCCGCCTCGACGCGTCTGCGCGGGCGTCCGCGTCGTAGCGCATGCCCGCGCGAGTTAGAGTGTTGCGCAATGCGTGAACCCCTGCGAGATGTCGTCGCTGCGCTGACGGCGATCGCGCCGCACAATGATTTCGCCACCGAGTTGTCGAGCAGGTCGGAGGCGCTGCGCATCGCTGTGGAGGGTGTGGGTCCGATCCGATTTCCGATCTCGCCTAAGATCGCCGAGAAGCTGTGCCAGGTCGGCCGGCCGGCTCCGTTCGGGCGGCGCGGCAAGACGTTGCACGACAAGCGCGTGCGCGACGCGTGGGAGATCGGGCGCGAGCGCATCGACATCCTCGGCTCGGATTGGGGGCGTACGCTCGACCGGCAGCTCGCCATCGCCCGCGAGCGGCTCGGGCTGCCCAAGGGGGCGCTCTACGCGGTGCTCGACAAGTTGCTCGTGTACGGCCCGGGCCAGTTCTTCGCGATGCACCAGGACTCCGAGCGCCAGGACGAGATGATCGGATCGCTCGTGGTGGTTCTGCCGTCGCTGCGGCGCGGCGGTGACCTCGTGGTGCAACATGGCACGGACAAGAGAGTCTTTCGTGGCGGGATGCGATCGAAGACTCTCTCCCTCTTGGCGTTCTACGCCTTGGCGTTCTACGCCGACTGCCATCACGAGGTGACGCCCGTGGTGTCGGGTTACCGCATCGCGCTCACCTACCAGCTCGTGCTGCTGGACGACGAGCGCGACGCGTCGGCGCGCACGCCCGAGGTCGAGCGGCTCGCGCGTGCCGTCGAGGCGCACTTTTCCACTCCGTTGCCGCCGCGCTACGGGAGCGCTGCTCCGGAGCGTCCTGATCGGCTGATCTACCTTCTCGATCACGAGTACACGGAGAGGAGCCTCGGTTGGACGCGGCTGAAGAACGCCGATCGAGCGCGCGCCAGTGCGCTTCAAGCTGTCGCCGAGCGGCTCGACTGCGAGGCTTTCTTGGTGCTCGCTGACGTCCACGAGAACTGGTCGTGCGAAGAGGACGACCCGCCATGGCGATATCGCCGCGGCTACCAACGGTGCGACGAGCTCGAAGAGTCCGATGCCGACGACTACGAGCTGATCGAGCTGAACGACACGGAGATCGAGCTGCGTCACTGGATCGGCAGCGACGGGCGCACCGCGCGAGCGATGTCGGACGCCGCCGGGTCGGACGAAGTGTGTTTCACCCGCGCCTCCTCGGACATGGATCCGTTCCGGTCCGAGCACGAGGGCAACATGGGCAACTACGGCAACACCGTCGATCGCTGGTACCACCGGGCGGCGTTCGTCATGTGGCCTCGGGAGCGCAATTTCGTGCTCCGCGCCAAGTCGTCGCCGTCGTGGGCCATCGGCGAGCTCGCGGCGCGACTGAATGAGGGCGCGGCGGAGGATGCACGACGGAAGGCCCGGGAGCTTTTACCGTTCTGGCGCGGCTATCCGCGGGACGCATCGAGCGCCAGCCATTTCTTGCAGCTCCTGAAGGTCCTCGCGGCCCTCGACGACGCGGAGACTGCCTTGGCGTTGCTGGCTCCTTTCGCGCCTGATCGCCTAGCGGCTCGGACGATTCCGGCCTTCGTCGCGCTGGTTTCGAGGTACGGCTTGGCGTGGTCCAAGAGGCTCTTCACCGGCTGGGAGAGCCGCGATCGCTTTGCGACGCCGACTTGGTTGGCCGTCTTGCCTGCGCTCGACAAGGCGCTCCTGGCGGTCCCGCCGCATGGCCCGGGGCTGGCGGGGTGGCTCTTGGCGCGCGAGGTCGATTCGTTCGACCGGCGGCACGGGGGAGTGCTCAACACGCCTGCGTCGCTCCGCGATCGAGGCGCGGCACGACACCTCGCCGACTGGTTGGCGCTGATTGGGACCGCCGTCGCGGTTGGCGACCCGCGCGCCCACGACCGACTCATGAGCTTGCTCACCGCGCCGGAGACAGCCGTTCCCGTCGCGACGATCGCGTTGTTTTTGAAGAAGGTGCTGGACGCGCACCCCGCCGTCACGGTTCGAACCCTCCGGCTCCAGGGCCTCTACGAGCACGCGCTGGCGGCGCTCGAGAAAACCGCGAATGCGGCGCCACGCAGCGCCGACGACTGGTCTATCGAGGCGCGGGCTTCGTGCGGTTGCGAGCTGTGCCGCGAGCTGTTGTCGTTCTTGCACGACCCGGCGCGGATCCAATACGCCTGGCCGCTGTCGAAGGAGCGTCGCGCGCACGTCCACGGAATGATCGATCGGGCCGCTCTTCCGGTAACCCATGAGACGTCTCGCCGCGGCAGCCCGTACACGTTGGTGCTGACCAAGCAGCGTGCGCTGTTCGAGCGCGAAGCGGCCGCGCGGGCGCAAGCGAAGGCGTTGCTCGACTGGCTCGGCAAGCGGCGGAGCACGTTCCGCGACAGCCGGAGTGGCCCGTGATGGACCGAGACTCGGAAGAGCCCGAGTGCCGCGCGGGAAGGTTCCATGCGCGCGAGACGGTGGAGCGCCGTCGCGCTTGACGCAGCCCGTCGCCGCCTCGTCCGGCCGGGCAGATGCTATCATCACGGTATGCAACCCGCTCGGCGGCACGCTACCTACTCCGATTTGCTCGGGTTGGCGGAGGATGTCCGCGCCGAGATCATCGCAGGCGAAATCGTGACCATGCCCGCCCCGCGACCGCGGCACTCCAAGCCGCAGGGCGCCCTCCGCGGTTTCATCGGTCGACCGTACGACGATGACGACGGCTTCGGCGGGCCCGGCGGCTGGTGGATTTTCGTGGAAGTCGACGTTCAGCTCGGCAGTCACGTCGTGCGGCCCGATCTCTCGGGCTGGCGCCGCGCTCGGCTGCCCGTTCCCGACGTGCGCCCGATCACGGTTGCGCCGGACTGGATCTGCGAGGTCGTCTCCGAATCGAACGAGGCGCACGACCGCGTGACCAAGCGCCGCATCTATGCGGAGGCCGGGGTCGCACACTACTGGATCGTCGATCCCGAAGCGCGCACGCTCGAGTGCTTCAGCCTCGAGGGGGGCCGTTGGGTCGAAGTCGGCTCCTACGACGAGTCGTCGAACGCGCGGATTCCGCCCTTCCTCGAAATCGAGCTCCCGATCGGGCGGCTCTTTCTGCCGCGCACGAGCCCATAGAATCAAGCGGTTGCGCGCACGACGGTCGTTGCGGCTGCGAGATCGGCCAGGACCGCTGTTGCGTTCCATACCGTCCGTGTCCGGCTGGGGACACTCGACTTGCCAGCTTTTTTGCTGGTGATCGCGATCGTGGCGACGCCGAAAAGCCGATATTCTGCCGAAATTCCCGAGACACAAAACCGAGCGCTTCGAGCGCCAGTGTGGGGAACGGCTCGCCGAAGTTGACGCCCTGGTTAGCGTTTCTTCGGTTTGGACTTCGGCCGTGGCGAGAACATCTCCGCGAACGTGCGACGTATCCACTGCCGCACGCAATCGGACTGGCTGAGGCCCAGCTGCTCGGCGATCGCGGTGAGCATTTGCACCTCTTCGTCGGACAGTCGGACATTCAGAACGCGCTCGCGGTCCACCATCGTCTCCTCATTGTAGTGCTAATCGCACTACGTCGTCAACCGGAATCGCCGTCGCCTGGAGGCGAGCCGTTCACGGCGTTCGCGGCACGAGTTGCGGCAGCCCGTAGCTCTCCCTTTTGGCGTTCTACGCAGACTGCCATCACGAGGTGACGCCCGTGATGTCGGGGCAGCGCTCGAGAAGATCGCGAATGCGCGGCCACGCAGCGCCGACGACTGGTCGATTGAGGCGCTCGCTTCTGCTCGCCGCGGCAGCCCGTACACGTTGGTGCTGACCAAGCAGCGTGCGCTTTTCGAACGCGAAGCGGCCGCGCGGGCGCAAGCGAAGGCGTTGCTCAACTGGCTCGGCAAACGGCGCAGCGCGTTCCGTGCGGGCCCGAGTGGTTCGTGATGCGCCGCCAGTTGGCGCCCGAGCGCCCCGCGTGCGCTGATCCCGGTCGTGCGGCTCGTCGAGGCGCTGCGATGCTATCATTCACGTATGGATCCCGCTCGGCGGCACGCGACCTACTCCGACCTGCTCGGGTTGGCGGAGGATGTTCGTGCCGAGATCATCGCCGGCGAGATCGTGACGCTGCCTGCTCCGCGGCCGCGACACTCGAAGCCGCAGCGCGCGCTCGGCCGCTTCATCGGTGGGCCCTACGACGACGACGACGGCTTCGGCGGTCCCGGTGGCTGGTGGATCTTCGTGGAAGTTGACGTGCAGCTGGGCAGCCAGGTCGTGCGGCCGGATCTTTCGGGCTGGCGCCGCGCTCGGTTGCCCGTCCCTGACGTGCGCCCGATCACGGTGGCGCCGGACTGGATCTGTGAAGTCCTCTCCGAGTCGAACGAGGCGCACGACCGCGTGACGAAGCGTCGCATCTATGCCGAGGCGGGTGTCGCACACTACTGGATCGTCGATCCCGAAGCGCGCACGCTGGAGTGTTTCAGCCTCGAGAACGGCCGTTGGGTCGAAGTTGGCTCGTACGACGAAACGTCGAACGTGCGGATCCCGCCCTTCCTCGAAGTCGAGTTGCCGATCGGGCGGCTCTTTCTGCCGCGCACGAGCCCATAGGATTCGGGCGATTGCGCGCACGCCGAACACCCGCTCGAGCCAACTCCCGCCTCGGGCGCGGCGGATTTCGGACGCCGCGACTGCTCAGCGGCGGCGGGTGCGGGAACTGTTCTTCCATCGGACAGCGAGCCGCCATGGGCGGCGATGGGAGGTGGACGATGGTGAGACGCGTTTCGACGGGCATGGCGCTGGCGCTCTTGGCGGGCTGCACGTACGTGTTCGACCGACCGGGCGACCCCGCTCCAAGCGTGGACGGCAACCACAGAACCGAAGCATCCCCGCCGTCGTGGGCCGAACCGGCGGTTGCGGTCGTTGCTGGCGCGCGCCACGCCTGCGCGCTGTCGCTGTCCGGCGCCGTGAGCTGCTGGGGCTACAACGCGGACGGCCGGCTGGGCTACGGCCACACCCGGGCGATCGGTGACGACGAGCTCGCCGGCGCCGACGGCCGCGTCAGCTTGGGCGAAAAGGTGCGCGCGCTGGTGGCGGGCGCGCGGCACAACTGCGCGCTCATGAGCGGCGGGGCGATCCGCTGCTGGGGCTTCGGCGGCGATCTCGCGCTCGGGCGCGGTCACGCCCACGACGAGAACATCGGCGACGACGAGCTGCCCGGATCGGTTCCGCCGGCGATCATCTACGGCGGACCGGTGCGGCGTCTGGCGGCAGGCGCCAGCCACGGCTGCCGGCTCACCGAGTCGGGGCTCGTCAAGTGTTGGGGAACTTCGCTCGACGGCGCGCTCGGCTACGGAACCACCACGCAGAGCGGCGGGTGGCTCGGCTAGGTACCGCTCGGCGCGAAGGCCGTCGACCTGGTCGCGGGCTACGATCACACCTGCGCGCTGCTCGACGGGGGGCAGGTGCGCTGCTGGGGGAATGCGACCGCGCTGGGTCTCGGCGGGCAGGAAAACATCGGCGACGACGAGCCGCCGAGCGCCGTGGGAACCGTCCCGGTCGAGCCGATGGTGCAGCTCGCCGCCGGGGGCCGCCACACCTGCGCGCTATCCGCCGCGGGGACGGTGCGCTGCTGGGGCGCCGGAGCGCACGGGGTGCTGGGATACGCCGCGAGCGCCGACGTCCTTCGCGCGCAGGCCGCGGGCCCGGTCGAGGTCGGCGCCACGGTGGTGCAGCTCGCCGCCGGCAACGAGCACACCTGCGCGCTCACCGCCGAGGGCGGAGTGCGCTGTTGGGGCGCAGGCGCCCAAGGCGCGCTCGGCCACGGCTCCACCGCGGACGTCGGCGACGACGAGCCGCCGGCGGCGTGGGGCGACGTCGCGCTCGCCGAGAAGGCCGTTCAGGTCGCCGCCGGGGACGGGTTCAGCTGCGCGCTCCTCGAGTCGGGCCGCGTGAGCTGCTGGGGCAACGGCAAGGACGGCCAGCTCGGTTACGGCGGCACGAGCAACATCGGCGACGACGAGCTGCCGCGGTCGATCCCGCCGCTGGAGCCGTTCGCGCAATGATGCGCGCGAGGTGTGGCGGGCTGGCGCTCGGCGCGCTGGCCGCCCTCTCGTGTGCCCGCGATCCCGCGCCCGACGCCGATCCGTGGCGGGTGCTGGTGGCGGCGGATTGGAGCGTCCCCGCCGGGCGCGAGCAGTTCATGTGCGCGCTCGCCACCGTGCCGGCAGACACGACCGTCGCGGCATTCCGCACCGTGGCCCCGGCGGGCACGCACCACACGCTGCTCACCGTGACCGAGCCGGTCGGGCCTGACGGCACGTTCGAGTGCGACGCGGGGACGCTCAGCGACGCGATGATGTTCGCGTCGGGGATCGCCACCAACGATCTGCTCTTTCCCGCCGGCGTCGGGATGCGCATCCCCGCGGGCAAACAGGTGCTGCTCAACTTGCACTTGCTCAACGCCACCGGCGCGGTGCTGGCGGGCCGCTCAGCCGTGTTGGTGCGCCCCGCCGAGGCCGACGCCGTCGCCGCCGAGATGGTGTTCGCCGGCACGGTGGATTTCGAGATCCCGCCCGGCGAGGAGCGCGAGGCGACGGGGAGCTGCACGTTCGCGGAGGACGCGACCGTGTTCGACCTGTGGCCGCACATGCACCGGCTCGGAACGCACATGACGATCGTGCACCGCTCGAGCGCCGGCACGACGACGCTCCACGACGCTCCCTACGACGTTCACGAACAGCGCCACTACCCCATTGCGCCGCGGGCGGTCCGTCGCGGCGACCGCATCGACGTCACCTGCCGCTGGAAAAACAGCGGCGCGTCGACGGTCCGCTACGGTGACACATCCGCCGACGAAATGTGCTTTGCCGGGGTGTTCCGCTATCCGGCAGAGAACGCCGGCATCTATTGCGGCACCGGCACGCCCGCGCGCCATCGCTGACACTACGTCGAGTCGGTTCAGGGCGATAACGTGATCGGTTGGCGCAGGCGGCGCATCTCGGCCCAGGCGAGGCGCACGTCAGCGCACGTCTTACGCCGGCTGTCGTCGGCGGCCGGGCCGCATGCCGAGGCGAGCGCCGAGTCGATGGCTGTCGCGCCTAGACCCCACACGAGCGCGCAGTGGATTTGTTCGACCGCCGCCGTCGCTCCGGCCGAGAGGACATCGTCGAGTCGCGGCCGCGCCGGGCACAGCCGACGTGCCCATTCGCGCGCCCCTTGGTCGCCGAATGCAATGCTTCCCGTCCGCGTCAGGTGGCCAGCATGCGTCCAGGTACGATGTCCGCGCTGCGGACCGTCGCTGGTTTCGACGGTGATGCGGTAAGGATCGATCAATAGGTCGGGCCGCCCGTCGTCGTCGACGTCGAGAAGATCGACCACGCGCACTTGACGCGCCGGTGCATACTCGTTGACGCGTCCGCCTTTGCTCGTGAAGATCACGACTTCGTTGGCGTACGAGCCCGCGCTCGCGTCCAGGGCCTCCGTCCGAATCGCCACCACCTCGCTGTCGCCATCGGCGTCGAAGTCGAACACGCCGGCGAGCGAAACTTCGCCGCGGCCGACGCGTTTCGCACCGAGCTGGATGGGCTTGCCCGTCCAGACGCGCGCCACCTGCCAGCTCACGCGTTCGTCGTCGGCGACGCTTGCGCGGACGCGCACGAGCGCCCACGCGCCGTCCGTCGCGACATAGGTGGCGTAGGGTACGACCTGGCCTTTCGGAACCGCCAAGCAATCAACGTCGGGTGCGTCCATGTCCTTCGACGCCACCGCAGCACGGCATTGATCGACGACCTCGTAGTCGGGCTCCACCCGACGTAGGAGATCCCCCGCGGTCACCCAGTTCGGCCGCACGACCCCGTCGACATCGGACGCCGGAGGGGCAACAGCTGCGGCCGCGACCTGCTGATTCGGAGCCGCCGGCAACGGCGTGTCAGGGGGAGAAGGGGCCGGCGGGGTGATCGGCGGCAGCGAAGAAGCGAGCGTCACGGTCGATGGTGCGGCAATCGCGGTTACGGTCGTACCTCGTGCCGTCGTGCCGTCGCTCTGTGCGATGACGACCCGCGCCGTCGCCGGTACGGTTCCGAACGAGCACGCAGAAACAAGAGCCAGGAGCGCGACCAAGGGGCGGCGGCGCAACCCGGCGAGGAATTCAAGATCGAGGTGATGACGGTGCACGGCGCGCCTCGGTTAGCGCATCCTGCCCCCGCCAGCTTTCGCGAACCCGCCATGCGCTTGCGAGCGCGCGCCAACATGCCGGCGTCCCTGGGGCGCCTCGCGAGGCGGGAAACCCGTCGGGGCAGCAAGTGGCCCGGTGGCTTCGCCTGGAAAGATCGTGAAGTGCGGATGGCCCCATCAGGGGCGCAGCTCGGGCCGGCTGCGCGGGATGTCCGTCCGCAGGTGCGCGTCGATCCAGGCCTGGATGTCCGCCATGACTTGCTGCTTGCCGACGTCGGCCAGCAGATCATGAAAGTGCCCCTCGTACAGCTTCAAGGTCTTGTCGCTCGATCCGGCCTTGTCGTAGAACTCCTTGCTGCCGCTCGGCTTCGTCACCTTGTCGGCGGTGCCGTGCAGGATGAGGAGCGGCAGGGTGATCCGACGGAAGCTCGTTTTGAGCAACTGGTCGGCGCGTACCAACTCGGCGACGGTCTCGCTCGGCTGCGACTCGTTGGCGATCAGCGGGTCGGCGTTCAGCGCCGCCACGACCGCCGGGTCGCGCGAGAAGTCCTCGTTCTTGAGCTTCATCACGTGCGCGTGCGGCGCCACGTGGCTGACCCCCTTGAGGATCTCCAGCGCGACGGCCGGCGCCGGCACCTGGTACGCGAAGTCCTCGCAGATGAGGCCGGCGATCTCGTCCTGGTGTTCCAACGTGTAGCCGCAGGCGATCACACCTCCGGCGCTGTGGCCGAGCAGGAACACCGGCAGGCCCGGTTCGCGCGCCTTGACGATTTCGATGAACGTCGCGAGATCCTTCGTCCAGTCCGCGAACTTCTTCACGAAGAAGCGCTCGCCCTCGGAGCGGCCGCGGCCGCGGTGATCCAGCGCGTAGACGGCGAGCCCGTTGGACGTGAACTGCTGGGCGGGCCATTCGTATTGGCCGCTGTGCGCGTTCAATCCATGAGAGATGACGACCACGCCGCGCGGTTTGTCCGCCGGCCGCCACTCGCGCGTGAAGATCTTGATGCCGCCGACGCCTTCGAAGCTTCCTTCGATCATGCAGTCGAACATCGTCACTCAAACCGATTGAGCAAGGCGCGCCGACGGTGGGAGGGAGTGCCGCGTCGGCGCGCTCGAGAGGGTCACTGGTACACGGTGAAGCTCTGGCCGGGCGCGTTGGTGCAGTCCCAGTGCTCGGGCACCGCGGGGTGGTGGATCACCCCCCACCAGACTTGCTCGTCGTAGGCGGCCTGGTACGCGCTGTGGGTGCAGCTCTGGTTGCGGCCCACCGCGAGGAGGGTGACGTCGCTCCAGCCGGTCGCGATGACGCGGCCGGAGAACTCGTTCCAGGTGTTCGTGGCGAGGTCGATCTTGTACCAGTAGAGATCGCCCGACGCCGTGAGGCCGTAGATGACGCCGTCGAAGCCGGTGGCCACGTGCGCGAATACGTCCCAACCGACGCCCACCTGCGCGCTGGAGTCGAAGCCCGTGAAGTTGTGGCTCTGATCGACCTGGAACGTGTACTTCCACAGCGCGCCGTTCGCAGCGATGCCGAACAGCGCCTGGTTGTGGCCAAACAGGCTGGTGAAGCCGCTCCAGCCGCTGCCCGCCTGGCTGCCGGTTCCGGGCTGCCAGCCATCCGCGTAGCGGTACCAAAGGAGGTTGCCGCCCGACTCGAGGAACAGCGTGCCGTCGAGGCCCTCGCCGAGGCGGGTCGGCGACCAGCCCGTGCCGATGGCGGTCAGATCGCCCGGCTGGAGCTGGGCCTCGTTGCCCATGCGGGTCAGCGGCTGCGCGTAGTGGCGGAGCTGTCCGTCCGGCTGGACGGCGTACAAATCGCCTTTGTTGTCGGCTTTGAGGGCGGTGACGTCGCCCCAGCCGCTGCCGCCCGCGCGCGCCGCGCCGACGCTCGCGCTCCACGCGGCTGGCGTGTGGTACCACCACGAGGCCGGCGTATACGTGTAGCCGGTGGTGTGCCGCTCGAGGGCACCGTTCGAACGGACGACGATGAGCTCCTCGTCCGCGAGCGCGGCGGTGCCGGCTGCGAAGGTGGCGAGCAGAGAGAGGGCGAACAGCGGTTTCTTCATGGGGGTGTCCCGTTCGGTTGGGGGTTCGCTCGCCCCATGAGCAACGCGCGGGCCAACGCGCATTCGCGCGAGATCACACGCCCGGCCACGGCCGCGGCGGGCGTCAGTCCAAGATTTCGGACCTCTCGGCCGAAAGCTCGGACCTCAGCGCACATTGATGGCGAAGCCGATGCTCTGCGCGCCTGCGGCCGGGTTGTTGCGGACGACGTCCGCCTCGTAGCCGGGCGCTTTGTCGGTCAGGGTGTGAAAGCGCTGGATCGCGAACTTCGTCTCGACGCAGTCGGAGCCATTGCAATCCTGCCCCGCCGGCGCCTCGCCAGGCGCATAGAGCCTGTCCGTTCGATGCATGGCCGTGACGTTGACGATGCCGTACCGCAGCATGCAACGCGCTTTGGCCGTGGGCGTAGCTGCGGATTTGCAGTTCTTGCCGTCTCCGAGGTCGTCGAAGCGCAACGCGTCGAACGGCAGCACGAAGGGAACGTCGATCAAGTTGCTGTGGACGGTGCTGAGCTTCTGGTGCCACGGCAGATCCGTGAACCACTCGTCGACGAGCACGCAGTCGGGGAGCGCGTCGTAGGTCCGCGGCGCGCTCGGGACCAACGAGCCGCGGCAGTTCCCGACGATATGCGACTCTTTGCTGAGAACGGCAAACCCATCCTTCCAACCCTCACGGGCGACGGTGAGCTTTCCCGAATCGTCGAACTTGCACGTCGCGGGCTGACCCGGGGGCTTCGCGACCACGGCCCCATTGCAGCTGAGCTGGCCACCGGCATCGTTGGGATCGTACAGAAACGCGAACGTGTCGTCGGCGCCGCCTGAGCCGCCCGAGCCGCCGGACCCGCCGGCGGAGGTGGTGGTGCCGCCGGAGCCGCCGGCGGACGTGGTGGTGCCGCCGGTCGTGGAGGAGTCGGTCTCGTCCTGGCCGCAGGATGCCGCGAGCAGGGCTGCCGTCACGGCAGCGGTGGAAAAAATAGCAATTGCGCGCATGACTTGCCCCTGCCGCCACCTCGCGTACGCCCCGTCTGCCGAGCTGACCGCCGTTGGCAGCGTACCTCACGATCGCCGCGCCTCGCAACGGCGGCAGCCGAAGCAGCGGCGAGCCCGCATCGAGGCCAATTCACGTTCCGTGGTAAAAACGCGCATGGGCTCGCTCCGCTGTCATGCCTGTCATGCCGAGGTCGGCATGCGCGCGGCGGCGTGCGAGCACTGCGGCGTGCTGCTGACGATTCGTAAGAAGTACCGAATCGTGCGCCGGCTCGGCCAGGGCGCGATGGGCGAGGTCTACGAGGCGCGCGACGTCACCTTGGATCGCGCGGTCGCGGTCAAGCTGTTGTTCGGCGACGTCACCGCGCAGCCCGAGCGGCGCGCGCGCTTCTTGACCGAGTGCCGCGCGATGGCCGCGCTCGATCATCCGGCGATCGCCCGCATCTACGAGGCCGACAGCGACGGCGGACGACTCTACCTGGTTCAGGAGCTCGTCGACGGCGTGCCGCTGGCGCAGAAGCTCGGCGAGAAGTGGGAGGGCGCGCGAGCGACGACGCTGTTCGCGGCGCTGCTCGACGCGCTCGCTCACGCGCACGAGCAGGGGATCGTCCACCGCGATTTGAACTCGCACAACGTGCTCGTCACCGCCGGCGATCGACCGAAGCTGATCGACTTCGGCATGGCGCGCCTCGCCGATCGAGGCGGCACGCGCGCGGCCTGGGGCGGTACGCCCGGTTATGCCGCGCCCGAGCAAATGCTCGAGACGGAGAGCAACGATCCGCGCTCGGATCTCTACGGAGTCGGCGCGCTGCTTCACGCGGCGTTGACCGGCGCGGTGCCGCACGCGGATTTGTTCGGCGACAAGCCCGATGCCAAGCAAATCCTCGCGCTGTACCGCGAGGTAGCCGATCGCGCGCTGCCGAAAGAGCCGCTCGCCGGCGTCGCGCCACGCCTCGCGCTGGTGATCGAACGGGCGCTCGCGGGCAAGCCCGAGGATCGCTTCGCGAGCGCAGGTGAGATGCGAGCCGCGCTGACCGGCGAGGAAACGGCACGCGCCGCGCCGCCGGCGCCAAAGCGGTCGCAGCCGTGGCTGTTCGCGCTGGTCGCCGTCGCGGCCGCCGGATCGCTCTGGTTGTTTCGCCGAACGCCCG
>JACXTT010007156.1_pt1 | contig 15791 bp, 8 predicted proteins | sample 9270951 | NCBI WGS metagenome assembly JACXTT01 (sample SAMN15532306, study PRJNA645909) | rock metagenome | isolation source: weathered quartz diorite | place: Puerto Rico | collected 2017-06-21 | reverse complement strand
AACCAGAAGCTGGTGATGGTCGATGCCGCTACGGGCAAAGTCCTCGGTGCTGCAGCAATTGGCAAGGGCAATGACGCAGTCGCCTACGATTCCGAACGCAAAGTCGCCCTCGCCTCCAATGGCGACGGCTCGTTGAGCATCGTTGATGGAGCAGCGCCGTTTGCAGTGCGCCAGACCGTCGCTACGATGCCGCGTGCGCGCACCTTGGCGCTCGACATGAGCAGCCATACCATCTACCTGGTGTCGGCCGACACGGAGAAGATCAATGAAAAAGACGCCAAAGGAGCGGACAAACGCCCGCAACTGAAACCTGGCACCTTCACCTTGCTGAGCGTGGCGCCGAATTAATTCCCAAAAAGACTGACGCTGTGTAAAAAGGCTGGGCTCTCATGAGCACCAGCCTTTTTTGTTGCCTCAACGGTTCGCGCTCTATTTCGACGGAATGATCAGCGGCTGCTGCGCAGGCGCGATCGCCTTTAGCTTGAGTGTGTCGCTGGTCGCTGCACCGGCCATCGGTGCGCCGGCAAGTTGTGCGGAGCCATCAAAGGTCCGCATGGCATCAACCATAGTGGCGATGTTTGCCGCGAGCGTCGGCGCTGCCGGCGCCCCAGACTGGAACCAGACGTCGGCCATCGCATGGGTGCTGCTATCCACGGTTTCATAGCTGGAGACGAGACCAACCCAGTTGCCCTGGTTTTTGTCTTTGCCTGCCGTGGCGGACAGGTTCAATTTGGCAATGCCAAGTTGGTCCAGCGAGCGCAGTTCGTCCGGCTGGCTAATGCCGTCGTTGTTGCTATCCACCCAGACCCGCAGTGCATTGAACAAGGTGTCGCGTCGGTCGATCACGCCGTCATGGTTCGCATCCAGGGCGGCCAGTGCGGCAAAGCCGTCCGGGGCAGTGCCGCCCCCGGGCAGCGGCGTGGCGCTACCGAACAACTCGCTGCCATCGTTGATGATGCCATCGCCGTTGCGGTCCAGGGCGAGCAGGCCATTGTTGGCGCCCGTCCAAGCCGTGCGGACTGGCGTGCCGCTGGCCGTGATGTCAAACAGCACGCCTTCCGCCAGGCTGCGCGTCTGGATGCCATCGCCGCCCAGGTCCAGCACCAGCGGCGTGTTGAAGTGCAGCTTGGACAGCTGCGTCGTGCTCAGGGCAGCCAGTTGCGTGCCAGACAGGGCCTCGGTCTGCGTGGTGCTCATTGCCGCCATCTGGCTCGACGACAGGGCCGGCAGCTGGGTCGTGCTGATGTGTGCAACTTGCGCGGTGGTCAACGCCCGGATCGCTGATGTGCCCAATCCTTTCAAGCTCGACGTCGTCAAGGCCGAGAAGGTGGTAGTCGACAAGGCCGCCAGCTTTTCATTCGACAGCACGGCAAGTTGGCGGCTGGCCAACGCCGCCACTTGGGACGAAGCCAGGCCAGTGATCTGGCCGGCCAGCAAGGCCTGTATTTGGCTGGTGGCCAGCGCATTGATGACGGCCGTCGACAAGGCGGCGAAGTCTTGCACTTCAAACGCGATGATGCTACTGGTCGACAAGGCGGCCACCTGGGTCGTGCCCAGCACGCTTGCTTGCTCCGTGCCCAGCCCAAGCAACTGGCTGGTGGTCAAGGCAAACATGCTGCCCGTACCCATGGCCATGATCTGCGAAGTGCTCAGCGACGACAATTGCTCCGTCGTCAAGGCGTGCACCTGGTCAGTGCGCAAGCGGGCAATGTCTAGCGTCGACATCAGGTTCAGCTTGGCCGCATCGACTGCAGCGAGGGCCGTCGTGGACAAGGCGGCAAACTGGGCCGTGCCCAGCGATGCCAGCTGGCTGGTGGACCAGGCATCGACCTGCTCAGCAAGCAAGGTGCCGGCATGACTGGTCGACAGGGCGGCGATTTGGCTGCTGCCCAGCACTGCGATCTTGGCCGCGGATAGGGTCGCTAGCTGAAGCGTACCAAGGCCGGCGATGACCGAAGTTCCCAAGACCGCCAGGGCGGCCGTCGACAGCGCATCGAGTTCGCCTGCGAGTGCCACGACCTGCTTGACGCTCAATGCAGGCGCCTGATCCGCTGTGATGGCGGCCAGCTGGCTACTGGACAGCGCCATGATCAGGGTGGTCGAGAGCGACGCAATCGCCGCAGTCGACAACACGGCCAGATCGGTCGTGTCGAGTGCGCCAATGCGGCTGGAGGACAAGGCAGCCAACTGGCCGGTGCTCAAGCTGCGCACTTGGCTGGTGCCCAAGGCGACCAGCTGGCTGCTGCCCAAGTTGGCAACGCTGCTACTGCTCAGTGCGGCGACCTGGCTGGTGGTGAGCGCCACCAGCTGTCCCGTCGTCAGCGCGGCGGCCTGGTCGGTGCGCAGCTTGCCGATGTCCATCGTTGCCAGTGAGCTCAGCTTACTGGTGTCGAGCGCCATAATGACCGAGCTCGACAAGGCCATGAACTGGCCCGTGCTGAGCGCGGCCAGCTGGTCGCCTGACCAAGCACTGGCCTGGGCTGCGCTGAGCTGGCTCATGTTGGTGGTCGACAAGGCCGCCACTTGCGAACTGGCCAGCGCCGCGATGCGGGTCGTCGTCAGGGCAGTCACTTGCAGTGTACCCAGGGTGTTGATGACGCCCGTCGTCAGGCTCGCCAGCGTAGCCGTCGACAGCAGATTGATGCCCTCGTCGAGACTGGCCACTTGTTTGGCCGTCAGCGCCGGTGCCTGGGTCGAAGAAATGGCCGCCAGTTGGCTCGTGTTCAGCGAGGTCAGCTGGAAGGTGCCCAGCGCCGCCAGTGCGGACGTGCCAAGCACCGCCAGGTCGCTCGTCTCCATGGTCTGCAAGCGTTCGGCCGGCAGCGCCGCAACCTGGGTGGCAGTGAGGGTGTGCACCTGGCTCGTGCCCAGCGCGACCAATTGCGCGCTGCTCAAGTTCGACATCGCCGAGGTGCCCAGCGCCAGCACTTGCTGCACCGTCAGCGCTGCAATCTTGTCGGCGGACAGGGCGGCCAATTGCAGCGTGCCCAGGCTGGCTACGACCGAGGTCGACAGGGCAGCCAGTGCGGCCGTGTGCAAGGCATCGATATCGTCTGCCAGTGCGGCGATTTGCTTTCCGTTCAGGGCTGGCGCCTGGGCCGCTGTCACGGCATGGAGTTGACTGGTGCCCAATGCGAGCAGCTGGCTGGTGGCGAGCGCGCCGAGCGCCGTCGACGACAATTGCGCCACATTGGCTGTAGAAAGGCCCATCAGTTGTGCCGAGGGCAAGGCGGCGGCCTGGCTCGAGCTCAGCGCATGGGCCTGGGCCGTGCCCAGCGCGGCCAACTGGCTGCTGAGCAAGCTCGTCACGCTGCGCGGGCTCAAGGCCGCCAACTGCGCACTGGTCAGGGCAAGCAATTGCTCGCCCGTCAACGCGGCAGCCTGGTCGCTGCGCAGTTTGGCAATGTCATTGGTGGACAGCACGCTCAACTTGTCCGTATCCAGCGCTGCCAGTGCCGATGTCGACAGCGCGGCAAACTGGGTGGTGCTCAATGCCAACAACTGGCTGCTCGACAAGGCATCGGCCTGGCCCGACGACAGCGCACCAATACCGGCGCTCGTCAAGGCCGCTACTTGTTGCGTCGTCAATGCCGCCAGTTTGCTTTCTGGCAGCACAGCCACTTGCTGCGTGGCGAGGCTGGCGATGGTCTGCGTACCCAGGGCCGCCAGCGTGGCGCTCGACAATGCCGTCAGGCCGCCATCGAGGGCACCCAGATGCTTGCTGCTTAGTGCCGCCGCCTGGCTGGTCGTCAATGCATGTAACTGGGCATCGGTCAGTGCAAGCACTTGCGCCACACTCAACGTGGCAATGGCCGCAGTCGACAGCTGGACCAGGTCGGTCGTTTCGAGCACGGCGAGCGAGCTTGGCGGCAGCGCTGCAAGCTGGGCTGTCCTGAGGGCCTGCGCCTGGTCGGGATTGAGGGCGATAATGTGGTCGCCGCTGAGGCTGATGATGCTGGACGTGCCCAAGGCCATGATTTGCGAGCTGCCCAGCGCCGCGAACTGTGCTGTTGTCAGTGCGGCAGCCTGGTCAGTACGCAGCCTGGCCACGTCAAGCGTCGACAACTGGGCCAGCTTGTCCGTGTCCAGCGCGACCAGGGCGCTGGTGGACAGGGCGGCAAACTGCGCGGTGCGCAATGCCATCAGCTGGGTCGACGAGAGCACGTCAGCCTGGGCGGCCGACAGCGCGCCGATGGCAGACGTCGAGAATGCGGCGAGTTGTTGCGTGCCCAATGCGGCCACGCGGTCCGTGCCGAGCGCTTCAATGTGCTGGGTGCCCAGGCCGCTGATGATGGTGGTGGTCAGCGCCGTCAAGGTAGCGGTCGACAAGGCATTGATGTCGGCCGCCAGCGCGCTGGCCTGTTTGGCATTCAAGGCCAGGATCTGTTCGGCGGTGATGGCCTTCAGCTGGCCGGTGGTTAGCGCCGCCACTTGCGCCGTTGTCATCGAGGCGATCACGGCCGACGACAGCAGGGCCATGTCGACCGCTTCCATTGATACCAGCAAGGCAGTGGGTAAGGCCGCCACCTGGACCGGTGTCAAGGTGCGCGCCTGCGCCGTACCCAGCGCGATCAATTGTGCGCTGGTCAGGTTGGCGACGCTGCTGGTAGAAAGGGCCTGCAGCTGCGCGCTGCTCAAACCATTCAATTGGGCCGAGGTCAGGGCCGCCGATTGCTCGGTACGCAGGCGGGCGATGGTCGAGGTCGACAACTGGGCCAGCTTGTCGACATCAATGGCCGCCACCGTCTTGCTTGCCAATGCCACGAATTGACCGGTGCTCAGCGCGCTCAGCTGCGGTAGCGACAGGGCGTCGATCTGCAGCGAGGACAGGGCGGCAACGCTGGACGTGGACAGCGCTGCCACTTGTGACGAGCTCAAGGCCGCGATCCGGTCAGTGGTCAGCGCATTGATGTGCAATGTGCCGAGGCCATTGACGGCCGTCGTTGCGAGCGCCATCAGCGCGCCCGTGCTCAAGGCGTTGATGTCGTCGGCCAGCGCGCTGGCCTGCTTGCCACTCAGTACTTGGGCCTGGCTGGTGGTCAGGGCCGCGACCTGGGTCGACGACAGAGCCAGCAACTGGCCCGTGGTCATCACGGCGATCGCCGCGGACGACAGCAGGGCCAGGTCGGCGCCATCAAGCGCGACCAGTTGGGACGAGGGCAAGGCCGCCACTTGGGCGGTGCTGAAGGTCGTCACCTGGTCGGCACCGAGGGCTTTGAGCTGGCTGCTGGTCAAGCTAGCGATGCTGGTGGTGCTCAGCGCGAGCAATTGCGCACTACCCAGGGTGGTGAGCTGCGCTGTGGTCAGGGCCGCCGTTTGCGCAGAGAGCAATTTTGCGATGTCCGCTGTCGGCAGCAGGGCCAATTTGTCGGTATCGATGACCGCCAGTGCAGCGCTCGACAAGGCCATGAATTGTGCGGTGGAGAGGGCGCGCAGCTGCGTCGTCGACAATACGTCCGCCTGCGCCGCCGACAGCATGGCGATATTCGACGTGGCGAGGGCCGCAAGCTGCAATGAAGTCAGGGTCCCTACTTTGTTGGCTGGCAGTGCCACCAGTTGTTGCGTACCCAAGCTGGCAGCGACCGAAGTGGACAGCGCTGCCAAGGTGTCGCCACTCAGCACAGCGATGCCGTCGCCCAGCGCTGCGATTTGCTTGCCTGAGAGGGCCGGCGCCTGCACGGCCGTCAGCGCTGCCATCTGCGACGTGCCCAGCATGATCAGTTGCGAGGTCCCCAATGCACCAATGGACGAGGAGCTCATGGCTGCCAGGTCGCTCGTTTCGATCGATGTGACGCGTGCCGCTGGCAAGGCAGCCAGTTGGCTCGAACCCAGTGCGTGGGCCTGGCTCGTGCCCAGCGCAGCCAGTTGCCCTTCCAGCAGGGCGATGATATGGCTACTGCTCAAGGCCTGCACCTGTGCGCTGCCCAGGGCTTGCAATTGGCCGGAGGTCAGCGCCTGCACTTGTTGGGTGCTCATCCTGGCCAGGTCAATGCTTGGCAAGGTCGCGAATTTGGCCGCATCGATTTCCGCCAGCGCGGCTGTGCCCAAGGCGGCGAACTGCGAAGACGACAGGGCCGCCAGCTGGCTGGTCGACCACGTGTCGGCCTGGCTGGCCGACAGCATGGCGATGCTGGCGCTCGCCAGCGCCGCCACCTGCTGTGTGGTCAGCGCGCCAATCTTGGCGGCGGGCAGTGCCTCTACCTGTGCCGTGCCGAGGCTGGCAACCACAGCGGCCTTCAATGCTGCCAGAGCCGCGTCAGAAAACTTACCGAGATCGCCTTCCAGCGCAGCCACCTGACTCGATGACAGGGCTTGCGCCTGGCCCGAGGTCAGTGCCGCCAGCTGGCTGGTACCCAGGGTGGCCATTTGCACGGTGCCCAACGCGGCAATGGCCGTGGTGGACAGCGCGGCGAGGTCCACCGTTTCCAACGCCAGCAATTGGGTGCTGCCCAAGCTCGCCAGTTGGAGGGCCGACAGTGCAAACGCCTGGCTGGTGCCAAAGGCGGCGAACTGGGCGCCGCTCATATTGGCCAGGTTGCTGGTGCCAAGGGCCTGCACTTGCGCACTGCCCATGGCGGCAAGCTGGTCATTGGTGAGGGCGCGTGCCTGGTCGGCGCGCAGCTTGGCCAGGTCGGCCGTCGGCAACAGGGCAAACTTGCTGGCGTCGATGACGGCCTGTGCAGAGGTCGCCAGCGCGCTGAACTGGCTGGTCGACAGGGCCTGCAGCTGGCTGCTGCCAAGCGCATAGGCCTGCGACGTGGACAGGGCCAGGATATTCGTCGTGCTCATGGACAGCACCTGGCTTGAGCGCAGGGCCGCCAGTTCAGACGGGGCGATCGCCGCCAGCTGACTGGTTGAGAAAGTGCAGACGATGGACGTGGACAGGGCGGCGAAGTCGTCGCCATCCAACGCCGTGAAGGCCGTTCCCGTCAGCGCAGCCAATTGGCGCGAATTGAGGACAGCGAACTGGCTGCTGGCCAGCGCCGTGACCTGCTCATCCGACAGCACATGCATCTGGCTGCTGGACAGCGCCGCCACGGCGGACGTCGCCAGCGCCGTCATATTGGCCGTTGCGAGCGCAAGGATGCGGTCGGTCGCCAGCGCCACCAGTTGCGACGAGCTCAGTGCACCGGCCTGGCTGCTGCCCAGCGCCGCCACTTGCGAGGTGGTCAGCTTGGCGGTATTGCTGGTCGTCAGAGCCGCCATTTGGCTGGCCGACATCTTGCCCAGCTGGTCAAGTGTGATGATGCCGATACGTTCGCCTGCCAGGTTGGCGATGGCGGCGGTAGACAGCCCGCCGAATGCGCTTGCATCGAGCGCTACCATGGCTGCCGTCGTCAGCGCATTCATTTGCGCAGTCGTGAACGCGGCAACCTGGGAGGAACCGAGCAGGCCGACCTGTTCAGGCTGGAAGGTGGACCAGACCGATGGGTTCAGCGCCGCAATCTCGCTCGGGCTCAATGCCTTGATCTGGCTGGTGGTGTAGCTGTTGACGAGGTCATTCCAGTTGTAGGTGCCATCGGAGAAGCGCACTTGCTCGATATTGGTGACGGTGGTGGTGCCGCTGGCGCCCACCAGCACCAGTGCATTGACGACGCCGCCTGTGATCGCATAGCTGGCGCGGGTGCCAGGCATGACCAGCACGTCGTTGCCACCGCCACCGTCGATGGTGTCATTGCCGCCCTGGCCATCGAACAGGTCATCATGGGCGGTGCCCGTGATGGTATTGGCGCCGCTGGTGCCCGTGTAATAGCGCCCGCCTCCAGTCGAACCGATGCCGAGCGCGCCGCCCAGGCCGTCACCACCGTACAGCCAGTTCAAGGCAGCGATATCGTCAGCCTGGAAGGTCGAATGGTAGCCGCCCGTGTGCGTGTACGACATCAGCGTATTGGACGTATTGTTCTGGTCGGTCGGCAGGGTCGGGCTGCCTTCGAAGGGATGCTTCAGGCCCAGCATATGGCCTAGCTCATGCAGCAAGACTTCATAGCCCAGCGTGCCCGCGGTCAGGTTTTCCGTCGTGCTTTTCCACTCATTGTTGTCGAGGTAGACATAGGCATTGGCACTGTAGGAAGTCAGTTCGTTGGTACTGGAGTTGTACGCATACGACGAACTCCAGCTGCACAGGCCCACGGTATTGGGGCTATTGGTGATGTCGACATTGGCCAGGTGGACGCTGGCTGAGGTGCCCGTCGACGTTTCGACAAAGTTGATGCCGGTCAGGCTGCTGATATAGCTGAGCGCCGAGCGCGCCGCCGTCATCTGGCTGGCCGAGAATGCCGTGCGGTTGACTTGCCCGGCCTGGTTGCCCGAGGCGATTGAGAAGGTGTAATAGATGGTGTTGGTCCCTGGCGTCAGGAAATTCCAATTCGGCCCGTGATCGAGCAAGGCATCGATATAGTTCAAGCCCGATTGGGGAACGGAAGTGACGTCGGAAACAGTAGCCATGGAGTATTCTTAGAGGGAAACAGCTTGTTTTTGACTAAGTATACTTAACGGCGAGATATTTGAAATGCCTAGGCCATCACACTATATTTTCGGCAATTATTGATTGGTGACAATGGTGACAACTAGGCAAGATTGCGGGGCGGGGCGTGCAAAAAAGGCTGGGCTCATGAGAGCACCAGCCTTTTTCTTGAGTGTTAGCGCATTTGTATCCTGGAGGCCGGCACGATTTCATTGTCCTCATCGCCGTAGCCGTCGTATTTAACGAGGTAATTATTGCCTTCACGGCGAACCACCCTGGCTGGATACCAGTCGCCTTTCCAGCTGACTTTGATTTTCAGCCGGTCCGGGCCGACCCACTCGTCCCACTCGCTGCCATAACCCGTATAGGTGATCTTGCAGCCTTCCGGGGAAGCGGCGAGCACCTTGGCCTTATACCATTCGCCCTTCCATAACACTTCCGCATTCATGCCAACCGTGCACATCTCGGCCAACGCCGATGACGAAGCCATCCCCAGGAGTGCGGCGCCCACAGCCACTGCCAATGCCTTTTTGATCTTCATATTGACTATTCCTTTGCGAAATAAACAATCCAGAAACTTCAAGAAGTAACAACGACAAAACGGGTGTTCATTCTAGTCCTGTTTGGCAACTATTGGTCATTTTAGTTGACTGCAAACAAATCAAATTCAGCTTAGACTGGCAAGGCGCGCGCACTAGCTGCCTGCGCTCCAAGTTCGCCAATTCATTAAAGGGACATTCACCATGAAGAATCGCTTTTTGCGCCTGCTGCTGCTTCCCCTGCTGGTTATTGCTGTACATACAAAGAGTTTTGCCGCCGTCAGCGAAGCCGATGCCGCTGCCATCAAACAAACTGCCATGAACTATATGGAAGGTTGGTACGAAGGCAATGCGCAGCGGATGGAAAGCGCCTTACACCCAGACCTGGCCAAACGCATTGTGATTACCAAGGATGGCAAAAGCATGCTGCGCGCCATGAGCGCGGCGGATTTGGTGGGCAGCACGGGCAAAGGCGGTGGCAAGAATACACCCGTCGAGAAGCAGCAAAAAGATGTGCAGATCCTCGACGTGTTTGAGAATGCCGCCAGCGTCAGGGCCACGATGGGCGGATGGATCGACTACATGCACATGGCGAAGTTTGATGGCCGCTGGGTCATCGTCAATGTGCTGTGGGAGCTCAAACCCCAGGTGAAATAGGACAGCGCAAAGAAAAAGGGGCCGCGGCCCCTTTTTCAATGGATGGCATGCCCGGGCTTAGTCAGCGCGGAAGGCAGGCATCGGCAGGTTATTGGGGATAACGCCGTTGGCCTGCAAGTGGCGGGCGAAATTCAACAGCAGGTAGTCGTTGTAGCGGCGCGCGTAGATCTGCGCGCCGAACGGCAGGCCATTCGGCCCCGTGAATACGGGCAGGTTGATGGTTGGTACGCCACATAAGGTCCAGATCAGGCAGTTGTCAGGGCGGTCTACCGACTCGAGTCCCTTCAGTGCTTCGCCACCGGTGGACAGGTCAACGATGATGTCGTAGTCCTTGGCCAGGATGTCATCGAGCTGGTGCGACAAGGCCGTTTGGCCTGCCTGCGCCTTGCGGTAGTCCTCAATGGCGATCTGGTTACCACGCGTAACGATGTCATACATGACGGGGCTGACCAAGGTCTTGGCCGCGAATTCTTCTTTGAAGTAGTAGGCCAGGGCACGGTCATAAATCGTTGTGTGGATCTGGTGGGCTTGCGAGAACTCGGCAGGCAGTTCCAGCGCCTTCACTTGTACGCCCGGTACTTTGGCCAGCGTCTTGCTGAAGTCTTCCAGTGCCTGCTGGGCATAGGGTTCAGCATCCTTCCAGCGCGGGCCGCACAACACGCCAACGCGCCATGGGCGACCACTGACGGTCTGGCGCGCCGTGTCATTCAGGATCTCATGCGCGATCGGGAAGTCAATGCCATGCACCCGTACCACATCAAACATTAGCGCCAGGTCTTCCACGCAGCGCGAGAACATGCCGATGGTGTCGAGCGAGTCCGTTGTCTTCAGCATTGCCGTGCGCGGTAGCAGGCCAAACGAAGGCTTGAAGCCATACACGCCGCAATAGCTGGCCGGGCGGATGATCGAGCCGGCCGTTTGCGTGCCCAGCGACAGGGGCACCATGTGCGCAGCCGTGGCAGCGGCCGAACCGGACGACGAAGTGCCAGGGATATAGCCAAGGCGGTGTGGGTTATTGGTGGGGCCTGGTGCGTGGACGGCAAATTCCGCTGTGACCGTTTTGCCAAGCAGGACGGCGTCTTGCATTCGCAGGTAGTAGACCACGCGAGCATCATTGCCCGGCGTGAAGCCTTCCCAGATTGGGCTGCCCATCTGGGTTGGCATATCGCTCGTATTAAAGATGTCCTTAATGCCGATTGGAATGCCGCACAGTTTACCGCCCGTGCCGGCAGCCAGCTTGACATCGGCCTTGGCTGCTTGGGCAAGTGCCACTTCCGGTTTGAGCCAGGTCCATGCGTGCAGCTTGGCCTCATTGCGCTCGACGCTGTCGAGGCAGGCCTGCGTCACTTCGGTGGCGCTCACTTCGCGCTGCTGCAGCAAAGGGATCAGTTCTGTCGCGGTCAGGCTGGCCAGGTTTGCCTTGTTCGTTGCGCTCATTATTTGCCTTTCGACTGACGGTAGCCTTCAACAGCGGCGCTGAACTTCTCGTCCGTCAGTGCGGCAATATTGAGGTCGCGGCGGTGCTGTGCCATGACGTCGTCAAACTCCTGCTGGGTAAAACCGGTGATCTTCAGGTACCAGTCCAGTGCCGGCGGGCGCTCGGTGTCGGCCTTCTTGGCCAATTCGAACGCTTCTTCGCGCGTCAGCAGGCCGGCACGCACATCCACGCTAGCGTGGTCGGTGCCACGGCCAAAGCCGCGCTTGAGGAATTTGGTGTAGTCGTGCACGCCGGCCATGCGGCATTCGACGCTCTTGTAGTTCTTGTACGTGCCTTCGACTTTGTCTTCGCGCCAGCCGTACACGTCGCGCATGAACTCCATCTGCCGTTCATCGTCCCAGAAAATGAAGTCACCCAGGTGGATACCGACGACGCCGACTTCTTCGATCTCTTCCACCGACGGCATACGGAAGGGCGCCATTTCGCGGGCAGTGATTTCGTGGTTGAGCATCTCGTCGGGATAGCGCTTGGCCGACACTTTGGTGAAGTAGTCGCGGTCAAACTTGCGCACCGGGTTGCGGTGGGTTGCGCGGCCCGAGGTCTCGGCGATCGATTCACCCCAGATCAGCAATGGGATTTTGTATTTGACGGCGATCTGCATCGGGAAAGAGCCCACGCCCGAGTGGCAGTGCCAGCAGGCGTCGCCGATCTTATACAAGGACTGGCGGGCCAACTTGTTCACCAGCTCGGTGCTGGGCGAGAACATGATGTGGTCAACGCCAAATTTGTCCAAGCAGTTCTGCAGGTTGTATTTGCCCGTCTCCGTGAACCAGGTGTGGCTGAAGGTGACAGCCAGCGCGCGCATGCCGTAGATTTTGGTCAGCACATGCAGCTGGAAGGCGCTGTCCTTGCCGCCGCTGATCGGGATGATGCAGTCGTAGTCATTATTGAGGCTCTTGTAGTGGTCCAGGATCTTGACCAGTTCCTTTTGGCGCTCGGTCCAGTCGATGCGGATTTTGTGTTCCGACGACTGGCAGGCCTGGCAGATGCCCATTTCGTCGAAGTCCATCCCTTCGTTCGACTGGGGCATGCAGCAGCGCGCACAATAGGTCAATTCAGGGAACAGCGGCTGGCCGTAGGAAGAAGTAGTCATGACAGGTCCAATCAGTTAAGAGCTGGCTTCGCACAAACGTGCTAACCGTATGATATCAAGTTGCGGCAGTACGCAGGGCGGTGCCCATGCAGGAATTGTGGAAATCACGGTACGCCCTGCCGCCAGCGCGACAACCATGGCGTAAGTCTGGCAACCGGCGACCACCTTGGCCCAGGCGAGCCCCGCCGCCAGCGTCGGCGCGCTATCGAGCTTGATTCGCGGATTGGCTTGGCGGGCCAGCCAGTCGTCGTATTTGCCGGGTGGGTCGGATGGGTGGGGGCGCAGGCGGATTTCAGCGTCCGGCGCCAACCAGGCCAGGTCGCGGTGGGCGATAAAGTAGTCAAGGGCGGCGAATTCGCCAGGCTCGGGCAGGTCGCCCCAGGCCTGGCGGATTGGTTCAAGCACATACAGGACACGATCCCTGCGCAGCGCATCATCTGCGCCATCACGCTGGTTCAGCTCCAGGGTAGCCTCCAGGGCCTCTATTTCGGCGACCAGGCCGGCCAAGTAGGCATTAGGCAGTTCCACCACGGGTAGACCCGGGAACGCAGCTTGCGCGATCTTGAAGGCATACGGATCGCTGACCCAGATTTCATCAGGCAGGATTTGCTCGCCGTTGCGCACAAATCGTTCAGGATAGTTGGTCCAGTGATCGATCACAGCTACCGAGTGGATGCCAAGGTTTTGCGCCAGCCAGCGGGCCTCATGTTCCAGGTCACTGGCCCAGCCGGTGCCAGTGATGACGGTGGCCGCACCTGCGATCACCTCTCCCAATTCCGACGCGGGCGAGTGTGTAGGGCTTGCCTGTCCGCGGCGCGCTTGCCACAACGCTTGCGCCGGGCCGGCCAGGCAAAGGGCTGCGTGTTCGTCGCCCAGCCACGCAAAAATGTGGTTGGCCGCGCCCGCATCATGGGCGACGATGGCCAAGGGGCGGCGCGCACTGTCCATCATGGCAATCCGAATTTGGCGAAATAGAGGATGTCCTGCGGGACGCCGTCCACCAGCTCCTGCCCTGCCCGCACACCGTCAGCCTGCATGCCACAGCCCTGCATGATGCGCACCATCGCCTCGTTGCAGCGCAAGGTGCCGCCGGTGACTTTGCGCGTGCCTTCGGCGAGCAAATGGGCCATCAGGGTACCCCAGGCATCCTTTCCCAGCCCCTTGCCCTGCACCTTGGCGCCGATAAGCAGGCCAATATCGCAAGTGCCATGCACCGCGGACCGGTATGCCGTCATGGTGCCAATGAAAGCGCCTTGATGGTAGATGGCGATGAACATATTGTCGCTGCCGGCGAAAGACTGCAAATAGGCGCGGCAGCTGTCCATGCTGTGGGTGCGGAAGCGCTGGTTACTGAACTTCATCAGCTGCGGGTCGCGCAGCCAGCCCAGGTAGTCCTCGGTCAAATTGGCTTCGGTGAAAGCGCGCAGCGTCACCACCGAACCAATCAAATCCTGCTTCAACATCCCCACAGCTCCTCTCAGGCCTTCAACTGGTCCTTATTGGCCAGCACCTTCTTGATGATGGCGACAAAGTCGTCGATATCGGCCTCCGTCAGCGGCTCGCGCATCAGTGGCGTATAAATCAACTCTTCAAAGTGCATGCGCTCGACCACCGGGCAGATGCCCTTGCTGTAGTCATAGTTGACGCCCGCATTGACCGTCCACGGGAAGCCTTTGCTGCCCAGGGCGATCTTCTTCTGGTACATCGGTGCCAGGTACAGCGGTTTGACATAGGCTTCCACAAAGCCGTTTTGTTCCCAGATGGTCGGCGGCGGCAGTTCGGCGTTGACTGCCTTGACGAAGTCGCTGCGCGAGATGCCAATTTTGGCAGCGTCGAATTTGACGGGATATAGGTAGTAAGCGTGTTCCGCACCGTCCGCGACCTTTGCAGGCGTCAGGCCGTCGATGCTGGCGATCTGGCGCCCGAAGTGGGCAGCCAGGCGTTGGCGATGGGCCAGGTAACCTTGAACGCGGTCCAGTTGGACGCAGCCAATCGCCGCCTGCAGTTCCGTCAACCGATAGTTTGAACCAAGCATATTGCTCAGGTCTTCGACGTTCTGGAATTCGATCAGGTTTTCCGCATGGTTGCGGATCAATTGGCTGCGCAGGGCCAGCTTGTCGTCATTGGTGACGAGCATGCCGCCCTCACCCGTGTGGATATGCTTGTGGTAGTTCAGGCTGAAGCCACCGATGTCGCCAATGGTGCCAACTGGGCGGCCCTTGTATTTGATGCCGGGGCATTGGGCTCCATCTTCGATCACCTTCAGGTTGTGCTTCTTCGCCAGCGCCATGATCGGGTCCATGTCCGCAGCCTGGCCAAAGATGTGCACCACCATGATGGCGCGGGTGCGCGGCGTGATGCGGCTTTCAATCGTCGCTGCCGTGATATTAAAGGTGTCCGGGTCAATGTCAGCAAACACGGGAATGCCGCCGTAGAACAGGATCGCCGTCGCACTGGCCGACATGGTGTAGGGCGACACGATCACTTCGTCACCCGGCTCAATGCCAATGGCGCCAACCGCCGTCATCAAGCCCGTGGTCCACGAGTTGACGGAGATAGCATGCTTGAAGCCATAGGTGTTGGCCCATTTGTCTTCGAACTCGCGCACCTTGGGGCCGCCCAGCCATTGCGGACCAGGGCTGCCGAAGAAGCCGGACAGTTCACCGCTGTCCATCACCTCGATAACGGCCTGCTTTTCTGCCTCGCCCATCGTGCGACGCGCTGGTAGCGGCTGTTCGCGCAGGCGTTGGCCGCCCTTGATGGCTAATTGGGTCATGATGTTCTCCCTGATATTCATGATAATGCAATCTCCTGCCAGTGCCCGGCGTCTTGCGCCGAGCGGTTGATGGCGTCGACCGTCAATGCAGTCAACAATGCGTTGCGGGCGTCGCAGCTTGACGCCTGGATCTCGCCGTTTGCTAAACGCAAAGCTTCGTCGACCATCCAGTCCATGGCTTCCAGCGCGCGTGCCGGCTGTGGTACCGCCTCACCTGGAATGCGATAGCCCGCGTAATTCGGGTCGTCCTTGATTTCAGTGTAAACGATGCTGCGGCCGCCCCTGCTCATTTCACAGATGGCTTGGCGGCCGATGACGCGCAGTTCAAAACAGGTAAAGGCACTTTGGTCGGTGGCCAGCATCGTCAGCTGGATGCGGCTGCCGTCTTGCCGTTCAAATTCGATTTGCGCGTCCCAGGCACGATCCTTGCCGCCATTCCAACCCGCTTCCGCGGCATCCAGGGGTGAACCAAGGGCGCGGGCGCGCACTGGCCTGGCGTCGCATAGGAAGGCACACAGGTCGATCATATGCGAGCCGTTGTTGGTGATGCCTTTGCCATAAGTGCCAACGAGGCGCTGCAGCGGGCCCATGGCACCTGCGCGAATGCGATCGCGCAGCACCCCCATGCTGGGATCCCAGTGGCGCGAAAAATTGATGATGGACTTGGCACCCGCAGCCTCAATGGCCGCGGCCAGCTTGCGGCTTTCGTCCAGCGTGGTGGCTAGCGGCTTTTCAATGACCAGGACTTTGACGCCTGCCGCCAA
>JACXTT010007155.1_pt1 | contig 15793 bp, 15 predicted proteins | sample 9270951 | NCBI WGS metagenome assembly JACXTT01 (sample SAMN15532306, study PRJNA645909) | rock metagenome | isolation source: weathered quartz diorite | place: Puerto Rico | collected 2017-06-21 | reverse complement strand
GGCCTTGCTCCCCCGTGCCAAAGGCCACACCGGGGCGGGCCGGCGGGCTGAAAAGGCCACTCACGGCCACCAGGCTGCCGGGCAGCGTTGCGAATGCAGGTGGTGTGGTAGCCACGGTGTTGCCGACCGCATCCGAGTAGCGCAGGCTGCGGCCGTCGGCCGTGATGCGGTTGGCGGCAATGTCAACCGGTGCTTCAAAGCCGCGCAGGGCGGCAATGGCCAGTTGCTCGTCCAGATCGGTGTCGATGTCGCGGATGTCCAGGTCCAACCCATAGACGCCGTCGGCGATGACGCCGACCCCGCCAACCAGGCGGCCGTTCTTGTACAGCGGAAAGCCACCAGGATCGGCCGACAGACCCAGTGGCGACCGCTTGGGCCCTTGGTCGCCTGTAGCCTGCCGGCGCATCAGGTCGGAGCAGGACAACTGGGAAAACTGCACGCCAAACAGCGGGCCGGACGGTTGGTTGGCTTCTTGCGGATTGAAGTTTTCCTGGATGATCTGGCTGGCCGTGCGGGTGGAAAAAGCATTGCCGGCGCTGGACAGGTAGGCGCCGGTCAGGGCTTTGCTGATGGCCGCAAAGGAGCTGGCCAGTACGTCAACTTTTTCCAGCCCGCCGCTGACGCCCCGGCCGCTGTCGATGCGAAAGGTAGTTGCTGCGCCTGTCATGCTGTACACGGCCAGCACATTGCCTACGCGGTCGGTGACCGCTACGGTGGCGCGCGCACCCTGCGCCTGGGCGGCAACGACAGCCTGGGCCACAATCGTCTGTACATCGGCTACCGACAGCGCGTCGGCGGTACAGGCGCCGTTGCAGTCGGGAACGGCGGTGCCAGTGCTTGGGCCGGCAGTGCTGTTGCTGCCCCCACCGCCGCCGACACAGGTCGCCAACAGCAACAGGGCGCTGCACCATGCCATCCGGGAGGCCCATCGTTTTGCCAGCAGTCCTTGGCGCCCCATCATGGTGTTTTCACGTCCTTGATGGGTCCGGCGGCGCGCGCTTTCTCGGCGGTGAAGCTGGCATGCACGGTGGCACTGTGGAAGTCATGGCAACTGCTGCAGCGGCTGATGACCTTGTCCTGGCGCAGCACATTCAGGGGCTGCATGCTGGTACCTGTGTGGCAATTGCGGCAGGTTGCGATCATGGGTATCAAGATATCTGTGCTGGCTTTGGACGTGGCAGCGGCGTGGCAGGTGCTGCAGGGCGCATTCTCGTGCTGCGCATGGGTAAATTTCGATTTGGGCAGCCAATGGTCGGTGCTGAGCACGGCCTGCACTTTCCAGACCGGCATGGCGACATCCGACTTGTTGTCCGCCGTGCGCGTGATGCTGTGGCAGGTCTGGCAGGTGCCCTTGGGGTTTTCAAACATGTCCTTGGCCGCGGCCAGGGTCTTGTCGTTCACCCATTGCGCCACCGAACTGCGCGACTGCGTTCCGGCCTGGATCTGCGGTCCCTGTAGCAAGGAGTTGACGGTGACCACTTGCGAGGGCGTGGGCTCCAAGGCCAGGCTGGAGAAAATGTCGCGCAAGGCATTGATGACCACGGCAGGCTCGGCATGGGGTACCTGGCGTGTCGGGCTTTGTGCGTCTACGCCCAGGCGGTGGCAGCCGGCGCAGGCGGTCTCCATGCGTATGGGCTGGTAGCGCACCTTGGCGCTGTCCAGCTGATGGCAGTTCTTGCATTCCATGACCACGCGTCCCTTGGTTTGCAGCGGGCCGTTGGGGCTCTTGATACCGCTCTTGGCCAGATGCAGTGCATGGGGGAACTTCAGGCCGCTGTGCTCCTGCAGGTTGGCGTCAAAGTCCTGTCGCAGCACGGCTTTGGGTTCAACCCCGACCCGCATGGTCAGGCGAAACTCGGGGTGGTCTTTGCCGAAATCGCCGACGTCGGGCAGTATGGTGGCCGGTGCGTGGTTCTTGATGTTGCCGTGGCAGTCTTCACAACCTCTGGCGTCGACTTTTTTCATGCCGTCCTCGCCTTGGTGCTCACGGTGGCACGAGGCGCAACGCTGGCCGCCAAAGACCTGCGCCTGCAGTGCGATGTAGCTGCCAATGTGCGGGCCGGAGTTCTGGTGGCAGGCTGCGCACGCCGCGTCCTTGACGCGTTGAAACGGCTTGGTGTGGCAACTCTGGCACTGGTTGCCAATGGTCTTGTGGGCCGAGGAGATTTCCCCGGGGTTCCACATCACGTCCAGTTTGGTGTCCTCGGTGCCCGCCAGGGCGTCGCGGGGTTGGTAGACCTGCCAAATGGGCAATACCAGCAGCATGACCAGGCAGGTCAATGCTGCCAGCCAGGACATGGCGCGAACGTTCAATGGCGAGCGCCGCACGCTGCCAGCGGAGCGCGCCGTGTCTGCGCGCACGGCTTCCACCGGTTTGTGCGTGAAATTCAGGGTCAGCAGCAGTTGCTGGCAGTCCGGACCGTGCACCACGTCGGCGACAGCGAACTCAAATGGACCGATCAGAATGGTTTGTCCGGTCACCAGACGTTTCAAATCGACGGGTTCACCGTCAACCAGTACGGTCCCCCCGTTGCCTTCGATATACAGGTAGCCGTCTTCGGCGCGGTGGATGGTGGCATGCTCCAGGCGCACCCGGGGGTCCGGCAAGTAGATCTTGCACGCCGCGGCGCGCCCCATGGATAGAGTTTCCGACACCGTTGCGCGTGCAACGCGTGAGGCCGTGTCGCCGGCCTGGGGGCTGTATTCAACGATGGTGCAGCGAATCATGCGGCACTACCAGTAAATGAAAACGGACACAATGTGCGCAACCAAGGCCAGTAACAGCGCAATGGCGAGGGGCACGTGCAACAACAGCCAGAGCCGCAGTTTGGCGGTCAGGTAGTGGGCATGGCGAATTTTTTCCACCAAGGCTTTGCGCCGTATCATGTGCCCATAAATCTCACGGCCGGCGCGTGCAGAAGCCGCGTCCAGTTGCTTGTTCAAGCGCTCGATGATGACGACCGCGTAGTCGGTTGGACAATTTCTGCCGGTGGTGCCCAGCAGATTTTCCAGCGCTGTGCCCTGCAGGCGTGTTTTTTGCGCGGCCTCGAGTATCAAGGTGTTGTATTGGTCCGGCAGGGCCAGTGCCAGGCGTTGCGCCTGGGTGTCCACATCCTGGAGCTGCAGCACCATGGAAGACAGGGTAGCGTTGCCCATGGTCTCCGTCAAACGCGACGGAACCCGATTGAAGACAATCACGCCATAGATGCCACTGCCCACCACGATCAACAATAGTGCATAGGTCAGTGAGTGGGTGTTCCAGCCCAACTCAAAGCCGCAATGCAGGGTGGCCAATATGACCACGGCTACGCCCAGATAGACATGGGCAGATAACCATGCCTGTGTGCTGGTATTGCCGTCGTAACGGCGTTTTCGAATGCCCAACCAGGACAGCCAGATGACCAGCATGGTCGACACGGTGCCAAAAAAATAGCCCGGCCAGGTGCCGCCATAGCCGACCTTCCCCGGGTTTTGAAAGGCGTACAACCGATGCCAGACATAGAAGGCGCCGGCCAGCACGCTGACCCAAGTAGCCATCTTGAGATAGTGGAAGCGGCGGTACTCCAAGAACCCCTGGTGTTTCATGCTGGTGCCTGATTGACGGTATCGATGGACGCAACTGGAATGCCACTGTAATCGAAATGGTCAATATTCCCAACCGATGCGCCAAGGAATCGTTGTATCTATTGCAATCGGTTGTTTTTTGGCTCAGCATGGATGGGCGGGCCGTTCAACGACCCGGGCCGCGGGCGTATAGTGCCCTGCAGGGTGTTGGTCAACCAATGAGGTCACGATGCGAACCATGTTTGTCTGTTCGGCCCGTGCCGGGCGCTGTTGAGTTGGGTCCATGACCGAACCCTCCATGCCCCAGTCGCCAGAACTGCCCATTACCGGGGGTAGTGCAGCCAGTCAAGCGTTTCGTGCCGAGCTGGCCCGCCAGGGGCGTGACGGCGGCGTGCCGGCAGCCGTTTCGACGACCCCTGCGGCCCCCGCAGTTCAGGCTTCGAAGCAACCGACGCCGGCGACGCAGACCAACACTGGCGAAGCGCGTGCCGCAGAGCGAAAGAAGGTCAACGGCCGTGCCCGCGTGCTGATGCCCGGCGCCGACGCTGCGGTTGGCAAGATGATAGACATCTCGTTGACCGGGGCCTGTGTCATGTTGGAAGACATGTTCCCCAGCAAGAAAATGTGTACGCTGGAGATCGATATCTTTCATGCCGGTACCCGCCAGCTGTTTGCAGCACCAGCGCTGTCGGTGTATGGTGTCTTGGTCAGCGGCAAGGGTTTCAAGGTGGGTTTTCAGTTCGGGCCGCTTGGCGAAGCCGCGCGCAAATGCCTGGCCGTATTGGTGCAGTGAGAGGTAGACTGTTGTATGCCCAGCCTGGACCACTCGCCGGATATTGCGACAGTTGAGTACAAACTGTCCAAGGCATGGGAGTTCCTGAGCGGTGAGCCGCGAAGCTTCCATTGGAGGGCGCGGTCGACCGCTGCATTGGAGTTTGCCGAATTCAGCTTCTTTATGCCGCTCAATCTTGCCAAGGAATCCAGGCGCGGTGGCGTCGCCGTCCTGATGCAACGGGCCGATGCTGTTCTGGTGGCGGCTAACATGTTTGGCGTGGCCCGGCGGGAGGTACAGCCAGCAGATGTGGGTGATGCCTGTGCAGAAGTCTGCAATGTCTTCTCAGACTGCCTGGTACAGCATTTCGGTGCTGGTCATGAGGTAAAAATGGGTCTGCCGCAAGCAGCCAATCCCAGGGAATATGCACACATGGTCGAAAACAGTGTGTTAAGAGCGATTTACGAGGGGCGCGCCGGTGCCCACAGCCTGCTGATCGTGCTGTACGAAGCCCTGCGTTCACCATCCTGAAGTGAGCCCATGAAAGCACCGCCCATCTTACTTTCCAAACCATTGAAGTTTCTGGTTGTTGACGACAGCCGGGCCATCCAGGCCATTGTTCGCCGCGCTATCCTGCGCTGCGGCTATGAGCCTGTGGAGATTCAGACCGCACTGGATGGCGAGCAGGCGCTGGATATTGTCGAATCCTTTATTCCCGACCTGATCATTACCGATTGGCACATGCCCAAGGTGTCCGGGTTGGAAATGGTGCAGGCGCTGCGCCAAATGGGGCATACATCGATCCGGGTCGGCTTTGTCACCACGGAAAAGACCCCAGCCCTGCTGGATCAGGCCATCAGCAATGGGGCTATGTTCATTGTGCACAAGCCGTTCAATGATGAAGAGCTGGGTGCTGCCGTGGTGTCGTCCGTCAAGGACCTGGCCAAGCTGCAGGCGCCCGTTGCCGTGGCGCCGCAGAAGGTGGATGTTGAGCCAGTGACCGAGACGGCGCTGCACAAGCGGCTGCAGGCCACGCTGGGCAATATTCCGTTTCGCTTGATACCGCGCGACCCCATGACCGTCGAAAAGCTGACGCCCAACAACCTGCTGGGTTTGTATGTGAGCACCGGCCACAAGGGTGTCTATGCGATTGGCGTCATGGACGGCAACGCCGTGTGCATGGTCGGTGGCGGCGCCATGCGCAAGCTGCCACCCGAAGTACGGGCGGTGATGGCGTCGGGTCAACCCGACGAATCCATGCTGGACAAGGCCAATGAATTCATGCGCTCGGTAGCCCAGTGCATTGCCGAGACGGCCGAATCCGGGCCTGTGACGGTGTCGCTGGCCAAGGCCAGCATTGTCAAAAATACGTTTGGAAAACTCTCTGAAGTACTGAGCCAGGCAGGGCACCGGTCGGATTTCCGTTTTGCCATTCCGGGCTACGGCGAAGGGCGCATGGCGTTTTTTGTGATGGCATCATGACCTTCCTCAATGCCGCACTGGCCTTCATCTTTTTTTGCAACCTGGTGTTCATGGTGGGCGCTGCCTATGGGTTGATGCGCAGACTGGACACGACGGAGACCAGTCAGATCAACTTGCAAAAAGCGGCCAGCTCGGTGATTGAAGTCGGCACGCACATCAAAGTCGTGGTGCGCCGGGCCTTCAACGAAATGGAGCGCAACAACGACGCGCTGGCGGCGCGGGAGAGCTCCAGCGGTCGGGCGGTGACGGAGCTCTCCAGCCAGATCAAGACCCTGGTTGAGCGCATGAAAATGGTCATGGCCAAGCAGGGCGGGGGGCAGGGGCAGTCTGTGGACAGTAGTGATGCGGCCCACCCCTATGCCGATCCCGACGAACTTCGCGCCAAGCTGCATGCCGACCTCAATGCCGCGCTGGAGAAGAACAACCTGTTGCAGGACGAAATTGAGCAAACCAAGTACCGCTTGAAAAGCGCCTCGACGGCTAACAATGAATTGCGGGAGGAGATTAGCGACGTCAAGGGCGTCAAGCAGAGTGTGGTCGATAGCCTGATCCAGCGCACTGCGGAGCTGGAGGAGCAGTTGCAAAAAGCGCGTGAGCGTGCCAAGGCAGCCGAGCTGCATGCCGAAGCCAATGCGGTTCAGCTCGACGACATTCGGGCGCAAATCAACGAGCAGACGTTTGGCGGCGACATCGACCAGTCCGAGTTGATACAAGGGCAACAGGATCAGATTGATACCTTGGCAGCACGGGAAAAAGAGTTGTTGGCCCGCATCGTCCAGCTGGAGGGCGCCTTTGCGCGCAACCAGACGGAAAAGAGCTTTATTGAAGAACGCTTTCTGCAAATGGATGCACAGGGCAGTGCCCATGCGCCGCTACAACCGCCCGAAGCTGCACAAGACTGAATGGTCGCCCAAGTGCCGGTATAGTCTGCTGTTGCTTTACTTTTCAATTGGAAGGTGATTATGGTCAAAAAGATTCTGCTCGGCCTGCTGGCCGCCATTGTGTTGCTGCTGATCTATGCGGCCACGCGTCCCGACACATTTCGCGTGGAGCGCAGCATCACTGTCACGGCGGCACCCGACAAAGTATTTGCCCTGCTCAATGACTTTCACCAATTTCCAAGCTGGTCACCGTGGCAGGACCTGGACCCTGCGATGAAGGTCACCCACAGCGGAGCCGCCAGTGGCCCAGGCGCTGTGTATGAGTGGAGTGGCAACAGTGCCGTAGGCGCTGGGCGCATGGAAATCTTGAAAACCGAACCTGCGGCAAAAGTCACGGTCAAGCTGGACTTTTTGCAACCCTTTGAGGGCCACAACACGACCGAATACACCGTGGCCAGCGCCGCCGGTACCACCACCGTGACCTGGGCCATGTTCGGCCCCAGCCCCTACATCTCCAAAGTGATGGGCATCTTTGTCAGCATGGACAGCATGATTGGCAAGGACTTTGAGCGCGGACTGGCCAAGCTCAAGGCGGTTGCCGAAAAATAGGCACGGCGGCGCAGCCGCCACTGACGAATTTTCTGTTTTTTCCTTTCGAACTCTCCATGCAACCCACGGTCAAACCCCAGAACCCCAACTTTTCGTCCGGTCCTTGCAGCAAGCGCCCGGGTTATTCAGTAGATGCCCTGCAACTGGATACGCTGGGGCGCTCCCACCGTTCGGCCTTGGGCAAAAAGGCGCTGGGTCTGGCCTGTTCCGAAACCGCCCGCATTCTGGGCTTGCCAGCGGGATATCGGGTGGCCGTGGTGCCAGCCTCGGACACCGGGGCCGTGGAGATGGCGATGTGGTCCCTGCTGGGGCCGCGCGGTGTCGATGTGCTGGCGTGGGAGGCATTTGGCGCAACCTGGGTCAACGACATCGTCCAGCAGCTCAAGCTGCCCACCGTCAACCAGCACGTGGCGCCATACGGCTCTATTGTGGATTTCTCACAGGTCAACTTCGACAACGATGTCGTCTTCACGTGGAATGGGACCACCGCCGGCGTCAAGGTTCCCAACGGCGACTGGATTGCGGCCGACCGCGCCGGCCTGACCATTTGCGACGCGACGTCGGCCGTGTTTGCCATGGAATTGCCGTGGGACAAGCTCGATGTGGTGACCTACTCCTGGCAAAAGGTGCTGGGTGGCGAAGGCGGGCACGGCATGCTGATTCTCAGCCCACGCGCCGTGGCGCGTCTGGAAAGTTACACACCGCCCTGGCCCTTGCCCAAGATTTTTCGTATGACGGCGGACGGCAAACTGAACGAGGGCTTGTTCCAGGGTGACACCATCAATACGCCGTCCATGTTGTGCGTGTCCGACTATCTGGACGCGCTGGCCTGGGCAGACCGCATCGGTGGCGTGGCGGCAACGGTTGCCCGCAGCGAAGCCAATCTGAAGATTCTCAGCGACTTTGTTGCCGCCCATGACTGGATTTCCTTTTTGGCTAAGGACGCCGCAATACGTTCCAACACCAGTGTGTGCATGACATTGAAAGCCAGCGCAGAACAAGTCAAAAAGATGGTCATGCTGCTGGATGCAGAGGGCGTGGCCTACGACATCGGCTCCTACAAGGATGCGCCGGCCGGTTTGCGGATCTGGTGCGGTGCCACCGTCGAAGGCAGCGATCTGATGGCTCTGCTGCCCTGGCTCACCTGGGCCTATGCCCAGGTTACAGCGTAGCTAGAACGGGCCGTTGCTGTCCCGCAGTTTGTCTGGCAGTCCGTCATGGGGGCCGCGCATCCGGGGCGCAAGATCATGCCAATGCCGGTCGCCAATGCTGGCATTGCGCTGGGGGTGCAGCGGGTAGTGGATCTTGTTGTCGTCTCGGTTGGTGTCGCCCACCACCAGCAGGCGTACCTCTGAATCCGTGTTGTTGATGAAGGTATGTGCCTCGCCCGTGCCGGGCACAAATCCCACTGCATCACCAGGCTGCAAGCGGTGCAGTGCACCGTCCAGCCAGCAGTCGGGCGTGCCTTCTATGACGTAGACAAATTCTTCTTCCGTGCTTTCCGCATGCGGCCACGAGGTCCGCCGACCCGGCGGCAGCACGACGTGGTGTATGCCCAGGCGTTTCAGACCAAAGGTCTGGCCAAAAGGCGAGCCTATGGCCAATAGTTCAGCGCTGTGCGGATAGTGCGCACTGTCGGGCTCCTGAATGTCTTTCCAGTGTCGTATGCAGTCGGGGCGGCTCATGCTTGGGCTCCTGAAGAAATATAGTCATGAAGACTGGAGAGTGGTGAGGCCGGCAAACTGAGGGTGACCGTTGTGGCGCCGGCACGGCTGTCGATGGCGATTGTCGCGCCGATGGCATGCGCCCGCTCGGCCATGGACGCCAAGCCTTTGCGGGGAGGCTGGCTGGTGTCGAAACCTTGACCGTTATCGCAAATGCGGATGCGCACACTATGGCCCGATGCTGCCGCGGAGTCTTGCTGCAACGATGCCTCCATGCGCAGCACGCTGGCATGGGCGTGTTGCATGACATTGGACAGCGCCTCGAAAAAAATATATTGCAAATGGCGCATGGCGGTGGCATCGAGTTGCGGCAGGTCCGGCAAGCTGAGCACGGCCCACTCCAGTGCCAGCCCCGTACTGCGAAAGCGGGGCTCCAGGCGGTAGCGCAGGTTGGCCAGCAAGGCGGTAATGTCGCCCGGCGGCAGATTCAGGGCGTCTATGGACAGTTTGAGTTGGTCCAGCGAGTCCCGCAGCGTCAACAATATTTCGTCGTGGTTGGGTGGTGTGGATTGCAATTGCCGAATGGCGGAACTGATATGGGCTCCCACGCCATCGTGCATGTCCCGCAGAATGCGGGCGCGCTCTTGCACACGCTCTTGTTCGCGGGCAATCTGTTCCATGCGCTGGTAGCTGCTGGACAATTCACGCTCCTTGTCGGCCACGCGCTGCGACAGCGTATCGAGCATATTGCGCACACGCACATTGGCATGGCGGAAGCGTTCAATGGCAATGGCCCCCAGCGCCAGGCCGAACAGGGTTGCTGAAAAGCGCAGGTAGATGTGGCTGCCAAAGGGATCGCCCAGGCGCAATACGTAGAAATCATGCAGGCCAACCGGCAGATTGACGACGAACGCCAGTGCAATGACACGTTGCATGGCATTGCCGGTGCGCATCGCCTTCACCACAAACAACATGGTTGAAGGAACGAAAACAAGGGAAAAACTGGCCTGCCAGAGTGTCATCAGCAAGGGGTTGGGTTGCATGGCGGCGGTAAAAGCCACATAGGGCCCCAGCAACAGCAGCAACAGCACGAAGGAGCGCGCGACGCGACTGGCCGGGTGTTGTTCCCAGCCCGCCATGGTGTGGCAGAACATCAGCAAGGAACCCATCCAAAGGCCCAGGGCCATGTTGATGGCCACGTACCACCATTGCCAAGGCAGGGGCGGGCGCTCGATCAGATTGTCGGCAATGTAGAAAGCCCAGGAAAACTCTGCCGTGGCAGCAAACAGGTACAGCCGGTCCCGCATGCCGCGGCGTTTCGGGCGCGGATCGGTTTGCGATATCCACAGCACCAAGGCGTACGCGCCAACCAGGAGACTGAATACGGTCAGCACACCATAGCCACCGACGCGCAGGGCAAATTCTTGCTGGTAGGTGTGATCCAGGTCCTTTTTGGGGCCAACCCACACCACGGGCATGCCAGATCGCCGACCGCTTTCCGAATGGATGCTGACTTCCAGTTGGTTGTGGGGCCGTAGCACACCGGAAGGAATGCGGACCAGCCGCGGAATTTTGGCGTAATCACCAAGATTGGCATTGCCGGGGCCGGGGTTGTACTCAGGATGGGCATCGGCTTCGACCACGGTGCCGTTTTGGTCCAGCACCACGCCGTTGAGTTTGATCTGGTAGGCGTTGCCCAGCCGGTCAAAATACAGCGCCCAGGGCTCATCGGTTGCGGTGGGGGCGTCAAATTCCAGTGCAAAGCGCGCAAAGCCCGAGGTGCCGGCATGGTGGTAGTCCCAACCATAGGGCAGCTGCACGTTGACGTGCGAAGTCTCTGCATGGATGGTCAATTCCACACGGGCTTGCTGCAGCACGTTCACCGCATCGGGTGGCGCTACGGGCGTGCATGCTGCGAGCGTGCATAGCAGGTAGAGCAAGGCGATTCGCAAGAAGGGCATCACTGGCGTGCGGCAGGCCGCAAACGTTAAGGAGTTTCGAGCCGCCCGTCGGCGTGGCGCGCAAAACGCGCTTGGCCCAGAGGGTGAACGGGGTCATTGGCAGCCCATGGCCAAGCGCCGAATCCGGTCGCCTGGTAGTCGGCAAATGCCTGCTGAATCTCGGCCTGCGTGTTCATCACAAAAGGGCCGTACTGGACGACCGGTTCGCCTATGGGGTGCCCCTGCAGCACCAGTATGTCGGCGATGTCGGGGCCGTTGCACAGTTCAACCGCCTGGTCTGCCAAGAGTTCCACGGCGCTGGCAGGCGCTACCGCTTGCCCGGCAATGGACAGCGCGCTGCCCTTGAAAAAATACAGCATGCGCCGCGTGCCGTGGTTTGCGGCGGGCGGTAGCGTGTAGCGGGCACCTGGCTGCATGGCGATGCTCCAGATGACCAGGTCCGAGCGGCTGTCGGCGGCCCAGGAGTCTGGCGGCGGTGGCAGACCCCTGGCGCCGCCCAGCATGCCTGCGATGCATATGGCATCGGTAGCGCGGCCTTGCGTATCGGTGGTGCGTGTGCGGGCAATGTCTTCGCGCCAGAACATCGTGAAATGTGGCGCCGCCATCTTGTTGCTGGCGGGTAGATTGAGCCAGATCTGGAACAGCTCCAGTGGATTGGGCGCATTCGCCTGCAGTAGCGGAAACATTTCGCAGTGCACGATGCCCCGCCCGGCCGTGAGCCACTGCACGTCGCCCGCACCAAAGCGGGCCGTGGCGCCCAGCGAATCCGAGTGGTCGATCCAACCTTGGCGGGCTATGGTGACGGTTTCAAATCCGCGGTGCGGATGCGATGGAAATCCAGGCACCGAAACTCCGTGGTACATGTTCCAGCCATCTTTGGATGCAAAGTCCTGGCCCAGCGCGCGGCCCACCAGCGACGCGGCTGGGCCGAGCTGCGCGTTGCCGTGCGGATAGGCGTCGTTGTGGTGTACACAAAACAGAAATGGGTCCAAGGTCGGCCATGGAAAGCCCAGGCCGTGGATGCGCAAAATAGGGGTGGAATACATGGTCTTTATGGTCCCAGTTTAGCTGCGCGGCCCGCCTGGCGGGTGCAACGGCTGGCTGCCACTAAGATACCACCATTGCAAACTCCGAACCCCACACTTTTGTCCTCGATCCAGACCGCCAGCTATCGCTCCATCATGGGACGCTTGTTTGTTGCGCTACTGGCGGTGGTGGCGCTCGGGGCTTTGGAGCTGTGGCTGCGCCCAACGCATGAACCAAGGCCCGCAGCCTTGTGGCCCACCCGTTCACCGCTGCCGGACCTGGCGGCACTGCGAACGGTGGACCATGGACCGCTGCCCATGCCGCCAGGTATGGCCGCAGCGCATGCCAGCAGCTTGCTGGCCATGCCGGCCGAGCATGCCGCTGCATTGAGTGTGTTCTGGTTTTCCGGCGACCGCGAGAGTGGCCCCAATGTGCAAATTGCCGCGTCCCAATACCTGCGATCCAGTGGGCAGTGGATGCCGGCGCGTTTTGTCGTGAACCGCTTTGCAATGGGTGCGTTGATTGGTTTTGGAATTCGTCGGCTGGGCAATCCGGTGGCCTGGCTGGATGGGCAAGGCCGTATCAACCTGTTTGTTGTGGCTACGGGGGGCGGGGGGTGGGCTGCTTCGCGCGTGCTGCACCTGCGCCAAAGCAGTGTGGGCAATGGCTTGTCCGAACTCGAGTTTTCGCCGCTGCGCGTGTTGCCCTTGTCCTGGCTTTGGAACACCAGTTTTCTGGTGCGCAACGCGCCCCTGCCCTTGGCCGATGGCGGCATGGTGCTGCCGGTGCACTTTGAACTGGGCATCAAATACCCTGTGGCGCTGCGCTTTGACCGCAACGCGAACTTTCTGGGGATGGTGCGTCTGTCGCAGCGCAACTACCTGCTGCAGCCCAGCCTGGTGATGCAGTCGCCCACAGAGTGGTTGGCAATGATGCGTGACGAACGTCCACACGGCAAGATTGGTGTGGCGCGCAGTGAGGATGCGGGCCAGCATTGGAGTGATTTGCCGGACCTGGCGCTGGACAACCCGGACGCGGCGGTGGCCGGCCTGGGTTTGGCGCCCGGACAGATGCTGCTGGCCCACAACTCGTCCATCGCTTCACGCGGCACGTTGGACCTGAGCCGCTCAAGCGATGGCCGCAATTGGTCTCGGGTATTGACGCTGGAGCACGGTGCGCCGGACGATGAATTTTCATACCCTGCATTGCAATGGCTGGGTGGCAGCTTGTGGGTCAGCTACACGGTGGACCGCCACCGCATTGCCTGGCAACGCCTGCAATCGGGTTCTGCCGGAGTGGGAGACAGGCCGTGAATGCGCAACTACAAGAATTTCTGGCGCAGTGGTTGGCCACCGACACGGCGCTATTGCCGTCGTCCTTGGCGACCTATCTGGACCTGCGCCTGGGCTGGAGCCTGGTGCTGGCCTGGCTGAGCCTGGTTGTGGTCGTCTGGTGCTGGCCCAGGGGGCGTGCCCATCGGCAAACCCTGGCCTGTGTAGCGTTGACTGCTGCGGTGTCGGCTTGGCTTCCAGGGCCCTATGGCAGCGCCTATTGGCTGGCATTGGTTTTTCAGGCGCCTAGCACCATGGCCGTGTCGCTCTGCGCATGGCTACTGTGGCAACGGCTGCGCGGCACGGCGGACGCTGATCGCTCTGCTGGGACAAACCATGTGATGCTGGCTTGGGCAGCCATGGGCGCGCTGCTGGGCTGGTGTTTGTTGCTGGACAGCTTTGCGCTACTGCCCTGTGCGCTTTATGCCTGGGGCTTCAGTCCTGCTGCGTCGGGCCTGGTTCTGCTGGTATTGCTGTTGCCCTGGATCTGGCGGGGCGTGGCGGCGCCAGGCCATGCCGCGGCAAAGGCCGGGTATCTGGCGCCCATCTGCCTGCTGGTGTTTGCGCTGTGGCGCCTTCCGACCGGCAATGTGTGGGATGCTGTGCTGGACCCTCTGTTGTGGCTGGCTCTACACGCCTACCTGTGGCTGCACACCCGTGCGCGCCGGATGTTCCGGCTAGGCGCCACGTAGTGTGGCCAATTCAGCTTCCAACACCCGGATGCGTTCGTCGCGCAGGTCCAGCGCGTGCTGCACATCGCTGGCTTCCAGACGCACTGGAATATGTTGCGGGCAATTGGCATCCCAGGCGGATACCGTAAAAATGATGACCTGTTCGCCGCGTGCCTTGTAGTTGGCGGGCATCAGCTGGGCCATCATGGCCGCATCACCTTCAACGATGTGCGCTTCGCCCCAGATCTTGATGCGTTGGCGGTGCGCATAGTCCATCAGAAACAGGTGGGCTTTTGGGTTTTCGGCCAGATTGCCGCTGCTGATGAATTGGCGGTTGCCGGAAAAGTCGACAAAGGCCAGATGCCTGGCGTCCAGCACCCGCAAAAAGCCGGCCGGGCCACCGCGGTGCTGGATATAGGGCTGCCCCGCTGCGTTGACGGTGGCCATATAGATACTGGTCTGCGCTGCAATGTAGCCACGCAGCTCGGGCGTGATGTCGGTTTGCCATCCAGCCCCCTGCTCCATGCGCGAATAGGCATGGCGTGAGCCTTTGCGTGTTTGTATAGCCTTGACCGTCGGAGTGAAGGCAATGTCGCTGGGGTAGGTGAAGTCGTTCATTGTTTTGCGCATGGCCCCCACAGGAGTATTCAGGCACCGACGGTGTGTGCGATCAAGCGGCCAGCTTGGCGCTGACTTTGGGGAAGTCGATGTCGGTATGGGCCACGTTGTTGACGTAGTTGGTCAACACATTGAGGGCCACGTTGGTCACGATCTCAACCACAGAGGCCTCATCGAAGCCGGCAAGACGCACGGCAGCGAGATCGGCGTCGGAGACCTTTCCGCGGCTCTTGGCTACTTGCAGCGCAAAGCGCAGGGCGGCGGCGGTACGCGCGTCTTGTGAATGACCGTCGCGCGCAGCGCTCAGTTCGCTGTCGCTCAGTTTGGCAACATTGCGACCCAGGTAGTCGTGGGCCGACAGGCAGTAGTCGCAGCCGTTGTACTCGGCAATGGCCAGGGCAATTTGCTCACGCAGGGCGGCAGGCAATTTGCCTTTGCCAGTGGCGCCGCTCAGCGATAGATAGCCCTCCAAGGCGGCCGGGCTGTGGCCGACCAGGCGCATCAGGTTGGGGGTGATACCCAGTTGTTTGTGAACGGCTGCCAACAGGGGCTTGGATGCGTCAAGAGTTTGTTCGGCGCTGGGGATGCTGATACGGGACATGCTGATTTCCTAAGGTTGAATGGATACGGTTTCTGCGGAAATTCGTTGCGTCTGCAGCGAATGGATGTACTGTATTTGCTGGGTCAAGAATATGGAATTCTTAAAATTACTAATTAACTATTCCATTAATTGGAATAATTAAGATAAAAACGGTGCTTGCGCGTGCCGCTATTTATCGAACAGGCGGCTGAGCCACCACAGCGGCGGCCGGCGGTGCGAGGGCTTGGGCTTGTTGTTGTGGTCGCGCCAGCAGCCACTCACGCCGAAAGAGCCACTGCTGGGGCTGCCACACATTGCCAAACGTGACCTCACCCTCTTTGTGGCGGCTTTTCACGTGCCAGCGCGCGCCCAGCAGCGTGCACTGCGGCATGCAGGCAGGTTCGGCTTGCGCCAGGGTGTCTTGCAGCCATACCACGGCGTCAAATTGGTCGAGCAAAAAATCCAGGCGCTCTTTGGCGGGCAGATCAGGCTTGAACGCGCCCGTATTGCGACCCTCAGCGTCGTAGGGTGTGATGCGTGCACCGGGCAGCACAAAATGGAAGCGTTCGAACTGGCCGGTGAATCCATTCGGTACGGCAACGCGCCGGCCTGCCAGGCGGGCTGTCACGGCAGG
>JACXTT010007154.1_pt1 | contig 15793 bp, 18 predicted proteins | sample 9270951 | NCBI WGS metagenome assembly JACXTT01 (sample SAMN15532306, study PRJNA645909) | rock metagenome | isolation source: weathered quartz diorite | place: Puerto Rico | collected 2017-06-21 | reverse complement strand
GTATATCAGCGCCTCGCCAATCGGATCCACGCCGCTGTTTACTGTCCGAGCTGGATGCCGTCGCCCCTGACGGGCCAGATCGGCCGGAACGTGAGCTTCGGCGGTGCGGGGGGGTCGAGCCTCTCCGTCGACAAGGACGGGAGCTATCTCGCGCTCTTCGTCTGGGCCGAGCCGCAGAGCGGGGAAGTTCACGTCAACCTGCGCGGCTACCCGGGCCGGACGACGATCCCGTCCTGCATCAAGGAGGACACGAACGGCACCAAGCTGATCAAGACCACCGTGCCGTGCTTCGCGGATCCGCGCGGCAAGGCGCGTGCGCCCGGGATCGTGGCGACCGTCTACACGGTCAACCAGGACGCAGACCTCTGGCACGTCCTCTACGCCTGGCGCTACCGCGGCGGTCTCTACACGGTGAGCCAGCACGTCGCTGCTCCGCTCACGTACAACCAGGTCATCTCGAGCCTGAACCGCATCCTCGACAACCTCGTGCTCGTGCAGCCGCGCGAGGGCTAGCTCGGGCGCTGTGCGCCTGACGCGGCGGAAGCTGCTCGGCAGCGCCGGTGCGGCCGCGCTGTCAGCTGCCGGGATCTACGAGCTCGTCGACAAGCTCGGCACGGCACCCCGCCGGACGCCCGGCGGTGCGCTGCCGCCCGAACAGCATCTCCTCGACGGGGTGCGGGTCGTTCGGCAGGAGGGCGTCGCCGTCGTCGTGCCGCCGCTGCACCATCGCGTCGTCACCGCCAGAGTCGGCGTCACGGACGAGTCGACGAAGCTGCGCGCCGCGCAGGGTGCGCTCGAGGAGACGCTGCGCGACCTCGAGCGCCGCTACGAGCCGACGCCGGCCGGCCTCGGCGTCACCGTCGCCTGGGGCCTCCCCTACTTCAGGCGCTTCGTGCCGGGCCCATCCGCAATACAGCTGCCGATGGACGCCCGTGCGTCGGCTGCAGCCGGGAAGCCCGTTCCTGCCGTTCTCGACGCAATCCGCTTTCCGAGCGATCCCGTGGCCACGATCCTCGAGGAAAACGACGTTGCCTTCCTCCTTCGCAGCGACACGCTCGAGCACATCGACGAGGCCGCGAAGTCTCTCTTCGACGATCTCGGGGCATTCCGGCTGACGAGTATTCGCAGGGGCTTCGCCGGCGGCGGCTTCGACGGCGGCCAGAGCCTGCCGAAGAAGTTGGCGATGGCGGCAGGTGTCCCCGGCGCGAACCTGATTCCCGACCGGTCGGAGCTCTTCCTGGGCTTCACCTCGACGCAGAAGCAGGGTCTCGGACCGCCGCGGATCGCGAACCTCGAGACGCTTCACTACTCGGACGGCGGCCCCGAGGGCTACTTCCGCCAGGGGACGACGATGCACCTGTCGCACATCACCGAGGATCTCGAGGGCTGGTACATCAACTTCGACTTCGCCGAGCGGGCCGCGACCGCGTTCCGTCCCGGGCTCCGAGTCAAGCCCGGGGCGATGACGGTGCGGCAGGGACCGAGGGACGTTGCCTCAGCGGCCGAGAACGCCGAGGACTACCGCCGCGAGGGCAGGATCGGGCACAGTGCCGCGATCCAGACGGCCTCGCGGCTCCAGCAGGACGTTCTCGGTGCCGACGGCACCATGTATCCGAAGGGCACGGCGGTCCCGCACCGCGCCGACTTCAACACGCTCGACAACCCGTTCTTCTGGAGCGCGACCCCCGAACGCGACAACATGCAGCCCGGACCCGCCGCGGGCGTCCACTTCGTCGTCTTCACGCCGACGAGCGACGACTTCCACCGCGGTCGGCTCGCCATGGACGGCGTCCTCCCGGACGGCACCCGGCTCCGGTTCACGCCGCGGGCACGCGGCCAGGGCTTCAACTCGGTGCTGACGACGACGCACCGGCAGAACTTCCTCGTCCCGCCGCGGCGCTACCGGTCGTTCCCGCTCGTCGAGATGCTCGCCTAGGCCGGCCCGTGGCGCGCGCTGTGATCCTCTCGGCGGTGCGGACGCCGATCGGGCGCTACGGCGGGGTGCTCTCCGATGTGCGCCCCGACGATCTCGCGGCGGTTGCGATTGCCGCTGCCGTCGAGCGGGCCGGTGTGCCCGGCGACGAGATCGAGGACGTCTGGTTCGGCTGCGCGAACCAGGCCGGCGAGGACAACCGGAACGTCGCGCGGATGGCGGTGCTGCTCGCCGGCTTGCCGCAGTCCGTCGCGGGCGTCACCGTCAACCGTCTCTGCGCATCGGGTCTCGCCGCGGTCGTTGGCGCGTGCCAGGCCGTCGCGGCCGGCGACGGTGACCTGTTCGTCGCGGGCGGCGTGGAGTCGATGTCGCGCGCGCCGCTCGCGATGGCGAAGCCGGACAAGGCGTTCCCGCGAGGGAACCAGATCGTCTACGACACGGTGCTCGGGTGGCGTTTCCCGAACCCGCGGCTCGAGGAGATGTTCCCGCTGGAGTCGATGGGGGAGACGGGGGAGAACGTCGCCGAGCGCTACGACGTCACGCGCGAGGATCAGGACGCGTTCGCGCTCGAGTCACACCGGCGCTGGGCGGCTGCGCACGACGCCGGCAGGTTCGCGGACGAGATCGTTCCCGTCGGCGATGTCGAGCGCGACGAGCACCCACGACCGGACACGTCGCTGGACAAGCTCGCCGGGCTGAAGTCGGCATTCAGGCCCGGGGGGACGGTGACGGCCGGAAACTCGTCCGGGATCAACGACGGCGCGGCGGCGCTGGTCGTGGCGAGCGAGGAGCGGGCTCGGGCGCTCGGCATCGACCCGCTCGCGGCGTTCGCGGGCAGTGCGGTCGCGGGGGTCGACCCGCGCGTGATGGGCATCGGGCCGGTGCCCGCGGTGCGCAAGCTGCTCGCGCGCGCGGGCGTCGAGGTCGCCGACCTCGACGTTGTCGAGCTGAACGAGGCGTTCGCGTCGCAGAGCCTCGTCGTCGTCCGTGAGCTCGGCCTCGATCCCGCGAAGGTGAACGTGAACGGCGGCGCGATCGCGCTCGGGCACCCGCTCGGGATGAGCGGCGCGCGCCTGGTGGTCACGCTCGTGCACGAGCTCCGTCGCCGCGGCGGCCGGTATGGCCTGGCGACGTTGTGCGTCGGCGTCGGGCAAGGGCAGGCGGCGCTCTTCGAGTGTGGGTCAGACCTCCGGGTCTGACCCACATTTCGGAGCTCGCACACAAAGGGCGGGTATCAGGTGACGATCACCTTCAGGCGGAGGACGTTGTCCTCGCCGATGTCTTCATGCCGGACATGTAGTCCTCGCCGGCCTTGGTGTGAAGCGGTAGACCCCTGACCGTGTGAAGATCACCTTGGTCGACGCGCCCATGTGCGTCATCGCGCCGGGTGCTGCCTTGCCGGGCTTTCCCATGCCCGCGCCGGTCATCCCCGTGTTCAGGTTGACGAACTTCACCGACGGGCCCGCCAGCTGGACGAGGCGATGCGGCATGACGTCGTTGTCCACGACGGTCAGGGCGGTACCGCGCGTCAGGGTAATGGTCTGGCTCGCCTTGTAGGCGCTGCCCGTGACCGACCAGGCGTGGCAACCATGCAGCTGGTGCCGGATCAGCAGCGACACGTTCGCTGCGCCACTGGCAGAGACGGCGAGTACGGCGGCGACGGCCGTGCCGGCGGTAATCGCGAGGAACATGCGCTTGGACTTCATGACCTACTCCTTTCGGCCTCGATCCTTTCGCCGTACTGTGCGCCGTCGGTCGCCGTCACATCGGCGCCGGCACGGAGAGGCGCTGCGCGTTTCCGCGCGCCCGCGTTGCGGCTTTCCCGCATCCGCGAGGGGCAGGCGCGGATGCCGGCATCGCACGGGTTGCCGACGATGCGGACATGAGTTACGCCGTCTTGTGGAGCGAGCAGGAGGGTCTAGCGCACGCGGGCAAGCTGGAGGTGCGCGACCGGTCGCTCGTGCTCGACGGGGCTGACGGCTCCGGTCGGGTTCGGCGGGAGCTGCCGCTGGCCGAGATCCGCTCCGTTCGCATCGCGCGCGGCCTTGGCGAGCGTCTCGGCGGTCGACCTGCGCTCGTGTTGCAGCTGACTCCGGATCGGATGATCCGCATCGCAACGCTTTCGGGCGCCGGAGCGCTGCACGAGATTGTCGACCACGTCAGCAAGGGACGCTCAGGACGCTGCGGCGTCGCTGGAATGCGTCCCCTGGCATCTCGATAATGACCGCGTGTCAACGGTCGAGAGCCGGCTGCGCCGTTTGGTCGAAGCTGGGATCGCGCTCAGCTCGGAGCTTTTCGCTCGACGCCGTGCTGCAGCGAATCGTCGAGACAGCTGCCGATCTGACCGGCGCCCGCTACGCGGCTCTCGGCGTGATCGACCAGAGCGGCAACGCGCTCGAGCGCTTCCTGACGACGGGAGTGGATGCCGAGACGCACGCGGCGATCGGCGATCTGCCACGCGGGCGGGGCATCCTCGGCGTGCTGATCCGCGAGGCGACGCCCCTGCGGCTGCATGACATCAAGGAGGATCCCCGGTCGGTCGGTTTCCCGCCGAACCACCCACCTATGCGGTCGTTCCTCGGTGTTCCGATTCTGCTTCGCGGCGTCGCCTATGGGAACCTGTATCTGACCGAGAAGGAGGGCGGCGAAGACTTCACCGGCGAAGACGAGGATCTCGCCACGCTCCTCGCCGGACAGGCCGCCGTGGCGATCGAGAACGCGCGCCTCTACGAGTCCGCCACGCGCTGGTCGCGCCAGCTCGAGTCGCTGCACGACGTGGTGCGCGCACTCGGCGAGGAGACCGATCTCGACCAGCTGCTCGAGCTGATCTCCGAACGGCTGCGAGAGCTCGTCGACGCTCGGCTTGCGCTGATCGCGCTGGTCAGGGGCGACTCGCTCCGGATCGCGGCCGCGACGAGCGACGACGGGCCGAGGGACGAGCTTGCGGGAGACCTCCTCGACCGCCGGCATTCGAAGGCCGGCCGCGTTCTCGAGCGCATGCAGAGCGTTCGTGTCAACTCGATCCTCGACGATCCGGAGGTCGACCAGGAGGAGGCGCGGAAGCTCGGTGCCCGGACGGGCCTCTACGCGCCGCTGGTCGCGCGCGGCCGCGCGATCGGCGTCCTCGCGCTGCACGACAAGCGGGGCGCAGACGCGCGCTTCAGCGATGCCGACCTACGGCTGACGGAGATCTTCGCGGCGCGGGCCGCGATCGCTGTCGAGCTTTCGGAGCGTGTGGCGCGCGACGCCTTGCAGCGCATGGTCAATGCGCAGGAGCTCGAGCGGAGGCGCCTTGCGCGCGAGCTCCACGACGAGACGGGGCAGGCGCTGACAACTGTCCTGCTCGGATTGAAGGCGGTCGAGGACGCCGGGAGCGAGGAGGCGCTGAGATCGGCGGCAGCCGAGCTGCGTGAGCTCGTCGTCGGAACCCTCCAGGATGTCCGGCGCCTGGCCGTGGAGCTACGCCCGAAGGCCCTGGACGATTTCGGCCTTGTCCCTGCGTTGGAGCGCCTGGCGCAGTCGTTCACCGAGCAGACCGGGATCGAGGTCGACCTCGAGGCGACGCTTCCCGACGGACGGTTGCACGCCGACATAGAGACGGCGCTCTACCGCGTCGTGCAGGAATCGCTCACGAACGTGGTCAAGCACGCGGGTGCGCGGCGGATCAGCATCCTGGTGACGGCGCGGGACGGTGCCGTTGCGGCCGTGATCGAGGACGACGGACAGGGTTTCGATCCGGCCTCGACCAGGGAGGAGGGGATCGGACTGGTTGGCATGCGCGAGCGGATGACGTTGCTGGGGGGCCGGCTGGAGATCGAGTCGAGACCGGGCTCCGGCACGACGATTCTCGCTGAGGTAACGCTCCGGTGAGCATCCGCGTGCTCATCGTCGACGATCACGCCGTCGTGCGGGCGGGTCTGCGGATGCTGCTCGCAGCCGAGGAGGACATCGAGCCCGTGGGCGAGGCGGGCAGAGCGAAGGAGGCGGTCTTCCAGGCACGCTCGCTCGAGCCCGACGTGATCCTGATGGACGTCGTGATGCCGGACGGGAGCGGGATCGACGCGGTGCCGCAGCTGCTGCACGAGCACCCCGAGGTCAAGGTGCTGGTGCTCTCGATGCAGGACGATCCGCACTACGTGCGGCAGGCGTTCTCGAGCGGAGCGAGCGGCTACGTGCTCAAGGAGGCGGCCGACACCGAAGTCGTGGGCGCGATCCGCGAGGTCGCGCGCGGCGGCCGGTATGTCCACCCGGCCCTCGGCGCGAGGCTGGTCTCCGCTGACGCCGACGAGCGCAGGCGCGCCGAGGCAGATCCGCTCTCGGAGCGCGAGCGGGAGGTCCTGCGGCTGCTGGCGCTGGGTCACACCAACCAGGAGATCGCCAAGATGCTCTACATCTCCGTCCGCACGGCGGAGACGCACCGCGCGCACATCATGCAAAAGCTGGGCCTGCAGACCCGCGCCGAGCTCGTGCGACACGCGCTCGACGAAGGCTTACTCGAGACGGTGTGGACACGCTGTTCTGGCCGCTCTACGAAGTGGTGGACGGAAAGTATCGACTCACCTATCGGCCGGATCCCGTCCGCGCGATCGAGGAGTGGCTCGGCCTGCAGGCGCGCTTCGCGCACCTGCTGCGCCCGGAAGCACGGCCTCTCGTCGCGCGGCAGGAAGGTCCGCGACGTCACCGTGCTCGCGGCCGACGAAGCTCACATCGGCCGCATCGTCGCCGCGGTGCGCACCGTCGACGGAATCGAGGTCGAGCACGTCTCCGATCGAACCTTTCTGCTCCACCTGGGCGGGAAGGTCGAGGTGGTGCCCAAGACACCGCTGAAGACGCGAGACGATCTCTCCATGGCCTACACGCCGGGCGTCGCGCGAGTGTGTCGGGCCATCGCGGACGACCCGGGGAAGGTCTGGAACCTGACCGTCAAGCAGAATGCCGTCGCGGTGGTGACGGACGGCACCGCGGTGCTCGGCCTCGGCGACATCGGTCCCGAAGCGGCTCTCCCGGTCATGGAGGGCAAGGCCATCCTCTTCAAGGAGTTAGGCGGCATCGATGCCTGGCCGATCTGCCTGGCGACCACCGATCCGGACGAGATCGTCCGCACCGTGATCGCGCTGGCGCCGGTCTTCGGCGGCATCAACCTCGAAGACATCGCTGCGCCGCGGTGCTTCGAGATCGAGTCGAGGCTACGTGACGCGCTCGACATTCCCGTGTTCCACGACGATCAGCACGGCACGGCGATCGTCGTCCTTGCGGCGCTGCTCAACTCACTCGAGGTCGTCGGCAAGCAGCTCGCCGATGTCCGGGTCGTCGTCACCGGCGCCGGGGCTGCCGGCGCTGCGACGGCACGCATGCTTCTCGTCGCCGGGGCGACCGACGTGGTCTGCTGCGACCGCCACTGGATACTCTGCCCCGGGAGGACCGATCTCGACCCCTTCAAGACCCTCCTCGCGGCAGAGTCGAACCCCCGAGCGCTTGAGGGCTCTGCGGACGACGCCCTCGCCGGTGCCGATGTGTTCATCGGCCTGTCGGGGCCGGGCGCCGTGAGCGCCGAGGGCGTGCGCTCCATGGCCGAGGCCGCGATCGTCTTCGGATGGCCAATCCGACGCCTGAGGTGGCGCCCGAGGAGATCGAGGATGCAGTTGGCGTGATCGGCACCGGCCGGTCGGATTACCCCAACCAGATCAACAACGTGCTCGCCTTCCCGGGGATCTTCCGCGGCACGCTCGACGTGCGTGCCACCGCGATCACGGAGGAGATGGAGCTCGCCGCTGCTCGCGCGCTCGCCTCGGTGATCGAGTCGGCCGACCTCGAGGCCGATTACGTCATCCCCAGCGTCTTCGACCGCCGCGTCGCGCCGGCCGTGGCGGACGCCGTCGCCCGCGCGGCCGAGGTGAGCGGCGTTGCCCGACGTCCGAGCGCGTCGCGTCGGTCAGCGTCGTGAGATGACCGCGGCCTCTGCGGCCCTCGTCTTCGGCGCCGCGCTCGCCACCGCCCTCGCGACGGGGCTCGGTGCGCTCCCGTACGCGATCCGCCGCCGCCGGGCGCGCGACTGGCTCGGTCCGGCGAACGCAGTGGCATCAGGCGTCATGCTCGGCGCCAGCGCCGGCCTCGTCTACGAGGGGGCGCAGCGCAGCGGTCTCCGAACCGCTTTCGGCCTTCTCGTCGGCGGCGTCTTCGTCCTTGTCGCTTCCCGGCTGCTGGGTGAGCGCGATGCGCTGACGCTGGGCGCGTTGCGCGGCGCCGACGCGCGGAAAGCCCTGCTCATCGTGGGTGTGATGACGGCGCACTCCGCGGCGGAGGGAATCGGTGTGGGCGCCTCGTTCGGAGACACGAACCTATTCGGCCTCGTGATCGCAGCGGCGATCGCTCTGCAGAACATCCCCGAGGGCCTGGCGATCAGCCTCGTGCTCGTGCCCCGTGGAGCACGTGTCCGAAGCGCGGCCGGCGGGAGCGTGTTCTCGAGCCTGCCGCAGCCCTTGCTCGCCGTTCCTGCGTTCGTGTTCGTCGAGCAGTTCGCCGGGCTCCTGCCCGTGGCGCTCGGCTTCGCCGCAGGCGCCATGGTCTGGATGGTCGTGCGCCAGCTGCTTCCCGAAGCGCTTGCCCAGGGACCGCGTCGCACGGTCGTCGTCGACGCCCTGGTGGCCTTCGGTCTCATGTTCGCTTTGCAGATGACCCTGACGCGGTGAGCTCGTAACCGCTGAACGCGGCTGCGGGGGCGAACCGCCCCCGCAGCCCTGTCCGTCACGTGCGCGGCGATCAGCCGATCGCGATCGGGATCTTCTTCGGGAGCGGCCGCTCCGTCTTCGGCGCGTGGAGCCTCAGCACGCCGTCTCGAAGCTGGCGGTCATCTTCTCCGTCTCGACTGTCGACGGGAGCTCGAAGCGGCGTTCGAACTCTCGCTCGATCCGCTCCTGCAGGTGGAAGGCCTTCTCGTGTTCTTCGGCCTTCGTCATGTGCTCGCCCTTGACGGTGAGCACGCGGTCGGTGAGCTCGATCGCCAGCTCCTTCTCGTCATAGCCCGGCACCTCGAGCTCGAACACGAACTCGTCCGTCGTCTCGTAGATGTCCGCTGCCGGCGGCATCGGCGCGAAGTCGAAGCCGAGGATGTGCCGCATGCTGCGCTCCATCCGGTCGAGCTCGCGGAAGGGTGTCCACGTGACCAGTGCGGTCATGGAACTCACCTCCTTTCGCCGCAATGGTCGCGACAGGTGCGGCGACGCGCATCCGTGCGCCCACGCATGCCCTTGCGGGTTTCGTGCAGAACCTCTCGAAGCGCTCGAGCATGCGATGCTCGCATCGATGTTCCTGAACATCCTCGTCGCCGTCGACGGCTCACCCTCGTCCAATCGCGCCCTCGAGCAGGCGATCGACCTCGCGCGCGGGATGAACTCGCTCATGACGCTGATCGCCGTGGCCCCGCCCGTTCCGGGATACGTCGCCTTCCCGGCCATGAGCCCCGAGACGATGAAGTGCGACGTCGAGCGCTGGGCCGAGAAGAAGCTGCAGGCGGCCGCCGGGCTGGTTCCCGACGATCTGCTCGTGCACCGGGTGCAGCGCAGCGGCCACGTCGGCCCGGAGATCGTCGCCGAGCTCGAGCGCGGCCACTACGACCTCCTCGTGCTCGGTTCGCGCGGGCGCGGGCGTGCGCAGGAGGGATTGCTCGGGAGTGTCAACGGCTACGTGCACTTTCACGCCCGCGTGCCGGTGCTCTCGGTGCCGGGCGATGACTGAGCCACCTGGTTCATGTCCTCTCTCAGCAGGCTGTGGGGACTATTGGGCCTGCCGTGCATCGTTTGCCCCTCGAGGGCGAGTCAGAGTCGCTTCCCCGTTGGTGGCACCCGCTCCGCTTCGTGCGCGTTCGGGGACGTGGGCGCGGTAGTTGCGTTCGGCCAGCTCAGCGGTGAAGTGCTCCCGCAGGGCGCCGACTGTCAGACCCTCCCGGAACAGGAAGAGGATGCCGAGCACGTACCCGACTGACGACTCGATCGCCTGCAGGCCGATCCCGTACGCGAAGCCGCGCGCATACGCGACGCCGTAGGCGATGAGCGGCAGCGCGATCGTCGTCTGTTGCAGGCCGACGTTGCCCGGCCAGAGCGGGAGGATGAGGGCGACGTTCATCAACGCAAGAACGACCGCCGCCGCGGTGACCGGCAGCTCGAGGTGGAATGCGCGCATCGCCGTCCAGACCGCGGCCAGCTGGAGCGCCCAAGCAGCCGTCTGGAGCGCCGCTGCGAGGGCAGCCGCTGCCGGACGTCGGAGGATGCCGAGCCCCTGGCGAACGCGCACGACCAGGCGAGCGATGCGTCCTGCCGCCGCTGGCATGCCGGCCTCGTGGCGGCGCGCGACGAGGAGGCCGACTGGGAGGACGAGTAGGCCGCCGGCGACGACGCCGAGCAGTGACTCGCGCCCCCATGTCGGCACCTTCGCGAGCAGGAGCACCCACAGGATCAGTCCGAGCGACGGCAGGATTTCGAGCAGCCGGTGTGCGACGACGCTGCCGAGCAGCGCCGGCCACGCCCCCTGGCGGCGCGGTAGCCGCCGCGCAAGCACGCCCACACGCGCTACCTCGCCGACACGGCCGGGCAGGACGCCGTTTGCGAAGATCCCGACGAAGAAGGCGGAGAAGACATCGAGCGTACGGGGGTGCGGCTCCGGCACCGCCTGCGACAGGACCGTTCGCCATGCAAACCCGCGCACGAGCGCCGACCCCAAGTTGAGCACGATCGCGGCTGCCGCCCATGACCAGCCCATTGCGGCGAGCGAGCGGCCGACCTCGCCCCAGTTGGGGCCGCGAACGACGAGGAGCGAGGCGACGCCGAACGCTGCGCCAATCACGACACCCGCACGCAGCAGCCCGACCCGATTCACCGTCATCTTCCGCAACGAGGGTGCCGGTCGCTCAGACTGTCGATGAGATCGTCCGGTGTCGTCGGAACCGAGAGGGCGAACGGGCCAGAACGCCTGAGCTCGAGCCACGTCATCTTCCCGGGCGCGCGCAGGACGCAACCGGTAGCGTCGAGCCGCCAGTAGGGGTTGTAGTGCGCCCGCAACAGGTAGACCCCCGGCGTGGAGACGACGCCGCGGATCGTCGTGTGTCCGAACGAGGTCACGCGCGCGCTGCCGGGACCCGTCACGAGCGGCGTCGGGTGCGGCAGGCGGTAGATCGTCCAGTTCCGGCTGCGGAAGGCGACGTCCAGCCCGGAGTTCCGGGCGCGCAAGATCTGTGCTTCCTGCGGCCCGCCGTCCCAGTCGAGCGGCGTCGAAGCGAGCAGGACGTACTCGATGGCGGCCGAGCGGAGCCAGTGCCGGTACGAGGCCGCGTCGAGGCTCTTCCTGTACAGAACAGGGTTGGCGGCGACGTCGAGTTGCCTGTACCAGCCGCGTGCCAGTGGGTGGCCCGCCTTCGGGACCCAGTAGGCCTCCCAGTGCGCTGCCGTGGGCACCACCTCGACCCGGAAGTCGGGTGTTGCGTGGTTGCGGAGGAAGGCGAGCGCCGGCGCCCAGAAGGCGGCCTTCGCGGGACGGTTGTCGAGCCGGTACGGAACCAGCAGGAGGTAGGGCACTAGGTTGTACGCGAGTGCCGCCGTCAGGGCGAACAGGGCGAGCCGCCGCGGCCGGAAGCGGGCAAGAGCGGCCGTGAGCAGCATCAGCGGAAAGGCGAACGCGCTCAGTCGCGTCCAGTTGTCTCCGAGCGGAGAGGGGACGACGAAGAGAAGCACGCTGCCGATCGCCCAGAGGAGATAGAAGGCGACGAGCAAGGCCGCCGCCTGCGCCCGGCGGGCCAGGAGAACGCCCAGGGCCGAGACGCCGAGCACGCTCGCGAAGTCGATCCAGTGGAACGGATAGACGCCCGCACTGGTCGAGAAGAGCGACAGCGCCGCGAACTCGACCGCGGCGACCGCGACGAGTCCGCAGGCAAGCACGAGCGACCGGCGCGAGAGGCGTCGTCGTGAGACGGCCACAGCCGCCAGGATCAGGCAGAGGAAGACGAAGGCGAGCGGGCTGAAGCCGATGGTGAGTCCGGCGAGAAGGATCGCGAACCAGGTTCGCCGCAGCTGGACCGCCCGCAGCGTGCCGAGCATCGCTGTGAATCCGAGCGAGTAGGCGTAGAGCCCGGTGAACATCGGCGCCGCCGCGAGGACGCCGAAGACGCGCGCCGGCCACAGCGCCGCGACTCCCCACTCGCGCAGCGCGATCACTAAGAAGAGCATCGTGGAGCCGACCGCGGCGGCGAACACGAGCGGCACGTTCCCGATCACGGCGGCGGGCAGGTAGTAGAGAAGGCTGTACGACGCGAGCGGGTACGTCCCCGCGTACCAGAAGTTGTCCCAGACGAGCGCACCGTGGCGGACTAGCAGCGTCCGGTAGAGGTGGGCGGGCGCATCGCCCGGTGCCGGCCCGAGAACGAGGACGAGCGCCGCGATGACGACGGTGACCGCACCCACGACAAGGACCTCGCGCCGACGCGCAAGGAGGGGCTGTTCGACCGCCGTCGCCGTCGCGCTGCTCATCCGACGTCTAGGGCGACCGACGCGACGGCCGCGAACGCAGCGACGGCGGCACCGACCGAGGCGACCCGGAGCGCCGGCCGCCAAGCAACTCGCGACCGTCCGGCAAGCGCGAACGACAATCCGACGAAGGCGAGGCCGGTCGCGGTCTCGACAGCGTGGAAGACGAGTCGGGCGCCGACTGCGGTAGCAACGCCGACACCGCGAGACGTAAGTACGAGCGAGATCGCTCCGCTCGTAATCCCGATTCCTCCCGGCGTGATCGGGAAGGCGGCCGCGACGTCGAGTGCGGCCGTGATCGCGAGGGCCGCAACCAGCCCCGCCATCCCGAGGCCAAGCCGTGGCCGTGAAACCAGCGTCACACTCGCCTCCGTGAGCCACCTGACAGGCCCACGGCGCCGCCACCGGTGCAGCATGAGCACCGTAGCCGCACCTCCTGCGACGAGACCGGCGAGGGCCGGCAGCGGCCAGAAGGGACGGCGCCCATCGCGACGCCGCACCCGAGGACAAGCAGGTGGGCGAGCGCGCGCATCAACGCGATCGCGGCAAGCGCAACAGCGGTCGATAGCACCCGGCCGTGACGCGGCGCCAGCGTCCGGGCAAAGAGCGCGACCCGGAGCCCGTCGCCCAGCCGCGCCGGCGAGACTGTATTCACCAGCGAGCCCGCTGCGTAGCGCGCGCAGGCATCGACGCCCGAACGACTTGCCCCGAGTGCCCGAAACCCAAGCCGCCAGGCGAAGGCGCTTGCGGCGAGGGAGACTGCAAAGCCGCCGCCGGCGAGTAACTCCAGCCGTGGATCGGCTGCAGCAGCGGCAGCCAGCGTGGCTCGCGCGCTGCTACTCACCAGCCACGCAGTACAGGCAGCCGCCGTCGCGAGCATCGCAAGGGCGACGATTGCCGGTCGGAGGAGGCCGCGGGTGAAGCGACGAATTGTCGGGCTGCAGGCGCGCATCAGCAATCCGTGCCTCGACTATTCTCCCCAACCACAGCTGAACGGGAGATGATAGGGACGAATCGCCCTCCGAACGTCGCGATCCTGGGAGGCATTACTCGCCGGCGACGTCGCGGCGGATGAAGACGGTGTAGGCGCCGAGCAGAGGGATGCTGATGTAGAGGGCGCAGAGCCAGAGCGCGCGTGACGGGCGCCCAGTCAGCGGGGGTGCGCAGGAAGCCGTGCCAGGCCTCGAACTGGGTTGCGAGCAGGTAGGGGGCGGATGCTCTCGGGTACCGTGGGGCACGCCGAGCAGTGCATGAGCGGCGCCCACATCGGGCGCCGACCACGGGATGCCGGAGGAGATCGAGGATTGCGTTGCAATGATCGGCACGGGGCGCTCTGACTACCCGAACCAGATCAACAACGTGCTCGCCTTCCCCGGCGTCTTCCGCGGTGCGCTCGACGTGCGGGCTTTCGCAATCACCGAGGAGATGGAGGTCGCCGCGGCCCCTGCGCTCGCGGCGGTGGTCGAGCCCGAGCACCTCGGGGCCGACTACGTGATCCCGAGCGTCTTCGACCGGCGCGTCGCACCCGCTCTGGCGGGAGGGATGCGCATGCGGCCGAACTGAGCGGAGTCGCTAGACGCTCTGCGCCTTCCCGCCGGTTGTCCGCGTGAGATGACCGCAGTTGCGGTCACGCTCGTCTTCGTCGCTGCATTGGGCACGGTTGCAACAGGGGCTTGGGTCACCGCGCACTCGACCGCCGAGGGAATCGGCGTCGGCGCTCGTTCGGGCGCCACGCACGCTTTCGGGCTCTGATCGCAGCGGAGGCACGCGCTACGGGACATTCCCACGGGAAGCCTTCGTGATCGTGGCAGCCGGTGCGACCGCGGTAATGACAGTGTGGGTTCTGATGACGACTGGTGGTAACGGTGACCAGGGTCATCGTGTCGCAACGAACGAGCGCTCACTGTGAAGTCGCCTGTCATTTCTTGCGCGCGTTTCGGCGGCACCGCACGGGCTGCTTGCGATCATCTCCGAATGACGCGAGATCTCGGTCGGGTTGGCGTCTTGCCTGACCTGGACGGGATGGCGGCGCTCGAGTCGGCTGCGCTTCTTGCCGCGCTTGGGGTCAATGGCACGGGCTTGGCGGCTAGTGAGGCGGCTGCCGTTCTCGAATGGGAGGGTCCCAATACCTTCGGTGGCTCGGGGCGGAGCTGGCGAGCCGTTCTTGTGTCGCAGCTGCGAAGTCCGTTGCTTGGTCTGTTGTTCGTCGCGGCTGCTGTATCGATCGGTGTTGGTGAGAGCACGTCGGGCGGGATCATCTCAAGCTCCTCCTGGAACCAGAACCCGAGGCGTCGAAAGCCTCGCGACCCGTCGCACCCTGACCTCGAGCCCGAGCGCGTCATCCCAAAACGGCCGGTTACTCTGACCGCGTCATGCTCGTCCGCCCTGCCTCAACAGTGCAAACAAATGTGCAAACGAACTGCCCGACACCACACGACACCCGACGTCATCCGCAACACTCGCAACGCCAAGCGGCACCGCACCAGACAGGACAGAACGGCACTCCGCGATACTCAACGACACAAAAGCCGAAGTGGCGGAACTGGCAGACGCGCCGGACTCAAAATCCGGTGTCCGAAAGGACGTGTGGGTTCGACCCCCACCTTCGGCATTCCGAAGGGTCTGGCCTTCCGGCCAGACCCGCATCCGAGTTGACAATCGGGTCAGACCAGAAAGTCTGACCCTCACTCGACACCAGCAACATACCGATGCTAGTGTCGCGTCGTGCCTCGCTACGACTTGCCGAGGGCAGCTGAGGGGCCGCTGCGGCTCGTCCAGCTCTTCGTCAACACCGTCGACCGTGAGCACGGTCGGGAGTGGTGGCCGACACCGGCCGCGCTCGGGTCGTGGTTCGCCGAGAACGGGTTCGCGCACAGCCGGCCCGGTCGGGTCGATCTCGAGCACGCGCGCGAGCTCCGTGAGGCCTTGCAGGTGCTCCTTCGCTCCAACAACGTCGGCGGCGACACGCGCGCCGCCACGGCCGCCGTCAACGACGCCGCGCGGAGGTGCTGTGTCGCGCTCGAGCTGCGAGACGGCTCCGGGCTCGACCTCGCGGTGCGAGCCACCGGTGCGGACGCGGCGATGGGGCGCGTGCTGGTGGCGGCCTTCGAGGCGATGCTCGACGGCAGCTGGTCGAGGCTCAAGGCCTGCAGGAACTGCGGTTGGGTCTTCTTCGACACTTCGAAGAATCGCTCCGGCAGCTGGTGCTCGATGCAACTCTGTGGCAACCGCACGAAGACCCGCGCCTACCGCAGGCGAAAATCCGCAGAGGCGCGCGCGTGACCGAGCTCGCGGGCCGCAGGCGTGCGCCGGTCGAGTCCGACCGCCCGAGGATCGGCGCACGGTTCCG
>JACXTT010007153.1_pt1 | contig 15793 bp, 11 predicted proteins | sample 9270951 | NCBI WGS metagenome assembly JACXTT01 (sample SAMN15532306, study PRJNA645909) | rock metagenome | isolation source: weathered quartz diorite | place: Puerto Rico | collected 2017-06-21 | reverse complement strand
TCTCGATGAAGTATTTCTTGGCTCAACCGCGATTCTGAACACTTTGCTCGGCATCCTCAACGAGCGTACTTTCAGGAGAGGTCATACTCGCGTCAGTTGTCCATTACGGGTTTGCGTGGGTGCGTCCAATGCACTACCTGAAGATGACTCGCTCGCCGCGTTTGCCGACCGTTTTCTCGTGCGGGCGTTTCTCGATCCGATTGCCGATCCGATGCTCGAGCGTCTCTTAGAAGGAGGATGGACATTGCTCGAACACCGCGTCGAACGCAGGACGAGTATTGAGCAACTGGACGCGTTGACGGAGGCGGCCCAAAACGCGGACATGTCCCGCGTCCGGCCGGTTATTGCTCACGCGGTTCGCATTCTTCGCGGCATCGGCATCACTCTCACTGATCGACGGGCGGTCAAGGTACAACGACTAGTTGCCGCCGCCGCCGTGCTGGCAGGTCGCAGTCGACCTGACGAATCTGACCTATGGCCAATAGTGTTTGCTGTACCAACTCGCGATCAGCAATCAGCAGCTCGTGATGGCCTGCGCGAGATGCTCGATCGCACAGAGAACCGCACGTTGTCGGCTGCCTCCGAAGAGGCGTCGCTTGGGCGAATCGCCCGCGCTCTGCGCATCGCAGAGGCTGGCCGTCAGATTCTCGGGGCGCGCCCCGAAGGAGATGGCGCTGAGGCGATCAGCGGCTGGCGCCTCAAGCTCGAAGGAGTAGCCCGCGAGATTGATGCCGGTTTCACCGTCGAACAAATGCCAGAGGAACTAGCGCAGGTGCGCGCTCTAATAGTTGAAACGCTCCACCAACAACATTAGGCACAGTCGACCTGGCTCTCCCAACGAATTCAAAGATGCATAACGAACTTTCGCAGATACCCGTGACCTGGCAGTCACGGGACCAGGCGCTTGTCGCTTGCGCAGTATCGGCACGTGGGAAAGTAGCCCTTAACCTGGCTCATCGCCTGCTGGATTTAGATGATGAAGCGCTCGCAAGTCTGAAGGGCGTTTCGGGCCCAGGGTTCCTCATGGTAGTTGGTGCTGAAGAATCGCTTCCATGGGTTGACGGCGTCAACTACCTCGGTCGCGATCCGAGAGCACCTTCGTTACTCGTTCCTACGACGCTGGAGCCTTCGATTCCTATCGCGCTGCTTGAGCATGCTTTGGCCACCAAGTTTCCTGGTATGCAGCCGTTAGCGCTGGTCGCGGATGCGCGGCTCGTTGTCTCACTGGGTTCGGCTCGGCCGGTTGCCGCGGGGTCGGTAAGACAGTGGCTGGAGTCACAGAGAGAGATTTGAATGAACCTTCCGAGATCACTTGCACCGTGGTCGCGTTACCTCGGAATTTTTCCTCGCGAGACGAGTCTGGCGATTGGGCCCCTTGTCCAGCGAATCGCGCTTGCAATCGGTCCAATGAGATCTCTCTCAATATCAGGGGCAGGTGACCCCGATGGTTTTGACGATCTTGCACGTCGCGGTTCCTACGAGAGACTGCTCGCTTCGGAATGGTTGTTAGCGGATGAGGTGCCTGAAGAATTTGCTCGCCGAGCCGCGATGGGCGAACACGTTTTCTTGAGCATCGCTAGAAGGGAGCCGTCCGGTTCGCGCGTCTCAATGGCGTTGTTCGATGCAGGTCCGAATCAGATCGGGTCTCCTCGTATAGCCCATCTAGCCGCATTGATCGTTCTAGCGCGGCGCGCTGAAGCAGCCGGAGCGCGATTCTCCTGGGGCGTGCTTCAGAAGCCGGAAATGTCGAGCCTCTCTAGTGTATCCGAGTCGGAGGTCTTGCTGTTGATGGCGGCGCGCTACTCGAAGGAGGCTACGGACCAGGATATACGCGCTTGGCGGTCGAGATGCGAGGGCTGGAAAGATCTGGACGATCTGTGGCTAATAGGCGGGGCTCGTGTCGCTGCCTTGCCGTCGAGCAATGGGCTGTCTGTCTTGATTGTTCGCGACGTCGTAGAACCCGAGGCGAGACAGTTGTCGATCATCGCCCGTCACGTTACTCGAGAACCTAGAAACGTCGTGCTCGATTTGCCGAAAGATCCTGATTGTGTGCGACTGATTCGAGACCCGTTCGCGGTTTCGTTTGCTGTACCCCGCCAGGCGGTCGGCGCATTCGCTCCACAGTCGAATTTACTGTTTGACGCGGGCGGCACCAAGCTGTTTTCTCGCGGTTCGAGCGGCAGGATCATCTCGTTTCCGATTCCCAACTCGCCACGCGCAGGTACCGGTAACCCCAAGCTAGTTCGCGGTATGGAAGGCCGCTGGGTAGCGGCGGTTGGCCGCGTTGGCCGCACAACTGCACTGCTGACCCGGTTGGAGCAACTGACTCGTGTTGCGTTCGCCGGCCGGGGCTCGTTACGCCACAGCGAAAGGGATTACAAGAGCGTACACCGAACCATTGAGTATGTGGCATCTGGTAAGACCGGAAGTGAACTTCATGCGATCCTTCGGGTCCGAGCGGGTCCCCTGGAACTTGCCGCCGTTGACGACAATCGCTCGCTCTTTCGTCTTGGAGAGATTAAGCGGGGTAAGACCCCCGATGCCCAAGGGGATTTGAAGATGTGGCTGGTGGGTTCCAGCGTGCTTGCCGTGGCCCAAACGCGCTTCGGAGTCGTTTTCGTTGGTCAAGAGATACCTGGGCGAAAGTGGAGGATTGTGTTCATCGGGCAACAAGCATCAAGTCGAGCGCTGCCTTTCGACGACGCGCCATCGATGGCCTTCTTCGGTTATGGAGGATCGCTTGCTCATCAAACCTATGGACTCGTGGCAATCGAGTGCAGTGATTCGCAGGATTGGTTTGTGGTTACTCAGACGGCAGATTTGCGATTTGGACCGATCGATGGGGCCAGGGTCGTAGGCGTCGCGCTGAACCCTGAACAGAACTCGCCGAGTTTGATTTGTCTACAGAAAGACAACCGCACTTTGACGCTGGTAACCCGGGACCTCACGGAGCGCCACCTGCTACAGACGCCGGCTGAGATCGTCAACGTGACTGTCAGTAATGCCCATCCCAACGTTGCATACTCGACAGTAGAAGGTGAGGTTGTTGTCTACTCATTAGCGTACGGGGCGAACCTGTGCCGTTTTCAACCGAGAGATTCAACGTGAGAAAACTGAGACCTCGCGCTCTTTCATATCGGGGCGTTATCAGGGCCGTCGGCTTTTATATCGACGCCGCGATGATTGGCGGGCGAGAAGCACGTCGCAGGATCCTCGGTCTCTGGACGCCCGGCTCTTCCGTCTATCGAATTGGGAATGCGTTAGTGATTCGACTTGCTTCGCCGGTTGTGGTCGAATGCGACCGTTCACCTGGCGTGCCGCTAGTCCAACTGGAAGGCCCGCTCTATGGAGCACCCCTGGCCAGGGACGAGTTGAAAATGGTTAGTGCTCCGATGAATTCTGTTGTGTTGGTGCGTGGTGGTGAGGCGATAATCGAACCCCTCGCGGATCGTCAACTCGAAAGCGTTGACACCTGGATTGACGTCGAGTCATTCGTTTCGATTCAGGTGACGTCACTTGGCGAGGAGATGGCGCCTCCAAGGATGGTTGCCGAAAAAGTTGAGTTCGATCCTCGCAGGCAGCTTGATGGCGTGCCTCCAGAGTCCCCTGAATTGAATGAAGTGATTGCTGCCCTGCGATCCAAAGTCGGGCTGGGTGAAAGAGAAGCCCGCTCTGAGCCCGTTGAATCACCATTCCTCCTACGACTCAGATCATCGCTCGCGAGAGGCGCGAGCGGTATTCGCAGGTTCCTCACACGGTTGGGGCATTTGACGTGGGCTAGCAAGTGGATCAGCGGTGCCAGCCAAACTACAGATCAGCGTCCCGCGCGCGCGCAGAAGCCACTATTTCAGCGTCTTTCCTCGAAACTTCATATGCTACAGTGGCGCGTTCTGTTGACGACTCGGGTCGCGCGGCTGATCGGAAGTGTGCAAGCGCGGTACCTCGCGAAGGTAATGGAATTGTTTGAGCGAGGCGATCTGAATGAGGCATTGCGTCACGCAATCCCACTTGGCGGAGCGTTTGAATCGCAGGTGTTGAGGCCTGCGCTATGGAAGCCCATCCCACGGTCTAATCTGACTTTCTTTCCCTACTTCACTCGAGCACGGTCCGTGATCGCGCTTGGTGACAGCCTACTGAGCCGCTTGCGCAATCTATATCGAGAGTCGTTCGAGCGGCTCGAGGCGCAGGGCCGCATCGAAGAAGCCGCCTTCGTGCTGGCCGAGTTGCTCCATGCAAACGAGGAAGCAGTAGCGTCCCTAGAGCGGCACGGTCGATTACGGCTCGCTGCCGCGATGGCCGAAGCACGTGAACTCGCTCCCGGGCTTGTTGTTCGCCAATGGTTTGTTGCTGGGGACGTCGGACGCGCAATTCTGATTGCACGCAAGACCGGCGCATTCTCGGATGCTGTGATTCGATTGGAGCGCCGCGAGCCCCAGTTGGGTTGGAAGCTTAGACTGCTCTGGGCTACGGCGCTTGCAGACGCAGGCGACTACAGTGCGGCCGTGGATGCGATCTGGCCCGTGGATGTAGGGCGCCGACTGGCGCTTGGTTGGCTCGACAAGGCTATTCAACTAGGCGGACCAGCAGGTGCTCGGGCCCGTGCCAGAAAACTTGCGGTCGCGGCGGAGGAATTCGAGACACTTCGAGATCGGGCTGCTGATCTACTGGAAGACGAAAGCGTGGAAGGCCTATCGACTCGAGTCGCGTTTGCCGAAGCACTCCGCCACGGAACTCGCAATACCGAGTCGAAGGCAGTAGCGCGAATGGCCGTCCGCGCGATTCTACGCGACTCCTGTGCTCATAGAGATTCGTTAAATAACATCCAGTTTCGTCACCTGATCGAATTCAGCGGCGATGGCGCGCTGAGGGCCGATGCGCCGTTGTTGGATCGCGCAGTCAATTCGCCCCTGAACAAGATTGACTCCGCGCTTCAGTTCCAATTCGAAGAAAGCGACACTGGCTCTGTTGGGATAAGAGACTTGGTGTTCTTACCGAATGGAAGAACACTCGCGGCCATAGGTGAAGCGGGTGTGCTCTTGCTCAATCGCGAAGGTAGGACGGTCGCCCACTTCGATCAGCCGGCTGACCAGCTAGTTATTTCTGATCATGGCGACTGCGCGATCGCCATGGCGCGGAGAGGTGAGGTGTGGCGACTTGCTCGTCTGGACCTGTTGTCGCGGCACGCCGAGGAATGGTGCGAAGCGCACGTCGATGCGTTTGCGAGCGATCATGAGGGGTCGATGTGGTTCATTGGAGCGCGAGAGGACTTTTACGCGATCGACGTCAATGCGAAGAGATTCGATGCATTATGGAGAGTTCCCAACGTCGGCGGCACAGCGGTATTAGTGGCACGTTCGAAAACCAGTTGCAGATTCGTGACTGCGGAGTGGGGCCCAACTGAGGAGTGGGTTTACGACTTGCCGCTGTTACGTCTTCGGGCCCGCACTCAGTTACGACTTGGTGGCACCGGCCAGATCTGTCTGAAGTCCTGCCTCGCGTTCGCGGAAGATGGAGCCTTAGTGGATCAATCGAAATATGCCGACCTTATTGCTCCGGAGAGTCAGGAGAGGGAATTTCAACCGTTGAAGGGGGCAGAGCTGGGCACTCAGATGGTCCCTTACAACATCAATCTCCGACTGTTTAGGTCCGGTGTGTTGCAAAGAGAGATGCACATCGGGGAACCGGGAAGTGTGCCCGGAGGGCCCGCCGTCTCGAATTTGTGGATTGCCTCGCCGATAGCAGACGACGGCCGTTGGCGCGTCCGCTTGATCGACCGAGAAAAGTTCGCAACGAGGTTGGAAGTGTTGCTCGGGTATGCGGAGGTGGTTGTACGTCTAACGGACGAGTGGCTAAGCATTGCTGATGACCGTGGCCGACTGCTGGTCTTCGAATTGAGCTCGGGCAGATTGATCAGAAATCTGCGAGTGTGATTGGAAGATCGAAGAGTTCCCTTAAAGTCCAGCAAACCCAGAAGTCCTTTTCGATGCTCGCCGGCGGGAGGCGGAGCACCGCCTGAGCCTTGTTGCAGTAAGTCCTACGCTCGTCTTTGGAGGATGCTTTGAAGGTATCCATTGTCATCCCTGCAGCGGTTCGGCGATTCCCCGCATGATCGACGAGATCCATTCTTTGGTGGCCCCTGGAGGATTCGAACCTCCAACCAAAGGATTATGGGTCAAAGGGCTTGAATATGAAGGGAGATGCAGGTTCTTGCATCTGATTACATTTGCTACAGGTTATAGCCACCAGCCATTGCGAGGACTACTGCCGATTTATGCTGAATTCCCTTGAAGATTGTGACAAAATTGTCACAAAGTCCAACCCCGGGCGCTAATTGCAATCACTGGCTTATTGGTGGGAGAAGCGTCCTGTCGTATTAAACCTCGGTTCCCTGAATTTTTCGGATGCTCAGCGGAAGTTTTCCACCAGCATGATGTCCATGTCCACCCGGTCCTCCTGCGTGTATAAGATCCAGCGCCCATCTGCCGACACGCTGAGTCCCTCAGGATTGGTCCAAGGTCTAAATGGCTTCGTCAGCGCAGCCACCTCAGTCACCCTGCCTGTCGTAAAACTGAAGAACTCAATCGCCGGGCGGGCCGGCTTCTCGGCGGTCAGGAAATAGATGCCCTGCTCAGCCACGGTCCACGCGCTCCAGTACCCCGCCTTGTGGGTGTCCAAGACCAACGTCTCCTCGCCCCCCTCTGCCGGGACACGCCAGATTCCCGTCACGTTGTGCCCCTTCGTGTAGTATAGGAACTTACCATCCAGAGACTCGTGAGCTACGGACCCGCCACCTTTCGTTACCCGCCGTGCCGCGCCGCCGTCTGCGGACATCTTCCAGATCTGCGTACTGCCGCCGCGGTTGGATTCGAAGTAGATCCACCGCCCGTCCCTCGACCAGCTTGGTGCGCTCTCTTCGTCGGGATCTTCGGTCAGACGCCGCGGCCTGCCCCCTTCGGCGCTGATCACGAAGATGTCGGGGTTGCCTTCGACGCGGGCGTCAAAGGCGATCTGCCTCCCGTTTGGAGACCAGCAAGGAGAGCCTGCCTGGGGGCCATTGAAGTTGGTTAGCTGGACTGGATTTGAGCCATCGGCCTCACAAGCCCAGATCTCAACGCTTCCTGACCGGTCGGAACTGAACGTTATCCTTTTCGCGTCCGGCGCGTATTGAGGAGCAGAATCAGATTTTGAGGACGAGATCAACATCGTGGGCGCGCTGACCTTCTGGTTTGTGCCTGCCAGCTCAACTCGCCAGATGTTTGTGTCAAGAAACTGCTGCGCGTAGGCCAACCGGTCCCCCTTGCGAGAGACGCTCAAACGGGCGATGTTATACCCTACCGCAGTCATAAGCCGCTCTGGCGCGCCGCCCGATGCAAAGACCCTCCACAAACCTACGTCCCCCTGCCTATTCGAGATGAAGACAATCTCGCGTCCGTCCGCGGTCCAATCCAAATCTCTAATATCCCGGTTATCAAAAGTCAGCCGTCTCGGTTCGCCGCCCTCGGCTCGCATCACGTAGATGTCCTCTATACCCTGTCCGCTCATGCGGCTGAATGCGAGCTGACTGCCGTCAGGCGAGAAGGACGGGGTGTTATCGCCCACCGATCCGGCGAGAGGTGAGCTTAGCTTGCGCTTCTCACCCGACTCGGTCGAGATCAGGACAATGCTGAAAGGCTCCGCTGGGGAGTTCTTGTCGGGCACCGCGACGAACTTCCCATCCAACGAGAAGGCCAGCCCGTCCCCCCCGACTCCGGAACCCAAGCGCCTCGGGAAAATATCAACCAGCTTACGCTCCGGCCCGCTCAACGAAGGGATCAGATAGACGGCATCACTTTCCTGGGTATGACGCCTGAATGCAATGTGGCTACCATCGGGCGACCAGGCGGGGAATGAGTCGTCAGCAGGATGAGTCGTCAGCCGGTGCGGCGTGCCTGTGTCCACCAGCTTAGTGTAGATATCGATATTGTCGCCTTTCTCTCCATTCCACGCGAACGCCACCTGCTTACCATCGTGTGAGAACGCAGGCAGGAACTCCATCCCGACATAGGAGGTCAGAGGGGTAGTTTGCAGCGGCGGCCGCTGCGGTTGCGGCCCTGGGCGCAGGGAGGAAAACCACAAGCCAAGGCCGACCAGCAACGCCAGCCCGACGAGGGTCATTGCCTGCATCCAGCGCTTGGCCGAGCGTCGCCCCAACGGCAGATACGGGATTACCGCTCCTTGAGAATCGCTCGAACCCAATAGGCCGACTCCCCGCCCCACCTGCCGCAGGTCCCGCAGCATCTCTCCCATACCCTGATACCTGTCTGCAGGATCTTTAGACAACGCCCGATCGATCGCCGCAGACAATCCAGCAGGTACACTCTCATTGAACTCCGACACCGGCGTGTGGGGCTCGTTGATCACCGCGCTCATAGTCTCGGCCTGAGACTCTCTCTTGAAGGGCAAATCACCGCTCGCCATCTCGTAGATAACTACCCCCAATGAGAAGATGTCGCTGCGGTGGTCCACACGCTCACCCCGCGCCTGCTCGGGTGACATGTAGCTGGGCGTGCCCATCACTGCGCCCGTCCTGGTCAGCTCCGACTCAGCACTGTCCGCATCCTCGCCGCCGCCGGCATCCGTCAGCTTGGCCAGTCCGAAGTCGAGCACCTTCACCTGTCCGCGAGGAGTGATGATGATGTTGGTTGACTTTATATCTCGATGGATGATCCCTTGGTCGTGGGCCGCTGCAAGAGCGTCTGCCGCCTGGAGGCTGATCGAGAGCAGGGCATCCAGCTTTAGCGGACGAGACTCGATGATCTGCTCGAGGGTGACTCCCTCGACGTACTGCATCGCGATGAACAGGTAGCTTGACGACTGTCCCACCTCGTGAATGGTGCAAATGTTCGGGTGATCGAGGGCCGACGCGAGTTGAGCCTCTCTTAGGAAGCGCGCCTTAAGTTGGGGATCGAACGTAAGTGAAGGTGGCAGAAGCTTGAGGGCAACTTTGCGACCTAACCTTGTGTCGCGTGCCAGATAAACGTCTCCCATTCCGCCCGACCCAATCTGCCCGAGTACCTCGTAGTGCGAGATATGCTGACCCCTGCCTGTTTTAGGTTGGTTATCGGTAAGTAAGTCCGCCACCAGTCTTGCTGGAGGCGATTCAATGAAGGCATTTTCTTGCGCGTCAGAAATTAGTAAGGATTCCAACTCGCGACGCAGTTCTTCATCGCCTGAGCAGGCCCGGTCCAGGAACGAAGCACGCTCGGTCGCCGGACAGTCAAGCGCCGCTTCGAGCAATTCGTCCACTTGCTTCCAACGCTCAGGCTTCATTAGTCGCACCTTTGCTGAGCGTCCGGTTTAGCCATCCCTTTGCTTTGCGCCATTCTCGCTCGACTGTGCGGGATGTGACCTTCAACACCTCGGCCACCTCTTCGGTAGTTAACCCGCCGAAATACTTCATTTCAACGATCTGGCTCTTGCGCGGGTCCATCTCTGCTAGATTATTCAGCGGCTCGTCGAGGGCGATCACGTCAGCGACGTCTTTAAACAAAACCGCCTTCTCCGCAAGCGACACCACCTGTGCCTTGCCGCCTCGTTTCACCCGCGCGCGACTCCGTGCGTGATCTACCAGGATGCGGCGCATCAGTTGCGCGGCCACGCCGAAGAAGTGCGCCCGGTTCTGCCATTGTACGCTCTTCTGATCAATCAGCCGCAAGTAGGCCTCGTTGACAAGGGCTGAGGTTTGCAATGTGTGGCCTGGGCTCTCGCGCCGCATGTAGCGGCCAGCCAGGCGGCGCAGTTCGTCATACACCAGCGGGATCAGCTCGTCCAGGGCTCGCTGATCGCCATTGCCCCAGTCGACTAACAGCTGGGTCACCTCTCTTGGTGAAGGCACAACCATAAACCCCCGTTCTTCAGATCGGCTGGTCCCACGTCGGCTGATTATATCCAGGATGAGTAGTTTCCGAAAAAGATTCGGGTAGGTGTCGGGTTTTTCGCGAAACTGACGCGTTAGCAGATGAAGCTTGTTTCTTTGACAGCAGCCCGAGGATACGGAAAGGAGCTCTAACATGAAAACCAACAGTTTGTGGAAAAGACTCGTGATCGTAATCGCAGTTGGCATCGCAATCACGGGTATTCCCGCATATTCGTCAACGAGCGAAATCATCGCCGTTGGCACAATACCGCACTCAGAACTGTTTGACGGTCCTGCCACGGTGACAGTGCGAAAACTCACCATCGAACCTGGGGAGATTCTCACCTGGCACTATCATCCTGGACGCGCCTACAACGTCATTCTGAGTGGCACCTTGACCGCCGAGGATGGGTGTGGCGGGGAGGAAGTATTGACTTCCGGGCAGTCATTCGAGGAGGTCAGCGGCCGGGTCCATAGAGCCAAGAATTTAGGCACGGTGCCGGTCGTGGTTATTAACACATTCATTGTTCGTCAGGGAAGTCCGACGACTATACAGATTCCGAACAACCAGCGCGTGTGCGGTCCTCCAGAGAGTGTCGACGAGTGCAAGAATGGCCGCTGGATGAACTTTACTCACCCGCGCACCTTCAACAGCAAGGGCGACTGCATTCAGTACGTCAGGACTGGCAACTAACGATCAGCGCAGAAAGCGCAGAACGACACCTTGATGGCAAGTTATCGCCACGCCATTTTGTCGACGCGATCGGAGGCGACGCTACTCAGTTTTATAGCGAGAAACAGAGCGATCATTGATGAGTTTGTCTCCGGCGCTTCGCATTGAACGGCTCGTTGCTCGCGGAGATCTCTACCCTCGTAAAGACTAATGAGAGGCAAGAGAGTAGCTTGCGAACGGGAACTTGTCAGGCTACGCTCATCCTATGAGCACCAGCGAATTGCTAAAGCAAGTCAAAGCGCTACCGCGTAGGGAGCGGCAGAAGGTCTTCAAAGCGATCCTCGCACTCGAAGAGAATGAGCAACCACAACGGCCAATGAAAACAAAGCGTGTGAAATGGCCGGATGTTGAGGCGCGAGCGAAGCGCATCTTTGGTAACAGAGTGCTTCCGAATCTGATTCTGCTGGATCGCGAAGAAGAGACGCTCTGAAGCAGATGACCCATTACGCCGACAGCAGTTTCCTCGTATCCTGCTACCTATTGGACGCTAATACCACAAACAGCGAAAGGGCATACTTGTTTAGTACGAGTGCACCGCTGCCTTGGACGCCGTTTGCACGCGCTGGAGGTGAGGAATGCGTTCGAAGTGGGTGTCTTTCGCGGCCTATTGACCGCAGCCGATGTTGCGGCAGCGTGGGCAAACTTGGATAGTGATCTGAGGAGCGCTCGACTGGTAAGGGCGACGGTTAAGTGGCCGGCTGCATTTCGCCGGGCGGCCCGGCTGAGTCCACGAAGGAGCCCGATAATGAGCGTGCGTTATCAGGTCCGCAATTCTTGACTGTCGAAGAAGTCGCAGAGCTTCTGCGGGTTTCGCCACGGTCGATATATGACTGGCTGTCCCAACGTCCGATTCCATTTCACAAGGCCGGCCGTAGAACGATTTTCCTTCTCGATGAGATTTTGCTGTGGACTACCGAGCGCCGCCAAGACTGATGTATCACTGGCGCGCTTCCTTTGGCTGGTGGCTACAGCTTGAGAAAGGAAGCTGTATGACGGTACGAAAGAGGGGTGGTAGGTGGCACTACGACCTCATGATTGAAAGGGTGCGATACCGCGCATGGTAACACTCGCCATCAACACGGGGTTGAGAGTAAACGAACTCTTCGGCCTCAAGCGTGAAGATGTCGACTTTCATCGGGACGTGCTGTACATCAAACACACGAAGACCGCTGAAGATCGGGAAGTGCCGTTGAACGATACTGCTCGCGCACTCTTGCGCGAGTTGATGCAAGCCGATCGAATGGATGGTGAGTTTCTTTTCACCAATCCAAAGACCGGCACGAGATACACAACGATCAAGACAGCCTGGCTCACTGCGTGTCGAAACGCCGGGCTCTCCAACCTCCGCTTTCACGATCTGCGTCACACTTTTGGAACGAGAGCGGCAGACGCCGGAGTGCCATCGCCCGCGATCAGAGATGTGATGGGGCACAGGTCAATTCAGACTACCGAGCGCTATGCTCACGCCACCGATGAGGGAAAGCGTAGGGCAGTTGAGGCAATTCACACGCAATCGAAAAAGATTGTCACAAAATTGTCACAACGCAAGGCAGCAAACCGTTGAGTGAAGCTCTAAGTTCTTGATTCTTTGGTGGCCCCTGGAGGATTCGAACCTCCAACCAAAGGATTATGAGACCGTCGAAGGCCAGTTCGAAGATGGGTGAACTCAGTGTCACCTGTTGACAACAACAATCATTTGCTACGGGTTGCAGCCACCGGCGAATGATCAACTAGTGCACAGAGGTGCATCTATTTCGATCTGTTTCTAAGAACTCCGGACACAATTCGGTCACAGTTTTCCGTCTCGCCCACCATTGGACCAAGAATCCTATGCTGGTCCACTTGTGATATGAAGGTTCGCAAGGTCGGCGAAAATTCTTAGCAGCAAATGGCCTACAAACGTGGGTCGACCGGCTCGCTCTCTAGGGCGAGTACTCCGAAGACGCACTCATGAACACGCCGCAATGGTTCACGGCGGACGAACCGCTCCAGCGCTTCAATTCCCAGAGCAAATTCTCTTAAGGCGAACGAGCGCTTGGCCGACAATCCGCGAGATCGCAGTCGTTCGAGGTTCTCGGGCATCGCATACTCGGGACCATAGATGATCCTCAGGTATTCGCTCCCCCGACACTTCACGGCCGGCTGTACGAGACCTCGCCGTCCCTTCTCGATAAAGTCAAGCGGCTTAACAACCATGCCTTCGCCACCGCGACCTGTAAGCTCTTCCCACCAACGAATTCCACTTTCCTGACTCTTGGGTTCGGTCGCATCTACTATGAGGTACGGGGTGGCGAGCAACAAATCATCATCCTCGCGGCACACGCGTGCCAAGATTTCCATATGCCAGGTATGATCTTTGTCTACGTGAACCGCGCTCTCGGTCGCGAGCAAATGAAAGGGCGCCAGCTTTAGATCACTGAGAGATCGGACGGGCCAGCAGTAACGTCGGTAAGAGTCGACGTACAGTTCGGCGGCGACGGCGCGATGTTGAAAACGATCCAGAAGATTGCTGACATCACTGCCTCGTTCGCTCGCTTGTTCCAAAGCCGACAACGCGGCTTTCAATGCCACGCGTGAGGAGGCACCCACGGCAGCGTATTGCTGCCGGACCAATTCCTGAGCTTTTGCGGACCAGGGCATGAGTTCGCAATCAAGACAAGCCCAGTCACTGCCTAACTCATCCCACAACCCCGCCTTGCCGAACGCGGCTTTTATCCTCTCAAGGAACTGACTCTCTAGGGATCTGTCGTCGAAGAACCGCCGACCGGTTCGCGTATAGCAGATGCCGACGCCATCGTCCGCCACGCCGAAGCGCCTTCGCGCTACGTCTTCATCACGACAGATTACTACCACGGCGCGTGAACCCATGTGTTTTTCTTCGCAGATTACCTTTGCCACGCCTTGATGACGATAGTAAGAGAATGCTTCCGCTGGATGCTCCAACAGGGCAGGTTCTTTGCTCGTCTCTGAAGGAGACATAGTTGGAGGCAGGTAGATAAGCCACTTCGGATCGGCGGCGAAGCGACTCATCACTTCAAGCGCAGCAATGGCATTCTCTTCCCGGATAGTCACATTGTGGTGTAGTCGAGTCGCGACTATGTGCTTCCCCAACACATCTTCGATATCCAATAGTTCATCGTGTTGCTGCTGGGCAGTCAGTGACGGAGCCCTGGTCTCCTCAGGAAGAAACGGTTTGACTGACTCGTAGTAGGTCTCTGCCGCCGGCACCGACACTAACTCTTTCTCAGGATAGCGCAGGGCGGTCAGCCTTCCGCCGAATACGCAACCGGTGTCTACGTTTATTGTGTGATTGAGCCATTCTGGCTCCGGCACCGGTGTGTGACCATACACAACCATAGCTCTCCCACGATACTCAGCCGCCCAGTTGTAACGAATCGGCAGTCCAAACTCATCGGTTTCGCCGGTTGTCTCTCCATAAAGTGCGAAGTCACGCACCTTGCCCGAGCCGCGCCCCTGCAATGGTTCCGAAAGCCCAGCATGCGCGACGACGAGTTTGCCTTCGTCGAGCACATAGTGGCTGATCAGCCCATCAATGAAAGCCGCCACGCTCTCTCTGAACTCTGGAGCCTCCCGTTCCAACTGATCTAACGACTCAGCCAAGCCATGAGTGATGCGCACATCTCGGCCGCGGAGCTTGCGCATAAGCTTTACGTCGTGATTTCCGGGGACGCACAGGGCTGCGCCTTGGTCAACCATGCTCATCACCAGCCGCAGCACCTCTGGAGTCCGCGGCCCGCGATCAACCAGATCACCGAGGAAAATCGCTTTCCGGCCATCTGGACATGTGACCTCGTACCGTCTGTCTGAAGGGCCTTCGCTCGTAGGCTTGACTTGGTAGCTAAGCTTATCGAGCAATGCGCACAGCTCATCGAAGCATCCATGCACATCGCCAATGATGTCGAACGGCCCGTGTTCGCGTTTGAGATTATTCCAAAGCGGCTGGCGCTGGACGATCGCAGCGTCAACGTCTTCCTGCGACGACAGCTCGAAGATGTGACGAAAACCCTCGCGCTTCAAATTCCGTAGCGAACGTCGTAGCTGCTGACTCTGCTGACGAATGACGTGTGGTCCGAAGTCGCGATCCGGTCGCTGCAGGTTTCGTTCGCGACACAGTTTTTCCGGAAGATTCAGGACAATCGCAACGGGTAGGCAATGATATTCGCGCGCAAGTGCTACGAGGGGTTTTCGCGCCTCCGCCTGCACGTTCGTCGCATCAACGACAGTGAGCCTTCCGGCTCCTAAGCGCTTAGCAGCGACGAAATGCAACACCTGGAAAGCATCGCTGGTTGCAGACTGATCATTTTCATTGTCAGACACCAAGCCGCGACAAAAGTCGGATGAAAGCACTTCTGTGTTCTTGAAATGTTTCCTGGCGAACGTAGACTTACCGCACCCTGAAGGACCAATGAGGACCACCAGCGCAAGTTCAGGTATTGTGATTGTCTTCCCTGATAGTCTCTCTTCCACTTGAATGCTCACGGCTTGCGTAGTTATCTGCTGTGACTCCTAATTGCGCGAGAAGATTCCCATTTGTGTAGGGGCGCCGAGCGCTGGATCCTCAGAACCAACCGGCAAGAAGCGCACCGCGTACCCGAATCTTTCGGCCACGACCCCCGCCCAACTCTGAAACTGATTTCGCGTCCACTCGAAACGATGATCTTTATGCCTGAACCGCCCCGTAGGCAACCCCTCGAATCGAACATTGTATTCTACATTGGGGGTTGTCAGGACCACAGTCGACGGCTGTGCGCACTCAAACAGCACACGTTCAAAGACAGCAAGGCGGGCTTCGTCCAGGTGTTCAATTACTTCTATCGCAGTCGCCGCATCAAACCCCGAGAGTCTTTTGTCTCGGTATGTCAGCGACCCTTGAATCAGCTTAATGCGCTCTTTGAGCTTGCTGGGCATTCGATCGAGCCGTAGGCGCTCCTGAGCTCTTTCTAGGGCGCGATGGGACACGTCCATTCCGACTATCTCCTCGAACCCTCTATCTTCGAGAAGAGCACGAATCAGCTTGCCTTCACCGCATCCGAGATCAATTACTCTCTTCGAATCGTTGCTCTTCAAAGCGGCAATAACTCCCCTTACCCGCTTCTCATTCAGGCTTATCCTCCTTTCCATGACCTCCTCTCTGTTTTCGCCCC
>JACXTT010007152.1_pt1 | contig 15795 bp, 14 predicted proteins | sample 9270951 | NCBI WGS metagenome assembly JACXTT01 (sample SAMN15532306, study PRJNA645909) | rock metagenome | isolation source: weathered quartz diorite | place: Puerto Rico | collected 2017-06-21 | reverse complement strand
GGTACCAATCTTGGGTGCCCGCCGAGGGTAGGGAATTCGCAAATGCCATCACGTTCGAACGCGATCTGAGTTCCGTCCGGCGAGAACGCGGGATTGTCGGCTCCCTGTCGCGTAACCTGAATCGCCTTCCCGCCCCCGACTTGTTGAACCCAGATGTTCGGGTTAGCACCACCACTGACCGATGAGTAGGCCAGCATCTTCCCATCCGGGGAAATCACGGGTTTAAACGAAGATCCGTTCGCCGTCAGCCGCGTGAGCGTGCGCTCCGGACGCTTGTTCGGTCCCGGATGCCACCAAAACCACACGCCGACCGCTACGGCGACAACCAGGATGGCGCTCAGGACGATCGCGAGCCAGTTGTGGGCGCGCGCAGGCCTTGCGGGTATTGTCAGCCTGCCCGAATCGGATTCCTCCTTCAGCTCTTCCATCGACACTTTCAAATCGGCCATGGCCTGCCACCGGCGATCCGGGTCTTTACGTAGGCAGCGGGTGACGATCTTTTCGAAATCGTGCGGTACGTCCGCGACGAATGTGCTCACGGGTTTCGGGTCTTCCTTCAGGATGGCCGATAGGGTCGAGAGTTTCGAATCGCGATGAAAAGCGCACCGGCCTGTGCTCATCTCGTAGAGCAGTGACCCGAACGAAAAGATGTCAGAGCGGGCGTCGACTGGCTCGCCTTCGGCCTGTTCCGGAGACATATAGGCGACGGTGGACAGTGCCTTCCGCCGTGTCCGGCTTCTCGTCCGCTCGCATGGTTGCGGTTTCACCGAACTCGCCGCTCGTGCGCTCGGTCAGCTTGGCCAGCCCGAAGTCGAGCACCTTCACCAAGCCATCGCCCGTGACCATCACGTTCGAAGGCTTCAGATCCCGGTGAATGAGGCCGGCCACATGTGCTTTCGCCAGCGCATCCGCAATCTGGACGGCATATTTCAGTGTTTCATTCAGGCGCAACCCCTTGCGCCCGATCATCTGGTCCAGAGTTTTGCCCGCCACGTATTCCATGGCGATGAACTGGATCCCGTCCGCCTCCGCGATGTCGTAGACGTGAGCAATGTTGGGATGGTTGAGAGCAGATGCTGCCTTGGCCTCCTGTACAAACCGCCGCTTTCTTTCGGGATCGGCGACTTTCTCGGGAGGCAGAACCTTGATGGCAACGAACCGGTCCAGGTGCGTGTCGCGGGCCTTGTACACCACACCCATCCCGCCCCGGCCCAGGGTTTCAACGATCTGGTAGTGCTGGAGTGTGCGTCCGATCATGGCACACCGCCGATCTTTGGTACGCGAGTCAAATTGTATCGCGGGAGCGAGTTCGATGGCTTGAGCGGCCGGGCAGTCGCTTTTAATGCGCGGATTGGCATGGGACAGCCCTGCTGTCTAAGAATCCGGATCAGTCCTGGTAAACGCCGCTCACAGAATTAAATCCCGCCCGGGTCCTAGTTTTGCTTGATGTCCTTAACACCGCGAGGTAATGTCCACATAGCTACCGTTATGGCCCAACAACAGGACCTAAAATGAACGACTTGATTGTGGTGGAAAAGGTGGCAGAGTGGCAGCGATTGAAGGCACTCGTCCTCGACAGCGTCTCCTCGCCCATTACGCGCCGGGTGTACAACATGGCGTTGGACGAGTTCATCAACTGGTACCGACAGGAGCCGCGGCCCGGTTTCACCAAGGCGACGGTCAGCGCCTGGCGGGTATCACTCGAGGCCCGCGGACTTGGCTCATCGTCGATCATCATCCGGATGTCAGCCATTCGCAAGCTGGCCGTCGAGGCCGCCGACAATGGGCTACTGGCGCCCGAATTAGCGGCCGGCGTCGGCCGCGTAAAGAGCGCAAAATCGGTAGGCATCCGTGTCGGCAACTGGCTGTCACTCCGGCAGGCCCAGACGCTCCTAAGCACCCCCGATGTCGCGACGGTAAAGGGCCTCCGCGATCGTGCCATCCTTGCCGTTCTCCTCGGCTGCGGGCTGCGGCGATCTGAGGTGGCGGCGCTCACACTCACACACGTCCAACAGCGCGACGGTCGCTGGTGCATCGTTGACCTTGTGGGCAAGCACGGCCGCGTGCGCACCATTCCCATGCCGACATGGGTGAAGGTCGCAATCGACGCCTGGACCACCGCCGCGGGGGTTACGGAAGGCTCAGTGTTCCGGCCCGTGAACCGCGGCGACCGGGTTTATGGCGAAGCGCTGAACGAGAAGGTCGTGTGGCAGCTTCTGCAGGGCTATGCGGAGGACGCCGGCGTGCCCGGGATTGCGCCTCATGACCTTCGCCGCACCTGCGCTAAGCTGTGCCGCGCCGCCGGAGGCGAACTGGAACAGATTCAGTTGCTGCTGGGCCACGCTTCGGTCCAGACGACCGAGCGGTATCTTGGCACGAAGCAAGACCTAGTGAATGCGCCCAACGACGCGATCAAGCTGAAGGTGGCTTTATAAGGCTGGCCCTGCGCCACACGCGGAAAGCCCCCTGTTACCTGGGGGGAACGGAAGCGTTGATTGAGTGCTTTGTCCGGATCCGGTGGTCAGATTCCCGCTCCACAAGACTCCGCACCGCCAAACCATGGCTGCTCAGCCCTGTCCAGCGCCTCGCGAACGTTTCGGCACCGGAGGCTTCAGAGGTAGGATATCCAACGCGTCACAGACAAAAACATCACCGATACCTAGCACAGGTATCGATCTTAAGTCGGCGACTATAGTCATGCGCCGTGACAAAACGATTTTGTGCAAGTCCGCAAAAGCAGTGTAGGATTTGAATTCGCTGTTCACAATGGTTATCTGTGACTCGCGGTCACCCAGCGTCTTCCGGAGTAACTGCTCAGCAAGACTGCCTTTGCCCCGAAAGGCTTTGACCGCGTGCCTCTCAACGATATCCTGGACGTAACCAACGACATCGAACGCGCCGGCTCGTCGCATGGATTCTGCGCTGATTTTCGAGATCTCGCGCTTGCGAAGTCCATGTCGATCTTCGGAAGCTTTCCTGGCGGCCTCTCGGTATTCCTGATGGCGTCGAGCGAGCTCAAGCGCCAATTCCTGGTCTGTGTAGACCTCAGACCCGAAACGAGGCGGACTTGGAGCGCCTTCATCGCAGAAGCGATTGATATAACAATCGTGGATGGGCCATGGCTGACTCAGGTGATCGAAGAGGACAAAATCGCCATCGCCATTGGTGTGAGCGTAGACGGACGCACCACAGCCTCCATCGATGAAGCACCTAGTATTGTGGGTGAGTGGATACCCGAGAACCTCCATTTAATGACCTCCAAACAGTCCTAAAGGCCGACGGCACTTTTGGACTTTTCTTTTGAGCGAGGGTAAGAGGGTACCAAATCCGTCATACCACAGCAAGCAGCAATTTTGACAAATGAGCTCCTGGCGCCGCAGTTGCTGTCGTTGAGTTCGTGCCGACCTGGTACACTGTTGTTTCTCGATGTCGCGATCTGTGCATCAGGTTCCTGTGGTGGACCTCTTTGCCGGCCCAGGCGGGCTGGGGGAGGGATTTTCCGCGTATGACCGGGGGCTGTTTGAGGTAGTGCTCTCAGTGGAGAAGGACGCTGCCGCCCACCAGACATTGCAGCTACGATCATTCTTCCGGCAGTTGGGCGCGGGTCGACGGCGCGAGTACTATCGCTACCTGCAGGGGGAGTTGACGCGCGAGGAGTTGTTCCGCGCGCATCCAGACGCAGCTGACATCGCATCCTCGCGTTGTCTGCACCTGGAGCTGGGGCCGCGGACGACGTCGGGCGTGTACGAGCAGATCGAGCGCGTCGTTAGGGGCGCGCAGGAGTGGGTGCTCGTGGGTGGTCCACCATGCCAGGCGTATTCGGTAGTGGGCCGCTCTCGTTTGGCCAGGCTGGGCCGCAAGGCGTTTGAGCAAAGCGAGAAGCATGTCTTGTACAGGGAGTACCTGCGGATCTTGGCCCGTTACAAGCCTCCTGTTTTCGTTATGGAGAACGTGCAGGGGCTATTGTCCGCAACGTATGCCGGCTCCTCCACGTTTGACCGGATGATTAGCGATCTCTCGTCGCCCACGGTCGCGGTGCGCGAGTCATTAAACGGTCGCAAGCCACTTGCGAGGCGCGGGACGGATTACTCGATTCTCTCGTTTGTGCATCCATCTGTCGAGACGGGGCACTTGCGGCCGGGAGATTACGTTATTGCTGCAGAGAAGTTCGGCATTCCGCAACGGCGACACCGAGTGATATTGCTCGGCGTGCGGTCAGATCTCCGTCTGCCGAGCGGCTTGAGCCTGCGTCCGAGTGCAGGACCTTCAGTGCGCGACGTGCTTGCTGACCTTCCTCCTCTGCGAAGTCAGTTATCCCGAAAAGTGGACGACCGTACGCTCCGCGACATTGATAACCGCGAGACGATTTATTTTCGGGTCAAAGTCGTCGATTCTTCTGGCGAACACGGAAAGATCCTGGCGGAGGTGGATGGGATCATACCGAACCCATCCGACGGGCACGGCGCCCGAGTTGCCATTCTCGAAGTGAAATTCGAAGACAATCTTGGCAGCCAGCCATGGTCGCTCGCGCTGTCCGCCGCCGCCACCCCGGTCCTCATTGTAAACAAACGCCTAGGAAACAAGGAGTACATCCGATCAGACGATTCTTTTTTTTCACTCGTGTACCCGGCCGTCGTGCGGGAGGTCCTGACCAGAATAATCGTGATCGACGAGTGCGAATACGATCCTGACAATGACGAATGGTGGCAGCGGTGGCTCTACTTTGTTTGCAGCCTGCCTGATGTCGGACTCCCTCCCGGGGGCGAGGATAACGATGCCAAGTATTTCTGGATCGACGGCGCTGTTAAGGCGTTCTGTGAAGCGCAGCCGACGTGCGGGCGTTTCCTCGATGCCCGGTCGAAGGAGGAAGCCGCGTGAGCGAAGTTCGGATTTTGAATTCAGAGGGCATTCGGCAATTCCAGGATTACTTGAACCGGATCAGAAGTGGTGAGGCCGTGGAGGTTCCGATGTCGCTGCTCAACGATTCCGCCACATCGGAGCCGCTTGGCGAAAAGATTGAAATCGAGCAGGTCAAATTCGGTACCAAGCTGGAAGCCGCCCAGTACTTCTCGGAGAGGTTCGCCGGCATTCGCGATGTGGATCATAACCCGGGCCTCTGGTCCTGGCTTGCGCTCTTCTATTTCGACCAGCTTTGTCCCGTCGACGGTTCTGGCCAACGGCAGGTTCGTGAAGATGCCCGATATATCCCGGGGGCTGGTTGGAGACGCTACTACCGTCACTTGATTGCGGCCCCATACCGTGTCTACCGAAGTCACGGGGATAACGCCAGGCTGCTGCTATTGGACCCGGTCGATAACCTCGGCGACATTTGGGAGCAGTTGGCCTCTCGGCAGGAAATCATCACCAACCTCGGAATCCTCGGCGCAGCGGCTTTACTATATCTCGATACCAAGAAAGATCGCCACAAACGTGGCGTAGCATCCACCACGCGGAAGCCAGGCACGCTGCGGCGTTTCGTGGATCTCGTCCAGCAGCTTGATCTCACATATGACCTGTATTCGATGGAGGGTCGGGAGATCGTCGACATGCTGCCGCGAGAATTCGATAACTGGCGTCCGACGTCCCCGCGGGCTGAACGCATGATTGTGGTATGCCCCAGCTGCAGTGCGCACCTCCGTTTACCTAAGGGTCGAACCGGCACTGTTTCCTGCCCGGCATGCGGCAAGCCGTTTCGGACTCAAACATAAGCTTCACAAATCCCTACGCATCAGATCTCGGATACACCGGAATCAAGCCTGTTAATCCGCCTTAACGGACACTAACTCTGCAGCGTCGGCTTCCGGGACTTAGGGGCCCCTGCCCGAGTAGTCTGCCGATATATGGAGTGCCGTACCGATGCACTGATGCGCAGATGGCAGGCGTGGTTCCCTAACGCGTCGTCCTTCGGGTATTTGAGCGATCCGGCGGCACGGAAACTACGGAGTAAAAAAATACCGAGTCAGATGAAAGAGTATCGGGGCGGAGAAGGCCACCGAGTCCAATCGGTCCAACATTCCGCCATGGCCATCGATCAGATGGCCCCAATCCTTCACGCCTCGATCGCGTTTAATAGCCGACATCACCAGTCCCCCAAGAAACCCGAACAGCGTGATCGTGAGCGCCATCCCCACCGCCTGCCAAGGAGTGAACGGTGTAATCCACCAAAGGACGGCGGCCAGAGCCGTCGCGCCAACCACTCCTCCGATAAATCCTTCGATGGTCTTGGATGGCGAGACCTCGGGTGCGATCTGATGGTGCCCGAACAGCTTCCCGCAGACGTACTGTAGGACATCGCTCGACTGCACCACGATCAACAGGAAGGCGATCAACAAAGCGTTCTGATTGCGATACCCGGGGATGTCGAGGGTGAGCAGTGCTGGAACGTACGAGATGCAATACACGCAGATCATTAGGCCCCACTGCGTTTCCGACGTTCGTGCCAGGAAGTTTTTGGGATCTGCGAACATCACCGCCGCGATGGGAAGTATCAGAAACGCATATACCGGAATCAGGATGGCGAAGAAGCCATACCAGTCAACCCAAATCAGACCGTATTGCATCGGCAAAACGACAAAAAAACTGAGGAACAGTGCGCCGTAGTCCGCGCGGTGCGTTGGGGTCAGGGTAATGAACTCTCGTAGGGCGGCAAGGGACACAAATGCGAAGAGAACGATCACAGCCTGGCGCCCCGCCAGAATCGCTCCGCCCACCACGATCACCATGACCCACCAGGCTTTGATACGGACCGCCAGGTTGTCCAGGACCGGCTGTGCGCTCGCGGCACGAAAACGCAGCCGGAGGAGAAGGGCAATCAGGCTGGCCAGTAGCAGGGCTCCTAGCAACCACGCGAAAATGACCAAACATTGTCCTCGGACGCTCATTGGTTTGAGAGGTCGAGCACGGCATCCCGCAACCGCGCCAAAAACGATTCCTTGGGCTCGTCCGGCCGCAACCAGGTCGGTTCGCCAAATGCCACGGAACAGAGCAGTGGGATCGGAAGGGGCGCACCCTTGGGCATGACACGGCACGCATTCTCCATCCAGACCGGGACTAGCTCCACGCGAGGCCGTGCCTTCGCAATATGAAAGATGCCGCACTTGAACGGTTGCAGGTTCTCTCCGGTTCCGCGTGTCCCCTCTGGAAAAAGAATTAGCGACTCCCCGCGGTCGAGAGCTTCGATGATGGGGCCAATCGGATTCACAGCCGTTCGTGAATGCCCTCGTCCAACGAGAACACCTTGGAAAACCCGATGAATGACGTATTGGCGGACCGCACCTCGATTCCAGTAATCACTCGCCGCAATGGGCCTGGTCTTTTCGCGAATCCGGGCAGGCAGAGCCGAACACAAGAGCACGAAGTCCATATGACTGGTATGGTTGGCGAAGTAAATCCTCTGCACGTCGGCCGGACTACAGCCCACCCAGCGGGCTTGTACGCCCGTTAGGAGCCTGGCTCCACTAACTGTTAAAGTCGCGACTACTGGCTCGAACATCAGAGTCCCATCACTTGGAGAAAAACGGCGGCGATCAGCATCACAAGCTGAATGGTCAATGTAACGGCCTGCAATCGCCACAGGGCCATGGCGCCGCGGCTGCGGTCCGCAGCACTTCGGTGCCGGGGCATCCGACGGAGGTCCCAAGCGTCCACCAACCCATCCAGCCGCCACCAACGATCCTCGGGTTCACCCGCCAGATGCCGAAACAGCGACGCGTCAATCGTGACACGAACAGCAAACAAGCATTCGACAAGCCACCATACGAGTGAAACGCTGAATACGATCCGTGGGACCGTCGAATGCGCAGCAACGCTTCCGATCCCCGCCACCAATGCCGCAGTGTGGCTTGTGAGAGCCAGTGACTGGCCCGATTCGAGGAAGCTCGCAGTGATGCTGTCATCCAGGCCGCTGTTCATCTGCTCGTCCTCACACGGCTCCATTCCTCAAGCCGCGCGCGCTGAGCTGGACCTAGTACGATCCGCGGCCGCCGTGCTCTGATCAGCGCGATGGATTCATTCACGGTTGTCGCTTTACCGGTCGCAACGAGCCAAGCCGTCACCGCCGCGGCGCTACGCGAATATCCGAGGGCGCAACATACAAGCGTTGGTCGTTTCGACTTCAGCTCCTCGATCGCATTTACGGCTGCTTCCAATTGCTCTACGTTGGGCGCCACCAAATCCAACATCGGCACGGCACGATACACAATGCCGGCGGTGTCGGCCGGCAACTCAGCGGTCAGGTCCACAATCGACGCGATACCTTGAACGTTGCGCTCGGCTTTTCCAGGCAACCGGCCCAGCCAGATACCGTCGGTGATCTCATCTGCATGCGGTTCTCTGCGCGTCCACAGTCGGGAATTCAGCCAGGCCACGGCGAGGTAGGGCGCCAGGAGACAAATCATTGCTGGCGCCACGACGCCGTTTTTCTTCCGGAATAGTTTCGGGCGCCCGCTCCAATAGATGCCGGCCACGATCAACAGTGCTCCTGCAGGCCAGAGCAACCACCAGGCGGCTCCTCCGATTCGGACAGCTAGGCCCAGGGAAATTACGCAACCCAGTAGATAGGCTCCGCTAGACTTGATCCGCTGTGGGCCTCGCACAGTTTCGGATTGGACGGTCGCCACATCGTCCGGAAACATCGCGATACAGAGAAGACCAACCCAGATTCCCGTGGGGAGATCGATGAAATGATGCTGGTACGTGGTCAGAGTCGACACACCAACGACGATCATCCAGGCTCGCATCAGCCAAAGCGTTGTGCCGTGCAAATGCTGCGAGTATTTTGCCCAGAGGATCGTGGTCAAGCTCAAGTGCAGCGAAGGCGCTTGGTTGAATGGCTTGTCAAAACCCGCAAGCGTGTCAAACATCCAACCAAACAGGCCCACCGGGTGCGGCCGGTCGAAGGTGAATCGCAAAGGAAACAATAGGAATCCGGCTGTAGAAATGAGTTGGGCCGTAACAAGGCGCTTGGCGTGAGTACGCAACTCCTTCCGGGTCCGGCACGTGAACAATGAAACCGCATAGAGAACGTCCGTGGACCAATACGGAACAATCGACCAGGCGAGAAACGGAATCCGGTGTTCCCAGCCGAAGACGAGTGAGGGTACGTCACTGCGCAGGCTCGTCACCCAGTTTGCGAAGCCGTAGCTCAGGAAGAACAGAGGTGTGAGACCGGCCAGCCAGAGCATAGCTAGCGTCCAGGGGCGGGCTTCTCCGAGGACGGCGGGCCGAGCGCTATCACACGTTGCGATCACGGCCTTACTCTTTGTGCGAGGGAGACCGTGAAGATGCCCCAGTCGTCAGTCAACTGGTCGATCTTGCGAAAACCGGCCGTTTCAACCAATTGATCCAGTTCCGCTTGCGTCCGCCGCCGCATGACCCAAGGCGTGTGATTCCGATGACTCGATAGCGTTCGCGCGATCATTTCAAGTTGGGGATGCCATGGCTGGCCGGTATAGATCAAGTACCCTCCAGGCTCGATCGCGTCCGCTAGGCCGGCGAGCGACTCGCACATGGGTTCGTTCTCGGGAAACAATTCGTATAGGCCGGAGACAACGCCTAACGTAGGCTGAGGCCGAATTCCCGCGAAAGACTTCCGATCGAAGGCGTCGCCTTGTTCGAAGCGCGCGAAATCTTCCATCCCTCTCTGCCGGATCCGCTGTTGTCCCAGTTGTACGTTCGCGTCGCTATAGTCGCGCAGTAGGACCTGATCTGCCTTCACGCCATCTTCCAGCGCCTCGAATACGTACCGTGCTTGCCCCGCGGCAATATCCATGATTCTTATCGCTTGCCCGGCTGCTCTCAGGTTCGCGATGGATTGCGCCAGGAAGTGCTCGATATTCTGTTTGCGGACCCTGATACCACGCCAGCCGATGGAATTGAGGTAAAACCAGTCGATCAGTTTGCCCAGCGGCGTAATGCCGGCTGGTCTGTTGTTGTACACGTAGTCTAAAGTGCTGCCTGAATCGAAGCCTGTCTCGAGTCCCACCCGAATCCCTTCCGAGAGCCTACCGCCGGTTCTCAACCCCAGTTTCGAGGTTGCGAACCTCAACGATTTTGGAGACAACACCGGCAACGGCCGGTTTAGCGCGTCAAATTCATCTTTTGTATAGCCGGCCTTGTCGGCATCGAATAGCGGAGGGAACGCCGGAGGCTCTGCGAACGCTCTGACAATGAAATCGCGCACTTTTTCCATCGCCAGGTGGCGGTCCTTCTCTCCCAGTGTGTCGTGGTAGAAACCATCGAACACTTGTTTTTCTTTCACAGCCGATCCAAGCCGCTCAAAGAAGGTTTGCTGAGGTTTGAGATGCACCACGAAGTCTGCTCCGGAAATCAGGAGCTGTGTGGGCACATGAATTGCCCGTGCGTCGGCGATGACGCGATCCGCGGTGCTGTATAGAGCGAGCAGGATCTTGACAGAGATGGGTCTCCGGATCAACGGATCCGATTCATAAGAAGCGATCCGCTCCGGATCATGAGTCAAAGCGCGCGGTTTCACATACGAATTCACATGGAAGTTGCCGATGAAACGATGAAGCAGATTCAGGATGGCGCGCGCAAAGGGCACATAGAGTTTGACCTTGAACGCTGGTGTGGTCAGCACCATGCACCGGATTTTGGGAGCGTAGTCGTGCACCCAGGTCGCGACCAGAACGCCTCCGACGCTTTGCCCCAGCACCGCGATGTTCTCAATGGGGATTCCGTACGTGCTCGACACGTGGTGCACGAACACGTCGACATCCTTTACGAGAGTTCCAAGGGTTGTGCGGGAGTTCCGCTCGTCGAGTGAGCGCCCGTGTCCGCGGGCATCCCAAGCGAACATGGCAATGTCGGGCAGATCCAACTCGTCGACGATATGCTGCAACCGGCCCGAGTGCTCGTGCCCGCGGTGAAAGAGAATCAGAGCCTGAGTGGCCCGTCCATAAAGAGGCGGCCAGTAGCGATAGAACAAGTGACTCCCATCGTCAGCCGTGAAAAGGTGTTCTTCAGCAACTCGCGTTGTTGTTACGTCAACCATGCATCCCTCCTGCATTACTTTCGAGAAGTCCGTTTCGAACGCGATTGATCACCGTGGTGACTAGCAGCACGGCCATCAGCCTCGGAAACAAATAGGCCGCCCAGGGCGCAATGCTCCATCCGAGCCCGCGCCACAACGCCAGCACCCCAAACACAAAAGCGCGATCGCTCTTACCGATGGGGCCGTCATAGCGCCGGCTGGCGCCGGTCATGACAGCCACTGTTCCCGCCATCTCAGAAATCACCGCCAGCACGATGACCGCAACCATCCACCGCGAATCGTATTCAGGCACCAACGCAAAAGGGAGGTACAGGAAGACATCCGAGACCACGTCTCCCAGCTCGTTCAGGTAAGTCCCGATCTCAGACTTCTGGCCAAATTCTCGGGCGAGCATTCCATCCATGGCATTGAGCGCCATGCGAAGGAAGAGCAAAACCGGCAGCAGAAGGAGTAGCGTCCGCGCTTGTGGGTGGGCGGTTAGGAGCAGCCCAAATCCTATCGAAACGGCGCACGCGGCCAAGGTCACCTGGTTGGCCGTGACCCCTAAACCTGCCAGAGTCCGGGCCAGCGGCCGTAGCCAGGCTTGAAAGTTAGGCTTCAGCAGATAGATGCTTGGTATCGAAGCTTGTTTGTGCGCATGCCGGTGGATAGAATAATCGCCGCGTCCCCGGTTTTCTTTGCGCCGCGTCGATGGTACGGTCGCCATGCAGCCGGATAATAGAATGACCTGGGTCAAATCGGTCCTTCGAAAGTGCTGACAAAGATCTAACAGAATTCTCGGCAAGCTATGGCCAAGACGGAAAAGCACTTATACGAGTTCGGCCCTTACCGTATTGACACCGTTGAACGGCTCTTATTGCGCAGCGGCGAGACGATACCGCTCACGCCGAAGGCCGCCGACACTCTCCTGGCGCTGGTCGCGAACTCCGGCCGGGTTCTGGATAAGGACGAACTAATGAAAATCGTCTGGCCGGACACGTTTGTGGAGGAAGGTGCGCTTGCGCGCAATGTCTCGGCGCTTCGAAAGGCGCTGGGAGACGATGCCGAAGGCATCCAATACATCGAAACCATCCCGAAGCGCGGGTACCGGTTCGTCGCGCCGGTCAAGGATCTCACTGCGTCCACTCAGGTGCAAGCTGTCGGTGATGCGCAGACAAATCCGCGGCGCGGCATGCGTTGGGCCGCCGGGCTGGTAGCGGTGGCTCTCCTGATTTTGGCCGCCGGGCTAGCGTATTCCAGGTTCATTCGCCCGTCCCGAACCGCTCCGGTAAACATCGCGTCACTGGCGGTTTTGCCGTTGGACAACCCTTCGAATGATCCCGCACAGGAGTATTTCGCCGACGGCATGACGGAGGAACTGATTAATTCGTTGGCGAAAATCGAGGCATTACGGGTGATTTCAAGGACGTCCGCCATGACCTACAAGGGCGTGAAGAACAAGCCGCTGCCGCGAATCGCCCGAGAACTGAATGTGGACGCCATCGTTGAAGGCTCAGTGCTTCAATCGGGCAATCGCGTGCGAATCACCGTGCAACTGTTTGAAGGAAAAACCGAGAGACAGCTTTGGGCACAAAGCTACGAGCAGGATCTCCGCGACGTACTTGCGTTACAGGGCGAAGTAGCCAGCGCGATAGCGCGCGAGATACGGATACAAGTGACGCCGAAGGAGAGGCAGCGGCTGACCCAATCCCGCCAGGTCAACCCGGAAGCTTACTTGGCGTATTCCTACGGGCGCTATTGCTGGAACAAACGCACTCCGGAGGACTTTCAGAGGGGGCTCGAATATTTTCAGCGGGCAATCGCCAAAGATCCAAGTTACGCGCCGGCATACGCCGGCTTGGCCGACGCGTATGCGCTTTTAGGTTCGATCGGCTCAGATGTGCGGCCGCCGAATGAAGTCATGCCCAAAGCGAAAGAAGCTGCGATCAAGGCCGTTAAGCTAGACGAGAGTCTTGCCGAGGGTCACACTTCACTGGCTTATGTAAGGCTCTCCTATGACTGGGACCTGGCCGCTGCCGAGCATGAGTTCAAACGAGCCATCGATCTCAACCCCGGGTATGCCACGGCGCACCACTGGTATGCGCACTATTTTCTCGCACAGGCTCTGCCCGAACAAGCGCTGACTGAAGTCAAGCGAGCCCAGGCTTTGGATCCCTTATCCTTCAGCATCAACGTAGGACTGGGTTGGTGCCTTTACCACGCGCGGCGGTATGACGAAGCCATCGAACAATACCGCTCGACGCTTGAAATAGATCCCAATTTTTCGCTGGCGCACTGTACTCTTGGGATGGCGTACGCGCAGAAACAGTTGTACGCGGAGGCCCTGACTGAATTCAATAAAGCGTTAACTCTGCCTGGGAGCCGCTCGTTTGCCTCGGCGAATATCGCCAGGGCGCTTGCCTTGTCCGGCAAACCGGCAGAAGCTCGCCAAGTCCTGCGAGAACTGGAGAATTCGGCAACGCACCAATACATTCCTGCGATGTATATTGCGGCGGTCTATGCGGCTCTAGGTGAAGGCGATCGAAGCATCAGATGGATACAAAAGGCTTACCAGGAACGATCGGATTACATGGTCTACCTCAAGACGGAACCATCGGTGGACGGCTTCCGCTCCGATCCGAGATTTCAACACTTGCTGAAGCTCATCGCTGCGGAACCGACTCATCGTGATGGCCCGCTGAACTGATTACAGTGCCCGGCGTCATTAGCGCACAACGAGATGTACCCGGCGATTACCAAGCTCGCCAGTCTCACAGACGGGTTGGATGAGCTCAGAACTTCGGGCCTACCGTGCCGATGATTCTCATCGAGCGGAAAGATCCGGCAGCAGACAGCTGAATTGATTAGTAGCTCGCAAACCAACTCGACACCCGTCGGCGGAACTCGTCCGGTGCGGCAGCCAGCGCATTCGTGTGGTTGGCTTTCGGTACCAGCCAGAGCGGATCCCGCGGACCCCCAAATCACTGTGCCCATTTTTGTGCCCACCCCCCGCATAGAAGGCGTGTCCACCGCTGCTAGCGCCCGTCGCCAGACGGCTCCAAAGTCTTTGATAACTAGGAACATTTAGCTACATTGAGCAATCACTGGTTTTTCTTTGGAAAATGGCGGTTTTACGCCGGTTTTTGCCTCCGGAGCAAAAGGTCGGTGGTTCAAATCCACTCGGGCGTACCATTCCAAGCCTTTCGTAGCTAGCGAGTTGCGGCTATCTGCTCCGTCCTGCGGAAAATTATTTGAATCGCCATTGTGCCCAATTTTGTGGGCCGATACGGCGAAAACGGCTTGGGGGGTAAACGTGACGAATACCGCGCTCAGGTTCGGCACTCGGTGACGCGGATGTATGATCGGTAGGAGTATCCCGCGAGTACGAGTTTATTCCGGCACTCTTACTCGTCGCGCTACTCGGATTTGTGGAACAGTCAACCGTTTCATCCTCGATTTCAGGGCCGCAGAAACCAGCCAACGGTCGAGAGGCGGGCTCATGTTGTTTCGTGACGATTGCTGCGAACAAGAAGCAATCGGGTTAGGTTGCCCTAGACGATGCGAGCGGATACTGAAGGAGGTTGTTACGTGAGATTCCTGCGCTGTCTTGTTGTGTGCGCCGTCATCGCCCGCACTTGCTTGGCCCAACTTCCGGAATTCTATAAGCGAGTTAACCGTGTCACCTGGCTGGTGAAGGACCTGGACCACCCGCTGCATGGCTGGGCCCAGCTCGGTCTGTCCGACATCCGTGAGCATGGCGACCTCACTTTCGAAGGGCTGTACAGCGGCAAGGCCGTATCCATTAAAGCCAAGGGCGCTACGGGCAGCCTCGGCAATCTGACCGTGGACATGCTGCAACCAGGAGAGGGTGATAACGCTTTCACGGCATTCCTGGCGCGTCACGGTGATGGAATTTTCTCTATTGTCCATGAGGTGGCGACCGTCGAAGACATGACGAAAGAGATTGAGCGGATGCGTGGACTCGGCGTACGTGTGCTTCAGCAGATGACCATCAAAGCCGATCCTGGCCCAATTACCTTGACGTACTTCGATACGGAGCGCCAGGGCAAGTACGTCTTGGGCCTGATTTACTGTCCGGGAGGCGCGCATCCTGCCGGGCCGCCGGGAAAAATATCGCACGTCGGTTTCGTAGTCCGCGAGGCCAAAGGGCCTGCGACATATTGGCAGAAGCTCGGCTTTCCGGCCATGTCCAAGTCGCACGCCAGTCCTCGCGAAGACTCCCGCTACCACGGCAAGCCTCTCTGGCTGGACTTCGATGTTTGCTGGCAGAGGCACACCCAGTTCACTTACGAATGGATCATTCCACCGGTCGATCCTCCCAACCTGTACTCGGATTACCTCAGGGCTCACGGCGAGGGCGTCCAGCACCTGGGCGTGCCGGTCGACGACCTGGAGAAATCCATCACCGAATATCAGAAACTGGGATACTCTGTTGGACAGTCCGGTGCATGGGGCGAAACAGGCCAGAAGGGCTCCGGCCGCTATGCGTACATGGATACGGACTCGATAGGTGGTGTTGTCGCTGAGGTCATACGGCGTATCGACTGAGACCGCGGCGTCTCCTTATGCCGTGTAGCGTCGATTTTTTCACCGAACTCGAAACTTCTGTCTGCCTCATTTGACCGTCACCATCGCCTCGGTCCACTCTCTCAGATCCCACGGTCCAAAGGCCACGTCAGCAGTGACAATCTTCAGTCCCGATGCACCAACCGTAATGGGAATGCTTACCGAGCCCTCTTTATGCGGGCCCACGGACACACGGACGGGACCTTGCACCGCCTTCC
>JACXTT010007151.1_pt1 | contig 15800 bp, 15 predicted proteins | sample 9270951 | NCBI WGS metagenome assembly JACXTT01 (sample SAMN15532306, study PRJNA645909) | rock metagenome | isolation source: weathered quartz diorite | place: Puerto Rico | collected 2017-06-21 | reverse complement strand
AACAGTTTCGACGGGCGCCTCGAGCGTCTGCAGGAGGCGTTGCATCAGGTGGTGATGGAGCGTCTGTTCGCCTCAACCGCACCTATAGGAGCAATCATCGGTGGATAAGCGCGTGGCGGGAAAAATCGTCGAGATCAACGGGCCGATCGTCACCGTGCGTCTGCCGCGGGTGTTGAACGGCGAACAGGTGCGCATCGGCAAGCTCGGGCTGATCGGCGAGGTCATCGGGCGCGACGGCGAGCAGGCGGTGGTGCAGGTGTACGAATCGACCGAGTCGGTCTGTCCGGGCGAGGACGCCGAGCCGCTCGGTCATCCGCTCGCGGTCGAACTCGGGCCGGGACTGCTCGGCAACATCTTCGACGGCGTGCAGCGGCCGCTCGCCGCCATCCGCGAACAGAGCGGCGATCACGTGGCGCGCGGTCTCAACATCGCGCCGCTCGACCGTGCGCGCACCTGGGTCTTCGAGCCGTCGAAAGAACTGGTGCGCGGCAAGCCGGTCACGGCGGGCGCGATTCTCGGCACGGTCCAGGAAACCAAGACCATCCAGCATCGCGTGCTGGTGCCGCCGGATGTCGAAGGGGAGCTGGTGGAACTGGTCGGTGCGGGCGAGTACACCGTGGAGCAGGTCGTGGCGCGGGTGAAAACCGCGGATGGCGCGACGCGCGAGCTCAAGCTGTATCACCGCTGGCCGGTGCGTCAGGCGCGCCCCTACCGGCGGCGCGATCACGCCGCCGAGCCGCTCATCACCGGCCAGCGCATCCTCGACACTTTTTTCCCGCTGCTCAAGGGAGGCAAGGCGGCCGTGCCGGGCCCGTTCGGCGCCGGCAAGACCGTGGTGCAGCAGCAGATCGCGCGCTGGTCCAACGCCGAGATCGTGATCTACGTCGGCTGCGGCGAGCGTGGCAACGAACTGGTCGAGATTCTCGAGACCTTCCCCGAGCTGACCGATCCCTATACCGGGCGCCTGCTCATGGAACGCACGATGCTGGTGGCGAACACCTCGAACATGCCGGTGGTGGCGCGCGAAGCATCTATATATGTCGGCGTGACGCTGGCCGAGTACTACCGCGATCAGGGTTACGACGTGGTGATGGTGGCGGATTCCACCAGCCGCTGGGCCGAGGCGCTGCGCGAGGTGGCCGGCCGGCTCGGCCAGATGCCGGTGGAGGAGGGCTACCCTGCCTACCTCGCCTCCCGCCTCGCCGCGTTTTACGAACGCGCCGGGCGTGTCGAGACTTATTCCGGCAAACACGGCTCGGTCAGTCTGATCGGCGCGGTCTCGCCGCCGGGCGGCGACTTCTCCGAGCCCGTTACCAGCCATACCAAGGAGATCGTGCAGACGTTCTGGGCGCTGTCCAAGCAGCTTGCGGACGCGCGTCATTATCCCTCGGTGGACTGGACCGACAGCTTTTCGGGTTACGTCAATGCCGCGGCCAAGTGGTGGCACGCGAACGTCGATCCGCGCTGGAGCGAGCGTCGCGCCGAGGCCCTGGGGCTGCTGGCGCAGGCCGACGAACTGGCGCGCATCGTCAACCTGGTCGGCCCGGAGGCGCTCTCGCCGGCACAACGCTGGGCGCTCGAGGGCGCATCGCTGGTGAAGGAAGGCGTGTTGCAACAGAGCGCGCTCGACGAAATCGACAGTTTCTGCTCGCCTCAAAAACAGTTCCTGCTGCTGGACCTGGTGCTGGATATCTATCACCAGGGCCAGGAGCTGCTCGGCATCGGCGTGCCGGTGCAGCAGTTGCTCGGTTTGCCGATTCTCTCGCGCGCGCGCCGTATCAAGTCTTCGTACTCCAGCAAGCAGCTGGAGGAACTCACGGGCGTCCGGCGCGAGATCCATGAGGCTTTCGTCGGACTCCAGACCGAGTATGGCAAGCCGGGGGAAAAACCGAAACCGGTGGAGAAACCCAAACCGGTGGAGAAACTCCAATGAAAGAGAAGGAATATCGCATGAGTTCCGCCGCGCGCGGCGGATTGTTGTTCCTGCGGGGCATTCCGGGCGTGGCGCTGGGCGATCGCGTGGTGGTGCGTGATCACCGCGGGCGCAAACGCAACGGCCAGGTGATCCGCACCTCGGACGAGGTGGTGCTGGTGCAGGTATTCGAGGGCACCGACGATCTCGATCTGGAACGCACCTGGGTGCGGTTTCTCGAGGAGCCGTTCGAAATTCCGTTGTCGCGCGATCTCCTCGGGCGCATATTCAACGGCATCGGCACGCCGCGCGACGGACGTCCGCCGCTGGTGTCCTCGCTCAAGCGCAACGTCAACGGTTCGCCCATGAATCCGGCGGCGCGCGCCTACCCGCGCGAGTTCATCCAGACCGGCGTTTCCACCATCGACGGGCTCAACTCGCTGGTACGCGGGCAAAAGCTGCCGATCTTCTCCGGCTCGGGCCTGCCGCATAACCGGCTCGCGGCGCAGATCGTGCGCCAGGCGAAGCTCATCGGCGAGGAGGCCAAGTTCGCCGTCGTGTTCGCCGCCATGGGCGTGTCGTACGCCGATGCGCGTTTCTTCGAGGAGGATTTCGAGTCGAGCGGCGTGCTCGGCAACGTGGTGATGTTCATCAACCTCGCCGACGACCCGCCGATCGAGCGACTGATCCTGCCGCGCACGGCGTTGACGGCGGCCGAATACATGGCCTACGACCTCGATCTGCACGTGCTCGTCGTGATCACCGACATGACCAACTACGCCGAGGCGTTGCGCGAGGTGGCCACCGCCAAAGGCGACGTGCCGTCGCGCAAGGGCTATCCGGGTTATCTCTATTCCGACCTGGCCGAGATTTATGAGCGCGCCGGACGCGTCAAGGACCGGCGCGGCTCGATCACCATGGTGCCGGTGCTGTCCATGCCGAGCGACGACATCACGCATCCGATTCCGGACCTGACCGGCTACATCACCGAAGGCCAGATCGTGCTGTCGCGCGAGCTGCACATGCAGGGCGTCTACCCGCCGGTGAACGTGCCACCGTCGCTGTCGCGGCTGATGAAGGACGGCATCGGCAAGGACGACACGCGCGAGGACCATCCGCGCGTGTCGAGCCAGCTGTACGCCGCCTACGCCCGCGCGCTCGAGGTGCGCAACCTGGCCTCTATCATCGGCGCCGAGGAGCTCGGCGAGACCGATCGACAGTATCTCGAGTTTGCCAAAGCTTTCGAGGAACGCTTCGTCGGCCAGCACGAGGACGAGGACCGGTCGATTATCGAGACGCTTACCATCGCGTGGCAGTTGTTGTCACTGCTGCCGCCCGAGGCGCTCACGCGCGTGCGCGAGGCCGATCTCGCCAAATATCACCACTACGAGAAGACGGCGGCAAAAGTGGCATGATTTCAAATGTGGAATTCGGAGTGCGGAATGCGGAATTGAGAGGCGGGTATTTTATTCCGTACTTGGTACTCCACACTCCGCGTTCAAGAGGGTTATCATGCCCCAGAAATTAAAAATCCCTCCCACGAAAAGCGCCTTATTATCGCTCAAAAAACAGGTAAAGTTCCTGGAGCAGGGACACGCCATGCTCGAACGCAAGCGCGAACTGCTGACGCGCCTGGTTTACGAACGCCTCGACCAGTACCGGAAGCTGCGCGCCGAGGTGCGCGACGGACTCAAGCAGGCCTACCGCTGGCTGGCGCTGGCGCACATGCGCATGGGCAGCCAGATGTTGCGCCAATCGGCGCTGGGATTGCGGCCCGCCATCCAGCTCAACATCCTCCCGCGTTCGAGCATCGGCGTCGAATATCCCTCGGTCGAGGCCTCGCAGCTTCCCCTGCAACCGGTGGGCCTGATGTGGACCGATGCCAGTTTCGACGAGGCGCGCGCCCGGCTCGCGCAGACGGCGGTGATGCTGGCGCGCCTGGGCGAGGCCGAAACGGCGTTGTGGCGCCTGCTCGATGAACAGCGCAAGACCCAGAAGCGCGTCAATGCGCTCAAGTACAATGTCATTCCGCGTTACCGTGCCACGATCCGTTTTATCCAGTCCGCGCTCGAGGAGGAGGAACGCAATACTCTCTTCCAGATTAAGGTGTTGCGACAGGCGGGTTTGGGAAGCTGACGTTGCGCCGGAAGAGGATTTGATTTTTGTCATATACACTTTCGGGTACGGCGTCCGAGAATAAATGGAAAATGTTTCTCGAAGTAAAAGGGGGCTAACTATGTTACGCAAATACGCAGTACTTCCGGTCCTGGCGGCGACTCTCGTTCTCGGTTCCGGTTGCGCCCGGGAGGTCAGCTTCAAGCAGGACGTGTATCCGATCCTGAGCGCGAATTGCCTGTCGTGCCACAAGGCCGGCGGCGAGGGCTACGTGAAAAGCGGGCTCAACATGGAGAATTACGAAGGCCTGATGAAGGGCACCAAGCTGGGTCCGATTGTCGTTTCGGGCTCGGCCATCAGCAGCACCCTGGTTCTGCTGATCGAACGCCAGGCGCATCCCAGCATCAACATGCCGAAGGACAAGCCGCCGATAGCGGCCGATCAGATCAAGACCATCCGGAAGTGGATCGATCAGGGCGCCAAGAACAACTGATTCATCCGGGAGAAGAGGATTGAAACGCCGCTGTGCCTGGGCCGCGAACGCCGGCCCGGCGGACCGTCATTGCCATGACCGTGACAAATTCGTTTGGAACGAATTTGGACGGCCGCAGGCTGGCCCGAGCGTTGTGCGCGAGGACCAGTCCCAGGGACGGGACGTACCGGTTCAGGCATCGTCAGCTGACGCGAAGCAGAAAATGAACCGGAAAAAATCCTGTCTGCCGCTGGCCGCGGCGCTGCTGTTGCTGGTGTCGATGTCGCCGGCGGGCGCGGAGGATACCCGCCAGCTGGTCAAGCTTCCCGAGATGATGCGCGAGCATATGCTCGGTAACATGCGCGATCACCTCGGTGCCTTGCAGGAGATCCAGACGGCGCTGGCGCAGGGAAAGTTTGACAAGGCTGCGGACATCGCCGAGCAGCGCATCGGCATGAGCTCGCTCGAAGCCCACGGCGCCGCGCACATGGCGCCGTACATGCCCAAGCCGATGCAGGACATCGGCACGGAAATGCACCGCGCCGCCAGCCGCTTCGCGCGCACCGCGCAGGAAGCAGCGGTGAAAGGCGAGATGAATCCGGTGTTCGACGCTTATGCGAAGATTCTCCGGCAATGCGTCGCTTGTCATTCAGCGTACCGGACCAGATAACAGCGCCCATGGCCATCTGTCATTCGCGCCAGATCATGACGCTCTCCGCCGGCGGAAAATCCCGGCAGGCATTTGCCTCGATCATGCTGGCGCTGCTGTTCCCGTTGCTGGTTTCCTGTTCGTCCGAACGCGACACGCCCGAGGCGCAGGTGCGCGCCTTTCTCAAGCGCGGCGAAACCGCCGCCGCCAAAAAGGAGACGGGCGTTCTGCGGCAGATGATTTCCGGGAAATACGCCGACAGCCAGGGACAGGACAAGACGGCCATCGAGGCGATCCTGCGTTATTATTTCCTGCGCAACGAATCGATTTATCTGTTCGCCCGTGTCCAGAGCATCGGTTTTCCCGAGCCGGCACGTGCCGAAGCCGTGGTCCTGGTCGCGATGGCCGGTCAGCCCATGGCCGGCGCCGAGGACGTCGCGCGCCTGCACGCCGATCTGCACCGCTTCGAGATCACGCTCGTCAGAGAAGACAAGGACTGGAAAGTCATTCGCGCCGAATGGCGGCGCGCGGAGCCGGGCGATTTCTTCTGATGTCGCGGGCGAAGTATGATGTAATGCGTTAATCATCACGGACCGGCAAGGGGCGGGCATGGAATCAGGATTTCTTCCACGCACCAGGTTCCAGACGCTTCTGGATGCCTTGCACCGGGCCGGTTACCGCTGCGTCGGCCCACGGGTGCGGGACGGCGCCATCGTGTACGACACGCTGACACGCGCCGAAGAGTTGCCTCAGGGAATACAGGACCGCCAGACGCCGGGCCGCTATCGGCTGGAAAAATCCGGCAGTCCGCGTTTTTTCAGCTGGGCCAACGGCCCGCAGGCACTGAAGCCGTTCGTGTTCGCGCCGCAGGAACCGTTGTGGTGTAGCGAGCGAGCCGCCTCGGGTGAAATCCGTTTTGCGGAAATTTCTCCGCCCGCCGAGCGGCTCGCGATCATCGGCGTGCGCGCCTGCGATCTGGCGGCGCTGCGGCTCCAGGACCGGCACTTTCAGGAAGGCGTCGTCGCCGATTCCCGTTACGCCGCGCGGCGCCGGAATCTGCTCCTGATCGCGGTCCATTGCACGCATCCGGCGGAGACCTGCTTCTGCGTCTCCACCGGAGACGGTCCACAGGCGACGCAGGACTTCGATCTGGCCCTGAGCGAACTCGACGACGGTTATCTGGTGCAGGCCGGCAGCGAGCTGGGCCGGGAGCTTGCCGCGCAACTGACGCTGGTGCGCGCGACCGCGGTGCAACGCGAGACGGCGGCGCGGGAAATCGGGGAGTCCGCCAGAAGCCAGACGCGTCGTCTGCCGTCGCGCCATCTGCGTGACGCGCTGTTCGCCAATCTCGAGCATCCGCGCTGGGGTGACGTGGCCGAACGCTGCCTGTCCTGCGGCAACTGCACCGCGGTCTGTCCCACCTGTTTCTGCCACAGCGAGGCGGAAGAGCCCGCGCTCGCCGGCGATCGCAGCCGGCATCTGCGGCTGTGGGATTCCTGTTTCACCCAGGGCCACAGCTACATTCACGGCATCACGATCCGCGCCGACACGCGCACGCGTTACCGCCAGTGGTTGACGCACAAGCTCGGCAGCTGGCACGACCAGTACGGGCGCAGCGGTTGCGTCGGCTGCGGCCGCTGCATCGCCTGGTGCCCCGTCGGGATCGATATCACCGAGGAAGCAACCGCGATCTGCGGAGGAGGGGCGCATGGCTGATCCCCATGTCCCGCACGAGGCCGAAGTCGTCGAGCGCATCCAGGAGTCGCCGACCATTTTCACGCTGCGGTTGCGTTTCACCGACCCGGCGCAGCATGCCGCGTTCCGTTTCGAGCCGGGCCAGTTCAACATGCTGTATCTCTACGGCGTCGGCGAGATACCGATCTCCATCGTTTCCGATCCGCAGGACGAACACCTGTTCGATCACACCATCCGGGTGGTCGGACGGGTCACGAAAGGTTTCACGCAACTGAAAGCCGGCGATCGGCTCGGCGTGCGCGGCCCGTACGGGCGCGGCTGGCCGTTGCGCCAGGCCAGGGGGCACGACGTGATGGTGGTGACCGGCGGTCTCGGCTGCGCCCCGGTGGTGTCGGTGATCAATTACGTGATGCGCCGCCGCGACGATTTCCGCCGCCTGGTGATCATGCAGGGCGTGAAGCATTCAGACGATCTCATCTGGCGCAGCCAGTATTCGCAGTGGAGCCGGCAGCGCGATACCCAGGTGCTGGTGGCGGCGGATGCCGGCGCGTCATTGTGGCCGTGGCACATCGGCCGCGTCACCGAACTGTTCGATGAAGTGAAGATCGACGCCGCCCGCGCCATGGTCATGATGTGCGGTCCCGAAGGCATGATGCGGGTCGCGATCGACAACCTGCTGCACAAGGGTGTGCCCGAGGACGGCATTTATCTCAGCATGGAACGCAGCATGCAGTGCGCCGTAGGGCTCTGTGGCCACTGCCAATACGGCGGGAAGTTCGTCTGCCGGGACGGCCCGGTGTTCAGTTATCCGGAAGTCAAACCGCTTTTCGGGATCCGGGGGTTTTGATGAACAACGCCAGGCCGCGGATCGCGGTGCACAAGTTCGCTTCCTGCGACGGTTGCCAGCTCGCGTTCCTGAATCTGGGCGAGGATCTGCTGGCGCTGGCGCAGGCGGTGGAGATCGTGCACTTTGCCGAGGCCGGTCCGGTGGACCCGGACGCGGCGGTCGACATCGCCTTCATCGAGGGCAGCATTTCCACGCCGGAGGACGCCGAACGCATCCGGCGCGTGCGTGCCAACAGCCGCTATCTGGTCACGGTCGGCGCCTGCGCCACGTCGGGCGGGCTGCAGGCGCTGCGCAATTTCGCCGATGCCCAGGAATGGCTGGCCGCGATCTACGCCAGGCCGGACTACATCCAGAGCCTCGCGACCTCGACGCCGATTTCAGCGCACGTGAAGGTCGACCTCGAGCTGTGGGGCTGTCCGGTGAGCGGGCGCCAGCTGCTCGCCGCGGTGCGCTCGCTGCTGTTCGCGGTTCCGCCGTGGTACGAGAAGGACAAGGTCTGCCTCGAGTGCAAGCGGCATCAAAACGTGTGCGTGATGGTGGCGAAAGGCACGCCGTGCCTGGGCCCGGTGACGCGCGCCGGTTGCGGGGCCTTGTGCCCGGCTTTCGGGCGCGATTGCTACGCCTGTTACGGGCCGGCCGAGAATCCGAACGCGGAATCCCTGGCGCGCCGCTTCGAGGGACTGGGCCTCATGCCCGAGGCGGTGGCGCGGCGCTTCCTGTTCATCAACGGTGCCGCGCCCGCGTTTGCCGAGGCCGGTCTGAAGCGGCGCGGAAATCCCCATGACTGAAAAGCGCGAAATTCCGATCCGGGTGCCGGTGCTGGCGCGCGTCGAGGGCGAAGGCACGCTGGAACTGCGCGTGCGCGACGGAACCATCGAGGAACTGCGGTTGCGTATTTTCGAGCCGCCGCGGATGTTCGAAAAGCTGCTGGAAGGACGCGACTACACCGAGGTGCCCGACATGGTGGCGCGCATCTGCGGCATCTGCCCGGTGGCGTACCAGATGAGCGCGGTGCGCGCCATCGAGAGCCTGTTCGGCGCGGAACCCGGCCCGTGGGTGCGCGACATGCGCCGGCTGTTCTATTGCGGCGAGTGGATCCAGAGCCACAGCCTGCACATACACATGCTGGCGGCGCCGGATTTTCTCGGCTGCGCCAGCATCACCGAGATGGCGTGCGGGCACGCGGCCGAGGTGCGGCGCGGCCTGAAACTGCAGGCGCTCGGCAACGACATCATCCGGTGGCTGGGCGCGCGTTCGGTTCATCCCGTCGGCGCGCGCGTCGGCGGGTTTCACCATGCGCCATCACGCGCGCAGGCCGACGCCTTGCGGGAAAAACTCGCGGCGGCGCTGCCGGAGGCCGAAGCGCTGGTGCGCTGGACCGCGGCGCTCGATCTGCCCGCGGACGAACAGGATTTCACCGCCGTGTCGCTGCGTCATCCGCGCGAGTATCCGATGAACGAGGGACGGCTGGTGTCCAGCCGCGGGCTGGATATCGCCGCGAGCGAGTTCGACTCACGCTTCGTCGAGCACCAGGAAGCGCATTCCACGGCGCTGCATTGCCTGCTCGACGGCCGGCCGTACCTGGTCGGCCCGCTGGCGCGGCTCAATCTCAATTTCGATCGCCTGCCGTCCCCCGTGCACAGCCTCATCGACGGCCTCGGTATCCGGTTTCCCAGCCGCAACATGTTTCACAGCATCGTGGCGCGCGCGCTTGAAATAATAGTCGCCATGCGTGAAGCAATACGCATTCTGGAAACTTATGAACAACCGACGTCCCCTTTTGCCGGCGTGACGCCGCGCGCCGGCACCGGTTATGGTTGCACCGAAGCGCCACGCGGGATTCTGTGGCAGCGTTATGACATCGACGCGACCGGAAAGATCGTCGCGGCACGCATCGTTCCGCCGACGAGCCAGAATCAGGCGCGCATGGAGGCTGATCTGCGGTCGTCGCTTCAATCCCTAGGCGTGCATCAGGGCGAGGCGGCACTGCGCCGGCGCGGCGAGAGCGTGATCCGCAATTACGATCCCTGTATTTCCTGCGCCACCCATTTTCTCGATCTGCGCGTGCACGAACTGACGCATGGCTGACCGACTGCACATCATCGGCGTGGGTTCGCCGTTCGGCGACGATCGTCTGGGATGGACGGTGGCGGAGCAGTTGCGGAATTCTTCGTACTTGAAAGCGCGGCAGCCGGGACGGATCGCGGTCTCGATTCTGGACCGGCCCGGCGTCATGTTGCTGGCGCACTGGGATGGGACGGACGACGTGATCGTGATCGACGCCATGCGCTCCCGCTGCGCGCGGGGGACGTGGCGGCGGCTGGCGGTTGATGATCTGGCGTTTTCGCCTCCGGTCACGTCGCACGGTTTCGGCGTGGCCGGCGCCCTGGAACTCGCCCGCGCGCTCGGGCATCTTCCACGCCGGCTGTGCCTGTATGGAATCGAGATGGACGACTCCTGGGCCGGACCCGGCCTGAGCCCGGCCGTGGCCGCGGCCGTGCCGACACTGGTGCGTGAAGTCGAGGCGGAAATCGCCCGGCGGTTCGTTATTTTCCCGTCGGGCCGCAAGGCCGGGGTCCCCTGAATCGGCCGTTTCCTGCCGGAAATTCTCCATTATCGGACGTGTTTCCCGCTGTGACCTCCCGGGCACCGGGCATCAGTCCGGTTTATCCCGGAAAACCATTCCAGATCAGTTGAATAGACTTGTCTTGCCGTGCATGGTCAGCGCCGAAACCCTGCGCAAATGGCATGAATGCTGCAACAAATAAGGCGGGCAGGAGAGTGTCGCTATAGCTGTTCAGCAGTTCAAGAAGGTGGACTTTGACGGATCTCAGGATTGTCTCACACACGCCCGTGGCGATGCCGGTCCAGCCACGGCGGGAACGTAACGCGCTGTTTTTTTCCGGGGCCTGGCGGTGGCGGGCCGCATGCCTGTTGCTCGTGTTCGGCGCGCTTCTGTCGGGCTGCTTTGCCACGCTCCCCGCGCCGGCGGGGATCGCAGTGCTCCTGAGCGACGGTTCGCCGGCCTTTGCCGGCGTGCAACGCGAGCTCCGGAAGAAATATCCGCTGAAGCTGGAAACCTACACGTTGGGCGATGAGACGACGTATTCCGCCGTGCAGAAAAAGATCCAGTCGGCCGCCGAGCCCGTGGTCGTGGCGATCGGTCTGCCCGCGGCGCGCGTGGCGCGCGGGCTGGCGGGCAAGAAAGTGATTTTCTGCCAGGTGTTCAATTACGAAGACGAGGACCTGGTGACGTCGTGGATGAAGGGCGTGGCGGCAACCGCGCCGGTGCGCGAGCAGTTCCGTGTCTGGAAGTCGCTGTATCCGAAACTGTCCCGGGTCGGTGTCATCACCGGAAAGAACCTGCATGGCCTGATGAAGGAAACGCAGACAGCCGCGGGCGAATACAGGATCAGGCTGGAGCACGTCGAGGTGAGATCGGACAAGGAAACGATTTACGCCTACAAACAACTGGCGCCGAAAATAGAGGGGCTGTGGCTGGTGCCGGACAATCGCGTGCTGAGTCGCGATGTGATCCGTGACATCATGGCGCACAGCGTCAAGGAAGGAAAACAGGTGGCGGTGTTCGGACGGGAACTGCTCAGTCTCGGCGGATTGATCAGCACCGAGACCAGTTATGCGGATATCGCCGAACAGGTGCTGGCGCGCGTCAGGCAGGCGCAGGAGGCTTCGGGCGTGCCGGGCGAACCGGTCATTCCGCTGACTCGCGCGGTCATCAGGATCAACGCGGTCATGGCGAAACGGCTCAATGTCGTGATTCCCGGAAGCTTGAAAGGGCTGGCCCATGTTCCGTGAATGGAGAACCACAGTCGGGCATTGGGCCGGTCGTGCGGCGGACGCGAAGCTTTGGCGGCGACTGGTGCCGGGACTCGGCGGCCGCAGTCTCGTCGGCCGGCTTCTCGGCTTGCTGGTGCTGGGCGCCGTGGCGGTTTATCTGATCGTCAACATCGGCCTGTGGTGGACATCGAGCCGGCTCATCGAGGACAGCCTCGAGAAGCAGGCGGTGCGTTGGCTGGCGGAACTGGACGAACTCGGAACGCCGCTTTACGCCTCGCAGGGCGGCCGGCAGATCGCGAACATAGACAAGCGCATCCGGCATTTTCCGGAAATCGCCTTCATCCGTTACTACGACGCCTCGGGCAGCAAGGTGCTCGGCGAGGCCGGCGATCTGCACGGCGGGGAAATTCCGCCGCTCAGTCCGGAACAGATGACAAGTTTGCAGCAGCAACCCGCCGGCGCGGAAAGAAACTATCTGGTCGACCGGTCGCTGTTGGGCAGCGCCTACCTGCGGTTCATTTCGCCGATTCGCGTCAAGTCGATACGTTCGGACGGGCTGCTCAATTTCAGTCTCGACAGCGACAAGGCCGAGAACGAGAAGATCATCGGCTACATCGACCTCAGCATCGACTCGGGCTACTACAAGGAACAGATGATCCGCAGCATGGCCTCCGGCAGCCTGATCATCGCCGTGCTGCTGCTGCTCGCGCTGTTCCTGGGACGCCGGATGATCCGGCATGCGCTCGCGCCGCTGACCGAGCTGCAGATCCCGCTCGAGCGGCTGGCGCGCGGCGAGATCGACGTCGACGTGAAGCTGGCGAAGGACAGGGAGATCGCGGTCATCGGGGACGCACTGAACACCACCATCCGCGCTCTCAAGGACCGCGACGAAACGCTGCGCAAAATGGCGGAAAGCGACCCGCTCACCGGTCTCGTGAACCGCAGTTATTTCCTGCGCGAGCTGGAAAAGGAGATTGAGCAGGCCGCGCACGACGCCGTGGAAAGCGCCGTGTTTTTCATCGACCTCGACCAGTTCAAGTACATCAACGACACGCTCGGGCACGCCGCCGGCGACAAGCTGCTGATCCGCGTCGCCGAGCTGCTGAAATCGCGGGTGCGCGCCCGGGACGTGGTGTCGCGCTTCGGCGGCGACGAGTTCACGGTGCTGGCACGCAGCGTTTCGCGCGAGGGCGCGGTGGACATGGCGAACGCGTTCAACCAGATCATGCGCGACATGCGTATCTCGGAAGGCGACAAGGTGATCAGCGTGAACTGCAGCATCGGCATCGCCATGATCCGTTCCGGGCAGCACACCGCCGCGGAAGTGCTGTCGCACGCCGACATGGCCTGCTTCGACGCCAAGTCGCACGGGCGCAACCGTTACCAGATGTACGAGGAGCACGGCACGGGCAAGAAGGAAATGGCCCGGGACATCGGCTGGTTCCAGCACATCAAGCAGATCATCGAGCAGGACCGCTTCCGCCTGGTCTACCAGCCGATCATCAACGTGCTCAACCCCGACAAGGAATCCTACGAAGTGCTGCTGCGCATGCCGGGTCCGAACGGCGACCTGGTGCTGCCGTCGATTTTTCTCCCCGTGGCGCAGCGTTTCGGCCTGATGGCGGACATCGACCGCTGGGTAATCATCCACGCGCTGGAGGCGCTGGCGGAGTTCCGCACCGCCGGGCGCGACGTCGTCTTCTCGATCAATCTCTCGGGCCAGTCGCTGGAGGACGCCTCCATGCTGCAACTGATCCGCGACCAGCTGGAACGAACCCGCGTTCCGCCGGGGAACGTGATCTTCGAGATCACCGAGCAGACCGCGATGCGCTACCTGGAGAAGGCGCAGCGCCTGATCCAGGGCCTGGTGGACATCGGCTGTCGTTTCGCGCTCGACGATTTCGGCACCGGCTTCAGTTCGTTCAGCTACCTCAAGCACCTGCCGGTGGAATTCATCAAGATCGACGGCTCGTTCGTCAAGAACATGGCGCGGAACACGATCGACGAAACCATGGTGCTGTCCATCATCCAGATCGCCCGCTCGCTCGGCAAGCAGACGATCGCCGAGTTCGTCGGCGACGAAAAGACCATCGCCATGCTCAAAGCGTCGGGCGTGGATTACCTGCAGGGATTTTACGTCGGGGTGCCGTCGGAGCGGCTGCCGGCGAATCTGCGCGTGGTAGCGGATAACAAGAAGAACGCGGGCTGATACCCGCGTGCGGGATTAATTCTCCGTCTTGTCCTTTTTGATCATGGCGTACGCCGAGTGGTTGTGGATGGATTCGAAGTTTTCCGATTCCACCACGTAGGCGTCGATGCGCTCGTCGGCGTTCAGTTTCGCGGCCACGTCGCGCACCATGTCTTCCACGAACTTGGGGTTCTCGTAGGCCTTCTCGGTGACGTATTTCTCGTCCGGGCGCTTCAGCAGGCCGTAGAGCTGGCAGCTCGCCTGTTTTTCCACGAGGTCGATCAGGTCCTCGATCCACACGAAGGTATTGGTGCGCACCGTCAGCGTGACGTGCGAGCGCTGGTTGTGCGCGCCGTAATCGGAAATCTCCTTGGAGCAGGGGCACAGGCTGGTGACCGGCACCACCACCTTGATCGTCATCACGTCCCTGCTACCGTGAATCTCGCCGATGAACGCAACATGGTAATCCATGAGGCTTTTCACGCCCGACACCGGCGCGGATTTCATGAGGAAATAGGGGAAGCTCATCTCGATATGGCCGGTATCGGCCTCGAGGCGCCGGCTCATTTCCGCGAGCATGTCCTTGAACGACTCGACCGAAATCTCCATGTCGTGGGAATTCAGTATCTCCACGAATCGCGACATGTGCGTGCCTTTGAAATTGTGCGGCAGCTCCACGTACATGTTGAAGCTGGCGATGGTGTGCTGCACGCCCTGGGAGCGGTCCTTGACCAGCACCGGGTGGCGGATGTCCTTGATGCCGACCTTGTCGATCGGCAGGTGGCGCAGGTCCGGGCTGCTCTGGACGTCGGCGATTTCAACGGCTTCGGTTTTGCTTTTCAGTTTCATTACGGGTCTCTCTACTTCATCAGCGGCCGCCAATGATGTAGTAGTTGAGTGATCCAGTCAAGATTAGGCGGTTTCGCGCTGCGCCGGGGTTTCCGCCGGGACGTGACGCAGAATCGTACGCCGGATGCCGGCGGCGTCCAAGCCGCATTGCGCGAGCTGTTCGCGGTGGTCGCCGTGTTCGATGAAGCGGTCCGGCAACCCGAGATTGACGACGCGCGTCGGGCTGGCCGCGGTGGCCAGGCATTCGTTGACGGCGCCGCCGGCGCCGCCGGCGACCACGTTCTCCTCGAGCGTGATGAGTATCTCATGCGTGCGCGCCAGCTCCCGCACCAGCTCCTCGTCCAGCGGCTTCACGAAACGCATGTTCACCACGGTGGCGTTGAAGGCCGTGCCCGCTTCCAGCGCCGGCGCCAGCATGCTGCCGAAGGCGAGCAGGGCGATGCGCTTGCCTTCGCGCCGGACCTCGGCCTTGCCGATCGGCAGCGTCTGCAACGCCGGATCGACCGCCACGCCCGGGCCGGTGCCGCGCGGATAACGCACCGCCGCCGGGCCGTCGAGCTGGAAACCGGTGGTGAGCATCTGGCGGCATTCGTTCTCGTCCGCCGGGGCCATGACCGTCATGTTCGGCAGGCAGCGCAGATAGGAAAAATCGAAACTGCCGGCGTGGGTCGCGCCGTCCGCACCCACCAGTCCGGCGCGGTCGATCGCCAGCAGCACCGGCAGGTTCTGCAGGCAGATGTCGTGGATCAGCTGGTCGTAGCCGCGCTGCAGGAAGGTGGAGTAAATCGCGACCACCGGCTTCATGCCGTCACAGGCGAGTCCGCCGGCGAAGGTCAGCGCATGCTGTTCGGCGATGCCGACGTCGAAGTAGCGCGTCGGGAAACGTTCCGAGAACTGGACCAGCCCCGAGCCCTCGCGCATCGCCGGCGTGATGCCGACCAGGCGCACGTCGCGCACGGCCATGTCGCACAGCCATTCACCGAATACCTGCGTGTAGGTCTTGCCCGAAGGCTTTTTTTCCATCTTGCCGGTCGCGGGATCGAACGGCGTGACGCCGTGGTACACGATGGGGTCGCCCTCGGCCGGTTCGTAACCCTTGCCCTTGCGCGTGACCACGTGCAGGAAGCGCGGACCCTTGAGGCCGCGCAGGTTGCGCAGCATGCGCAGCAGCGCGTGCAGGTTGTGCCCGTCCACCGGTCCGAAATAGTTGAAGCCCAGCTCCTCGAACAGCGTGCTCGGCATCACCATGCCTTTCATGTGTTCCTCGACACGCTT
>JACXTT010007150.1_pt1 | contig 15800 bp, 9 predicted proteins | sample 9270951 | NCBI WGS metagenome assembly JACXTT01 (sample SAMN15532306, study PRJNA645909) | rock metagenome | isolation source: weathered quartz diorite | place: Puerto Rico | collected 2017-06-21 | reverse complement strand
GCGTCGCGCTCGAACAGGCTCAGGTCGAAATGGACAGCATCGCCTCCGACCTGCGCCGGCGTTTCCCCATCAAGCAAACCTCCGGTCTCTACTTCCGCGTCGAGCCGATGCACAAGGATCTCGTGAAAGATGTCCGCCCGGCGATCATTTCACTGATGGGCGCCGTGGTCTTTCTGCTGCTGATCGCATGCGCCAACGTTGCAAATCTGTTGCTGGTGCGCGCATCCTGGCGTGAGCGTGAACTGGCTGTCCGCGCGGCGTTGGGCGCGAATCGCTGGAGCCTCATCCGCCAGATGCTGGCCGAAAGTCTGTTGATCGCTACTGGCGGTGCATTGCTTGGTCTGCTGCTCGCGCGCATCGGCATCGACGTACTGATTTTCGTCGGCCCGGAAGACTTGCCGCGCCTGGATTCGATCGCAATCGATCCCCTGGTGATTGCTTTCGCCGCCCTAGCTTCTCTCGCCGCTGCGGCCGTGTTCGGTATTGTGCCGGCCCTGCGCGCGTCCCGGCCCGACGTCATCGATGCTCTGAGATCGAGCGGCCGCTCCTCCGGACTCGCCGCCGGCCGAATGCTGCGCAATAGCGTCGTGGTCGCCGAAGTCGCGCTGTCGTTCGTGTTACTCATTGGATCGGGACTGATGCTCCGCAGCCTCATCGCCTTGCAGCATGTCGACCCGGGGTTCGAAGCGCGCGGCGTCATCACGTTTCTGCTGGCCGGATTGCGCGGACCAGCCCCGCAGCGCGCCGTCTTCATCCAACAACTGCGCGAACATTTGCGCGCGCTCCCGGGCGTGCAGGCTGTCACTGCCGCCTCTCCTCTCCCGCTCGACGGCGGCATCGCTTACGGGCGCTGGGGAACTGAAGAGGCCGTCGCCAATCCCGGCAAATTTCACGAAGGCGATTTCCATTTCGTCCTGCCGGGATATTTCGAAGCGCTCCACACCACGGTCCTCGAGGGCCGCACCTTTGCCGATGCCGATAACAAGCCCGATCTGCGGCTGTTGGTGATCGACAAGAACCTCGCAGCTATCGCCTTTCCCAATCAATCGGCCGTCGGAAAGCGCCTGCTGGTGCGAGCCCGCACTCCGGAGCCGGAATGGTTCGAAGTGATCGGTGTCGTCGCGCATCAGCGCCACAGTTCGCTTGCGCGGGAAGGCCGGGAAGCGATGTTCCTCACGGACGGATACATAGGCTTCGGCTCGGTGGCTCGCTGGGCGATCCGCTCCAATTCGGATCCTACACTGCTTGGGAACGCGATCCGCGCTGAGGTAGCGAAGCTGAATCCGCGCGTTCTGGTTTCCGAAATGCAGCCCATGCAAAAGTACGTCGACCACGCGCAGGCGCAGACACGCTTTGCTCTATTGCTGATCGGAGTCTTCGCTGCCATCGCCGCGATCCTGGCAGCCATCGGCTTGTACGGCGTGCTTTCGGCTTCAGTGCGGCAGCGCACCGCGGAAATCGGCGTACGCATGGCTCTCGGCGCGGACGCGGCCAGCATCTTCCGCCTGATGGTCGGGCAAGGTCTGCGTCTGAGCGCCAGCGGAATCCTTCTCGGCTTGGCCGTCGCTGCCATCCTGACGCGCGTTATGGTCAGCATGCTGGTGGGCGTCGCGCCGACCGATCCGCTGACCTTCGCCGTGATGGTCCTGCTCTTTTTCATGATCGCCGCGTTCTCATCCTGGCTCCCGGCCCGCCGTGCCGCGATGCTCGATCCCACCAAGGCTCTGCGCGAAGAATAGATCGGCTCTGTATGATGGAAACGGATGTGTACTCGAGGATTCGCACTATTGTTTCTTGCGGCCATCGCCGCGTTTTCACAGACTCCTAACATTTCCGCCGACCGGATTCGCGCTCACGTAAAAGCGCTCGCCAGCGATGTGATGGAGGGACGCGGCGTCGGCACACGAGGCGAAAAACTAGCCACCGAATATATCGCTCAGCAGTTCGCTGCCGTGGGCGCGAAACCCGCCGGCGACAACGGGACCTACTTCCAGCGCGTCCCCATGGTCGGCGCGACAACCGAACCGTCCGCGACGTTGGTGGCGGTTGCAGGAAGCAAAACTACCTCGTTCAAATGGCTGGATGACTTCGTCGGCGTGAGCCAGCTCCAACAGGCCGCCGATCAGTTCGATGCCGAAGCCATCTTCGTCGGCCACGGAATCGTCGCGCCGGAATTCAAGTGGGATGATTTCAAGGGCACAGACGTCAAGGGCAAAGTGCTGGTGCTGTTCACCAACGAGCCGCCGTCCGAGGATCCGAAATTTTTCGGCGGCAGAGCGCTGACCTACTACGGCCGCTGGACCTATAAATACGAAGAGGCTGCGCGCCAGGGAGCAAAGGCCGTCTTGATTCTCCACACGACTCCTACCGCCGGCTACGGCTACGATGTCGTGCGCAGTTCGTGGGGGAAAGAGGATCCGCAGTTGAAACTCGCTGCCGGTGAGCCCGCGCTGGCCTTCGCCGGATGGCTGAGCCAGGACGCCGCCGGAAAATTGGCCGCGATGGCCGGCAAGAAAGTCGATGAGTTGCTCGCCGCCGCCAATTCGCGCGACTTCAAGCCGATCCCGCTGGGCATGCACATTCGCGCCAATATCCCGACAAAAGTCCGGCAGATCGAATCGCGCAACGTGGTCGCGATGATCCCGGGCAGCGATGCGAATCTGAAATCACAGGCTGTGATCTTCAGCGCACATTGGGATCATCTCGGCATCGGACCGGCGGTGAATGGCGATTCGATCTATAACGGCGCGGTCGACAACGCGACCGGCTGCGGGATTCTGATCGAGCTCGCCCGCGCCTGGAATGGTCTCGCGACCAAGCCGAAGCGCTCGGCGGTTTTTGCTGCAGTCACGGCCGAAGAGGCGGGCCTCCGCGGCTCGGAATATTACGCCGATCATCCAGTGGTGCCGCTCGGCAAGACTGCTCTCAATCTCAACTTCGACGGCTTCTATCCGTTCGGCCGGACCTCCGACGTTTCGGTAGGCGGCGCGGACCGGACGAGCGTGATGCCGGTTGTGGAGGATGCCGCGAAGCGAATGAAGCTGGCGATCAAACCGGAAGCTCATCCCGAACAGGGCCATTATTACCGGTCGGATCATTTCTCATTGGCGCACGCCGGCGTTCCCGCGTTTTCAATCAACCAGGGAACCGAGTATCCCGGTAAACCCGCCGGCTACGGCGAGAAAATCTTCGAGGAATTCAACGACAAGCACTACCATCAGCCGTCGGACGAATATCACGACGACTGGGATTTTTCCGGCATGGTGGAAGTAGCTCAGTTCGGCTTTCTAATCGGGAACACGGTCGCGAATCAGGACAAGCTGCCGACCTGGAAAGCTGGCGATGAGTTTCTAGCAGCTCGCGAAAAATCGCTGAAGCAGTAATCACTTACTTGGCGTCGCGCCAATTGTCGCCGATGCCGACGTCGACGATCAGGGGAACGTCGAGTTTGTGTACGTTCTCCATCTCGCGCTTGACCATCTTCGATACTTTCTCGACTTCGGCAGGCGGCGATTCGAACAACAGCTCATCGTGAACTTGCAGCAGCATCTTCGTTTCCAACTTTTCACGCCGCAGAATATCGTCGATGCGGATCATCGCCAGCTTGATCAGGTCCGCTGCAGTCCCCTGCAAAGGCGTGTTGACCGCGGTACGTTCGGCGAACGATCGTGAGTTGGGATTGCGGCTGTGCATATCGGGAATGGGCCGTTTTCGTCCGAATAACGTGATCGCGAATCCAGTGTTGCGGACTTCTGCGATAGTATTCTGAATGAACTTTTTCACGCCGCTGTGCAGCTCGAAATAAGTCTTGATGTATAGTTCGGCTTCCTTGCGGTCGATGCCCAGCGAGACCGAGAGCCCGAAAGGCGTCTGGCCGTAAACGATTCCAAAGTTAACGGCCTTGGCATTCCTGCGCATCTCGGACGTGACCATGAGCGGCGGAACTTGAAAGACTTCGGCGGCGGTGCGTGTGTGGATGTCCTCGCCATTCCGGAACGCTTCGACGAGCACCGGATCGTGCGACATGTGCGCGAGCAGCCGCAGCTCGATCTGCGAATAGTCGGCCACTACCAGTTTCCAACCGTCGCGCGGAACAAACGCAGCGCGGATTTCGCGGCCCAATTCGGTGCGTATGGGGATGTTTTGCAGGTTGGGATTCGATGACGAGAGCCTGCCCGTCGCGGCGCCCGCTTGGTTGAAAGTGGTATGCAAGCGGCCGGTTTTCGGATCGATCAATTCGGGCAGAGCGTCGATGTAGGTGCCCTTCAGTTTCGCGAGCTGACGATATTCGAGCACTTTGCGCGCGATCTCGTGTTCACCCGCGAGGCCTTCCAATACATCGGCGGCGGTGGAAATCGTTTTGCCCTTGCCGTACTTCACCGGAGCGGGCAGGTTCAGCTCTTCGAACAAGATCTTGCCGAGCTGCACGGGTGAGTTGATGTTGAACGGCTTGCCCGCCAGTTCATAGATTTCGGCTGACAGGCGCTGGATGCCGGTGTCGAGTTGACCGGATAGCGCACGGAGCTGAACTGGATCGATGCGGATCCCGGTTTGCTCGATGCGTGCGAGCACCGACGATAACGGAAGGTCGATGGACTCGTAGGTTTCACGGAAGCCTTGCTCATCAATTTCGGGAGCAAGACGCTCGGCAAGAGTGATCGCCAGATCGGCGTGCTGCTCGGCGGCGGCATTCAGTTTCCGATCGAGGTAGCGCTCAGCCAGGATTTCCGGCGAACAGCCGGCCGGATCGGCGCAGAGCAGGAAAGCGTACAGCATCACGTCGTGCCGGAAGCCCTGGGCTTCAATGCCGTGCCTGGCGAGCGCAAGCGTAAGGGCCTTGGCATCGTGAGCCGCTTTGGGGCGCGCCGGGTCTTCGAGGATCGGCTTCAGCACGTCCAGATAGTCGGTCGAAAGCGCGCGCGCAACGCCGGCCTGGTAGGCAACGCCAACCATGGTGAGCGGCAACTCGCCTTCAGGCGCCGACTGAATGGCGAACGCAATCGGCTTCGCAGGATCAAGCTGGACGAGAGTCTGGGCGTAGGCTTCGGCGTCAGCACGCGTGGTGATGAGCGAGTAGTCGCGAGTGTGTGAATCCTCGGTGGGGCCGAGTTCTTTCAACAGGCTGTAGAATTCGAGGTCTTTGTAGATCTTCTTGAGCTCGGCGAGATCAGGTTCTTGCGCGGCCAAATTCTCGACGGGAACCTCGACCGGAACAGTAGTGTCGATGGTGGCAAGATGTTTGCTGAGCAGAATCTGTTCGCGATTGTTCTGCAAACTTTCGCGATAGGTTTTCCGCTCAACCTCGGCGGCGTGTTCGAGCGCGGCTTCGACCGACCCGAAGCGCTGGATCAGATCTCGCGCTCCCTTCTCACCGATTCCGGGAGCGCCGGGAATGTTGTCGACGGTGTCGCCCATGAGCGCGAGCAGGTCGGCCACCTGCGCCGGCTTCACGCCCATGTATTGCTCGGCAGTGCCGGGATCGTACCAGATGTCCATTTTGACGGGATTGTACATGTGGACCTGGTCGTTCACCAGTTGCAGCATGTCTTTGTCGCTCGAAACGATGACCACGTCAAAATCGCTGGAGGCGCGGCGGGCGATTGCGCCGATCACGTCGTCGGCCTCGAAGCCTTCGTTCTGAAGAATCGGGATGCGCATCGCTTCGAGCAATCGGCGAATGTAGGGAATCTGCTCGCCCAAATCGGGCGGCATTTCGGTTCGATTGGCCTTGTAGCCGGCGAAGGCTTCTTCGCGAAAAGTTTTTCCGGATTCGAAAACAGCGGCGATGTACTCGGGATGGTAGTCGGCGCGGAGTTTCCGAACCATGTTGTGAAAAATAAAAACGGCCTCGGTCGAAATCCCAGTAGTGGTGCGCATGGGCGGCGCACCGCTTCGGGCGCGCGCATGATAGGCGCGAAAAATGAAGCCAAAACTGTCGATCAGGAACAGGCGCGGGCGATGCCGCGCTTGGGCGGTCGCCCCAGGAACCTTGGGCATCCACAAACAGGATAGCGCGGGCGTTCGTATAGTGTTTTGAAAAAACGAAGCCAGAATTGACCTCATTCGAACACGATCGCCCGCCAAAGTGTTGCGTTTTAGCCACACAAGAAACTTTACAAGCCTTTTCGAATCAAAAAGCTAGCCTCATGGGTTTGTCATTGTTAGAATAGACCTTCCCGATTGGAACAACAGTTTGGAAACAGACACAGGCGTCCTCAAAGTGGAGGCGGCATTGCGATTTGAGACGACTATCCAGCGGCCGGTCGAGGCCAGTGGAGTCGGGCTGCACAGCGGCGTTCCCGTATCCATCAGAATTCTACCAGCGCCTCCGTCGACGGGCATCGTTTTCCTGAGAACCGACCTCGACAACTTTCCGGTTCCGGCGAGTTGGCGCTACGTGGCGCGCGTGAGTTATGCGACCAGCTTGATGCTTCAAGGCGTGCTGATCTCGACGACCGAGCATCTGCTCAGCGTGTTCTACAGCATGGGCGTGGACAACGCGTACATCGAGATCGACAACCTGGAAGTTCCGATTCTCGATGGAAGCGGACGGCCATTTGTGGACCTGCTGCGGGCGGCAGGGTTGAAATCTTATCGAAGGCGCAAACGCTTCTTGCGAATTCGGAAGCCCGTGACCGTGGAAGCGGGAGGGAAGCGAATTTCGATTTTGCCTTCGGACCGTTTTCTGTTGACCTGCGATGTATATTACGAGCATCCGCTGATCGGGCGGCAATGCCTCGATATGGAAGTAACACCAGATCGTTATGCTGAAGAGATCGCGCCGGCGCGCACGTTCGGGTTCTCTTATGAACTTGACCAGATGCGCAACATGGGATTGATTCGCGGAGCGACGCTCGAGAATGCGATCTGTTTCGACCGGCGAAGCGTGCAGAATCCGGCCGGGCTGCGGTTCGTGGACGAGTGCTGCCGGCATAAGGCGCTGGATCTGATTGGGGACTTGGCGTTGATCGGAAAGCCGCTGCTCGGGCACGTGATCGCCGAGCGGGCCGGGCACGCGATGCATACGGCGCTGGTGGCACGGATCATGTCCGATCCGTCGCTGTATGAGATGCTGAGCTTCGATCAGTTGGCGACGCGCGTCGCGCACGCACTGGTGTCGTAACTTCTCCTCGGCGTTTCTTCGCGGTCGCAATTAGTTTTCAAAGAAAAACATGCACGAGCGAAAACTTGGAAAGAGTGGCCTGGAGGTCCGGCTCTTGGGCTGGGCTGCATGGGAATGAGCTTTGGTTACGGCCCGGCCGGAGACGGGAAGGAGATGATCTCGCTGATTCGGTCGGCGGTCGATCGAGGCGTCACCTTCTTCGAAAGTGTACGGCCCGTTCACGAACGAGGAACTGGTGGGCGAAGCTCTCGCTCCCATGCGTGAGCGAGTGGTGATTGCGACGAAGTTCGGTTTCAAACGTGATCCGAACACCGGCAAACAGGCCGGGCTGAACAGTCGACCGGAGCACGTTAAACAGGTAGCCGAGGCCTCGTTCAAACCGCTCAGGACTAGCGTCATCGATCTGCTTTATCAGCACCGTGTGGACCCGGAGGTGCCGATCGAAGACGTCGCGGGCGCGGTGAAGGATCTGATTCGGGAGGGCAAGGTGAAGCACTTTGGCCTGTCGGAAGCTGGCGTGAAAACGATCCGTCGCGCACATTCGGTCCAGCCGGTGACTGCGCTCCAGAGCGAATACTCGCTGTGGTGGCGCGCGCCTGAAACTGAAGTACTGCCGGCGCTCGAATCGGAATCGGCTTCGTTCCGTTTAGCCCTTTAGGTAAAGGCTTCCTCACGGGCTCAGATCGCGCTCGCGTGGCTGCTGGCCCAGAAGCCGTGGCTTGTGCCGATCCCAGGCACGACGAAGCTGCATCGCTTGGAGGAGAACCTCGGGGCAGTCGCAGTCGAACTCACGCCGGATGATCTGCGCGACATGGACGCCGCCGCCTCAAAGATCAGGCTGCAAGGCGCTCGGTATCCCGAACACCTGGAGCAGATGACGTGCCGCTGAGCGGAGCGAACACAGGCAGGAATGCCTGGGCTACAGCGGGGATACCTAGGCTACAGCTAATGCAGGCCGACGGCGCCTGCGACGGACTGAATCAGTTTGTCGGGATCGTAGCCGACTCCGTCCTTAAATACGACCTTCACGTTGCGGACATCGGAGATTTTCGCGGCAGGGTTGCCCTGAATCAGGACCAAGTCGGCCTGCTTGCCGACTGTTACTGAGCCGATGTGATCCTGCTGGCCGAGCCATTTCGCACCGTTGAGCGTCGCAATCTGGATTGCTTCGGCGGGCGTGAATTCGGCTTCGACCAGCAGTTCCAAGTTGCGCAGATCGCCGAATCCGGCCATCGCGCCGCCGTTACCGGTGGGATCGACGCCGGCCATCAAGTGACCGCCCGCCTTGGCGAAATCGTATTCGAACTGCATTTCTTTCTTGAGCTGCGCGAGGGTGTCGGAGTTCGTGGCGTCGCTAGCGCGTGCGCGCGCAGACATGTAGGTGAGCGCACCTTGCGGAGTGAGCACGTCGAGGAAGCGTTGCTCGAGGGGTGGGCGATGGGGTGCCATGGCGTCGAAGACGGCGAGCGTAGAGGTGACAGCGACCTTGTGCTGCACCAGGTCCTGGATGGTCTGTTGGACGGGCGCGCTTTTGATATCGAGCTTGACGAAGGTGTCACGCGTCAGGGTTTGCGAGGGACAATCGTCAGGTTTCTTACCGGGATCGAACTCCGTGTCGACGACGAGTCCGTGCTCGAGGTTGTCGATGCCGATGGCGGCTGCTTCGCGGAAACCGATCGAGCATAAATGGCCAGTGACTTTGATTCCAAGCTTATGGGCGGCGTCGACGGCGGCGGCCAGCTCGGCGCGCGAAATATGCATGTAGGCTTTAAACGACGTGGCGCCCTGGTAGGCCCAATACTCGACTGTTTTGCGCGCGTCGTCAGGCCCTTGCAAGGGATGCATTTGCAGGAACGGCCCATCGCCTTCCAGATACGGACCGGTGATGTACATCTTGGGCCCGGGCATTTTTCCGGCATCGATGAGAGTCTTGACCTTGAGATCGGTGAATGGCTCGAGGCTTCCGCCAGTGCGCGCGGTGGTGACGCCGCTCGCGAGATACAGGCGCGGAAAGCTGAAGGCCTGTTCGTTGTATTGCGCGATTCCCTGGCCGGATGGATAAAACAAGTGCTCATGCATGCCAACCAAGCCGGGGATGACGGTGTGATTCGCGAGATCCATGCGGCGCGCGCCCGCTGGAACCGAGGTCGTAGATGCGTTGCCGACAGCAACGATCTTGCCCTTATCGATGATGATGGTCTGGTCCTCGGCGGGCGGCGCACCAGTGCCATCGATGACACGCACGTGCACGAGAGCGATGACCGGCGCATCGACGCTGGTAAAAGACTGCGTACCGGGCAGCATCCGGTTCTGGGGCGGTTGCGCCAGCAACACGGAAACTGTCGCGGCGAAAAACAGAAACGATCTTGGCATGAAAGCGCTCCTTAGAATCTGTACTTCAACGCGAACTGAATCAACCTCGGCGTCACTGCCGACGAAGTAATTTTGCCAAAGGTCGCCGCCTGCGTGTTGATGCCGGGGTTTGAAAATTGGGGCGTGTTGAAGGCGTTGAAGAATTCGGCGCGAAACTCGACATTGGTTTGATCAGAGAATCGAGGGATGGGAAAGCGCTTGGTGAAGGACGCATCCCAATTGGCCTGGCTGGGCCCCACAACGATGGTGCGGCCGGTATTGCCGAAGCCAAAACCATCGCCGACTGTGGGCGGCGCACAGAATGCACTGACGTTGAAGTAGCCATCGATGCGGTGCTGCACATCGCCGGAAGTTGGGATGGCGGAGTACGAAGCGCCGGGGCACATCTGCGCGCGCTGCGTATTGAATCCATAAATCGATCCGCCGCGGGTGTCGGTAATGGTGAGCGGAGTACCGGATTGGAAAATTGTGACGCCGGAGAGCTCCCAGTTGTTCAGAATTGCACGGGCGGCGGACGGGCCGCGAACGCCGGGGATACTCCATACGTAGTTGGCGATGAAGCGGTGGGTGCGATCAAAATCGGCGCGGCCCCAAGCCTGGTGACGGTCGCGAATGTCGTTGGTGTATCCGCCGCCGAGATTGAAACCACCTTGGCCAGACGCGTCCGTTAAAGCCTTGCTGAAAGTGTAGGAGAGCTGCATCTGCAACCCTCGGCTCAAGCGCTTCACAAGCGTGGCCTGAAAGCCGCTGTAGAGCGAGAATCCGTAATCCTCGCGCTGGGACAGGCCGGTGGGCGCAAAACCGAGATACGGCACGCGCAGCCGGGCGTTGGCGATGGTGTTGGTCGTGATGCCGTTCACCGGATTGGTGGGGCTAGCGAGAAACGCTTCGTTAATGCTGCGCGTTTGTTCAATGCGCTCACCGCGCGAGCCGACGTATCCGAGTTGCAGCAGCCAGCCGCGCATGATTTCCGATTGAACGTTTAAGGCCCACTGGTGCGTACGAGGAAGTTTCCAATCGGGAGCGACGGTGGAGATGGTCTGCTGCGTGGTGGAGTTGCGCGGAGTCCATACGGGGAGCTGCGAAGCGGGTGGCGGGCCGGGATTGAACGGATTTTGGAAAGTGGCGGCCGCGTTGAGGACACCCTGGTTGATCTGGCTGATGACGAGTGGTGGGCTGACGATCAACTGGAACACATCGTTGATGGGCGTGCGCGTGTAGTAGAGGCCGTAGCCTCCGCGAACAACCAATCGCGAGGATGAAGGTAGCGGCTGCCAGGCGAAACCGAAGCGCGGGCCGAAGTTGCCCAGCGGTGAACCATCCATGACCGCGGTGTTGTTACTGTTGCGGAGAACGCCGGCAGGCGGCGTGCCTGGAAAATTTCCGGTGGCAACCAAGCCGGAGAGAGTGCCGCCGGAGGAGAAATCATTATTGGCGATCTGCGGCCAGAAGTTCACCAGGTAGCCGTGCGTGTCGCTGGCTTGTCCGAAGATCTCCCAGCGCAGGCCAACGTTGATGGTCAGCCGTGAACTGATCTTGAAATCGTCGGCGATGTAGCTGGTGTAGTTATGCACGCGAATGTCGCGATTGGTGATGCCGGAGCGTCCAGTAGCGGAGAAGATGTTGCTGAACGCGCTGCCGTTCTGCGCGGCGCTCATGCCGAGCAGGAAATCGGGGAAGCTCTGGAAGGTGAGGCTGCCGCGCGTTATGGCTGGGTCCGCGAAAGGCGCCCACTCGTTCTCGAAACCGAACCCGGCGCGGACATTGTGCCGGCCATGCACCCAGGAGATCTGCTCTTGCGGAGCGAGCTGCTGGCTGACGCTGAACTGACCGTCGTTGAGGGTGCCGGCCAAGCTGAAGAGTCCGGTGATGCTCATGGTCGGGATCTGCGGCAATTCGGAAGGCGATTGTAGACCGATATCGGCCGACTTCACGGGTGTCTGGGTGTCGATGGTGCCGAAGATCCGGTGGAAGCCGATCGAAGTTTCGGCAAGCAGCGCGGGCGTGATGACGTAGGTGTGGCGCAGGACGGCGTTGGTATTTTCAAATAGTGCGATGACGCCGAAGCCGGGCGTGCTGCTGGCCGCGGTGAAGCTTTGGATCTCAGGATCGCGCGAATAAAAGAATCGCTCCGAGAGCATTTGCTTGTTGTTGATCCGATAGTCGAGGTTGCTCAGGTATTGATTTTCGGTGAAAGTCGAAGGAACGCTGAACGATGAGAAGCCGAGACCGTTGGACTGGATGATCTGCGGGCTGGGAACAATATATTGGCCGTTCGAGAGCTTAAAGTTGAGAAGCTTCAAAGCAACGGGATTGATGTTCGAGCCGTCGCAGGCGACTGTCGCTCCCCCGTTTTGGCCGCTCTTGCCGCAGTATAGTTTTCCGAGCGCGGCGGCCGAGCGGTCGTTGCTCAGAGGCGGCAGAATCACGTTGGAGAGCGAATTCGATCCCAGGCCGTTGATCTGGCGAGTTCCCTGGTAAGAGAAGAAAAAGAAGAGACGGTCTTTGATGATGGGACCGCCGAGCATCCCGCCAAACTGGTTTTGCTTGAACGACGCTCGCGGTTGGCCGGTCCGGTTAAGAAAAAAATCGTTGGCATTCAGTTTGTCATTGCGCAGGAATTCGAAAAGTCCGCCGTGAAAACTGTTGGTGCCGGACTTGGTGACGACGTTCACACTCGCGCCTGCGCCACGGCCGTAGCTCGCGTCATAGAGGCTGGTCTGCACCTTGAACTCCTGAATAGCATCGGGATTCGGAATCGAAATACCGGAAGCTGACACGACATCGCCGCCGCGTCCAGTCTGGATGGTGGACATGTCGGCGCCGTCCATCTGGAAGCTGTTGTCCATTACGCGGGCCCCATTGACATTGGCTTCGGCAGTGGCTCGGCCGAGGCTGGCGGCGTTGTTCACGCTGGCTGAAACACCCGGTGAGAGGCCGAGGATCTGGGTATAGTTGCGATTGGTGAGAGGCAGGCTGGCGACCGCCTTCTCGCCTACGACGCGGCCGAGCGTGGCATTGTCGGTCTGTACTAACGCGGCCGAGGTTTCGACGGTGACCGTTTCGCTGGTCTGGCCCAGCTCGAGCACAACTTTCATCGTGGTGGATTCTGTGACGTTGACCACGACGGCTGGAACCGATTGCGTCTTGAATCCTTTGGCGCCTACGGTCACCGTGTAAGAGCCAGGAGGAAGGAGCGAGACGGTGTAGTTGCCTACGGAATCCGTCGCGGTCTTGCGCGAGAAGTTGGTAACGGCGCTTTGTACGGTCACTTCAGCGCCGGCGATACTGGCGTTGGACGGATCCATCACTGTTCCGATGATCCCGCCGGTGGCGGACGTTTGAGCGTCCGCGACAGAAGCGAAGAAGAGCGCGGAAGACACCGCGCCGAGAAGACAAGTGAGTCTGAACATCACGGCCCCTTTCCCCAGCCAATACCGTGCCAACCTGCCGGGTTGTTAGCGCAACCGCGGCATTCAAGGTTGAAACCTGATGAGGCCTAGTATATACCGCGAGCGGCCATCGCAAGAATGCTTCGTGTCGTGCGCTCGTCTGCGACTGCCTTCCGCGCCGCACTAATAGTGCCGTTCGGCTCGGCACTCAGGCGGCGAGGCTGAGCGGCGGTCTTACACGCGGATCGCGACTACCGTCATGTCGTCGGCCTGATCGGCCGCGCCAGCGAATCGATCCGTAGCCTCTACCAGCCGGTCGATCATTTGTTGAGCGCTCAGGCCGCGGCAGGTCCGGACAATCTTCTCCACCTCAGACTCACTCCACATTTCCTTGTGGCCGTTGACGGCCTCGCTGATCCCATCCGAGAAGCAGAGCACCGCGTCGCCCGGTTGAAGTACAACCTCACCTTGTTCGTATTCAGACAAATCCAACATACCCACTGGAAATCCGTCGCCGTCCAGACGTTCAATTTGGCCATCGAGCGATCGCAATAGCATGGGACGGACCTGGCCTGCGTTGACAAAGTCCAGCTTGCGAGTGCGAATATCAAGTAACCCGCAGAAGAGCGTGGAGTACTTGTCCTCGGTGGAAAACGAATACACGGCTTTATTCAAATCTGCGATCAGAGCCGCAATGGAAGTGGGCTCCCTCACGGCCTGAGATCGGAGCGAAGCCTGCATGCTCGCCATCATGACCGCGGCAGCAATTCCTTTGCCTGAAACGTCACCAAGAGTGAAAAGCCATCGGCCGTTCGGCATGGGTAGGAAATCGTAGTAGTCGCCGCCAACGAATTCCGCTGAACGGCAATACCCGGCGTAGTCCAGGCCCGGGATGGGCGGCTGGGCTTGAGGCAACAAATGCTGCTGCACATCGCGGGCGATTTCCATTTCGCGAAGCAGAAGGCGCGCCACCTCGGCTTCTTTGCGCAACCGCTGAGTCTCCAAGGTCGACGCTGCGTAGCTGCCGCATAGCCGCAGCAGGTCCACGTCCTCCGGAGTGAATCCCCCGGGCTTATTCAGGACTTGCAGCGCACCAATGGGCTTTCCGTCCACACCTTGCAGAGGAATCGTCAGAACGGATTTCGTGACGTACCCAGTTTCGACGTCGACACTTTTCAGAAACCGCTCATCCCGCGACGTGTCGTTCACAATAATGGCTTCGTTTTTAGCGATGCAGGCGCCCACCAGTCCTTGCCCGATGGCGATCTGGAGCTCCTGGACGCCGTGCGCAACCTTGGTCCACAGGCGGTTATTTTTGGTGTCTATCAGCCAAATGCTGCATCGATCGGCTGCCACCAAGCCACGTGCCATGCCGGCGTTGAGCACCAGCAAAGCATCCAAATCCTGAGCGGCACCGATTTTGGCAGCGTAATCAAAAATTACACGGGAAATTCGATCCTTTGAGACCATCGCGCGCTTTTGCCGATTGCTACTCGACGATTGCGTACTAATTGTTGCACTGGACACCAGTCTAGCGCTCGGATTGGGCAGCGTTAGTCGCTGCCGGACTGCCGCGGGCTTGACCGATGGCCGGAAGCCTGGAGAATCGCCATCCACGTAGCGAGCAGCAGCGACAGCGTCGCTACAATTCTTCGGAACCCACGTGTCAGATTCACCGGATAGCGCCAAAGTACTTTGACAAACGCACAAGTGCCCCTTTCAGCGGCCCGATCAATTCATCCGACGTTCTTCGCCAGGAATGTCAGCATACGGCTCGCGATCGTGTCGAGATCCTCTTCCAGCGCGAAGTGGCCCGTGTCGACGAAATGGATCTCGGCCTTCGGAACGTCGCGGCGGAAGGCCTCCGCCCCAGCAGGGCTGAAGATGGGATCGTTCTTGCCCCACATGCAGAGTACCGGCGGCTGCGCTCGGCGTAGCGTCTCATGCCAGCGCGGATATTGCTGGATGTTGGTTTGATAGTCGTAAAACAGCGACAACTGAATTTCGGCGTTGCCGGGGCGATCCAGGATCATCTGGTCAAATGTGTAGCCGTCCGGGTTAACGTTTTTCGGATTTCCGTCTTGGCGCCCATTGTGGACAGCGTCGCTACTCTCTTAACGATGCCCGACAAATCACCTCCGGAAATGCGCGAGTTGCGTTCTGCATTTCCACGACACGAGCAAAAAAGGTACCCGCCGCTGGTGCAGCATGAACCTGTGCGGCAATCGGGTAAAGGTTGCGGCCTACACAAGGCGAAAGAGAGCCGAGCTCGTTACCAGCGGGAATTGAGGTAGCTTCCGGGATTCACAGGCTTCACGCGGTTCTATCTATGTTGTGTTAACGCGGGCGAGAATCAATCTTCAGTGGCGCTTGAAGAACTGTATGGCGCGCTCGTGCTGTTCTGCTTCTTGCCGCGTTTTAAAGGTGCCGAGGTTTCGGCGTTTGCCGGTGTTGAGATTTCTCTTTCGCGAGTAGAGCCGGTATTCACCGGATTTCAGTTTTCGAATCATAAGCTCCTGTTCTCTTCCCATGCAGCGGGCTTGTTCTTGCGTACCTTTTCAACGCTGACATGACAAAGCCGTAGCCGCTCGGAGGCACGCAACACAAGCTGATCGCAAAGGTGATCTCGGCTTCTGCAATGAAGCGCGAGAATGGATCTCCAGCTAAGGTTTTGCCGCCGGATCCCAATGTTCATCAGCTTTGCCGTCCACAATCCTCCACATGTCGAACCACGTCGTAGTGTACGCGTCGCCCTTGGAGTCCTTGCGACTGGATACCGTCACGACAGTCACCAGATTGCCGTCTGCCAGCACGGCAACCACGGGGGCATTGAGCTTCTCGCAGGTCGCTGACTGAGGACGGCTCCCGAAGAACTTCACCACTGCCGCTCTGCCAGACGCCACCAGAGGATT